>Ga0224510_10000825_pt1 | contig 21918 bp, 23 predicted proteins | sample SF_May12_sed_USG_FD_170161 | JGI IMG/M metagenome (GOLD analysis project Ga0224510, IMG submission 170161) | Sediment microbial communities from San Francisco Bay, California, United States - SF_May12_sed_USGS_4_1 | ecosystem: Environmental > Aquatic > Marine > Sediment | place: USA: California... | reverse complement strand
AGCCGGAACCCGTGTCTGTCGACGAGCATCCAATCGAGCGTAGCTGTGCTGCCGTCCGCAGCGGGATGACCCAGAGAATCCCAACGCGCCTTCCAACAACCCCTACGCGGAGGAAAACGCCGGTGCGGCCCCGTACCCGTGCGCCCAGCGGCCGTCCCCCTAGGCTGCACGCCATGGTCGATCACCCACAACGTCCCCTGATCCGGTTCCTCGGCGCAGCCAAGACGGTCACGGGTTCCAAGTTCCTCATCGAGACACCGAGAGCCCGCGTTCTCGTGGACTGCGGCCTCTTCCAAGGCGAGAAGGAACTTCGCGAGCGCAACTGGCAGCCGTTTCCCGTCGATCCTTCGTCCATCGATGCCGTGGTGATCTCCCACGCCCATCTCGACCACGTCGGATACCTCCCGGCGCTCGTCCGACACGGGTTCAATGGATCCGTCTGGGCTTCGGAATCTACGGGTCGACTGGCGGGCGTGATCATGGCCGACTCGGGGAGAATCCAGGAAGAGGATGCCGAGCGTGCAAATCGGAAGGGCTATTCCAAACACCGCCCGGCGCTGCCTCTCTACACGGAACGAGACGCGGTGGCTGCAGCTGCCCTGTTCCGGGTTGCGGCATGGAACGCTCCGACCCGGGTGGCCGACGGAGTGTCGATCCGCCTCACCCGCGCCGGGCACATCCTGGGGTCTGCTTCGATCTTGGTCGAGTTCGACGATGGAACGGCACCGGTGCACCTGTCGGGTGACCTGGGCCGGCCCCACCACCCGGTGCTGGGGCCGCCCGACCCTCCACCGTCAGCCGGAACCGTGGTCATGGAAACCACATACGGCGATACCGAACATCTGGAGGAGGACGGAACCGAAGAGCTAGGGCGGGCCATCGCCAGGACTGCAGGCCGGGGCGGCACCGTCGTGATTCCTGCGTTCGCCGTGGACCGGACGGAGGTGGTTCTCACCGCCCTCAAGCGTCTGACCGACGCCGGCGCAATCCCGCCGATTCCGGTGTATCTCGACTCGCCGATGGCACGGTCGGCGTTGGGTTTTTACGTCCGAGCCGTGGCGGAGCACCATCACGAAATCCGCGAAGACGTCGCCGGGAATCCGAGCATCTTCGACCCGGGTGATCTGACCGTCACCGAGTCGGTGGAGGACTCCAAGGCGATCAATCACGTGAAACCGCCCCTCGTGATCATCTCCGCCTCGGGCATGGCCACGGGAGGACGCGTGCTCCACCATCTCAAGAGAGTGCTCCCGGACCCGGCGTCCACCGTCTGTCTCGTCGGCTACCAGGCCGTCGGTACCCGCGGCCGCGACCTGCTGAACGGTCGCGAGGAGATAAAGATCCACGGTGAAAAGTACCCGGTCCGCTGCGAAATCGCCTCGATACCTGCCTTCTCGGTCCACGCCGACCGCTCCGAGCTCCTGGACTGGTTGGCCTCGGCTCCCGAGACACCATCCAAGATCATCGGCGTACATGGCGACCCAGAGGCCCTGTCCAGTCTGAGCGAAGCCGTGAGCTCTCGATTCGGAACGACGCTGATAACACCCGGTCAGGGTGAGTCCGTCCTGCTCTGAGACCACAGAACTTCGACTCATGTGGCCGTACGAGTCGACGGTGCCGGAACCGAACCGGCATGCGAACCGACCACCCGGCTTCCCTCGCAGGACGATCGGTCCTACAATGCACCGTCCTCGGCGCACCCGCCGGCGAAACCCCTTCTCGAGGAACCGTTCTCTCATGTCCGATGCGACCTTTCTCACACCAGAGGCATACGACAAGCTCAGGGCCGAGCTCGAACAGCTGACCTCTGACGGACGGGCCGAGATCGAAAAGCGGATCCAGGAGGCCCGCGAACACGGCGACCTCCGCGAGAACGCCGACTACGACGCGGCCAAGAACGACCAGGGTCTCATGGAAGCGAGGATTCGCCAGCTCGAGAGCCTTCTCAACACCGCCGAGGTCAGGACCGTGGAGGTGACGGACGAGGTGGTCGTCGGCTCACTCGTCACGGTGATCGATTCGGACGGCGACGAGATGGAGTTTTTCGTGGCGCCGCCGGAGAACAAGGTTGCGGGAGTTCTTCTCGCCTCGCCATCCGGTCCTCTGGGACGGGCGCTCCTGGGAGCTCGACCCGGTGACGACGTGACCTATCAGGCGCCGGGCGGCAACTTCACCGTGACGGTCACCGCCGTCAAGCCCTACACCGGCTGACACCCACCCGGGACTTCCTCCCCCCGCGGGGGAGGTGTCGTCGCAGTCACCAGTCAACAAGCAACAAGCCAGCGGCATCTCCCCCCTCCCGGCTCCACCGGACTCCCCCCGCTGGGGGGAGAGACAAAACCCGCAACAACCGACCGCCGCCGGGTTTCCTCCCCCAGCGGGGGAGGTGTCCCCGAAGGGGACGGAGGGGGAAGAATGCGCACCGCGCAATGCGCACCGCGTACGGCTGCCCGAGCAAAGCGAGGGCCACCCCTCCTCGATGGGTCTAGCCTGGGGTCACCCGGACAGCTGACCCCGTCGAGTTCGAGGTGACCCGATGCGACTCCGTCTCCGCCGACCGCGTGAGCTTGCCAAGACCTTGCTCGCCCTGGCGCGGCGTCGCCCCGCCGAGGTCGAGGACTATCTCGAGGAGCACACCGAGGAGTGGTCGGCCCTGGCCGAAGCGACGCCGGGCGACGCCGCCGACATCCTCGAGGCGATCGATGAGGAGACTGCCGGCGAGCTGATCGCAGACCTCGACGCCGAAGACGCCGCCGAGGTTCTCGAGGAACTCCGGGACGACCTCGCCGCCGACATCCTCGCCGAACTCCCGATCGAGTCGGCGGCCGCCGTCCTCGAGCGAATGCCCCCGGACGAGGCAGTCGACATCCTCGCCAACCTGGATGCGGACCAGATCGAGGATCTCCTGGGGGTGATGTCCGACGAGGCCGAGGCCGGCATCAGGGGGCTCCTGCGATATCCGGGCGATTCGGCGGGCGGTCTGATGAGCACCGATCTCGCCGCCCTCCCCATCGGAATGACCGCGGGAGAGGCGATCGAGCGGCTGCGGACGCTGCACGAAGAGCTCGAAGACCTGTCCTACGTGTACATCGTCGACGAGTTCGACAGGTTGGAAGGGGTGCTGTCGTTTCGGGAGCTCGTGTTCGCCAGACCGGGTGCTGGGCTCGATGAGGTGATGGTTCGAAACCCGCTCGCGGTGAGCACGGGTACCGACCGGGAAGAGGTGGCCGACCTGATCCAGCGCTACCACTTGTTCGGGATCCCGGTCGTCGACGACCACGGCCGCCTCGTCGGGATGGTCGATACCGATGCTGTGATCGAGTCGGTTCAGGCCGAGGCCTCCGAGGACTTCGCAGCGGCGATGGGCGCCGGCGCGGGTGAAACGGTCTACACCGACATCCTCCCGGCAGTCCGCGCCCGCCTCCCATGGTTGTTCGTCAATCTGGGGCTGGCGCTGGTGGTGGCCGTCATGATCGAACATCAAACCGGCGTGATAAGCAGGCATCCCGTACTGGCGGCACTCATGCCGGTCATCGCCTCGCTGGGTGGGAACGGCGGGTCTCAAACCCTGGCGGTGGTCATCCGCAGCCTGGCAACCGACGACATCCCACCGGGACGTGTGCCCGACATCATGTGGCGACAGGTGGGGATCGGGGCTGCCAACGGTCTGGCCCTGGCTCTCGGCGCCGCTCTCGTGACGTATGCCCTCACCCGGACGGGGGTCTTCTACTCGGATGCCTCTCCGGTGGAACTGGGCATCGTGGTGGCTGCCGCCACCCTGGGAAATCAGACCATGGCGACATTCGCAGGCAGCGGCGTACCGCTGTTCCTGCGTCGCCTCGGCCTGGACCCAGCTCTGGCGTCGTCCATCTTCGTGACCCTGTTCACCGACATGATCGGGTTCGCGGGATTCCTCCTGGTGGCGGCCGCCCTGCTGTGACGGTTCCCGTCACGAACCCAGGACGAACGAACCCGCCGACTCGAACGGTCCCCGGAAAGTGACCACGTTGCCTTCGGTGACGCTCACCAGATAGTGGTCGTCGACCAACTGCTGCTCTTCCTCGGTGCGATCCGCCTCGGGAACCCGGACTGCATCGACCGCCGCGACATCATCGAGCACATGGAACTCCCAGATGGCGTCTTCGGAGTCGACCACGCCGCCCACGAAGTCTTCGAGATCGCGATCGGTGTAGTCCTCGGGAGCGATCGTCACCCACAACACCCTGCCTTCGTCCTGGGTGGTGGCCACCTGGACCTCGTAACCATCCACGGCCACTCTGGCCTGGGTGGTGGGCGTCGTCTCGGGAGCGGCGGTTGTGTCGGGTCCGGCCTCGGTGGTCTCCGTGGCGATGCTGGACGCGACCTCCGGCACGCCACTGGTGGTGGTCGTCAGCTCCGGTTCGGCGGCCCGATCACAGGCGGTCAAAGCCAGGCAGGCTGCTGTCATCACAATGAGGGAGCGGCGCATTGGATCTCCTCCTCGTTCCCTTCGATTGAAACGTTCTCTGTCCCCGGTTGGTTCCAGCTGTCATGCACAGCGGCGATGCGCTAGCCTTAACAGCGTGGGCGGGAAGAGGGTACCCGAGGGCTTGCTCCTAGTTGCGGCGACATCGCTGATCGTGGGGCTCGCACCGCTGGCTGCGGCGCCGCCGGCTGTCGCGGTTGGTTCCAACATGTGCGAACCGACGACCTCCGCAGACCTTGCCGGACCTTCGTCGAGTCCCGACACCACCCTGGCCGAGATCGACCTGATCGATCAAGGAAGGGCCAGGGGCCACGAGCCCGGATCGGGCGGCTCCGATCCCGAACCCGAGGTACGCCCACCATCGACCCGCCCGCCACGCAATTGCACCCCGTTCGTGTACGACATGGAGTTCCCGCTGCTCGGAGCCGGAGACTACGCATCCGGGTTTGGGGCGGCGAGAGATGGTGGAAGGCGGCAGCACATGGGCGTGGACCTCATGGCACCCCAGCTGACGCCGATCGTTGCAGTCGCCGACGGCGTCGTCAGCCGCATTCGCCACTCCGACGGCTCCGCCGGCATGTACATCATGATCGACCACGATGACGGTTGGTCGAGCTGGTATCTCCACCTCAACAACGATTCGTACGACACCGATGATGGCCGTGGACTGGGAATCAGACCCGGTCTCGAAGAGGGTGCCGAAGTAGAAGCCGGCGAGCTGATCGGCTGGGTGGGAGACAGCGGCAACGCAGAAACCACCGCCCCACACCTCCACTTCGAACTGCACGACGCGGATGGCCGCGCCATCGACCCATACGGCAGCATCGTGGCCGCCGAGAGAAAGGGCGCAGCCGCGTTCGCGACACCTATGACCTCGGAGCAGGACAGCACCGATGGCGCCGAGGTCGCGACCATCGATCTCATCGCATCCCGGATCGACGTCGCGGCGCTTCGTCCCGGCTTCGATGGTGCCTTCGTCGATGACGACGGTCTCGTCGTCGAACCGCTCTTCAATGCCCTGACGGCCATGGGCGTCTCGCTCTGGTGCGATGACTGGGGTGTGCGCGTGTGCCCGGGCGCCGACGCCACCGGTGGCGACGCCGAGTCGTGGATCGCCACCGTCGTCGGCACGGATCGGGATCCTTCGGTCGCGATCGGATACGACCTGAGCCAACTCGACCCGGGCCTGGATCGTTCGGCGGTGATCGCCTGCGGGCTCAACACGCTGTGCCCTGATCGTCCGGTGAGCTTCGGCGAGGTGGCGGCGATGCTGGTGGGCGCCAGCGACGGCGTGAGCGTGCTCTCCCCGCTCGAGGCGTCCAAGGTCATCACCCGGATCGGGATCGCCGGCTGCGGCGGGCCCCAGAGTCCTGATCGATTCGTGAGCCGAGCCGAACTGGGGCAGTTGATCCTTCGTTCGATGGGCGAAGGCCCGGCATCCGGATGCGGCGCCCTCTCCTGAATCGGGCGCTCTGACAGCGTCGTAGTCTTCCGCCCGTGTCAGATCCTGCTCGCCGCGCTCTTCAACTCGAATACGCCACCGTTGGATGGAACGTGGGAGAGGCGGTTCTCACCATCACCCTCGGTTCAATCGCCGGATCACTCGCACTCATCGCCTTCGGTACGTCATCGCTGGTAGAGGTGTTCGCGTCGATGGTCGTGATCTGGCACCTCCGACCCACCGAACCCGATCAACGGCGGACGGCGCTCGCCCTGAGACTCGTCGGCATTGCGTTTGCGGTGCTGGCAGTCGCACTCGGAGCGAGTGCCATCCGGGACCTGGCCTCGGGCAGAAGGGCCGGCGAATCGTGGTGGGGTGTCGCCTACCTTGCGGTCACCGCTCTCGTCATGTTTGGACTTGCCGCGGCCAAGCGCCGAATCGCCGGGGATCTGGCGTCGGAGCCGCTCGAAGCCGAGGCGACCATGACGTTCCTCGACGGAATCCTGTCGACGAGCACCTTGGTCGGCTTGGCCCTCAACGCGGCCTGGGGAGTGTGGTGGGCAGACCCGGCGGCCGCTCTGGTCGTTGCGGTGTTCGCTGCCAACGAAGCCCGAGAGAACCTATCCGAGGCCCGCGAGATCGAGGCCGGCATCGATCCTGCGCTCGAAAGCTGATTGGAGGGCCCGGGCCAAGGGCCCCGGTTCGTAGATGCGGTCGCCGACCGCCGTCACCGGCATCACTTCCTTCACCGTCGACAGGGCAACCACCTCGTCGGCGTGATCGAGTTGATCCAGGTGGAAGCGCCCTTCGTCCACGGGTATGCCCAAGTCATGCGTGAGCGAGAGGACGATGCGTCTCGTGATCGAGTCCAGAATGTGAAGTCCGAGCGCGGGGGTTTCCAACACCCCACCGGCCACCCAGGCCACGCTGAAGGTCGGCCCTTCGAGCAACGTACCGTCATCCGCGATGAGGAGAGCGTCGTCGAAGCCGGCGATTGCCGCCATTCGAGACGAGGCGAGGTTGGGCGCATACGAGAGCGTCTTGGTACCGGCCAGGGCCCAATCGCGACCCGCCGAATGCCAGGGCGCCTCTACGGGCAACAGGGTCACCGAGGTGGCTCTCCTGGACACGGGGACGTGGAGCACGATGCATCGCTCCGCGGGTACGGCCGCCCCCACGGCATCACCCCGGGTCAAGAGGACCCTCACCACGCCGTCGCCGGTAGCGGCGACGGTCCTGCACCACTCCTCCAGCCGAGCGCGCTCAGGCATGACCAGTCCGAGGGCCCGCGCGCTCACCTCCATGCGGTCGAGATGGGCGCCGAGTTCGAAGAGGCGCCCATCGTAGGAACGGATCGACTCGAAGCACCCGTCGCCCCGCAGCACCGCAGAGTCCGAGACCGGGATCGTGGATGATTCCACGCCGTCGACCAGAGCGGTCACGCTCACCCCCGGTACCCGTTCGTGATCGGTAGGCGCCGGTCACGCCCAAACGCCTTCGACGTCACCTTCACCCCGGGAGCGGATTGCCGCCGCTTGTACTCGTTTCGATCGACGAGGGCGGCGATCCTCCTCACGAGAGCCTCGTCGAAACCCTCGGCGATGATCTCGTCCTCAACCATGTCGTCCTCGATGTATCGCTCCAGAATGGCGTCCAGAAGGTCGTACGGGGGGAGCGAATCGGAGTCCAATTGATTGGGTCGGAGCTCAGCCGACGGAGGTTTGTCGATGGTGGCCCACGGGATCACCTCACCGTCCCGGTTCCGCCATCGGGCGAGAGCGTAGACCGTCGTCTTGAAAACGTCCTTGAGCGCCGAATACCCGCCGGCCATGTCTCCGTACAACGTGGCATACCCGGCGGCCATCTCCGACTTGTTGCCGGTCGTCAACAGCATCGGGCCGAACTTGTTCGACACGGCCATGAGGAGCGCACCGCGGATCCTGGCCTGAATGTTCTCTTCGGCAACTCCGAACTCGGTCCCCTCGAAGAGCGGGCCCAGCGTCTCGAGGTACGCGCCGAACACACCCTCGATGGGCACGACATCGAACGCGATCCCCAGGTTCTCGGCCAGGTCCCGGGAATCCTCGACGGACCCTTCCGACGAGAACCTCGTCGGCATCGAGATACCCCGAACATTCTCGGGGCCGAGCGCGTCGGCCGCCACCGCTGCGGTGAGTGCCGAGTCGATCCCACCGGACAGGCCGATCACCACTTTGGTGAAGCCATTCTTACGGACGTAGTCGCGCACACCGGTCGTGAGAGCTTGATAGACCTCGGCTTCCGGATCGAGAAACGGTGTCACGGAACGAACCTCGACCGACTCGTCCGCCAGCGGGACGTCGACCACGAATCGGTCTTCCGTGAACTGAGGCGATCGGTGGATCACAGTCCCGTCGGCTGCGATCACGGTGCTGGCACCATCGAAGACCAGCTCGTCCTGACCACCCACCAGGTTCAGATACACGAGCGGGGTCCCGGCGCTGCGAGTGCGGGCGACGAGCATCTCCTCACGCTCATTCGCCTTTCCGCGATGGAACGGGGAGCCGTTCACATTGAGCAAGACCTTCGCTCCGGCCCTCGCCTGGAGATGAGGCGGCCCGTCGGGAAGCCAGATGTCCTCACAGATCGACACACCCACCGGGATCCCGGCCACGTGCCAGATCCGGTCGGGGGTCTGGCCCTCGGAGAAGTACCGGTCCTCGTCGAAGACCCCGTAGTTGGGCAAGAGCACCTTGTGATAGGTCCCGACGATCTCGCCCCCCTGCAGGATCGCCACCGCGTTGGCCACTCTCCGGTCGATGGCATCGCCTGATCCTCGATGGTTGTTCCCTGCGTGATCGACGAACCCCACCACTGTGGTGACCCGCCCGGACTGGCGAGCGAGACGGCGCACGACCTCCCGGTTGTCGTCCACGAACCCGGGCCGGAGCACCAGGTCTTCGGGCGGATACCCGGTGACGGCGAGTTCGGGGAGCAACAACACGGCGGCACCGGCGTCGGCGGCCCACTCCATCGCTTCGAGAATCTTGGCTTCGTTCCCTCCCAGATCTCCGACAACGAGGTCGATCTGGGCTCCGGCGACGCGCAGAGGCATCGGGTCAAGATAGCCGTGATGCCGGGCCGCGATGCGGACCGGTCACAGGCTCTCCTGCCAACCTTGGAGCCGCTCCCGTAGGGCGGCCTTGTGGGCGCCGTCGGCCCAGCTGGCATCGATGGCGTTGTGCATGAGGCCCACGAGCACGTCGAGGCCGTAGCCGTATTCGCAGTGGAGGTTCCAGAGGTCGCGAGCGACACTGCTGTCGAACATGACGGGGTCGTCCGAGTTGATCGTCACCATCGCTCCGACATCGATCAACGTTCGGACAGGGTGGGTCTCCCATGACGTCGCCACACCCGTCCGCAGGTTCGAAGTCGGACACACCTCGAGCGGCACCCGGTTGACGACCAATCGGGCCACGAGGCCGGGGTCCTCGACGGCCCGAATCCCGTGACCGAGCCGATCGACCCCAAGCACGTCGAGTGCGGCGGTCACCGATGCGGGCCCCGCTGCCTCGCCTGCGTGCGCCGACAGCCGCAAGCCGGCAGAACCAGCCCGGGCGAAATGGTCCGCGAACAACTCGGCTCCGTAGCGCGCTTCGTCGCCCCCGATGGTGATGCCAATGATCCCGGCATCCTCGACGACCTCGATCACTTCCTGGAGGGTCCGCATCGCCGCCCGCTGCCCGCTGTTGCGCACCAGATCGGGCACGAGCGCCACGTCCACCCCCTCCACCTTGTCGAGCCCTCGCCTGACCGCCGCGAGCAACGGACCGGTCTCCAAGCCGTTGGCTCGCGCATCCGAAGGCGACACGTACATCTCGACGTAGACGATGTTCTGAATCACGAGGTCGCGGGCAACCGCCTCCGCCATGAACTCGTAGTCGTGATACGTTCGATGAAATCTCAGCTTCCACATCCAGGTGTCGAGGAACTGGGCGAAATCCCCGTACTCGAACCGCCGCGCCAGCTCTTCCCGGGTGCGGGGCCCGCCTCCGGCGGCTTGTACCAGTGCCCACATGGCGTCCATCGGGATCGCCCCTTCCAGGTGAATGTGCAGTTCCACCTTGGGCATGGACTCGAGCACGGAAAACTTGAGGTCACTGGCCATCGAGACATCCTATGTAGCGGTCGACGAACAGTCCCTGCCCCGAATGCCGACGGGTACCCTGTTGCGGATGATCGATCGTGGACGCATCGAAGGGCTCGTGGCTGACGTGCTGGCCGACGTGATCGAAGTCCGGCGACAGGTTCACCGTCATCCCGAACTGTCCGGGGAGGAGTACCGGACCACCGAGCTGGTTGTGTCCGGGCTTCGAGACCAGGGTGCGTTTCCGCGAGTGCGAACACCCAAAACCGGCTTGTGGGTCGACTTCGGCAACCCGGGTCCCATGGTCGCCTTCCGCGCCGACCTCGATGCATTGCCCATCCACGAGCCGGCCGGACTTCTGTACGCGTCCGAGGTGCCCGGTGTGATGCACGCGTGTGGACACGACGCCCACACCGCCATCGGCTACGGCGTCGCCCTCGTGATGTCCCGGCTGGAATCCGAGCTACCGGGTCGGGTACGGGTGATGTTCCAGCCGGCGGAGGAAACGTTTCCCGGCGGAGCGTACGACCTCGTTCGCGAGGGCATCATGGAGGGCGTTGACTCGATCATCGCCTTCCACGTCGACCCCGGTCTGGACTCGGGCAAGGTGGGGTTCAAACGTGGGGCAATCACATCGTCGGCAGATCGGTTCTTCATCACGCTCGAAGGCCCGGGCGGTCATACGGCTCGTCCCCACCAAACGGTCGATCTCGTGTACGCGACCGGTCAGCTCATCACCCAGATCCCGGCGCTGCTCGACCGCCTCCTCGATGCGCGGGCGCCAGTCGCCCTCGTGTTCGGACGGGTGCAGGCCGGGACGGCCGACAACGTGATTCCCACCCACGGAGAACTGTCGGGAACCCTGAGGACCGCCGACCGGGCGGTGTGGGAGGAGGCCCCGGCGATCCTCGAACAGCTCGCCCGCGACATCGTCGCTCCCCTCGGTGCCAAAGTCACGTTCCACTACCAGCGTGGGATTCCACCGGTCGTGAACGACGCCGGGGTCGTACAGACGCTGGAACGGGCGGCTGCTCGGGTCCTGAGCGACGATGCGATCGAGGGCACATTCGTCAGCATGGGCGCAGAGGACTTCGCCCGCTACCTGGACGAGGCGCCCGGGGCTCTCATGCGTCTCGGCTGTCGAGAGGACGGAAGCAAGGTGGATCTCCACTCGGCATCGTTCCGCCTCGACGAGAGTTGCCTCGAAGTCGGGGTCAGAGTCGCCGTTGCGGGTCTCCTCGACATGCTCGACGCGTGACTCGCCGAAGGCGCCCGTCGCACCAGCCGCGCCGTGGATCATCCTCCGCCGGCTAGTCGAGAACCCTAAACCGTTCCATCTCGAGGGCTTCGCGGAGCCTTGCTGCCTCCCCGGCCCTGACCGACAAGGTGAGGACACCGCCTCCGCCGTGGACGGAGTGCCGGAGCTGGAGGTCCCGAAGGTCGACATTGGACAGCGAGAGAGCGAGGCCGACGCGGGCCATTTCCCCCGGTCTGTCCTCGAGGATCATGGACACCGTCTCGACCGGCGCCGCCATCCCTCCCCGGATCTCCCTCGCCCGTCGCAGGCGCTCCTCGAGCACCACCCGATCGGCGCGCTCCACTGCGCCGGCCAACGATTCCAAACCCGCTGCCATACGTCGCAACTCGTCCGCGACAGGGCCCGAATTGGCGGTCAGGACGTCGATCCACCATCCCGGCTCGGACAGCGCCACTCTCGTCAGGTCTCGGAATCCACCCGCTGCGAGATCGAGCGCTCCCGGGTGTGATGCCACCGCCTCCACGAGTGCGGCCGCGGTGACATGGGGCAGATGGGAAGCCGCGGCCACGGCTTCGTCGTGTTCGGTCGCTGTCATCCTCACCGGGTTGGCTCCGAGTGAGGCCACGATCTCCGACAGTGTGTCGATGGCATCCGGCCGCGCCCCATCTGTGGTCAGCACCCAGGTGGCCCCCCGGAACATCGACCCGGAGGCGCCCGCCGGGCCTGATGTCTCCCGGCCCGCCATCGGATGACCGCCGACGAAGCCCGCGAGGTGGTGCCCGGCGGTCACCACCGGTGCCTTCACGCCGGCCACGTCGGTGACCAGCGCCGCGGTGTCGAGCCGCCCCAGCCCGTGGACGATCTCGGACACGGGGCCGGCCAACACGATCAGGTCGGCCCGTCTCGTAGCCGACTCGCGATCACCCGCAGGTTCATCGAAGGCGCCGACGGCGCCGGCTTTGGAGATCGCCACGGGATCGGGATCCCACCCGGTGACGAACCATCCGGCGTTCCGCAGACCGATTCCAATCGAGGAGCCGATCAGACCGGTGCCGAGGATCGCAGCGCGCCGCGCCGCACCGGGGTTCTGGGGTTGGGAGGACATAGGCGAAGTACCAGGTTCGGGGCCGCGGATGATAGAGACTCATGCCGTGGATACACTCGCCAGCATGCCCGGTGACGCCATGACCTACGAGCCCCACATCGGAGACACCCGCCAGTACTGGCGCGACATCGTGTTGGGAGTGAACGACGGCCTCGTGTCGATGTTGCTCCTCGTAGCCGGCGTGGTGGGCGGTGGCCTGAACGCGGGACAGGTCCTCCTGACCGGAGTGGCGGGAGCGATCGCCGGAGCGGTGAGCATGGCGGCCGGGGAATATCTGGCGACCAAGAGCCAGGAAGAAGTCCTCGACTCGGAACTGGAACTCGAACGTATCCACATTCGTGATCACCGCGAGATGGAACTCGATCAGTTGCGAGGCATATTCGCCGACATGGGTGTGGCGGCGGCCGACCTCGATGGGATCGTGGCCGCATTCGACCGATCCGACTCGGCGTTGTTGAACGCCATGAAGGCGTTGGAATTCGGCGTGGTCGATTCCGAGCGCAGGTCCCCCATCAAGGCGATGGTCTTTTCCGGACTGTTGTTCATGGCGGGATCGCTGCCGTCTGTGGTGCCGTTCGCCGTCACTACGGATACCCGGACCGGGTTGATCTGGGCGGCGGGCCTCGCTGCGATCGGGTTGTTCCTGGTCGGGGTCGCCAAGGCCCGGGTGACGCGGGGCAACTTCGCGACGGCGGGCCTCGAGAACATGGCGATCGCCGGTCTCGGCGGCATCGTCGCCTATTTCGTCGGCGACCTGGTCGGCGCCCAACTGGTCTAGAGCGGCAAGCACTCCGCTTGCAATTGCTAGCAGCTTGCGATATGCTGCACTGTGTGAGCAGTCGCAAGCACGAAGACGGATCGGAGATCGGCGAGTTCATCCGCGAGCAGCGTGAGCGGGCGAACCTGTCGCTCCGGAGACTGGCTGACAGGGCCGGGATCTCGAACCCCTACCTGAGCCAGATCGAGCGGGGGATCCGCAAGCCCTCGGCGGAGATCCTGAAGCGTCTGTCGCGTGCTCTGGAGATCTCGGCCGAGAGCCTGTACACCAAGGTCGGCCTGATCGAACAGGACTCGGCGGCCTCCACCGTGGTGGAAGCTGTCGAAGCGGATCACCGCCTCACCTCACGCCAGAAGCAAGTTCTCCTGGATCTGTATCGCGCCCTGGTCGAAACCGGCTCGGGTGCGGATGACCAAGAGTGAAGAGACAACGAGAAAGGGAGCATCCCATGAAGACCAAGAAGTACCTCTATGCGGCCGTCGGCGCCCCCGTGGCAGTCGCCAAGACCGCCCAAAGCAAGGTCGACCACCTTCGTTCGAAGATGAACGACGGTCGTGAGTCCATGAGCAAGGACTTCCAGAGCCAGCTCGACGAGTGGGCCAAAGAGGGCGAACGGTTCGTTGGCAAGATCGGCGACAGCAAGGCCATCGACGAGATCACCGATCGGGTGGACTTCGATCAGGTTCAGACCCAGGTCAGCAAACTGCGCGACCAGCTGGAGGACCTCCTCGATACCTGGCGGACCAACTTCCGGCCCGCCGCCAAGAACGGCAAGATCTCTGAGAAGGTCGAAGTGAGCGCACCGGCCAGCGAGAAGCCCGCGGCCAAGACCACCGCGGCCAAGAAGCCCGCAGCCAGGACCACGGCAGCCAAGACGACTGCAGCCAAGAAGCCCGCTGCCAAGAAGCCGGCCACCAGGACGACTGCAGCCAAGAAGCCCGCAGCCAAGACCACGGCAGCCAAGGCTTCCTGAACGATTCGGCGATCAACGCGAAAGGGCCCCCGATCGGGGGCCCTTTTTCAATGCTTGACGATCGGATCGAGGCCTTTCGCCAGCTCGATCCAGGCTTCGACCATGCCCTCGGTCGGGAGCCGCCTCACCAGCTGCTTCTTCTCGTTGACCTCGACGATCTTGAGCGTGAGGGTCTTGGGGTTCCGACGGCGCAGCTCCTTGACCGTGTCCACGCCGGCGTGTTCGAGAAGGTCGGCATACTCCGAGCCGACGCCCTTCACCCGCATGAGGTCGGCACGATTCACCCATGCCAGCAACTGGTCGGCGCTGAGTGTGGTGGCGTCCGCCAACTCGGTGCGCCCCTTGCGGGTCGCAGCTCGTTTCAGAAGCCCCTCCGTGGTGCGTACGCCGGCCTTCCGCAACTTCCGGGCACTCGTCGGCCCGATCCCCTCGACCTCGGCGATAGATGGCATAGGGTGAAATTCCTCTCGTCCGCGGGCGAGAGGTTAGTGCCATGCCTCAGCCCACGAACCCGAGAGTGGGTGTTCTCACCGCCGAGGCCGCAACTCCTCGACATCGGCGCTCGTGTCGACATCGCGAGGCGGCAGCGACTCGACCCACACCTCCTCCACCCACTCGGGATGAGCCTGAAGAAGACGTTTGGCACCTTCATCACCCGACAACGAAATCAACCGCGGCCACAGCGTCCGGTCCACGAGAACGGGATGACCCCACATGTAGCGATACTTGGGCACTATCGCCATGCGCTTGGACCGCGCCTTGTGGGTGATCATCGTCGCCACCAACTCAGGGTCGAGGCCGGGCTGGTCGCCGAGGATGAGGAACACGGCGTCGGCCCGCGACATCCTCGTCAACGCGTCGAGGCCAACTCGAATCGACGAGGCCAACCCCTCCTCCCACTCCGGATTCTCGATCACTCCGATGTCGGACAGGTCGACGGCTTCCATGATCTCGTCGATCTCCGACCCCAGCACAATCCACAGCTCGTCGAGACCGAAGGACCGGGCGGTGTCGACGACGGTACCCAACAAGGTGGCGTCTCTCCCCCACGGTTCGAGCTGCTTGGGGCGTCCGAGCCTCCGAGATCCGCCTGCGGCCAGTATCAGTCCGGCGATCACGACTTCACGATCCTTCGAATTTCGCCTCTCACATTCAGCGGTACGTCCGACCGATACCGATCGCGTGTCATCTCACCCAGGATCGCAACCGCCACCTCACCCGGGGTTTCCGCTCCGATGTCCAGCCCGATCGGACCGTGGATCCTGTCGATGTCCTCGGAGGCCCAACCGGCTTCGTGTAGTCGCTCCCGGCGTCGGGCTGCAGTTCGGGTGCTTCCCATGGCCCCTAGATAGCGGACCCGTTTGCCCTTGATGAGCGGCCACAGCGGGTCCTCGAAACGAGCATCGTGGCTGAGGACGACCACAAAGGTGTTCAATCCGAACTCGAGATCGGCCGCCACCTGGTCGGGCCAGCCGACCAGGAGCCGATCCGCATCGGGGAATCTGTCACGCGTGGTGAACGCGGGTCGCGCATCGGACACCGTCACGCGGTAGCCGAGGTGGGACGCGAGGGTGGTCAGCGATTGAGCGATGTGGACCGCCCCGAAGATCAGTAGCTCGGGACGTGACGCCAGAGTCTCGATGAACACGTCGACCTCGCCGTACGCGAGGGTTACGTTCTGCTCCCGCTCCATCACCGCGACAGCATCGGATACGGCGTCGCCTCCAAGATCGGGTGGAAGCGAACCGGCGACCACGGCACCGTCGTGGGCGACAACGGCTGTGCTCCCGCGGTCATCTCCGGAGATCACCGTGAGGCGAGCCCCCAGGGCACCCGACTCGAGGAGACGCTCACATGCGTCCAGGACGGCGTTGACCTCGTTCACCACGGTTCGATGTAGACCTGAATCGTGCCGCCACATGCCAGCCCCACCTCGAAGGCGTCGTCGTCGGCGATCCCATATGTGACAAGCTTCGATTCGCCGGTGGCCAGCACATCCTGACAGTGGAGGAACACGTCGTTCTCGACGCACCCCCCCGACACCGATCCTTCCATATCACCGGTAGACGAAACAAGGAACTTGGAGCCGATGGGCCGGGGCGCGGGGCCGGCGACCCTCACGACGGTCGCAACCGCTACATCCTTGCCTTCAGCTCGCCAGCGCCGCCGCAGCTCGAGTTCGGTTCTCATGATCGAGATGCTATCACCCCCCGGCGCGCATCGGGACCGACTCGAGCAGCTCAACGAGGGTCGCCAGGTCGGCCAGCGTCCCGGCAGCGAGGAAGTCATCGACGTGGGGAAGGGCCGCTTTCATCCCTCTGGTCTCCGGGGAATAGCCGATGCGTCCGGCAAGCGGGTTCAGCCACACCACCCGGTGGACGCTGCGGGACAACCTCTCCATCTCCGCTGCGAGGACCTCAGGTTCACCCCGGTCCCAGCCATCCGACACGATCAAGACGATTGGGCCTCCGCGGCAGACCCTCCGCGACCACTCGACGTTGAAGGCGCGGAGACAGTCCCCGATCCTGGTTCCTCCCGACCAGTCGTGAACCGCCTCGGCCACCATGGCGATGGCGGCCGACGGTTCACGCCTTCCAAGTTCTCTCGTGATCCGGGTGAGCCTCGTGGAGAACACGAAGGCTTCTAGCCGCCCCATCCGGCCGCGGGCGGCGTGGGCGAAGTACAGCAGCATCTCTGAATACCGCTCCATCGAACCCGAGACGTCCGCGATGAAGATGAGCGGCCGGCGCCTCGTCTTCCTCTCGGTGGTCGCGATGCGAAGAAGGTCGCCGTCGGGTCCGACGGAACGGCGGAGCGTGCGCCGCATGTCGGGTCGATCGCCGCCCCTCACCGGCCTTCGTCTCCGGGAGAGGGTGTCGGCCGGATTCCACACCATCCGGGCGATCAGGTTCCGTACCTGTCCCTCCTCCTCCTTCGTCAGCTCCGAGAAGTCCTTCTCGGCGAGGCGTTCCACCAGAGAGGCGCCAGAGAAGGTCATGACCTCCTCCTTGGTTCCGTCGCCCTCGCCGTCCTCCAATCCCTTGTCGATCGACCACGTCCTGGGCACCGGCTCGGAGGCGATCCACAAACCGCCACCCTCCCGGCGACCGAAGACCTCGAGGAAGACCGAGTCGAATGCAGGCACGTGTTCGCGGGATCGGACGGTCAACGACCGAAACGACCAGTACACGTCCTCGGCGGAGGCGGCTCCAACCGCCTCCAGCGCCGCCAAGAGATCCTCGGCGCAGACGGCGGAGACCGGGATCCCCTCCTCGCGGAGCCGCACTGCAAACTCCACCAGGACGTCGGGATTGGGCATGCAGGCAGGCTACCGATTCACACCGGCAGCGGGAACCTCAAGAGCGCGGCGACTCCATCGGCGTCGAGCGGGGAAGCGACCGAGACCTGATCGACGGCACCGCCAGTGGACAGAATCTTCTCCATGGCAGCGCCGATCACATCGTCGGTTTCGTCGAAGGGTTCGCCACACGAAGGGCAGGCCTCACCGGTCCTGGCGAGCCAGCCGCAGCCCCGACACACCACACCGGGCTTTGCGTAGGGACCGGAGACCACGAGCGTGTCGACGGCCTCCATGTTGGCGGCGTCGAGCACATCGAGGGTACCCCGCGCCACGGGCCGGCCCTGGTGCGCACCCTCCAGCACGGCGCGGACCGTGCCCTCGTCCCGATCCGTGACGATCGACACCTCGAGCTCTCGAACGCGGGCCGTCAGTTCCGCCGGTGTGCTGGTACGCGGGTCCACGACGAGGCGACGTGTGGGGAGTGCCTTGAGGTAGGGGTGCAGGGTGGCCTCGAACGGGTCCATGTCGTGGCGATGCCCTGCGATCACCACGAAGTCGAAGGGCTTTTTCTGATGCTCGGCGAGAGCGACCGCCGCCGCCTCCCGCCACATTCGGGCGGTCTCCTCATCGGCATGTCTGGTGGCCCGGGCCTCGTCGTAACCCTGGAATCCGCCGTAGTTGTCCTTGCCCGGATCCGCCTCGAAGGTGCCGATCGAACTGAGTTCCGTATCGAGCCTGTGAAGGGCAGTATTGGACCGTTCCGCCTGGACCACGAGAGCGCTGATCGGACCGCGAACCGCCCGGATTGGACGGAGATATGGTCGAGCCGAAACCGCCACGTGACTCCGAACCGGCTCAGGGAGGGTGTCATGTTCGAATATGGCGTCTACATGGGAGGCGAAGACGAACCACGCTGGATTGGTTCCCATGTCCATCCGCTTGGCCAGCGCTTCGATGCGTCCGATGTCCTCTCGCACGGACATCGCCGACTCTCGCGGCAGCCGGTCGGATCTCGCTTTGAGCGACTTCACCAGCTCGTTCACAACCGCGCTCGATGATCCGCCTCGTCGGTCGACGTACATCGAGACGAGAGCACCCGATGGGCTGTGGAGATGCGCGTAGCGGTCGACATTCATGGAAGGACACTCCTTGGTGGGCGACGGACAGACGTCTGAACGCCATCCGGCGGAGGTCCCCTGTCTCGACACAACAAAGCAATCGCCATCGCCGGTTTCGAGCCTAGCGATGCGAAGCGGTAGCGGGGGGACGGGCGCCAGGACGGCGACCGGGAAGTTGCGCCGCGGTGCCGAAGGGTCACGTCTCCATTCAACCCGCACCCTCCCGACCCCGCATGAGGCGAATGACCGTTTAGGAAACGATGGCTTCGCACACCTCACCCGACGACACCACCGGCCATGACGGCCACGACAGGGTTGACGTCGAGTGGTCCGGACACGCTCGCACGTCAACCGGGGGACGCACCCACTCGAAGTGCATCCCATCGGGCAAGGTCCAGGTCGCTCCCCACGCAAAACCCCACCGGCGCATCACGTCACCGAACGCCTCGCTCAGGTTCACGTCCTTCCCGAATCCGTTGGTACTCGGATTGACGTCGATCGCGATGCCCCAGGCGTGACGGGATAATGCATACCCCTGGTCCGTTCCTCGCATCAGCCTGGCGTTGAAGCACCCTCCGGCGAGCTGAAAGTCCGTGTAGTCGATCTCCCCGGCCAAGCCCAGCAGCTTTGCTTCCGCGATGGCGGCTCGCACGTACGGCACGACGGCCCGGTTGCACTTGAACGCGCCCAGCCCCGGAATGAAGGCCGTGACGATGTTCCGGTCGAGCCACTCCTGGTCGAGCTCGACTCCGTCCCCGACCCCTGTGGGGCGGTACGAGAACTCTCCGAACCGCTCTTTCACCACCACGGTCGGCAACGTGGCATCGGCGAACGAGATGGGATCCGACGACGTGCCCACCCGGATCGGTCCCGCCGCCACCGCTCCTCGAAGGCGTTTCACCAGGGCTCCCGGGTCCGCCACCGACACGAGAGCCGCCGACGGCCGGTCGAAGTACAGACGGGCAGCCACCGCATCGCCGATCACGATCTCGTACCAGTCGATGTCTGCGTCGGGAACGACGGCGCCGATGACGATCGGGATCGTCTCGCGATTCCAGCCTTCGAGTTCCACCACGTCGCCCGCCTGCGCTCCTCGCAGTGCGGCCGATCGCTCCGACATCACGAGTCTCCCCCTCCGCAGCACGTCGATGATGTCAGGCGAGAGAGTCGGATCGGATGCCACGGTCGAGAGGACCGACATCGGATACCCGAACCCTTGGGCGGGTCGCTGGACGTCGACGCCATCCCTCGTGACGCCCATCAACCGCATGGTGCCGGATCGACGGATCGTCACGGTCCCCCGTTCCATGGTTGCGGCGACGCGAACCGCTTCGATCGTCCCCGGCTGAAGACCACCCGCCTCCCAGATCGTGACCACGTCGTCCGGTTCGGCGGCGGCGGCAGGGGTGGCGGCAAACCAGCAGACCGCCGCGACGACGAAGGCGGACCGGTATCTCATTCCACCTGGTGGATCACGGCGGCCAGTCCCCGGCCTCTCACCGCCTCGACGTCTTCTCGGTACTTGAGGATCACGCCGAGGGTATCGGCGACCACCGCTTCGTCGAGGTCCTGCGACCCGAGCACCCGCAGCGCGTTCGCCCAGTCGATGGTCTCCGCCACACCCGGAGGTTTGAACAAGTCGAAGGAGCGAAGGTCGGCCATTGCCAGAGCCAGCTGCACCGTGAGCCGGCGATCCAAATCTGGGACCCGAGTGTGGACGATCTCCACCTCGCGGTCGACATCGGGATAATCGACCCAGTGATAGATGCAACGGCGTTTGAGAGCGTCATGGATCTCACGCGTCCGGTTCGATGTGACGATCACAACCGGCGGCTCTACGGCGCGGATCGTGCCGATCTCGGGGATGGTGATCTGGAAGTCAGACAGCACCTCGAGGAGATAGGCCTCGAACTCCTCGTCTGCCCGGTCGAGTTCGTCGATGAGGAGCACGGGTCGGACGCCGCCGTCGGCAGACTCGATCGCCTGGAGCAGAGGCCGGGCGATGAGGAAGTTCCGGCTCATGATGTCGTCGACCCCGGCGTGGGCACCGTCGCCTCGCGCCTCGATGAGCCTGATGGCCAGCATCTGACGGGCGTAGTCCCACTCGTAAACCGCGTTGGAGACGTCGAGACCCTCGTAGCACTGGAGTCGGATGAGCCGACTGCCCAGCACCGCCGCCAGGACCTTCGCCACCTCGGTCTTGCCCACACCGGCCTCACCCTCGAGGAAGAGAGGCCGCCCCAGAGAAAGAGACAGGTGGACGGCGACTGCGAGCGACCGGTCGGCCACGTAATCGTGTTCGGCGAAGGCGTCGACGACCTCGTCGACTGTCGATGGGATCACGACGGTACAGGGTAGTGCCCGCGGCGGCGTGCACCATGGCACGAACCTTGGACGGCGCACCCGACCAAGCCACACTGGTGTCGTGATCGACGAGCGATTGACCCGCCACCTGTCCAGCTGGGTTGGAGTGTGGCCCGCGCCGGACCGGGGCCTCACCGTGGTCGGAGCCGAGTCGAGGACCCGGCCGGGATGGGATGGCTCCATCAGGCCGGTTCGAGGAGTACACACTCCCGACGGGACGGTGCTCGGCGTCCCCCCCGACCGAGTGGCCGAGATCCGCAGACTGGGCAACTCGATCTCCGAGGTCGGTCCTCGCCTTGCGGAGGCCCTCGACCTCGATGGTTGGCGGTTCAACGTGGGAGTCTTCCGCTGGAGCAACGACCCGACAATCGGGATCGAACCCGGGCGGTGGGTGGCACCGACAGCCCCGGGCCTGCCTGCGTGGCTGCGACCATTCAACGGCGAGGTGCTCATAGGTTGCGAGGATGGTGCGGTGACTTCGGGAGTTGGTCGGAAACGCCACGATGACCACGGCCAGGAGTTGGCGGTGGTGACCGAGGAAGCTTTTCGGGGAATGGGTTGGGCCGGCCTGCTGGTGGCCCAGGCCGCCCGACGCGTCCTGGCCGAAGGCTCGATCCCCACCTATCTGCACGGTTTGTCGAATGAGGGCTCGGCGAGGACCGCCGATCGCGCCGGGTTTCCTGATCGCGGGTGGCGGGTCCTCAGCCTGTTCCCGCCCTGAGCGCCTTCTCGATCCACCATGCCCAGTTCTAAGCTGGGGCCCATGTTCGGACAGACGGCCCCCGAGGTCCCATCGGTGACAGTCGACGAGGTCGATGCACTCATGAACGACGGAGCGCTGCTCGTTGACATCCGAGAGCAGAACGAATGGGACGAGGCGCGCATCGCCGGTGCAGTCCTCAAACCGATGTCCACGATCAACGAGTGGTACCACGAGCTTCCGAGAGACACCAAGGTGATCCTCTACTGTCGCTCGGGCCGGCGGTCGG
>Ga0224510_10000824_pt1 | contig 21918 bp, 18 predicted proteins | sample SF_May12_sed_USG_FD_170161 | JGI IMG/M metagenome (GOLD analysis project Ga0224510, IMG submission 170161) | Sediment microbial communities from San Francisco Bay, California, United States - SF_May12_sed_USGS_4_1 | ecosystem: Environmental > Aquatic > Marine > Sediment | place: USA: California... | reverse complement strand
AATTTTGGCACCACTACCACCAGCGAATTTGTGTACCTCCCGTTTTCGGTGCGTCGATACTTTCGAGACGGCGATGTGTCGTTGGTTATTCCGTTTGTTTCTGTCACAAGTGATGGCACGGTAACGTTGGTAGGAGGTCAACCTATTCAGACGTTGCCTGGAAGGTGTCTCAAGAAGGCCGGGACTGAAATCGATACCGACAAGCCGGAGTGTCTTGCCTTGCTCAATGCAGGCCAGGGTGTTGCCGGGCAGGCGGCACAAAAGGTGACCAATTCCGGTCTCGGCGATATCATCCTTAGGGGGCGCTATTATCTTGTAGAAGAACGTGACTATATTCCACTGATTGCGATCACCGGGCGATTAAAGCTTCCCACCGCCAGTGAAGGAAAGGGGTTGGGAACGGGCGCCCTTGACCATGGGTATGGCATCGAGATGTCCAAGCTAATAGGGGAGAAGTGGTTGGCATTCCTCGACGGCGGGTACAACTTCATCGGTGATCCAGATGGTCGAGAGTTACAGAATCAGTATTGGTATGATGTGGGTGCCGGGTACTACTTCACCAAGAACCTCTTGGCGAGCGTCTATTTTGAAGAATATCGGGCATTGGTACCAGGCCTCGTGAACATTCGAGATTTCTTTTTTGCGATGAATTACAAGGCGTCCGCTGCCTGGAGATTCAACGGTGGCGTGGCGGTCGGTGTCTCGAATGGCGCTCCGGACTATGTCGTCTCAATCGGTACCAGTTACCGGTTCTAGCCGGATTCCCCATCTTGTAAGGCTGTTTACGCCCCTCCGACCTCTGCGTCTAATGACATGTGTAGGCCAAAGCAGACGGTCCTGTGGCATCGGACCAGACTAACCGGAGTCGGAACATGCCACCGGATCAGCAGGTAGGACTCGATGATGCGCAATTGGTAGCCCGCAGCCTCAAACAAGATCATGAGGCGTTCGGACAACTGATTGATCGACATGCGTCCACGATTGTGAACCTGGCCTATCGGATGGTGGGTAATCGTGCAGAAGCTGAAGATCTGGCTCAGGAAGCGTTTCTCACAGCCTTCAAGGCGCTCTCGACATTTCGTGCCGATTCTAAGTTTTCGACCTGGCTCTACCGGATCGGAGTCAATAAGTGTAAGGACTGGTTGCGAGCCAAGAAGCCCGGAAAGGGGCCGGCCGATTTGGATGCTGATGAGGCATTGGATAGTCATGTGGCCGAAATGCGGACGCCTGAACGCCTGCTCTCACAGCAGCAGGTGGCGCATGAGTTGGAAAAGGCGATCGCGCGCTTGCCACCTCTCTATCGCGAGGCCTTCGTCCTGAAGCACGTCGAAGGACTCAGTTATGAGGAGATGGAAGAGATTCTCGGGGTGAACAGCGACACACTCAAAATGCGGGTGTATAAGGGGCGGCTCCAGCTCAGCCGTGATCTGGTGGCCTTACGCCCGACAGGATAGGAATAGTAGCGCCGGATTGGTGACCATATGGATGAACACGAACTCCTTCTCCAACGATTTTTGGATCACGATCTAACTCCCGAGGAGCGAGTCAGATTTCTACAAGCCATCGATACAGAACCAGAGCTGCGCCGACAGTGGCTGAATCTTGAGATGGTGGTTGCCGAAGCCGTTGCTCTGCCCAAGGTTGTGCCTTCGCCAAAATTTTTCTCTGAGCTGAAAAACAAGCTCGAACCACGGTCACCGACTTGGTGGGAGCGACTGTGGGCGACCGTCACGGCGCCACGCACACTGGAGTGGAATCTCGCCGGTGCCGTCGCCGCAGCTTGTATTGCCATCGTATCCGTCGTGGGTGTATTTGCCGTCATACCTCCCCGGGTTGTGGAAATACCAGCGCCTACTGGGCCGGCACAGACAATTGCGGCTCATATGGAGCAGGTAGAGCCGAAGGTGTTTGTCCGTCTCATCCTCCTCCAGCCGGACGCCCACTCGGTTTCTGTTGCGGGAGACTTCAACGGATGGAATCCAGCGCGAACCCCGTTGGAGCGGTCCGATGGGGGCATGTGGACTGCCACCATTCCTCTACATCCCGGCCGATATCAATATATGTTCGTCATCGACGGGAAAGAATGGATTGCCGATCCGTTGGCAGATGAGAAAACCACCGATGGTTTTGGTGCGCACAATGCGGTGCTTGATGTCGCCATCTAGCGTCCATCCCTGTTCCCTTGAAACGATCGGCAACCTGCATTACTCTTGTGCCCATGTGCAGAACGCCGAGACGTCATGGGTTTTTTCACTCGATTGCCCTGTTGAGCCTCTTCCTCGCATTGATCGGGACTTGGGGGTGCACCAAGAGCTTGAGGCCCGAACGGCCGAGAACCACAGCTCAAGGTGTCCAATTCACCGTATCAGCACCAGGAGCCAAGGCTGTCTGTCTCGTCGGATCCTTCAATGGCTGGGTGAAACATGCGACACCGATGACGGTCGTAGATGGAACGGTCTGGTCAGTGGTCGTGCCCTTGAAGGAAGGGGAGTATCCCTTCATGTATGTCATTGACGAAGGACAGTGGATCACACCGCCACATGCCGACGATTTTGTTACAGATGGATTCGGGCAGACAAATGGCATAGTGGTGGTACGGTAAACGCCCATGATGAACGGGACTGTTACACGATACATCATCCTAAGCATGGCACTGACGCACTGGATCGGCCCTGTCCAGGCGGAATCTCTTTCGGATCAAGATCGAGCTGAGATCAATCGGCTGCGGGCTGCGCAAGGCCATTCGTCCGACGATATCACCCCTCTCCTTGAACAAGTCAATAAGGCCGGTGAACGAGGTCTGCCAGTTGAATCACTGGCCAATAAAGTGAAAGAGGGGCTAGCGAAAGGAATCGATCCCAAGCGAATCGATCCGGTGCTTCGACAGATGACCTTTCGTCTTGAGTCTGCGCATGAAGTGTTGCAAGAGGCGAAGGGCCGCGGCATGGCCGAGGGGAACCGGCAGCGTGCGCTGGAAACCATGGCGGAAGCATTTGCGCGTGGAGCGACGGCGGACGAGGTACGGGAGCTGAGCAGACTGTCTCAGGAAGGCCGTCATAAGGCGACTCAGGAGGAACTTGCCGCCGGCGCGAAAAGCCTAGCCGTGATGAAAGAAGGAAAGATTTCATCGAATGATGGAACGGCCTTGGTCGGTGAGGGGATCAAACAAGGGTATCGCTCTTCTGATCTTTTGGATCTGGGGCGCGAGGTCAAACGGCGCGGATCTGATTTTCAGGAAGGTCGCGCCAGTCTGAAAGCTCTTCGCGAGCAGGTCCGACGTGGAGAACGTGGTGACCGCCTCTTTAAGGACAAAGATCGCGGTGAATCCGGCAGTGGGTCAGGTCGCGGCGAGCGTGGTGATCGAGGAGATCGCGATGATCGGGAAGACCGAGGTGGGCGAGACGACTCGGATCGGGAGCGTGTCGATCGATCTGATCGCTTAGATCGGTCGGATCGATCCGGGCGCGGAGATCGGTCGGATCGTATCGAACGGCCTGAGAAGGTGGAACGACCCGATCGCTCCGATCGGTCCGGTCGTGGAAGAGACTGAGCAGGCCAAAAACGTTGGTTTCCTGAACTCCAATTCTCACGATCGATACCCACCCCGTACCAAATTCCTTGGGTGTTATTGGGCACGCCGTGACACGCAGAAGAGGCTTCTCATATTCGGAAGGCTACGATCCTTTTCCTCTCTTAAGATCCCCTGCTAGAATGCCCTTATGGAAGTCATTGCCACTCACAGCAATGCGGATTTCGATGGGTTAGCCTCCATGGTGGCTGCACGGAAGCTTTTTCCCGACGCCATGCTGGTCCTGCCGGCTGGAGCGCAAGAAACGGTTCGTAATTTTCTGGCCGACCATGACATTGGCATCAGTAAGCTCAAAGGGCTCGACCTTTCTCAGGTCACCAGGCTGATCCTCGTCGATACCCAAGACCCCGATCGAATCGGATCGCTCAAGTCTTGTGTGGACAACCTTTCGGTCGAGATCGTGGTGTTCGATCATCATGTGGATGAGGCTTCTCCCTGTGCCGGTCGATCGCCTTTGTCTCTCGTGGAGCCTGTCGGCGCAACGACGACATTGCTGATTGAACTGCTTCGCAAACGGCAGATCGCCGTGACACCCTTCGAAGCCACGGTCTTGGCGTTGGGACTTTATGAAGAAACCGGTTCGTTTGGGTTTACCTCCACGACTGTGCGGGATCTCAATGCCGGGGCGTTTCTTCTTGAATGTAAAGCGGATTTGACTATGGTGATGGATGTGCTTCGTCGCCCACTGGATCCCGATACTGTCGCCCTTCTCAACGACCTGATGGAGCATAGCGAGTTGCACTACCTGGAGGGCCGAAAGGTGTTGGTGGCGACCAGCACGATTGATCGTCGTCGCGGGGAAGCAGCCGGCGTGGTCCATTTGCTCGCAGAAATGCAGGGGATCGATGCCGTTGTCGTGGCGGTGATGATGGAAGATCGGGTTCAGGTGATCGGCAGAAGCCGCCGATCCGAGATCGACGTCGGGTGGATCGCACGGGAGTTCGGTGGCGGAGGACATGCGGTGGCCGCTGCTGCAACGGTCAAAGGTCACACACTCGCGGAAGTCAAAGAGAAACTTGTGGGACTCCTGACCACACACTATCGCCCGACCTTGCTGGCGCAAGATGTCATGACCCGTCCGGTGAAGGCCATCGAGGGCGGCACGACGGTCACTGAGGCCGGGAACCGGATGACCGCCTATGGACTCAATGTGTTCCCGGTTCTGGCTGACAATGGCCGGTACGCTGGACTGGTCAGTCGGGAGTTGATTCAAAAGGCCTTGTTTCATCGACTGGGTAAGATGGCCGTACGGGATATCATGCAGACTGATGCCTATGCCGCTCAAATGGAAACACCCTTTCATGATATCGAAACGGCCATGATCGAGCGGAACCAGCGGTTTGTTCCGATCATCGAGGAAGCCAACGTGGTGGGCGTCATTACCAGAACGGATCTGCTACGTACCCTGCATGACGACGTCTTGAAGGGCGCTCGAATGCAGGCTCAACGGCCAGGCGAAGGTGAGGCTGCGATCGGAGGGCCGCACCGTAACGTGAAGGGGTTACTCCGGAGTCGGTTGCCCCATCGCCTTGTGACATTGCTGGAGCAAGGCGGGCAGTTGGCCGACCGTTGCGAGGTCTCCCTCTTCGTCGTCGGCGGGTGCGTGCGAGATCTGTTGCTGGGCATCAAGAACTTGGATTTGGATCTCGTGGTCGAAGGCGACGGAATCGCCTTCGCACGAAAGCTGGGCGATGTACTGCATGCGCGGGTCAAGGTCCACGAACGATTCGGTACGGCCATCGTCTTGCTGCCGGATGGATTCAAGCTGGATGTCGCCACGGCCAGAACGGAGTATTACGAATTCCCCACGGCTCTGCCGACAGTGGAACAAAGCTCAATCAAGAAGGATCTGTATCGCCGTGACTTCACGATCAATGCCTTGGCGGTCCGTTTGAACGGAAAGGGCTTCGGAGACATTCTTGATTTTTATGGAGGTCAACGTGATCTCAATGAAAAGGTGATCCGAGTCTTGCACGGATTGAGTTTTGTCGAAGATCCCACTCGTGTGTTTCGCGCGATTCGATTCGAAACCAGGTTCGGGTTCCATTTGGGGAAAGACACCGTGGCATTGATCGCGGGCGCCGTGAAGATGAATTTATTTCACCGGCTATCAGGCCATCGGCTGCTGGAGGAACTCAAGCTCCTGTTGAGCGAGCGTGCGTGCAAGCAGGCGGTTAAACGATTGGCGGAATCGAACCTGATCCAGTTTATCCATCCGAAGTTAAAATGGTCGACCAGATTGGAGGCGCTGCTTGACGGAGTCGATGAATCGATCGATTGGTACCGCCTATTATATTTAGACCGCAAGATGGATAGCTGGCTGGTCTATGTTGCGGCATTCCTCGAAGTGTTGCCGGGACGTGCCGTGGTCGAGGTATTGAAGCGCTTTCCGTTTTCAGAATTGGAGGCCGACCGGCTCAGAACATCCCGTATCGGGGGGCAGGCTATTCTGCGACGCCTTGGAAAGAAACCGGAACCAAAGGCATCCGAGGTCCATCGTCTGCTCTCAGGACTATCCGATGAGACACTGTTGAGCCTCATGGCCAAGAGCAAGGGAGAGACGGTGAAGCGGCAGGTCTCAGCCTTCCTCACGACCTATCAGCATGTGAAGCCAACCTTGACCGGGACCGATCTCAAGGCGATGGGATTGAAACCTGGCCCGCAGTTCAAGAAAATTCTCGACCGATTGCTCGCCGCACACCTAGACGGCGAGGTAAGAACTGAAGCAGAGGAACGACGGTTCGTTCAACAGGTGATTCACGACTCAAAATGAATGGTTGGAAACACCGGAAATCCAGGTGAGCCGGTTCAACCGCCTACGTGTCTTCCCATAGCTTGAATCGAAGCGAACCCTTCGAAATAGAGCCTTCCCATAAGAATGTTCATACTGTCTTACCCCACGCCTCGCAGGAGATCTCTCTATAAGTAGTTGTAAAGTTGTCAGTTTCTCGAAGGAAGCCTCGCTCGTCCACATATCCAGGCATGGTGTAGACCACGACCTGTCCTCAATAAATAGATCGTTATTGCCGATATTTAGTCATTGCTATGCTTGATGATCCAATTTGGCAGATCTGTATCTATGGGCTCTGTGTCGGCGTGGTGATTGCCGTCATGTTGGGACTTCCACCCTTGCTTGGCGAGCGCCACTGGCGGAAGCACGACCGTCGAACCGAAAGCGCGACGGCCATTCCCTATGAATGTGGGATCCGGCCGACCGGCAACGCCCAAGTCCGTCCACCGGTCCAATACTATTTGATCGCCATGTTCTTCGTCATTTTTGATGTGGAGGCGGCGTACCTCTATACCTGGGCAGTCGCTGTGCCGGAGACCGGCTGGCTTGGCTTTATCGAAGTGACGATCTTTGTGACCATTCTCTTGGCATCTCTTGCGTATTTATGGCTCACCGGAGCGCTCGACTGGCATGCACAGTCCCAACGTCCGCGAGCCCGTCACCAGCAGAAGCCTCGGATACAACAGTCAACGGAGTTCTACGATGACCGAGTGGCGTAACGGACGACTGGAGGGTGTGCGGATCACCGATGGTGGTGACGGGTCATTGACCGCTGTCGTTGGCGACTCGGTTCTCTTTGCACGACTACAAGACCTCCTCGCGTGGGGACGGAAGAATTCACTCTGGCCGTTGAACTTCGGGTTGTCGTGTTGTTTCGTCGAAATGGCGACAAGTCTGACCAGTGTCTATGACGTCTCTCGATTTGGTGCCGAAGTCGTCCGTGGTTCACCACGGCAAGCTGATGTGTTGGTCGTGTCGGGAACCGTATTTTTGAAGGTTGCCCCCGTCATCAAACAACTCTACGAGCAGATGCTGGAGCCGCGTTGGGTGATTTCGATGGGGTCCTGCTCGAACTCCGGAGGCATGTTCGATGCCTATTCGGTCGTGCAAGGTGTCGATAAATTCATTCCCGTGGATGTGTACATGCCGGGATGCCCTCCGCCTCCGCACGCGTTTATGGAATGCCTGCTGCTGCTTCAGAACATGGTGGGATCAGAGCGCCGTCCTTTAAGCTGGCATTTCGGTCCGCAAGAGGTTCAGAAGCCGATCATGCCCTCGATGCGGGACACGAAACGAGCGGAGCGGATGAGTCAGCGTGAATATGCCGGCGTCGATGTGCTTCCCCGCACCGATCTGCTCTCTCCGCACTTTGCCGGACAACCACACGGTCTTTCGAAAGCGAAGTCATGACTCCACGATCATCGACCCTTCAAGAAACGTCGAGAGGCGAACGGACGAGCCTGGTCACCGAGCTCGAACGTCACTTCGGATCCGAAGGTTGGCTGAAGGCCGTGCAAAACACAATGGATGACATCCCGACCCTGTGGGTGGAGAAGCATCGCCTTCCGGAAATTCTTCGGCATGTCAAGTCCGAGCTTCCTCGCCCCTTTCCCATGCTGTTCGACCTGAGTGCAACAGATGAACGGCTCCGCCGACATCATGACGGACTACCGATCGGAACCTTTACCGTGTTCTATCACCTCTTTTCGTTTGAGCGGAACCAATCCCTCCGCATCAAGGTAGCGCTCGACAGTGAGGCACTCTCGCTACCGTCAAGCATAGCGCTGTGGCCAAACGCCGATTGGTACGAACGCGAGATCTACGACATGTTCGGGATTCGTTTCGACGGACATCCCTTTCTCCGTCGCCTTCTCATGCCCTCCTGGTGGGAGGGGTATCCGCTTCGCAAGGATCATCCCTCGCGCGCGACGGAAATCGGGCAGTTCCAACTGCCCCCGGAGAAGCTGGTCATGACCCAGGAATCGTTGCAATTCAAGCCAGAGGACTGGGGCTTGGCTCGCACCTATCATGACCACGATTCCGACTTTGACTATATGTTCATCAACCTCGGTCCGGCCCATACCGGCACGCATGGCGTCCTTCGACTTGTGGCACAGCTTGCGGGTGAGGAAATCATCAATATCGTGCCGGATATCGGCTTCCACCATCGCGCACAGGAAAAGATCGCCGAACGGCAAACCTGGCATTCCTTCATTCCCTACACCGATCGCGTGGACTACCTTCAGGGCGTGCTGAATGAGATGCCGTACTGTCTCTCGGTCGAACGATTGGCAGGCATCACCGTGCCACCACGTGCACAAGTGATCCGGGTCATGATGTCCGAATTCTATCGGATTGCGAGCCATCTCGTCTGGTACGGGACCTTTGCGGCAGATATCGGCGCCTTGTCACCGGTCTTTTACATGTTCAACGACCGGGAGCGCATCCTCGCGATTGCCGAAGCCATTTGTGGAGGCCGGATGCATCCGAATTGGCTCCGGATCGGTGGGGTGGCCCGTGATCTTCCGATTGGATGGGATGCGCTGGTCCGACAGTTCGTCGATTGGTTTCCCAGCCGACTCGATGACTATGAGCGCCTGGTAATGGACAATCCGATTCTCAAACAACGGACCGTCGGAATCGGGGTCTTGTCCCTCGAGGACGCGATTGCATGGGGCGCCACTGGTCCGATGCTGCGTGCCTGCGGCTTACCCTGGGATTTGCGCAAAGCCCGTCCGTACTCCGGTTATGAGCAGTTCGATTTTGAGGTTCCCGTCGCGTCCAACGGCGATTGTTATGATCGTGCCGTGGTACATGTTTTGGAGTTGCGTCAGTCGTTGGCAATCATTCGTCAGTGCCTGAACGCCATGCCATCCGGTCCCTATACATCCCTCGATCCGCTCACGACTCCGCCGCTGAAGACACACACGATGCAGGACATCGAAACGCTCATCAATCATTTTGTTGGAGTCAGTTGGGGACCGGTACTTCCACCGGGTGAAGCAGAAATTCCCACAGAATCCTCAAAAGGTCAGACCAGTTATTACCTGACGAGTGATGGCTCACAGCTTTCATACAGGACGAGAATCCGCACCCCCTCGTTCGCCCACATTCAGATGGTGCCACTTATGGCACGAGGAGAATTGCTGTCGGATCTCTTGGCCGTCTTAGGCAGTGTGGATTATGTGCTGTCGGATGTGGATCGGTAAACGCGTGCGGCACGGTTCAGCCGTGCCATACCTTCAACGCTAAGGATAGGTCGCGAGATGCTGTCAGACACAGAACGCCGAGAACTCGAAGAAGCCGTGAAACATTACCCTGACAAACGGGGAGCGGCCATCGATGCCCTGCTGACCATCCAACGACGACGTGGGTGGATCTCGGACGACTCGCTCCTCGAGATTGCCCAATTTCTTGAGATCACGGTCGAGGAGCTGGATAGCGTCGCCACGTTCTACAACCTCGTCTTTCGGAAACCCGTCGGTCGGCATGTCGCCTTCATGTGCGACAGTATCAGTTGTTGGATCAAGGGCTGTGAGCGAGTGCAAGAGCAGATCAAGAAACTCTACGACGTGGAGTTAGGCCAGACGACGTCCGATGGACGTCTGACCCTGTTACCGATTGCGTGTTTAGGGCAGTGCGGACGGGCACCGGCCATGATGATCGATCAGGATGTACATGGCGATGTTACGCCCGACACGATTGAACAGATCGTGGAGAAATACAAGTAACTGGTGAACTGAAGGGAGTGGACAGGAACACGAACCTCTAAACTATTCACCGTTTACATTTCACACTTCACCACTGAACACCATGGAACGACCACTCACTCAACATACTCATCCGGACGGTACGACGCGAACCTTTCGTGAGTATGTGCAGGACGGAGGATATCGCGGTCTTCAGCGGCTTGCCTCCGGGTTGGCCCCCAAAGATGTGCAGCGGCTGGTAAGTGAGGCGGGATTGCGCGGAAGGGGCGGCGGAGGTTTCCCCACCGGCACCAAGTGGAGCTTTGTCCCGATGGGTCCCGATGCGCCGAAGCCAAAATATATCGTCGCCAACGGCGATGAAATGGAACCAGGCACGTTTAAGGATCGTGTGCTGATGGAGGGGGATCCCCATGGCCTTGTCGAAGGCATGATTCTGGCGGGGTATGCCCTGGATGCGGAGGTCGGCTACATTTTCTTGCGTGGGGAATATCATCTGTCCGCCCAACGGTTAAACCAAGCCATTGCAGAAGCCTACGCAGAAGGCTATCTCGGAAAAACCATTCCGGGAACTGGATTTCGCTTCGACCTGCACCTACATGCCAGCGCTGGCCGCTATATCTGTGGCGAAGAAACAGCACTGATCAATGCGTTGGAAGGCAAACGAGCCGTTCCACGAGCGAAACCTCCCTTTCCACAGACGGTCGGCCTATGGGGACAACCGACTGTCGTACAGAACGTGGAAACCTTCTACAACCTCCCTCATATCGTGAACCACGGCGCTGCGTGGTATCACGGTCTGAGTCGTACGCAGGACGGCGGCACAAAGATCTATGGAGTGAGTGGACGCGTCACCCATCCTGGTTGGTGGGAACTGCCGCTCGGGACGACGGCCCGTGAAATATTGGAGGAACATGCCGGTGGAATGCTGAAGGGCGTGCACTTTCGCGGCGTCTTGCCCGGCGGTATCTCCACGGCATTTTTGATTGAAGGGCACCTCGATCTTCCCTTGGACTTTTCTTCGCTCCCAGCGCAGGTCGGTCGACTTGGGACCGGGACCATGATCGTCCTTGACGATCACACCTGTCCTGTCGGGTTTGTCCTAAATCTTGAACGATTCTTTGCCCGTGAATCGTGCGGATGGTGTACTCCCTGTCGGGAAGGGTTGCCGTGGGTGGCACGAATTCTTACGTCTTTCGAGGAAGGACATGCCAGCAAGGATGATCTGGCACTATTGGACATGCACACGAAGTGGCTTGCTCCAGGTCATACGTTCTGTGGTCTTGCCCCCGGTGCGATGGCACCTCTGCAATCAGCGTTGCAGTATTTTCGTGACGATTTCGAGCAACACATCAGTCGAGGACGTTGTCCGTGGCGTCACAAGCCTGCGCAACTGAAGGTGTTGGTCTAACCATGGCGACCATCATCGTTGATAACAAGTCGTATACCGTCGATGAGCGGCAGAATTTGCTGGCCGCCTGTCTCGGGCATGGGCTGAACGTGCCTTATTTCTGTTGGCATCCGGCGATGGGATCGGTCGGAGCCTGCCGCCAATGCGCGGTCAAACAGTTCAAAGATGATCGTGATCAGTCTGGTCGGCTGGTGATGTCCTGCATGACGCCGGTGACCAATGGCACTCGTATCTCAATTGACGATCCAGAAGCCAAAGCCTTTCGTGCGTCTGTCATCGAATGGCTCATGGTGAACCATCCACACGACTGTCCCGTGTGTGACGAAGGAGGGGAGTGCCATTTACAGGATATGACGGTCATGACCGGACATGTCTACCGGCGCTATCGCTTCCCGAAACGGACCCACCGCAACCAGTCGCTCGGTCCGTTCATTCGTCATGAAATGAATCGGTGCATCCAGTGCTACCGTTGCGTACGCTTTTATCGAGACTATGCGGGTGGTCGAGACCTCAATGTCTTCGGGTCGCATGATGCGCTGTATTTTGGGCGGGAACAGGATGGGACCCTGGAGAATGCATTCAGCGGCAATCTTGTGGAGGTCTGTCCGACCGGTGTGTTCACCGACAAGACGTTCTTCCATCACTACACCAGGAAATGGGATCTTCAATCCGCCCAATCGATCTGTTCCCATTGCAGTCTTGGCTGTAATACTACCGCGAGTGAACGCTCGGGCATTCTTCGGCGGATCACCAATCGCTTTAACAGCCAGGTGAACGGCTACTTTCTCTGCGATCGGGGTCGATTTGGGTACGAGTATGTCAATAGCGACAAACGGATCAGGCACGCTCGTGTGCGACCGGATCAGAATCGTACCAAATCGGCACAACCCCAGGAGGCATCTGAGGTTCTTAATATTATCGGAGAGCGTTTACGGTCTGCCCATGGGCTCATTGGCATTGGGTCGCCTCGCGCGTCCCTCGAGGCCAATGTGGCCCTCCGGACCTTGGTCGGACCGCAACAGTTTATTCTTGGAATCAACGAACACGAACACCAGCTTCTCTCCAAAGTTTTCAACGTGCTCCAGACCGGACCGGTGCCCTCCGCGTCCATTCATGACGCAGAACAAGCCGATGCGGTCCTTGTCCTTGGCACTGATCTGCTGAACGAAGCTCCCCGCCTCGCGCTTGCTCTTCTCCAGTCCATCCGCCAACAGCCGATGGAACGAGTAGACGAATTGAAGATTCCACGATGGGATGAGGCGGCTGTGCGGAACGCCGTGCAAAACAGACGAGGCCCTCTCTTCCTCGCAGGGTCTCAGCGAACGTGGTTTCATGACTATGCAACGGACTCCTATTTTGCCGCACCGGACGATATTGCACGACTAGGGTTCGCAGTGGCTGAACACATCGCACCCGATGCGCCTACGGTGTCGGATCTTCCCGACAACGTCACCATTCTCGCTCGGCGCGTTGCCAAGTCACTGAGCGGTGCGCAACGTCCGCTGATCATCGCCGGAACGGGTAGTGGCTCTCTCGCGATGATTGAAGCAGCAGCCAATGTTGCCTGGGCCTTGCACCGCCAGGGGAAACAGTCCCGGCTCAGCTTCGTTCTTCCTGAGTGTAATAGTACAGGTCTTGCGTTGCTTGGTGGCGGACGCTTGCAAGACGCCTTCGACTCGATCAGTCAGGGAAAGGCCGATACGGTGATCGTGCTGGAGAACAACTTGTACCGACGAGCGGAGGAGGAACAAGTCGATGCCTTCTTCGATACCGCACATACCGTGATTGTCATCGATTCCCTCGAGAATCGCACAACGGCAAAAGCCGACGTACTGCTTCCGACCGCGACTGCCCCTGAATCCGATGGAACATTCGTGAGTCAAGAGGGCCGAGCCCAACGGTTCTATCAAGTGTTTATTCCGGAGGGCGAGATTCGGGAAAGTTGGCGGTGGCTCAGTGAGCTGGCCCGCGCTGCATCACAGGAGACAGATGTCGACCGTGGAGTAGCGACCTGGCACAACTACGACGATGCGGTCTCGGCCACGGCCAGAGCTGCTCCCGAACTCGCTCACACTGGGAAGGTCGCACCTTCGGCGAGCTTCCGCCTCATGGGGCAAAAAATTCCCCGACAGTCTGATCGATGCAGTGGGCGCACATCCCTGATCGCTCATCTGACCGTCCATGAACCGCCTCCCCCTGTCGACCACGACTCGCCGCTCGGCTTCACAATGGAGGGATATCGAGGGCCACTTCCGTCACCACTCATTTCCCAATTCTGGGCTCCCGGCTGGAATTCGATCCAGGCCGTGAATACGTATCAGGACGAAGTCGGCGGACCGTTGCGTGATGAAATGCCGGGCGTTCGGCTCATCGAGCCGGTTGCCACGCAGGCACCAGCTTGGTTCACCGCCATTCCACATCTGTTTCAGCCACGCTCCGATCAATGGTTGCTCCTGGCAAGACCAGCCCTGTTTGGGAGCGACGAACTCAGTAATCAATCGTCGGCGATTGCCGAACGGATTGCCCAACCGTTTCTGTCCTTGCATCTATCAGATGGTGCGCGGCTCAGTCTCGATGACCACAGCATGATTGACCTGACGTTGCAGGGGACGACGTACCGCCTTGCTGTACACCTCGATCCTTACACTCCGGTCGGTACGGCAGGTCTCTTCCTTGGGACTGAGGTCTCTAGTGGACAGGTGCCGGCCTGGGTCGACCTCTTCAAGGCGATCACGACTGAGCAACAACGGAGGGTCGCATGATTGACTGGAGCCACACAGCCCTCACGATCGCGGTCGTTCTAGGCGGTGGGCTGACGCTGGCGGGGATGCTCATCTGGGTCGAACGTCGTCTGCTCGGGGTCTGGCAGGAGCGATATGGCCCCAACCGTCTTGGGCCAGGCGGATGCCTGCAATCACTCGCAGATATGATCAAGATCTTCACGAAAGAAGATTGGATTCCGCCCTTCGCGGATAAAGCGGTCTTCGTGATCACACCGGCCATCGTCGTGATCACCGCACTCATGTCGTTTGCCGTCGTGCCGATCGCCCCCAACTTCGTCGTGGCTGATCTCAATATGGGGGTCATGTTCTTCTTAGCCATGTCGAGCCTCGCGGCCTACAGCGTCATTATTGGAGGCTGGGCCTCCAATAATAAGTTCGCGTTTCTTGGGAGTCTCAGGGCGATCGCGCAGTTATTGAGTTACGAAGTCTTTATGGGGCTCTCGCTGATGGGCGCCGTGCTGTTGGCCGGGTCGTTCAACCTGAGCGACATTGTGGAGGCACAACGACATCAATGGTTTGTCGTTCCCCAATTTCTTGGATTTCTCGGGTTCTTCATGGCGGGACTGGCTGAAGCCCATCGCACTCCGTTCGATATGCCTGAGGCAGAAGCGGAGCTGGTCGCCGGTTATCACTCGGAATACAGCGGGATGAAATTCGGGATGTTTTTTGTCGGCGAATACCTCAGCGTGATCTTGCTCTCAGCGATGACTGTGATCCTTTTCTTCGGAGGCTGGCACGGACCTTGGCTCCCGCCGGTGGTCTGGTTTGCCTTGAAGATGTTCGGCTTCATCGCCCTGATCATCCTGATTCGTGCAACCTGGCCACGATTCCGATTTGATCAGCTGCTGACCTTCGGGTGGAAAGTCGTGATGCCGCTCGCGTTGATTAATCTTTTGGTGACGGGTGGGGTGGTGCTGTGGAGAGCGGGATGACCGGGATTTATCAGGTCATCGCGAGCACGGAACTGATCCAATGCGAAGGCAAATCATCCCGGTAGAACGGCTTGACGTATGATGAACACGTGGACCTATGCTCGTAATCTGGTCGTGGGGTTATGGATCGTCTTTAAGCGAACCTTTGCGAAGCCGGTCACGGTTCAGTATCCGGAAGAGCGGCCGTATTTGCCTCCACGTTGGCGTGGACGAATCGTGCTCACCCGAGATCCTGACGGAGAAGAGCGCTGTGTCGCGTGTTACCTCTGTTCTGCGGCTTGTCCGGTGGATTGCATCGCGTTGCAGGCCGCGGACAATCCGGATGCGCACGAACGCCGCTATCCTGAGTTCTTCAGGATCAACTTTTCGCGCTGCATCTACTGTGGAATGTGTGAGGAAGCCTGTCCGACCAATGCCATTCAGCTCATTCCGGACTTTGAACAAAGTGAATATGCCCGACGAAACCTCGTCTATGAAAAGGAAGACCTCCTCATCAACGGTACGGGCAAGTACCACGACTACAATTTTTATCGAGTGGCCGGCGTGAGAACTCGTGACAAAGATAAGGGACAAGGTGCGAATGAACTCTCACCAGTCGATGTGAGGAGTTTAATGCCGTAGGAAACGGGAGCATATAGCAAATGGCGTATAGCACAAGCAGCTCAGCCCACTTTCCGTGCTAGCGCCATAAGCCATATGCCATAAGCTCTTATGGAAGTTTTATTCTATATCGCGGCTACCGTGACGGTTCTGGCGACTCTGCGTGTCATCACGCACGTGCATCCTGTCCATGCGCTGCTCTATCTGGTCGTCGCGCTGATCGCGCTGGCGCTGATTTTCTATTTACTCGGCGCGCAGTTTGCCGCGGCACTCGAAATCATTATCTACGGCGGTGCCATCATGGTGCTTTTCATTTTCGTCGTGATGCTCCTGGGGCCACTCGCGGCCGAACAGGAACGGACGTGGCTCACGCCTGGTGCATGGCTCGGCCCCAGCATCTTAGCGCTGGTGCTCCTAGGTGAAGTCGGATACCTCATTGCGGTCGGAGACCACACCGCGCTCACTGTTTCGGAACCCAGACAGAAAGGGATCTCCATCGCTCTCTACGGCCCCTATATCATCGCGGTCGAACTGGCTTCCATGCTGTTACTACCTGGGCTGATCGGTGCCTATCACTTGGGGCGTCGTATGTCGAAGGAGTCTCGGTCATGTTGAGCACGCCCGCACTCGTGTTGGCTATCGTGTTGTTTGGCCTGGGATTGATCGGTCTCTTGAGCAGGAGGAACATCCTGTACATGCTCCTGTCGCTCGAAATCATGTTGAATGCCGCTGCTCTCGCATTCATTGCGGGAGGGGCCCGTTGGGGACAGGTCGACGGCGAGATCATGTTCTTGTTCATCCTCACCCTGGCGGCGGCTGAAGTTTCTGTAGCACTGGGGATTGTGCTGCAGCTGTCACATCGGTTTCGAACAGTGGACGCCGATGCATTGTGCGAGCTGAGAGGATGAAAGAACGTGAGGAATAAGGCGTAAGGTGAGTATGCTGAAATTACTGTGGCTTATCCCAGTCCTTCCGCTCACGGGTTTTCTGGTGCTGGCCCTGTGTGGCAGGCGACTGAGCCGGCACCAGATCGCCTGGGTCGGTTGCGGTTCGGTAGGCGCGGCAGCCATGACTACCGCGTTTGTCGCCGCGGATTTTCTCGGCGTCTTTCCCGATCGTGAGTCCTACCATCAAACACTGTGGAACTGGATCGACACCTCCGGGATGACGGTTGGCGTCTCCTGGTACCTGGATGCGCTCTCACTCTTGATGGTGGTGGTGATCACCGGCGTCGGCTTCTTGATCCACCTCTACTCCACCGAATACATGGCTCACGATGATGGGTACGCCAGATTTTTTGCCTACATGAATCTGTTTGTGGCCGCCATGCTGACACTGGTGTTGGCCGACAATCTCCTTCTGCTCTACTTGGGCTGGGAAGGGGTGGGACTTTGCAGCTATCTGTTGATCGGATTTTGGTATCGCGAACCGGAATACGGCACCGCTGCGCAGAAGGCCTTTATCGTCACACGGATTGGAGATACGGCGTTGGCCATTGGGCTCTTCATCCTATTCACGCAGTTTACGAGCTTGTCGATTCAACAAGTCCAGAGCCTTGCCGTGGAAGCCTGGCCGGTGGGCTCGAATCTAGCGATGATCGTCGCAGTGCTCTTCCTGATCGGGGCAGTTGGGAAGTCGGCGCAGTTGCCGCTTCAGGTGTGGCTGCCGGACGCGATGGCTGGTCCCACGCCGGTCAGTGCGCTCATCCATGCGGCCACGATGGTGACGGCGGGTGTCTACCTCATCGCCCGGATGCACCATCTGTTTGCACTCGCGCCGATGGTGCAAGAGGTGATCGCGGTGCTTGGCCTCGTAACGTTACTGCTAGCGGCAACCAGCGCGCTGGTTCAGCATGACATTAAGCGGGTGCTCGCCTATTCGACCATGAGCCAGATCGGCTATATGTTTCTGGCGCTCGGCGTCGGAGCCTGGTCTGCCGCGCTGTTTCATTTTCTGACCCATTCATGTTTTAAGGCGTTGCTCTTTCTAGCGGCTGGATCCGTGATCCACAGCCTCCACCACGAACAGGACATTTTCAAGATGGGTGGGCTCCGGCGACATCTTCCATGGACCTTCTGGACGTTCCTGATCGGGGCGGCAGCCATGTCCGGTGTCCCCCTCATTACGTCCGGGTTTTACAGCAAAGACTGGATCCTGTGGTCGGTCTGGTCGTCTCCCATTAGCCACCGATGGATATGGTTCGGTGCAGTATTCGGGGCCCTGCTGACCGGCCTCTATAGTTTCCGGCTGATCTTTCAGGTCTTTTTTGGAGAAGTGCGTACACAACCGACCGGTGAACCAGGTCTGGCGATGCGTGGGCCGCTGGTGGTACTGGCGTTCTTGGCGCTTACCGTCGGCTTTCTCGAGATGCCCCACACGCTCGGGAATGTGACGGTGTTCAGTCACTACTTGTCGCATGCGCTCCCGACCACGGAACTGCTGCCGGGAATGGATGAGTCGAGTGAGGCCCGCGAACAGCTGGCCGTCACAGTTGCGGCCCTACTCGGGATCGGCCTTGCCGCGCTTCTATTCCTACCAGGTTCCAGACCCGCGTCGCGATTGGCAGACCAATCGACAGATCGTCCTTCCATGACCTTCCTGCAAGGTGGGTGGGGATTCGATCGACTGTATGATCGCCTGTTCGTGCGGCCCTGGTTTTCTCTAACACGGAATCCTAGTGACATGCTTGATCGTGGATACGAATGGCTCGCTGTGTGCGCTGAGTCTTGTCATGGCTGGATGAGCCACACGCAGACGGGGCAGGTCCGGTGGTATGCCGCCACCGTCGCCGTTGGCACACTTGTCCTGCTCGGTCTGTTTGCGATGTGATGGTTATGATGCTCTGGCTACTCATACTCATCCCTCTTCTCGCGGCGCCCTTCGCATGGCTGGGGCAACAATGGTCTCGCTCGGCTCCTCGTATGATCGCGCTCGGGGCCTTGTCCGTTGATGTTCTGCTGGCACTCTTCCTCTGGAACCACGGTGATTCGGTTCAGGCCTCGGGTCACGGATCCTGGCTTGTTGAAAGTCACATCAGTTGGATTCCCCGCTGGGGAATCAGCCTGCATCTTGGTCTCGATGGGCTCAGCCTCATCCTGATTGTGCTCACGGCCTTCATCGGTGTCATCGCGACTATTGCCTCCTGGACAGAAATCCGGAGTCGTGTCGGACTGTTTCACTGTAACGTCTTACTCGCGCTGGGTGGAGTGATCGGGGTGTTTTTGGCGATCGATCTGTTTCTGTTTTTCTTTTTTTGGGAGCTCATGCTTGTTCCCATGTATCTCCTGATCGTGATCTGGGGCCATGCACAGCGCCGGGATGCCTCATTCAAGTTTTTCCTCTTTACCCAGGCAGGGAGTTTGGTGTTGCTGGTGGCGATTGTGGCCCTCGCGCTCCTGCATCAACAGGCGACCGGACGGCCGAGTTTCGACTATGCCGACCTGATCGGACTGACCCTAACCAACGAGATGGCCCGATGGTTGATGGTGGCATTTCTCATCGGTTTTCTCGTGAAGCTGCCGGCTCCTCCGTTTCATACATGGTTGCCGGACACCTACACAGAGGCACCAACCGGGGCGACGATCATTCTCGCAGGGATCTTGGCGAAAACCGGGGCCTATGGTCTGTTACGGTTCACGATTCCGTTGTTTCCTGAGGCAATGAGCGAAATCTCGCCCATCGTGATGGGGCTTGGTGTGGTCGGGATTCTCTATGCAGCGCTATTGGCCTGTGCGCAAACGGATATCAAGCGACTAGTGGCCTACAGCAGCATCAGCCACATGGGATTCATCTTGATCGGCGCCTTCGCCGGGACAGAGTTGGCCCTGCAAGGAGTCGTGATGCAAATGGTGGCGCATGGGCTGAGTACCGGCGGCCTTTTTCTGCTGGCTGGTACGCTTGAGGAGCGCTACCAAACGAGGGAGATGGGCCACATGGGAGGACTGTGGAGCGTGATGCCACGTCTTGCGACGATGACGCTCTTCTTTGCCTGCGCGTCATTGGGGTTGCCGGGCCTGGCCAATTTCGTCGGTGAATTCCTCGTCCTGTTCGGTTCCTATGCGACTCAACCATTCATGATCATCCTGGCGTCCCTCGGCATGGTCATGGCAGCCATTTATTCTTTGGGTATGATGCAACGCACATTCTTTGGGCGGCAACAGGACACCCGCCCAGTTCCGGACCTATCGAATGTCGCATTTGGAACCGTCCTGGTTATCGCAGTCCTACAGATCTGGTTGGGGCTGTATCCGAGGGTAGTCTTGACCACTGCACAACCGGTCATGGAACAGCTGGTACAAGCTACAGTCGCATCAGCGAATCTGATTCACTCGCGATCTGAATCCCTGCTGTCGTCTCATATCGTCACATCGCAGGGGACTATCCCATGATACTCCAAGACTTCATCGCCCTTTCACCAATTCTGGACCTGGGAATCTTCTCCCTCGTCACCATGCTCGCGATCGCCTTCGGGCGACATCATGCACGCATTGCGGTCTTTGCCTTTCTGTCCTGTCTGCTCACCCTGGCGACATTACCCTGGGCGGCCACGGTGGCCCCACGAGCCGTGACGACCTTGCTGGTCGTGGATGGACATGCCTTGTTGTACATGGGGCTCGTCTTGACAGCGACGATGGTCATCATCGCATTGTCGTATCGATATTTGAATTTCCAGTTTCGTGAAAAGGAAGGCGTGGAGGAGTACTATCTGCTCCTGCTACTGGCCACCTTTGGGGCATTGGTCATCACCACGGCGGCGCACTTCGTATCGTTTTTCCTTGGGTTCGAACTTCTCGGTCTGTCCCTCTGCAGTCTGATCGGGTACTTACGCACGAGACGCCATCCGCTCGAAGCCGCGGTGAAATATCTACTGTTATCCATCACTGCGTCAGCAATCCTCCTATTCGGCTTGGCGCTTCTGTATTTCGAAAGCGGCACCATGACCTTTCACGATGTGGGAGCCATCATGAAACAGGCGCAATCCGTTCCTCCACTGTGGCTGGGAGGATTGATCCTGGTTCTCGTTGGGATTGCCTTGAAGCTCGGGCTCGCACCGTTTCATATGTGGGTTCCCGATGTCTATCAGGGAGCGCCTACTCCCATCACGACCTATCTTGCAACTGTCTCCAAGGCAGCGGTCGTGGCCTTGCTCCTCCGATTCGCCACCGAGGTTGGGTTGTTCGAACTGCCTCCCGTTGTCCATCTGTTCAGCCTCCTGGCTGTAGTGTCGATGGTCACGGGGAATGTCCTTGCGCTCTTGCAAGAGAATGTGAAGCGGCTCCTGGCTTATTCTTCAATCGCACACTTTGGCTATGTGCTGGTCGCGCTGCTGGCGGGTGGTCCTCCCGCCGCCGAAGCCGTCACCTTCTATGTGATTGTGTATTGTGCCATGTCGTTGGGTGCTTTTGGCGTGGTCACGGTGTATTCGAGCGAGGGAGGGGACAAGAATCTTTTCGAAGATTATCAAGGTCTGTTTTGGACGCGCCCCTGGCTCGCCGCCATGCTGGCACTGAGCCTGCTGTCGTTGGCTGGTATTCCCGTCACGGCGGGGTTCATCGGGAAATTTTATGCGATCGCGGCTGGTGTGGACGCAGGCCTATGGTGGCTCGTGTTGACGCTAATCGCGAACAGTGTCGTCAGCCTCTACTATTACCTTCGACTCATCGTGACCCTGTTCACCGAGGTACCGGAGCAAGCCGCTGCTCCTCAAGGGCAGGTTGAGCAGTCTGCACCGACGGTAGGGTGGACGACAGCGTTCTCCCTTGGGTTCGTCGCCTCAGTCATTCTCATGCTCGGAGTCTATCCCAATCCACTGATGGAATTGATCCGCAATTCTGTCAGCAACCTCCTCATGGTGGCTGTACAGCAGCCATGAGCAAGTGCTCGCGTCATTTGCGGGGGTTGGATGAGTGGAACAACAGCCTAGAGTCTCACGCATAGCCATTCTCTCCTACTGCCCATTGAGTCTATCAGCGTATGACTAGACTTCTTGCATAACCTCCGTTTGAGGATTCCCTTTCCGCCATGGATGTGCTTCCATGCCTTCTCTGACAGGGAGGAGCGCCATGGCGATTCAGGGCTGTGAAGGTATGCCGGAGGAGACGTTCC
>Ga0224510_10000823_pt1 | contig 21925 bp, 32 predicted proteins | sample SF_May12_sed_USG_FD_170161 | JGI IMG/M metagenome (GOLD analysis project Ga0224510, IMG submission 170161) | Sediment microbial communities from San Francisco Bay, California, United States - SF_May12_sed_USGS_4_1 | ecosystem: Environmental > Aquatic > Marine > Sediment | place: USA: California... | reverse complement strand
CGCCAACCCTGCACCGCCTCGGGATCCAGGCGTTCATGCCGGTCCTCGTCGAGGGGTCGGCGATCCAGATCCACCCGCTCGTCTGTTTCGCGTTCAACGCGGACTTTGACGGCGACCAGATGGCGGTCCACGTGCCGCTCTCGACCGCCGCACAGCGCGAGGCGAAGGAGCTGATGCTCTCGACCCAGAACCTGCTCTCGGCTGCCGACGGCTCACCGGTCGTCTCGCCAACGCACGACATGGTGCTGGGCTGCTACTACCTCACCGTCGAGGAGCCCGAGGCGAAGGGCGCCAACTGGGTCTTCTCGAGCGCCGATGAGGCGATGATGGCGTCGCAACTCGGACACGTGCATGTTCAGGCGCCAATCAGGGTCGAGCTCCCCGTGATGGGCGGCGTTGACGTCGACGGCACCGAAGGTGGAACCAGCGAGCTGGTCGCGACCACGACCGGCCGCGTCATCTTCAACACGGTGATCCCCGACGAGCTCGGTTTTGTCAACCGGGTGATGGACCGCAAGGGGCTCAAGGCCCTCATCTCGCAGTGCTACCGCGAGTTGGGCCCGGAGGCCACCACGCACCTGGTCGACGGCATCAAAACGCTCGGCTTCCACTACGCGACCGTGGCCGGCATCACCATCGGCATCGATGACATCCGGGTGCCGGCCGAGAAGGTCGCGCTGCTCGCCGGCGCCGACACGAAGGTGGCCGGCATCGATCGCGAGTTCCGACGCGGCTTCATCACCGAGGAGGAGCGCTACAAGCAGACTGTTGACGTCTGGCGGGATACCACCGATACGGTGACCCAGAAGATGCTCGATGGCCTGGACCGGAAGGGTTCGGTCTGGATGATCACCCACTCGGGTGCTCGTGGAAACGTGACGCAGGTTCACCAGCTGGCGGGGATGCGCGGCCTGATGGCCGACCCGTCCGGCCGGATCATCGACCTGCCGATTCGGAGCAACCTCCGTGAGGGAATGACCGTCCTGGAGTACTTCATCTCCAGCCACGGCGCCCGAAAGGGGCTCGCCGACACCGCACTGCGCACCGCCGACTCCGGGTACCTGACCCGGCGACTGGTGGACGTGGCGCAGGACGTCATCACCCGCGAGGACGACTGTGGGACGGACCTGGGGACATGGATCACCCGTGAGGAGTCGACCCAGATCCCCGAGCCGTTCACCGACCGGCTCGGGGGCCGGATGGCTGCGGTCGATATCGTGGACGAGTCAACCGGGGAAGTGATCGTCGTCCGCAACGACGAGATCGACGAGGCGGCCGTCGAGCGAATCGAGACGCTTGGCCTCGATCGGATCAGCGTGCGATCGCCGCTCACCTGCGCAGCGCGCCACGGCGTCTGCCGGATGTGCTACGGCCGCAACCTGGCGACCGGACAGTTGGTCGCGCTCGGCCAGGCCGTCGGCATCATCGCGGCGCAGTCGATCGGCGAGCCGGGTACGCAGCTGACGATGCGGACGTTCCACACGGGCGGCGTGGCGGGCGAAGACATCACCCAGGGCCTCCCGCGCGTCGAGGAGCTCTTCGAAGCCCGGATCCCCAAGGGGCAGGCGATCATGACCGAGATCGACGGCACCGTCGAAGTGGTGCGCGCCGGCGTCGACCAGCCGATCGTCGTGCAGGTCACCCACGTCGAGGCGTACGACACCCCGATCAAACTCACCAAGCAGCACGAAGTGCTCGTCGCGAATGGCGACGAGGTGGATGAGGGGCAGCTGCTCGCGAGGCTCGGCGACGGTGATGAGCTGGTTGAGATCAAGGCCCCGTCCAGGGGGCGCATCGCCAAGAAGGGCGCAACGCTGACCCTCCACTCCGAGGACGTCGACACCCGCGAGTACCAGGTGCCGCACTCGGCGCGGCTGAAGGTGGACAACGGAGACGAGGTGCTCGCCGGGCACCCGCTGACCGAGGGATCGCTCAATCCCAAGGACCTCCTTCAGATCAAGGGCGTGGACACGGTCCAGCGCTTCCTGGTGGCGGAGGTCCAGAAGGTGTACCGGTCACAGGGCGTGTCGATCTCCGACAAGCACATCGAGATCATCGTGCGGCAGATGCTCCGCAAGGTGACGGTCGACTCCGCCGGTGACACAGAGCTTCTTCCGAGCGAGTTGATCGATCGCTTCGAGTTCGAAGAGGTGAACAACCGGATCCTGGCCGAGGGCGGCGAGCCGGCCACGGCGCAGACGGTCCTGCTGGGGGTGACCAAGGCGTCGCTGAACACCAGTTCGTTCCTGGCCGCGGCGTCATTCCAGGAGACGACGCGGGTGCTCACCGAGGCGGCAATCAACGGCGCCAAGGACCACCTGCTCGGCCTCAAGGAGAACGTGATCATCGGCAAGCTGATCCCCGCGGGGACCGGTGCTGCAGCGCGTGCCGCGGCTGCAGCCAAGGCGCGCGAGCTTTCGCCGGAGGAGGCGGAGGCGCTCCGCGAGCGCGAGGCAGCAATGACCTTCCTGACCGGCGACGTCGATGCCGATCACGATGGCGTGATCGCGCCCGGCGAAGCGGAGGCGGCGGCCGAGGAGGCCGGCGAAACGGTCGTGGCCCTGATGGGTGCCGGCGACAACCCCGCCATCGAGGCCGAGGTTGTCGAGGAGGTCTTCGAGGAGCTCATCGCAGAGGGAGACCCAAGCGCGTCGTAACCTCCCGAGCGGTTGACACTCTCTCGCGCCGAGCCGTATACTCCCGCTTCGGTGTCCCGCTCGCGGGGCGCCTTCGTGTGTGCCCGTCCGGGCACCCCTCGCTGAAGCCACCGGATGGCCCTTTGAGGGCCACCGCGCGCCTGCGGGGGAGCGATCAACGGCATACGTTCAGGCACTCCCAAGACGCGAGGTTCTCGTTGCCAACCATCAGCCAGCTGGTCCGCAAGGGCCGGAAGCCGTCGAGCCAGAAGGTCAAGGCGCCTGCGCTGCGCCGCACGTTCAACACGCTCACCCAGACGGCCTCCGAGGGGCGCGGAGCCCCGCAGCGACGCGGCGTGTGCATCCAGGTGATGACGCGAACGCCGAAGAAGCCGAACTCGGCCCTTCGGAAGGTGGCGCGCGTGCGGCTGGTCAACGGGATGGAGGTCACCGCCTACATCCCCGGCGTCGGCCACAACCTCCAGGAGCACTCCGTGGTTCTCGTCCGCGGTGGTCGGGTCAAGGACCTGCCGGCGGTGAAGTACCACATCGTGCGCGGCACGCTCGACGCGGCTGGGGTGCGCGACCGCAAGCAGAGTCGCAGCAAGTACGGCGCCAAGGCGCCGGGCAAGGGCTAGCAGACCGATGCCTCGTCGTCCCACCGTTGCTCGCAAGAGCAAGTACGAAGAACACCTCATCGGCACCGCGCTGACGCTCGACCAGTTCACCAACAAGTTGATGCACGGGGGTAAGCGCCAACTCGCTTCTCGCATCCTCGAAGATGCGATTGCCCGCTGCGAGAAGCAGGCAGGACGCGCCGGCGTCGAGGTGATGGAGCTGGCACTTCGCAACGCAATGCCGCTCATCGAGGTCAAGCCCAAGCGCGTCGGTGGCTCGACCTATCAGATTCCGATCGAGGTTCGCGCCGACCGTCGCATCAGCCTTGGCATGCGCTGGCTGATCGATTCAGCCCGCAAGCGCAATGGGCGCAGCATGAGCGAAAAGCTCGCCGCCGAGTTCCTGGACGCCGCGAACGGGATCGGCGCCGCGGTGAAGCGCCGCGAAGACACCCATCGGATGGCCGAGGCGAACAAGGCCTTCAGCCACTTCAAGTGGTAGATCGCCGATGAGTCAGACCTTCGGCCTGGAGCGCACCCGCAACATCGGGATCATCGCTCACATCGACGCGGGCAAGACCACGGTCAGCGAGCGGATCCTCTTCTACACCAAGAAGATCTACAAGATCGGCGAGGTGCACGAGGGTGCCGCCACGATGGACTGGATGGAGCAGGAGCAGGAGCGGGGGATCACCATCACCGCCGCCGCGACGACCTGCTTCTGGGCCGACCACCGCATCAATCTTATCGACACGCCCGGGCACGTGGATTTCACGGTGGAGGTCGAGCGGAGCCTGCGCGTGCTCGATGGCGCGGTCGTGGTGTTTGATGGAGTCGCCGGCGTCGAGCCGCAGTCCGAGACCGTGTGGCGCCAGGCAGACCGGTACGGGGTGCCTCGCTTCTGCTTCATCAACAAGCTGGACCGGACCGGCGCCGACTTCTGGCACGTGGTCGACATGATTCGAGACCGCCTGGGTGCCACCGCCGTGCCCGTGCAGATTCCGATCGGAACCGAGGACAAGTTCCGCGGGGTCATCGACCTGCTCGAGATGCAGGCGATCACCTACGGCAACGACCTGGGCGACAGCATCCAGGTCGGCGAGATCCCCGGCGAGTACGTGGAGCAGGCGACTGCCGAGCGCGACAAGTTGATCGAGGCCGTTGCCGATCTGGACGACGGGATCGCCCACAGCTTCCTCGAAGGCGAGCCGGTCGACGCCGCCACCCTGCGGCGTGCCCTGCGCGCGGGGACGCTTGCGTACAAGGTCGTGCCGGTCCTGTGCGGCTCGGCGCTGAAGAACAAGGGCGTCCAGCCGATGCTCGATGCGGTGATCCAGTACCTCCCATCGCCGCTCGACGTCGAGGCGGTCACCGGCACGAACCCGAGGAACGGGGAGCGGACAACTCGACATACCGATCCGACCGAGCCGTTCGCCGCCCTCGCCTTCAAGATCGCCGCAGACCCATACGTGGGTAAGCTGGCGTTCTTCCGTGTCTACTCCGGGACGCTGAAGACCGGCTCCTACGTCTACAACTCCAGCAAGGACACCAAGGAGCGGATCGGGCGCATCCTGCAGATGCACGCCAACCACCGCGAGGAGATGGACTCGGTCAGCGCCGGAGAGATCGCCGCGGCAGTCGGACTCAAGAATACGTTCACCGGCGACACGCTCTGCGATGAGTCGAAGCCGATCGTGCTCGAGGCGATCACCTTCCCCGAGCCGGTCATCGAGTTGGCCGTCGAGCCCAAGACCAAGGCCGACCAGGACAAGATGGCGATCGCCCTGCAGCGTCTCGCAGAAGAGGATCCCACCTTCCGCGTCACCAGCGACCAGGAGTCCGGGCAGACGCGCATCGCCGGGATGGGGGAGCTGCACCTCGAGGTGATCGTCGACCGCATGCTGCGCGAGTTCAAGGTGCAGGCCAACGTCGGTCGCCCGCAGGTGAGCTACCGCGAGACGATCCGCAAGTCGGTGAAGGCCGAGGGTCGCTTCGTCCGGCAGACCGGCGGCAAGGGCCAGTACGGCCACGCCGTGATCACCCTCGAGCCCCAGGAACGCGGTGGCGGGGTGACATTCGAATCGAAGGTCGTCGGCGGCGCGGTGCCGCGCGAGTACTGGAAGCCGGTCGAAGAGGGCGTCCGTGACGCCCTCGCCGGGGGCGTGATCGCCGGGTTCCCGGTGGTCGACATCAAGGCCACGCTGATCGACGGATCGTTCCACGAGGTAGACTCGTCTGAGATGGCGTTCAAGATCGCCGGGTCGATGGCCGCCAAGGACGGCGTCACCAGGGCTGATCCGGCCATCCTCGAGCCGGTCATGAAGGTCGAGGTCGTCTCGCCCGAAGACTTCATGGGCGACGTGATGGGCAACCTCAATGGGCGCCGCGGCCATATCGAGGGGATCGACGAGCGCGGCACCTCGCGGATGATCAAGGCACTCGTGCCACTCTCCGAGATGTTCGGATATGCGACCGAACTGCGCAGCATGACGCAGGGTCGGGCGACCTACTCAATGGAATTCTCCCGCTACACCGAAGTCCCCGGCAACCTCGCCAACGAGCTGATCGCGAAGTCCAAGAGCTAAAGGAGCGACGAAGGACAGACCATGGCAAAGCAGAAGTTCGACCGCACCAAGCCGCACGTGAACGTCGGCACTATCGGTCACGTGGACCACGGCAAGACCACCCTCACCGCGGCTATCACCAAGTACCTGGCTCTGCAGGGCGGTGCTGACTTCCGCGCCTTCGACACCATCGACAATGCCCCGGAGGAGCGGCAGCGCGGCATCACCATCGCGATCGCCCACGTCGAGTACCAGACGGCCGCGCGCCACTACGCGCACGTCGACTGCCCCGGCCACGCGGACTACATCAAGAACATGATCACCGGTGCCGCCCAGATGGACGGCGCGATCCTGGTGGTCTCGGCCGCGGACGGCCCGATGCCCCAGACGCGGGAGCACATCCTGCTGGCCAAGCAGGTCGAGGTTCCCTCGATGGTCGTCTACCTCAACAAGGTGGACATGGTCGACGACGAGATGCTGGTCGATCTGGTCGAGATGGAAGTCCGCGAGCTGCTCAGCAAGTACGACTTCCCCGGTGACGACATCCCGGTCATCCGCGGCTCGGCGCTGGAGGCGCTCGAGTCCACCTCGACCGATCCGGAAGCGGCCGAGTACGCCTCGATCAAGGAGTTGATGGATGCCGTCGACACCTACATTCCGACCCCGGCGCGCGAAACCGACAAGCCCTTCCTGATGCCGATCGAGGATGTCTTCGGGATCAAGGGTCGCGGCACGGTGGCCACTGGCCGCATCGAGCGCGGCGTGGTCCACACCGGCGACACGATCGAGCTGGTGGGCATTCATGCCAAGAGCCGCTCGCTGGTGGTGACCGGCGTCGAGATGTTCAAGAAGACCCTGGACGACGGCCAGGCTGGCGACAACGTCGGCCTCCTGCTCCGGGGCATCGAGCGCGACGAACTGGAGCGCGGCCAGGTGCTGGCCAAGGCCGGCAGCGTGAAGCCGGGCACCCAGTTCAAGGCCGAGGTCCTCGTCCTGACCAAGGAGGAGGGCGGGCGGCACACCCCGTTCTACGCCGGCTACCGTCCGCAGTTCTACCTGCGTACGACCGACGTGACCGGGGCGATCAAGCTGCCGGCGGGCGTTGAGATGATCATGCCCGGCGACAACGTCAACATCGATGTTGAGTTGATCACCCCCATTGCCATCGAGCAGGGGCAGCGCTTCGCGATTCGCGAGGGCGGCCACACGGTCGGTGCGGGCGTGATCACGGAACTCATCGGCTAGCTCGATGGCCAAACAGCGCATCCGCATTCGGCTGAAGGCGTACGACCACAAGCTGCTCGACCAGTCGGCCGAGCAGATCGTGGAGACGGCGCAGCGGACCGGAGCCGCCGTGGCGGGCCCGGTGCCACTGCCGACCCGGATTGAGAAGTACACCGTCATCCGCGGACCGTTCGTCCACAAGGATGGCCGGGAGCAGTTCGAGATCCGGACCCACAAGCGGCTGATCGACATCATCGATCCGTCGACCAAGACGGTGGATGCGCTAATGCGGCTGAGCTTGGCCGCAGGCGTGGATATTGAGATCAAGATGTGAAACGGGGGCGGATCGCATCCGCCCCGGTTTCCGCCATCAGTGAGGTAGACAGACAACAGTGCCGGCAGGATTGATCGGGCGCAAGCTCGGAATGACGCGGGTCTTCAAGGACGACGGCAGCGTCGTCCCGGTGAGCGTCATCGAGGCGACCCCGAACAGCATCACCAGGCTTCGCACGACCGAGCAGGACGGCTACGCCGCCCTGCAGCTCGGCGCGGGCTCGGCGAAGCGCGTCACCAAGCCGGTCGCAGGCCAGTTCAAGTCGCTCCCCAAGGAGCAGCAGCAGCCGCGCCACGTGCGCGAGGTCCGGGTCGACTCGACCGAAGGGTTCGAGGTCGGCCAGGTGCTCGACGTGAGCCTCTTCGAGCCCGGCGACCTCGTCGACGTGACGGGCATGAGCAAGGGCCACGGCTTCACCGGGACGATCGCCCGACACCACTTCAAGCGCGGTCCGAAGACCCACGGCTCGACCAACATCCGCGCTCCCGGGTCCATAGGCGCCGGTACGACGCCCGGTCGCGTGTTCAAGGGAACCAAGATGGGGGGTCACATGGGAGACGATCAGGTCACCGTCAAGCGGCTGGTCGTCGAGCGCGTGGACAACGAGCGCAACCTGCTGCTCGTGAAGGGGGCCGTCCCCGGAGCACGCAACGGACTCCTGCTGGTTCAGAAGGCGAAGTGACGATGCCGCAGACCAAGATCCTCAATTCCTCGGGCAAAGAGGCGGGCAGCATCGAGCTGGTCGAGTCTCTCTTCGCCGCGCCGGTGAACGATGCGCTGATCCACCAGGCCGTGGTCCGGCAACTTGCCGGCAAGCGAGTCGGGACGGCCGACACCCTGACCCGTGGACGCGTCGCCGGCGGCGGCAGGAAGCCGTGGCGCCAGAAGGGGACCGGCCGAGCGCGCGCCGGCAGCAGATCTGCCCCGCAATGGCGAGGCGGCGGCGTCGTCTTTGGACCGCACCCCCGTGGCTATGAGCAGCGGATGCCCGCCAAGATGCGCCGCGCCGCGCTCCAGGGCGTGCTGAGCGCCAAGGCTGCGGACGGGGCGCTGCGCGTCGTCGAGGGCTTCGGGCTTGAGGAGATCGGCACCAAGGCGTTTGCGGAGCGACTCGTCGCCTGGGACGCCGGCGGCAAGGTCCTCGTGGTGCTGGCCGGACGTGACCCGATCGTTGAGCGCTCCTGTCGGAACCTGCGCGAGGTTCGCATCCTCCTGGCCGACAGCCTCAACGTGGTCGATCTGCTTGAGGCCGACACGATCGTCTTCACCAGCGACGCACTCAGCCGGGCGCAGGAGGTGTACGCATGAGCTCCGGAAGCGTGCACGACATCCTGATCCGACCGGTCATCAGCGAGAAGAGCGTCGCTCAGACCGAGCGCAACAACTACACCTTCCAGGTGTCTCGGGAATCGAACAAGTTGCAGATTCGCGCGGCGGTCGAGGCCGAATTCAAGGTGACCGTCATCGGCGTTCGCGTCATGTCGGTCAAGCCCAAGCAGAAGCGGCGTGGTCGCAAGACGATGGGCACCGTGCCCGGCTGGCGCAAGGCGGTCGTGACCATTGCCGCCGGTCAGAAGATCGAACTCTTCGAGGCGGTGTAACAAGATGCCACTACGCAGCTATCGACCGACCAGCCCTGGCCTTCGTCAGATGACCCGCTCGACGTTCGAGGAGGTCACCACCAGCGAGCCGCACAAGCCGCTCACCGAGAACATGGTCCGCAAGGCGGGTCGCAACTCGCAGGGCAAGCTGACGGTCCGGCACCAGGGCGCAGGCCACAAGCGGCTCTACCGCCTGATCGACTGGAAGCGCGACAAGTTCGGCGTGCCCGCCACCATTGCGACCGTTGAGTACGACCCGAACCGATCGGCTCGCATTGCGCTGCTGCATTACGCCGACGGCGAGAAGCGCTACATGCTCCTGCCGCACGGGCTCGGTGTTGGGGACAAGGTCTCCTCCGGCCCCGATGTGGAGCCGCGCCTCGGCAATGCGCTGCCGCTGACCAAGATCCCGCTCGGTACCCAGATCCACAACATCGAGATGGTTGCCGGACGAGGCGGCCAGATCGTGCGGAGCGCCGGCAGCAGCGCGCAGCTGCTCGCCAAGGAGGGCGAGATGGCAACCATTCGCCTTCCATCCGGCGAGGTGCGCCGCGTTCGCGCCACCTGCATGGCCACGGTCGGACAGGTGAGCAACCTGGACCACGAGAACCAGAACATCGGCAAGGCCGGACGCAACCGCCACAAGGGCCGACGCCCGACGGTGCGTGGCGTGGTGATGAATCCGCGCGACCATCCGCACGGCGGCGGTGAGGGCAAGTCCCCGACCGGCATGCCCCCCAAGACGCCGTGGGGCAAGCCGGCCATGGGCCTGCGAACGCGGAAGAACAAGACGACCGGCAAGATGATCGTCCGCCGTCGGTACGGGCGAGGTTAGGAGAACTCGATGAGTCGTTCCGTCAAGAAGGGACCATTCGTCGAGGCGCGCCTGATCGGCCGCATCGACGACATGAACAAGCGCAACGAGCGCAAAGTGCTGAAGACCTGGTCGCGCCCAAGCGTGATCTTTCCATCCATGATCGGTCACACGATCGCGGTGCACGATGGTCGGCGCCATGTGCCGGTCTTCATCACCGAGAACATGGTCGGGCATCGGCTCGGCGAGTTCGCGCCGACGCGTCATTACCGTGGCCACGGCAAGGCCACCGAACGCTCCAGCACACTGAAGTAGGAGCGATCTGATGCGCGTCACCGCCACCGCCAAGCACATCCGGATCAGTTCCCGCAAGGTGCGCCTGGTCACCGACCTGATTGCCGGCAAGCCGGTCGAGGAGGCCGCAGCCATCCTGCGCTTCCTGCCAAACGCCGCTGCCAAGGACGTCGCCAAGGTGCTCAAGAGCGCCACCGCCAACGCGGAGAACAACTTCAACCTGTCGTCGGACGAGCTCCACGTCGTGTCCGCCGTGGCCGACGAAGGGCCTACCCTCAAGCGGTTCCGACCGCGGGCACAGGGTCGAACCTTCGCAATCCTGAAGCGCACCAGCCACATCACCATCGCCGTGGCTGACCGAGAGGAGTCCTGATGGGTCACAAGGTCCACCCGTACGGGTTCCGGATCGGTATCAACAAGCCCTGGCTGGCGAAGTGGTACGCGGATCGCGATTACCCGATCCTGGTCCAGGAGGACATGCGGATCCGCCAGCTGGTCGCCAAGCAACTGGCGAACGCGAGCGTCAGCCAGGTCGAGATCGAGCGAGGCATCAACCACGTCACCGTCACGGTGCACTCGGCCAAGCCGGGGATCGTCATCGGCAAGGGTGGCCAGAATGTTGAGCTGCTGCGCAATTCGATCGGGAAGCAGACCGACAAGAAGGTCAAGCTCGAGATCAAGGAGGTCCTGCAGCCGGAGCTGGACGCCGTGCTGGTGGCCCAGAACGTGGCCGGACAGCTCGAGCGCCGGATCGCCTTCCGCAAGGCAGTCAAGCAGACCGTCCAGCGGACCATCAAGGCCGGCGCCAAGGGCGTGAAGATCCAGGTCGCGGGTCGCCTCGGCGGCGCCGAGATGAGCCGAACCGAGTGGGACAAGGAAGGTCGCATCCCGCTGGGCACGCTGCGCGCCGACATCAGCTACGGCGTGGTGCACGCCCGAACGACGTATGGACGGATCGGCGTCAAGGTCTGGATCTATCGCGGCGACCAGCTCGGTGAGCGGCCCGGTACGGCCCGCACCGAGCCCCGTCAACGACCGACTCGTGGACGCGCTCGCGCGGCGACATCTGCCTCTGCCGCCCCTGCTGCGGTCGCCGAGTCGACCACGACCGACGGGGAGGCCTGATCAATGTTGCTCCCCAAGAGGGTCAAGCATCGCAAGGTCCAGCGCGGGCGGCGCTCGGGAATGGCCAAGGGAGGCACCCTGGTCAGCTTCGGCGAGTACGGGTTGATGGCCGAGGAGGTCTGCTGGCTCACCAGCCGTCAGATCGAAGCGGCGCGACGCGCGATGACCCACCACATCAAGCGAGGCGGTCGCATCTGGATCCGGGTCTTCCCGGACAAGCCGGTCACCAAGAAGCCGGCCGAGGTGCGGATGGGCTCGGGCAAGGGTGCACCCGATCACTGGGTGGCGGTCGTGAAGCCCGGACGGGTGATGTTCGAGATGTCAGGTGTTCCCGAGACGATCGCCCGTGAGGCGATGCGCCTCGCGAGCCACAAACTGCCGATCCAGACGAAGTTCGTGGTGAAGGAGGGGATCGAACATGGACATTAACGAGATTCGGAACCTCTCCGACTATGAGCTCGAGAACGCGCTGGTGGATGCGAAGCAGGAACTCTGGAAGATCCGCTTCGACCTCGCCACACGCCAGGAGAAGAACTACAGCAGGCTGCCCGCGACCCGCAAGCGGATCGCTCGCATCCTCACCGTGATGACGGAACGCCAACACACGGCCGCGGCCGTGATCGCCGAAACCGAAAAGGCCAGCTGATGCAAGGCAAGCGACGAATGAAGGTCGGACGAGTCATCTCCGACAAGATGGACAAGACGGTCGTGGTCAGTATCGAGCGACTGCGCCGGCACCCGGTCTACAAGCGAGTGGTCCGGCTGTCGAGCAAGTTCAAGGCGCACGACGAGGAGAACACGGCGCACGTTGGTGACACGGTGCGCATCGAAGAGAGCCGCCCGATCTCGCGTGACAAGCGCTGGCGCGTGGTCGAGGTGGTCGCCCGCGGCTCGGGCGAAGAGATGGTGGGCGACACATGATCCGCCAGACCACCCGGCTGCGCGTGGCCGACAACAGCGGGGCGCGCGAACTGTATTGCATCACCGTGATCGGCCGTTCGAGCGCCGACACCGCCGAGGTCGGTGACGTGATCGTCGCCAGCGTCAAGCAGGCCCTGCCCAACTCCGGGGTCAAGAAGGGCGACGTGGTGCGCGCGGTCATCGTTCGCACGGCCAAGGAATACGGCCGCCCCGATGGCAGCCACATCCGTTTCGACGAGAACGCCGCCGTGCTGATCACCCCGCAGGGCAGTCCGCGCGGCACGCGCATCTTCGGACCGGTCGCTCGCGAGCTCCGGGAGCGCAACTACATGAAGATCGTGTCGCTGGCCCCGGAGGTCCTGTGAGATGAATATCAGGAAGGGCGACACCGTGATCGTGCTCGCCGGGAAGGACCGCGGCAAGCGCGGAACCGTCGAGCGGATCGAGCGCACCAAGCGCGGCCTCGGCGTGGTTGTCCCCGGCATCAACATGGCGAAGCGACACAAGCGCCCGCAGAGCCGCACCCAGCAGGCCGGGATCCTCGACATCCCGGTGCCCCTCCACATCTCGAACGTGCAAGTCGTGTGCCCGCGCTGCGACAAGCCGACGCGTGTCGCGCACGCCCTCCTCGAGGAAGGTGCCCGCCACGTCCGCGTCTGCAAGCACTGCGGCGAGCAGATCGAGGTGGCGAGTTGAGCCCCGAGAAGAAGGCACCGGTCGCGCGCGGTTCCAAGGCCGCCAAGCCGGTGAAGGCGACCCAGCCGACCAAGGCAGCCAAGGCAGTCAGGACGACCAGGGCAGCGAAGGCGCCGGTCACGGCCGCGCCTGCCGCGGAGAAGGCCTCGACCAAGGCGTCGGCGGCTCCTGCCGCTCCGACCCTGGCCCGCAGCGGGCTGCGGATGCGCTACACCGACGAGGTCGTGCCGGCACTGCAGCGCGAGTTTGGCTACGCCAACCCGATGCAGATTCCGCGCCTCGACAAGATCGTCGTCAACATCGGCCTCGGCGAAGCGATCCAGAACGCCAAGGCGCTCGACGCTGCGGTCGGTGATCTGGCACGGATCACGGGCCAGAAGCCGATCGTGACGCGCGCCAAGCGATCGATCGCACAGTTCCGCCTGCGGACCGGCATGCCGATCGGCGCCAAGGTCACGCTTCGTGGGCTTCGGATGTATGACTTCCTCGAGCGTACGGTACGGCTGGCGCTCCCGCGGATTCGTGACTTCCGGGGCATCACCCCGCGCTCGTTCGACGGGCGAGGCAACTTCAGCATCGGGCTGCGCGAGCAGCTCGTCTACCCCGAGATCGACTACGACAAGATCGATCGGCTTCGCGGCCTTGAGATCAGCATCGTTACCACCGCAAAGACCGATGAGGAGGGGCGCAAGCTCCTCGAATTGCTCGGCATGCCGTTCCAGGCCAGTTAGCGAGGAGAGCCGAGTGGCCAAGAAGTCCATGATTGCGAAGTCGCGGCGAGCGCCGCGCTTCCCGGTCCAGCAGCACAACCGATGTGCCGTGTGTGGGCGCCCGCGCGCCTACATGCGTCGTTTCGCACTGTGCCGAATCTGTTTCCGGGAGCGCGCCCTCGAGGGCCAGCTGCCGGGCGTGACCAAGTCGAGCTGGTAGCCCGACGCAACGTACCGCCGAACGGCGGCCAGATCAGCGGCAGGCGCCCTACGCACCGATGCGGGACGCGAACCACCGCCGAGGAGATATGACACCCAGATGAACGTAACCGACCCGATCGCCGACATGCTGACCCGCATTCGCAATGCGAGCGCGGCGAGGCACCGCGAGTTGACCATGCCATCGTCGCGTGTGAAGCGTGAGATCGCGCGGATCCTTGCCGACGAGGGCTTCATCGAGTCGTTCACAACCGCCCAGGACGGCGTCGTGGAACTGCTCACCGTCCGGTTGAAGTACGTCGAAGGACATACCCCGGTGATGAGCGGCCTGAAGCGAATCAGCAAGCCAGGATTGCGGGTCTACGCTCGCAAGACCGAGATCCCGCGCATCCTGGGCGGGCTCGGCCTGGCAATCCTCTCCACTTCCCGCGGGATCATGACCGGCCAGCAGGCCCGGAAGTTGAATCTTGGCGGCGAAGTCCTCTGTTACGTCTGGTAGGAGCGAAGGCAATGTCACGAATCGGTCGACTGCCCATTCCGCTTCCCGCCGGCGTGGAGGTGAGTCTGGAGGGCCGCGCGCTGCGCGTTCGCGGGCCTCTCGGCACCCTGGAGCGAAAGATTCACCCTGAGATGCAACTGGAGCAGTCGTCGGGCGAGCTGCGGATCATCCGCCCGACCGATGAGCCACGCCACCGCGCGTTGCACGGCCTGACGCGCAGCCTGGTAGCGAACATGGTCGCCGGTGTCACGACCGGGTTCACCAAGGGGCTCGAGATCAGCGGCGTCGGGTACCGGGCGCAACTGCAGGGCACCAAGCTGGTGCTGGCGCTCGGGTACTCCCATCCGGTCGAGGTGGATGCGCCCGAGGGGATCACCTTCCAGGTCGAGACTCCCACGCGCATGGCCGTGTCCGGCGCCGACAAGGAGCTCGTCGGGCAGACGGCAGCATACATTCGGTCGCGGCGCAAGCCCGAGCCGTACAAGGGCAAGGGGATCCGCTACGCCGGTGAAGTGGTCCTGCGCAAGGCCGGCAAGGCCGGCAAGGTCGGAGGCGCCAAGTAACCATGAACACACCATCACGAGACACCCTGCGGCGGAAGCGGCACGAACGCCTTCGCCTCCGGATCTCCGGGAGCACCGAGCGGCCGCGGCTGTCCGTCTTCCGCAGTGCGAAATACATCTATGCCCAGGTGGTGGATGACACCACGGGCAACACCCTGGCGGCCGCATCGAGCCGCGAGGCGGGCCTCGGCGACGGTCCCGGCAAGACCGCGGCGGCCCACGCCGTGGGCCGCGCGATTGCCGAGCGCGCGAGGGCGGCCGGCGTCTCGGCCGTGGTCCTCGACCGCGGCGGCTATCGATATCACGGGCGGGTTCGCTCGCTCGCCGAGGGCGCCCGCGAGGGCGGCCTCGACCTGTAGCGGAGGAATCATGGCTCGCATCGATCCAGCAAAGCTCAACCTGGAAGAGAAGGTCGTCCAGATCAACCGGGTCTCCAAGGTCGTCAAGGGCGGTCGCCGCTTCAGCTTCAGCTCCGTCGTGGTCGTCGGCGACGGCAACGGGATCGTCGGTGTTGGTCTGGGCAAGGCCGGAGAGGTCCCCGAGTCGATCCGCAAGGGTGTCGAGGATGCAAAGAAGCACCTCATCAAGGTTCCCCTCGTCGGGGCCACGATTCCGCACGCGGTGACCCGCGATTTCGGTGCGAGCACGGTCATGCTGCGGCCCGCCTCGCAGGGGACGGGCGTCATCGCCGGCGGCTCGGTCCGCGCCGTCGCGGAGGCGACCGGGATCCGCGACCTGCTCAGCAAGTCGATGGGCAGCAACAACCCGATCAACGTCGTGCGCGCGACTCTCAAGTGCCTGGCCGCTCTCCGCTCCGCGGACGAGATCGCCGCAGCGCGGGGCAAGACCGCGGAGCAGCTGCTTGGGAAGCGCGGCGCCGAGGCGGCTCGCAAGCCGCACGAGGTCATCGCCCGACCGGCTCCCGCCTTCCCGTTCGGAGGCTCGCGTGGCCGATAAGAGGATGGCGCCGGGCGCCGCTACAATGCTGCGCGTCACCTGGGTCAAGTCGACGATCGGCCACAAGGCAGCAGCTCGAGGCACCATCCGTGCGCTCGGGCTGCATCGGCTGCACCAGACGATCGAACTCGCCGATACGCCCGTCAACCGTGGGATGCTTCGCCGCGTCGCCTTCCTGCTGACCGTCGAGGAGCCGCCTGCCGGCGGAGCCGCCACCGAGAAGGACGCCTGATGAAACTGCACGATCCACGCCCGAACAAGGGGTCGCACACACCGTCGCGGCGCCTTGGGCGCGGCCACGGGTCCGGCCGCGGGAAGACCGCGGGGCGTGGGACGAAGGGCCAGAAGTCGCGCGCCGGTGGGGGCATCCCGGCCTGGTTCGAGGGCGGCCAGACGCCGATCCACATCCGGACGCCGAAGCTCCACGGCTTCAAGAATCGATTCCGCGTTGAGTACGCGGCCATCAACCTGGCTCGGCTCAGCGATGTCGCCCCCGGCACCCTGATCACGCCAGAGGTACTTCGTCACGACGGCCTCCTGCGCGACCAGAAGACGCGTCCCCAGCCGGTCAAGATCCTTGGCGGCGGCGACGCGCCTCGCGGCGTCACGATTCACGCCCATGCATTCACGCAATCGGCGGTGGAGAAGCTCGAATCGGTCGGCAGCGTGGCGCAGCTGATCAGCTGGCCCGATGGGGCTCCTGTCGAGCGCACCCCCGAGATGGCGATCGAGGCGCCTGCGAGTGAGCCGGCCCCCGAGGAGGCTGCTGCCGCAGCCCCCGAGGCGTCGAACGAGACCGACGTACCCCCCGCCGCCGACGAGAGCGAGAGCGAGTCCTAGCCTTGATCGAGTCGCTGGTAACCGCCTTCCGCGCACCGGACATCCGTCGCAAGATCCTCTTCACGCTCGGGATCCTGCTCGTATTCAGGGCACTGACGAACGTGCCGGTCGCGGGCGTGGACCAGGCCCAGTTGTCGAACCTGTTCAACTCGAACCAGCTGCTGGGTCTGCTGGACCTGTTCTCGGGCGGCGGCCTGGCGACCGCCTCGATCATCGGGATGGGCGTCAACCCGTACATCAACGCCAGCATCATCATGCAGTTGATGCAGGGGGTCATCCCAAGCCTCGGCGAGCTCGCTCGCGAGGGCGAGTACGGCCGCAACCGCCTGAACCAGTACACCCGCCTGCTGACGGTGCCACTGGCCTTCGCCCAGGGCTACGGCTTCTCGGTCCTCCTCCAGGCCAACAACGTCATCCAACCGTCTCCGCTCTTCAGCTTCGAGACGCTGACGCTGCTGCTCTCGTTCACCGCCGGCACGATCCTGCTCATGTGGCTGGGTGAGCTGATCAGTGAGCGTGGCCTCGGCAACGGGATCAGCTTCATCATCTTCGCAGGGATCGTCGGCCGGCTGCCGCACAGCGCGGCGCCGGTCGTCTCGGGCCCCGACGGGCTGATCAAGATCATCCCGTTCATCATCATCGCGATCGTCGTCATCGCCGGGGTCGTCTTCATCAACGAAGGCCAGCGTCGGATCCCGGTGCAGTACGCGAGCCGCGTTCGTGGACGCCGCATGTACCAGGGTCAGACGCAGTACCTGCCGCTGAAGGTGACCATGGCCGGCGTGATTCCGATCATCTTCGCCATCAGCATCCTGCTCTTCCCGGCACAGATCGCCCAGTACTTCACCGCCTCGTCGATCGACTGGGTCCGCTCGGCCGCCGAGTTCGTCGTTCGGAACCTCAGTTCGAGTAATCCGCTGGTGTACGGCGTGCTGTACTTCATCCTGGTCGTCTTCTTCACCTACTTCTACACGGCGTTCCAGTTCAGACCCGATCAGACCGCGGATTACCTGCGCAAGAACGGCGGCTTCATTCCGGGAATCCGTCCGGGTAAACCGACCGAAGAGTTCCTGGGGCGGGTGACCAACCGGATCACGCTTGGCGGCGCCCTCTTCCTGGCGTCCCTCGCCGTGCTGCCCCTGCTCGTTTCGACGGCCATTCCCGGGACGGAAGGCCTCCAGCTCGGTGGAACGAGCATCCTGATCGTGGTCAGCGTCGTGGTCGAGACGATGAAACAGCTCGAGGCGCAGATGTTGATGCGCCACTACGAGGGCTTCATCCGGTGACCGGAGCGGGCCGCGGCCCGACGGCGTCGCAGAACGGGCGACGGATCCTCCTCCTCGTCGGCCCGGTCGGAGCCGGCAAGGGCACCCAGGCGGTCGCGATGAGCGCGGAACTCGGCCTCGTCCACCTCGCGTCGGGCAACCTGTTCCGCCAGGCGCTGCGCGACGGAAGCGAGCTCGGCGAGCGAGCACGTGCCTACATGGAACGCGGTGATCTCGTGCCCGATGACATCACGATCGGGATGTTCATGGAGAAGCTGGCGGCGCCGGCGGCCTCAAAGGGCGCAATCCTCGATGGCTTCCCCCGGACGGTCACGCAGGCCCAGGCGCTCGATGCGACGCTGGCAGGGCGGGGGCAGCGCATCGAACGGGTCATCTCCATCGAGGTGCCGATCGAGGAGCTCGTGGCCCGGGTGGCGGGCCGAAGGGTCTGCCCCGCGTGCGGCACGCCGTACCACCTCTCCGGGGAGGCTCCAAGCATCCCCGGGCTCTGTGATCGGGACGGCACGCCACTCATGCAGCGCGACGATGACCGATCCGACGTGGTGCGAGCACGTCTCGCCAAGCAGGTGGCGCCGATGCTTGAGGTGCTGGAGCACTACGACCGGGCGGGGATCGTGCATCGTGTCGACGGGACACTGCCGATCCCCGCCGTGACGCGCGCCATCCTGGACGAGCTGACCGACGCGGCAGATCGCTGAGCGATGGGGATCCCGGCCCGCGGCAACATGGTCACCATCAAGCGCCCCGAAGAGATCGCCAGCATGCGCCGCGCAGGTGCGGTCCTGGTCGACGTGCTCGACGCGTTTGAGCGAGAACTCCGACCCGGCATCACGACGGGCGACCTGGACCGCATCGCGGAGGAGATCATCACCGATGCCGGAGCCGTTCCCTCGTTCAAGGGGTACGGGACCAACCCTCCCTTCCCCGCATCGATCTGCGCATCGATCAATGACGAGGTGGTGCACGGCATCCCATCGCCGAAGCGGCTCCTCAGGGAGGGTGACATCGTGGGCCTCGACGTCGGCTGCATCTGGCAGGGGTGGCACGCGGACTGCGCCCGGACGTGGCCGGTCGGCCGGGTGCCGCGTCGTACCCAGGAATTGATCGACGCCACGCGGCGAGGGATGGAGGCAGGGATCGCCGCTGCGGTCCCGGGGAATCGACTGGGGGATGTCGGGGCGGCCATCGAGGCTGTGGCGCATGAGCACGGTCTCGGAATCGTTCGGCCACTGGTCGGCCACGGCATCGGTCGCGCGATGCACGAAGCGCCGAACGTGCCGAACTACGGCCGGGGGGGCACCGGCATGCGAATCGAGGCGGGCATGTGCTTCGCCATCGAGCCGATGTTCAACCTCGGCGGGGACGCCGTCTTCATCCTGGACGACGATTGGACAGTGGCGACGGCTGATCGGAGCCTGTCCGCGCACTTCGAGAACACCGTCGCCATCGCCGACAGCGGGCCGCAGGTCCTGACCTCGAGGTGAGTCGTATCGGTCCCCCAGACCCGTTGTCTGGCGCCGCTGGGTTCGTGTATACTCCACTGTCCGTGGGTCGCCGGTTGCGGCGGCCTTTCCGTGTGTGCAACACCCCGCAATCAATGATCAGATCGAAGGTGCGTAGCGCTTGGTGAAGAAGGATGCGATCGAGGTCGAAGGAGAAGTAGTCCTTCCGCTTCCGAACGCGATGTTCAGGGTACGACTCGAGGATGGGCACGAGGTTCTCGCGCACATCTCTGGGAAGCTGCGCCAGAACTTCATCCGCATCACGCCAGGTGACACGGTCCGCGTCGAGCTGTCCCCCTACGACCTCACCAGGGGTCGAATCACGTACAGGATGAGATGAAGGTTTCTGCCTCGGTTAAGCCGCGATGTGAGCGATGCAAGGTGATCAAGCGCTCCGGCGTGGTGATGGTCATCTGCGTCGTCCCCAAGCACAAGCAGCGGCAGGGATAGGCGAGCCATGGCACGTATCGCCGGCGTCGACATTCCGCGAGACAAGCGGACGGTCATCTCGCTGACCTACATCCACGGCATCGGCCCCACCTCGGCGCGCCAGGTCATGGTCGCCGCGAACGTGTCGGACTTGACGCGGGTGAAGGATCTCACCGAGGAAGAGGTCAATCGCATTCGCGAGGTGATCGACCGTCGCTTCAAGGTCGAGGGTGATCTCCGCCGCGAAGTGAGCATGAACATCAAGCGAATGATGGAGATCGGCTCCTACCGGGGCCTTCGACATCGTCGCAACCTGCCCGTCCGCGGGCAGCGCACCAAGACGAACGCCCGACAGCGGCGTGGACCGCGCAAGACGGTCGGCGTCCGGCGCAAGAAGTAGTCATCAGCATCCGTCCCGGATTGCCACAGGAGATTCATGGCTGAGCGGAAGCGCGCGACGCGCACCAAGAAGCGAGAGAAGAAGAACGTGCCTGTCGGGCACGTGCACATCCAATCGACCTTCAACAACACGATCGTGACGATCACCGACCCGACCGGGAATACCGTGAGCTGGGGAAGCGCCGGGCTGGTCGGGATCAAGGGTTCCCGCAAGAGCACGCCGTACGCGGCGTCGCAGACGGCGGAAGGCGCCGCCCGCCGCGCGATGGAGCACGGGATGCGACAGGTCGAGGTGTTCGTCAAGGGACCCGGCGCGGGCCGCGAGCAGGCGATCCGCTCGCTCCAGACCGCGGGCCTCGAGGTGACCGCCATCACCGACGTCACGCCGATTCCGCACAACGGCTGCCGGCCACCCAAGCGGCGCAGGGTCTGAGGCAGGGATGGCACGCTATACCGATCCTGTCTGCCGCATCTGCCGCCGCGAGGGACTCAAGCTCTTCCTCAAGGGGAGCAGGTGTTTCAGCAAGAAGTGCGCCTTTGAGCGCCGCAGCACGCCGCCCGGGATGAATACGCAGCGCCGCCGCAAGGTCAGCGAGTACGGCATCCAGCTGCGCGAGAAGCAGAAGGTGCGACGCAGCTACTCCGTCCTGGAGAAGCAGTTCCGCAATTACTTCGAGAAGGCCGATCAGCGCACCGGAATGACCGGCGAGAACCTGCTGCGGCTTCTCGAGATGCGCCTCGACAACGTCGTCTTCCGGATGGGCTTTGCCCGTTCGCGAGCCGAGGCGCGGCAGCTCGTGACCCACGGCCACTTCAGCGTGAATGGCCGACCCACCAACATTCCGAGTTTCAGTGCCAAGGTTGGCGATCGGATCGAGGTCCGGGAGAGCCGCCGCGGTCGGCTGATCTTCCAGGTTGCCGTCGAGACGATGAAGGCGGCGCAGATCCCGGCTTGGGTGAGCGTCGATCCGTCAAAGCTTTCCGGTTCGGTACTTGCCGAGCCGCTCCGCGAGCAGATGCCGCTCGAATTCAACGAGCAGCTCGTCGTCGAGTACTACTCGCGCTAGCAGGAGTCATACCCGTTCATGATCGAACTTGAATCCACGCCGACCACCCGCATCGAGGAGGTCGAGTCGCGCGGCAACCTCTCCGTCTTCGAGGTCAACCCCCTGGCCGACGGATACGGGGTGACCCTCGGGAACGCGCTGCGGCGCGTCCTGTTGAACTCACTGGAAGGCGCCGCCGTGACCGCCATCCAGGTGCACAAGGTGTTCCACGAGTTCAGCACCATCGACAACGTCAAGGAGGACCTCACCCAGATCGTCCTCAACATCAAGAAGCTGCGTCTGCGGTCGTTTGCCCATCACGCCGTCACCCTCAAACTGGTGAAGCACGGCGCCGGCCAGGTGACGGCGGCCGATATCGCCGAGACCGCCGACGTGGAGATCGTCAACCCCGAGCTGGTGCTGTTGACGCTCGATTCCGACGCCGGTTCGATCGAAATGGACCTCACCGTGGAGACCGGGGTCGGATACCGCCCTGCGGAGCACGCCGAGGACCTCCCGATCGGCATCATCCCGGTCGACGCCATCTTCACGCCGGTGCGTCGCGTGAACTTCGTCGTCAGCGACACGCGCGTCGGGCAGATGACCAACTTCGACCGCCTGACCCTGGAGATCGAGACCGACGGTACAA
>Ga0224510_10000822_pt1 | contig 21940 bp, 20 predicted proteins | sample SF_May12_sed_USG_FD_170161 | JGI IMG/M metagenome (GOLD analysis project Ga0224510, IMG submission 170161) | Sediment microbial communities from San Francisco Bay, California, United States - SF_May12_sed_USGS_4_1 | ecosystem: Environmental > Aquatic > Marine > Sediment | place: USA: California... | reverse complement strand
TGGGGGTTGAAAAAATACCTGAGTCATGCACCGTTAGAAGAGCTTGACAAGGAGAATCAGATAGCATAATTTTATATCGGTTATTAGTCGCAATCATCCAAATGTGCGAAAGATTTTGAACGCTACCCGTCTTTCCAGTAATAAACGCGGTGCAGTCCGTTTAATACCGGGGTGGACCTTAATTGTTTGATGGTATTTTTGGTCGGTGGATTTGTATAATGCTGTAAACCATTGGGAGAATCCATTAATCCCGAATGCATTCGGTGGTTGTTATAAAAGTTAACGTATTCTCTTAATAATTTTCTCAAGTGCATTTCGTCTTTTATAATTACATGGTTTAACAACTCTCTTCGCAGGGTCGCGTTAAAGCTCTCCACAAACGGGTTTTGCCATGGCGACCGGGGAGCTGTCGGTGTAGACTCCAGGCCAAAACCCGCCCGTGAGGTGAAAAAACTACATCGAGGTGAAAAAACTACATCGACGCCTCCTGTTGGCGAAAATAGTCCCAGCACCACCCCGCACCATTGTCAATGGTGCGGGGTGGTGCTGGACAAGCTTGATGAGGACAGAAAGCACATCTTTTTTCATGATTCTACCTGTTTTTTGCACTTCATACCCAACGGGACTATCCTGTTTTTTTTGCTTCTGTATATCCATTTTCTTTTTATGATTTTATCGAGGGTAATGAAAGGCACGCGGTCTTTGAATTTTGTTTTGACCTGTTTTTGGTGTTTTCTTTTGAGGATTTCAATTTCTTTATTTTTGACGAGCAATTCGGCCCCATGGTGGCAGACTTGCCCCTTTTAAAAGCATTTTTCTTGTCGAGGTGTTTTGACAAAAGATTTTGCCAGATGGGGATTGTTGAAAAGTACCGCCTGCGCGATCGTATGATGCGGGCAATGACCATCGATGGAAAGTTTCGGGCAACGGTTATAAAGGCCACTGATTTGTCAAATGATGCCGCAAAACGACATGTTTTGAATCCCCTGGGGTCTGTAATCCTTTCCGAGTTACTTATGGGGGGGCTTTTGGCTGCCTCGAATCTTTCCGAAGACGAGAGAATCTCTCTTCGCCTTGAGGTTGCCGGCGACATTAAAAGCGCCGTCGTCGAGGCCAATATGATGGGGGAGGTTCGGGGATACCTCGGTAATCCCCACCCGGTCCCGCTTTCTGAGGAGTCGGCCGGGATGAAAAATCTCGCCATTGGCGCAGGCCTGTTACATGTAACGAGAACCAGGGCCGGGGTGACCGCCCCGGCGCAAAGTACCGTCATGCTCGAACATGGCAATATCGCCAAAGACTTAACCCATTACTTTGGCGTCTCAGAGCAGATCCCGACAGCCATAGGTCTTGAGGTCAGGTTTAACGAAGATTTTTCGATCAGGCATGCCGTTGGATTTATGATCCAGGCAATGCCGGCTCTTGACGTCAACCGCTTGGCAAAGGAAGAACTGGATACCGTCGTCGAGTTGGAAACCAACATCATCGACATGTCACGCCCTTGTGAAATTCTGGAAGAGGGGGGATATATCGAGGACCTGATGGGGGCGCTTTTAAAAGGCAAAGATTATATCGAGCTTTCCAAAACCCCTGTTGATTTTTATTGTCGTTGCACCAAAGAAAGATTTCTCTCAGGTCTTGCCCTTCTCGGGATTGACGAACTTTCTACCCTTGATGGCGAAAAAGAGGAACTTCGCTGTCATTATTGCAACTCCGTTTATACCGTCACACAAGAAGAAATTCAAACGGAGATCGCCCGTTTAAAATCCTGAGGGTTGTTTTAAACGTTGCGTTTTTTAGACAACCCCCGGAAAGATTTTCTTACTTTAAATAATGCAGCGCCGCCCGGGCTGCCGCCAGTCTGGCAATAGGCACCCTAAAAGGCGAACAACTCACGTAGTTTAAACCCGTCAGGTGACAAAATTCAACAGAATCGGGATCGCCGCCGTGCTCGCCGCAGATACCGATTTCCAGGTTTGGGCGAACGGCCCGTCCGGCCGCCGTGCCAATTTCAATCAAGCGGCCCACACCGCTTCGGTCGAGGGTCTGAAACGGGTCGTTTGGCAGAATCTTCTTTTCGACATAGTGGGGTAAAAACCCAGCCGAATCATCGCGTGAAATACCAAAAGTGGTCTGGGTAAGGTCGTTCGTTCCGAAGCTGAAGAAGTTGGCCACCTTGGCAATCTCGCCTGCGGTCAGGGCGGCGCGGGGTAGTTCAATCATGGTTCCAATATGAACATTGATGCGCCGACCCCGTTTGATAAAAATTTCTTCGGCAATCTCGTTTACTACATCGGCCTGAATCTGGAGCTCGTTGACATGGGTCACCAGCGGAATCATAATTTCAGGGTGCGTCTTGTACCCCTGTTCTTCGGCGTCCATGGCAGCCTCGATGATGGCCCTTACCTGCATCCGGGTTATGTCCGGGTGCAGAATGCCCAGGCGGCAGCCTCTCAGGCCCAGCATGGGGTTTGCTTCATGCAGACTCTCTATTTTCTGGTTTAAGTCCTCAAGGGAAATACCCAGGTATTTCGCCGCCGCAGGGGCGTCGGCCTCGTTTGGCAGGAATTCATGTAAAGGCGGGTCGAGGGTCCGGATGATCACCGGAAGCCCGTTCATAACTTTAAAGATATCAAAAAAGTCTTTTTTCTGAAGAGGCAATAAATAATCAAGGGCTTTTTGCCTGTCGGCGTCATTTTCGGCCAGGATCATTTTTTGAATAAACCGGATACGGTCTTCTTTAAAAAACATATGCTCGGTTCGGCAAAGGCCGATACCCTCGGCGCCAAAAGCCAGGGCGTTGGCCGCCTGCTCTGGCTGGTCGGCGTTTGTTCTGACATGAAGTTTGCGGGTTTCGTCTGCCCACTGCATGAGGTCGTTATAGGTTTGAAAGATCTCCGAATCCTCGGGTTTCATTTCTTTTGAAATCAAGACCTGCAGAATGTCCGAAGGTTTTGATTTGACTTCGCCGGCAATCACTTCACCGGTGCCGCCGTCGATAGAGACGATGTCGCCTTCTTTGATAATGATGTCATGACCTTCGACGGCCATCTGGCCCTTCTTGTAGTCGATTATCAGATTACCGCAACCGGCAACGCAGACCTTGCCCATCTGACGGGCAACCAGGGCGGCATGGGATGTCATCCCCCCGCGGGCTGTTAAAATACCATCGCAGACGTTCAGTCCTTTGATGTCTTCGGGGGACGTCTCGATCCTTACGAGAATTACCTTTTCGCCGCGGGCCGTCCATTCGACGGCATCATGGGCGTTAAAGACGACCTTGCCAGAAGCCGCCCCCGGCCCCGCATTTAAACCGGTCGCCAGAAGGCGGTTGTTTTCAATGGCCTTTCGTTTTTCGTTGATGTCAAAGACGGGGCGAAGAAGCTGGTTGAGCTGGTTCGGGTCGATTCTCAAGATGGCTTCGTTTTTAGAAATCAGGCCTTCGCGGACCATGTCGACGGCAATTTTAATGGCGGCAAAGCCGGTTCGCTTGCCGACCCTGGCCTGAAGTATCCAGAGCTTGCCAAGCTGGATGGTAAATTCAATATCCATCATGTCTTTAAAGTGATTTTCAAGTTTCAGGCGTATGGCATCGAGTTCGTCGTACAACCGGGAGTCGTCTTTCTGCAATTCCGAGATCGGAATCGGGGTCCGTACGCCCGCAACGACGTCTTCCCCCTGGGCATTAAAGAGGTATTCACCGTAGAAGATATTTTCACCGGTAGCGGGGTCGCGCGTAAAGGCAACGCCGGTTCCCGAAGAATCTGCGCGGTTACCAAACACCATGGACTGAACGTTTACGGCGGTACCCCAGGATGCCGGGATATTGTTCAGCTCACGGTAGGTCTGGGCGCGGTCGTTCATCCAGGACCCAAAGACGGCCCCGATGGCGCCGCGAAGCTGTTCCATCGGATCATCCGGAAAAGGTTTGCCGGTTCGCGCTTTAACGGCGGCTTTAAATTCGACCACAAGTTCTTTCATGTCGTCGACCGTCAGTTCCGAGTCAATTTTTACGCCGCGTTTGTGTTTTTTGGCCTCCAGGATTTCTTCGAAGGGATCAATATCGTGCTTGGTTTCGGGCTTAAGACCCAGAACAACGTCGCCGTACATCTGAACAAAGCGGCGGTAAGAATCATAGGCAAAACGTTCGTCCCCCGAAAGGTTGGTAAGAATCTTTGCGGTTTCGTCGTTCATACCGAGGTTTAAGACGGTATCCATCATGCCCGGCATGGAAGCCCTGGCCCCGCTTCGGACAGACAGCAAAAGCGGGTTGTTCTTGTCGCCAAACCTGGCCCCGAGTCTTTCTTCGAGCTGGGCAAGAGCAGCCTGAAGCTGACCTTCAAGTTCCGGCGGATAGTTTTGGTTATGATTATAGTAGTAAGTGCAGACTTCGGTAGTAATCGTAAATCCGGGCGGAACCGGGATGCCCAGGTTGACCATCTCGGCCAGGTTGGCTCCTTTACCACCCAGGAGGTTGCGCATGGCGGCGTTGCCGTCGGCCTGCTCGCCGCCAAAGGCATAGATAAATTTGGGTTCTTTCGTATCAGTAGTGTTTACGGCTGTTGACATTGTTTCTCCAGTAAGCTTGAGTAGATATGTCTATGAACGCGTTTCGTTCAAATGAGTACTATCTGCGATTTTTTTCGCGCCATCTAATAAATTTCGCAATGAGGCTGTCAACCTATAAACAAAACAGCCTTAAAAAGTATTAAAATAAAAAATATTATGGTAATATGAAAAGAAAGACAATGAAAAAGGGGCAAAGCCTTGCCCCTATGCGGGTCCAAGGTACCCGCATACCCCATACGTTGGTTTTGCCATGAAGTCGTTTCCATAGTAAAATTTAGACCCGCAGTATTGCCAAAAGTTATAAAGCAAGGAAACTCTCGCCCTCGGGATCAAAGCGACCTGGCTAAAGCTTGTTGTTAAAAAAATCATCCAGTTTATCGGTTTTTAATTCAGCGAGGGTATGTTTTTGAAATTCAACGTAGCCCAGCCACTTTAAAAGCCGGTGGGCTTTTTCTTCCAGTTGAGACGCGGGGGTATGGGGTAATTCCTCCTGGCGGGTTTTTATATGGGCATCGGCATACTGTAGAGTGTTTTCGATAAAATCAGAGATGAGTTTTTTTTTAAACTCCAGGGGGGCGCTTTTAAATGTGTCATAATCCATGGTGGCTTGTCAGATTTACTTTGGATTTGACAAGTATTAAACCTCCGGCGCAAGCACTTTTCGTTAAAGACACCCGGGTTAATGGTAATACATGTTATAAACCTGGAGCACGTATAGATGTAAGCAGCGTATAACGTATATTTTTCATTTTTTGTCTAAATAGTTTGTTTTGCTTTGACAGATTGTCCAAAGTAAAAACATGTGAATCCGAAGTTTTGATTCCCTTTTCAGGATAAACTCTCTTTTTTTATATTAAAAAGTAGCAACATATGGCCGGCCAGCAATCATTTCATATTTGTCAACACTGTCACCAGATTGTCGAAAAGGTATACCAGAAGGGTTATTGTAAAAGCTGTCTTGTGGATTATTTTCGAAAATACCAGGGCGTTTTAAACGAAAGTCATGCCTTGAAATCCGACAACGTAAAAAAGAAACAACTGCATAAGTAATCCTTCGGCCCTGTTGCCGGAATGATTGCCGACCCCCGGTCCCAAAGGGGAAATAACTACAAGGGTTGAATTGTCTTTGCCGTCGCGATAACGTTGCCGTCATGCAGCCGCAGGGAAAGTTCGTCGCCAGGTTTAATATCGCCGGAGTTCTTCACGATTTGCCCGTTTTTGTAAATCACCGCATAGCCTCTTTTCAGGGTGGCCAGCGGCGAGTAGGCTGTCAGCACTTCAAAGGCCTGGGTAAAGTCATGGCGGCATCGCATCAGGTTTTTTTCCATGATGCCGACGATGTCGGGCAGGGCCCCGATACGGGTTTTTACCGAGTCGATCAGCCTCAGCAGGGAGTTTTGCAGGCGGCCCTCTTTTTCGTCCAGCATCCGGTAGTATTCCATGATTAATAGTTGCGGGTTATCGTAGAAGGGTTTCTCGGCAAGGCGGCGCAGCCTCTCCCGGCTCATGGCAAAAAGATTTTTCAAGAGGTTCTGGAGGTGGCGGTCGAGCATCTCCAGGTTGTCGAGTTTTTCCGAGATCACCGGCAGGGCGATTTTGGCGGCGTCGGTCGGGGTGGCCGCGGCCACATCGGCGACGTCGTCGGAAACCGGGTGGTCAATCTGGTGGCCTACGGCCGAAATGACGGGTACCGGGCAGGCGGCGATTGCCCGGCAAACCGCTTCGTTATTAAAGGCCATCAGGTCCTCGACGCTACCGCCGCCCCGCCCCACGATGATCACGTCGCAACCCCATTTCGGGTTACCCAACTCTGTTAACGCCGCGACAATCGACGAAGGCGCCTCCTCGCCCTGAACCAGGGCGGGGGATATCACGATGTCGATTGCCGGGTAGCGATCTTTAACCTGCTTGAGAATGTCCTTGAGGGCCGCCGTACCAAGACCCGTTACGATGCCGAGCCGACGGGGTATTTCGGGTAACGGTTTTCGCCGGGCGGGGTCGATGACCCCTTCGCGAATGAGTTTTTGTTTTAACTCCTGGATCTTGATCATCAGGCGGCCGAGCCCCAGTTCGATGATTTCGCGCGAATTGAAATTATACTGACCGCCCTGGTAGTAGAGCGAGATGCTGCCCCCTACGAGAACCTCCATTCCGGGTCGCGGCGTAAAGGTCATGTTTTGTGACGTGTAACGGAAAAAGGTACATTTTAAAATGGCCTTTTTGGTCGCCGCGGTATCGGAGTCTTTATCGGTCAGGGTGAAGTAGGCATGGCCTGACCCTGGTTGAACCTTGAAGTCGATCAACTCTCCCTTGACGTAGACATTGGTAAGCCCTGGCTGGCCGGTAATCTTTTGATCGATATTTCGCGTAATTTCAAAAACGCTAAGGGGTCGAAGCTGTTCATCGGGGATCGTCGTTGCCATGAGTAAAACCCGCAGTCATCACACGACTGTCAAGCAATTACATACCTTATGTTCCGACTGTAGCACACTCTGAGCCTGGGTTATCGAAAATCCATATAGGCTTTTTCGATTTCTTCGCGGGTATTCATCACAAAGGGGCCTGAGCGGAATATCGGTTCATTTAAGGGCTTTGCGCCCAGCAGGAGAAACCGAATCCCCTGGTTTGAGGCTTTGACCAACAGGCTTCCTTTGTCAGAGAACACTACAATATTGCCTCGTTCGATTTCTTTAGACTCCGTGTTCCCAAAGCGGCCCTGGCCCTCAAAGACATAGGCCAGCAGGGTATGATTTTCGGTATACGGAAATTCCAGGTCGACCCCCGGGTTTAATTTGACGTCAAGGTAAAGGGGGTCCGTGACAATTCCGCTAACCGGGCCCGCGGTTTCATTGAACCTGCCCGCGATGACCTTGACCTCGCAGCCCGCAGATTTTACCACCGGGATATCTGTCGAGTCGATGTTCTGGTAACGCGGCGCCATCATCTTGTCTGCGGCGGGCAGGTTGACCCAGAGTTGAAATCCGTGCATCAATCCGGCTTCCTGAAGAGGCATCTCGGAGTGAATAACCCCGCGCCCGGCAGTCATCCATTGTATGCCGCCCGAACCCAGTTGGCCGCGATTGCCTTCGGAATCTTCATGGCGCATCAGCCCGTTGATCATATAGGTAACGGTTTCAAAACCACGGTGGGGGTGGGGAGGGAACCCTGCAATGTAGTCGTTGGGGTCGTCAGAAATAAATTCATCGAGGAGTAAAAACGGGTCGACATAACTCAAGCCGGGGCTTCCGACCGAACGCAGAATGCGAACTCCCGCGCCGTCGGTTGTTTCCAGGGCCTTATAGATTTTCTGTACGTCTCGATATTCGCATGTCATATCTTCAATATAAAACCAAACCCTTGTGTGATCAATACAAAATTTTCCGAGCCTGGTATTTCCGGAGAAAAAAGTAATCGACCGCACATTATGTCTCCCGGGATTTATATCAAACTGTTTTGGGGCGTGAATATTCAATGCTCATTTCTTGAAACGGGTCAAATTTACCATGTTGAACCGAACGCTCCACAGAAACAAATTTTTCAGGCTCCTGGCCTGGGGGCTTTTTACGTTATTGATTGGTACACTTATACCAAACTGGATTATTCTTTCTTCAACCCGGGATCTTATGGGAGAAGATATCGACAAGGCGGGCAAGGCCGAGGTGGCCATTATACTTGGCGCCTCGGTTTATCCCGGAAAGCGGGTATCGTCGGTGGTTAACGATCGTATCGAATCGGCGGTGAGGTTGTACGAGGCCGGGAAGGTGAAAAAAATCCTGGTTTCGGGCGATCACCGGGAGCGGTATTACGACGAGGTCAACACGATCAAGTACTGGCTGCTAAAGAGTCATGTGCCGTTAAGCGACATTTATATGGATCATTCCGGTTTCTCGACCGGCGAAAGCATTTACCGCGCCCGGGTGCTCTTTGGGTTTGATAACGCCATCGTGGTGACCCAGGCCTTTCACCTGCCGCGGGCCCTGTACCTGGCGAGGTATTGGGGAATTTCTGCCAGGGGTTTTTCGGCCGACCGGAGGATCTATAAAAGCGCCCGGTGGTTTATGGCGCGCGAATACCTGGCCAGGGTGAAGGACTTTTACTATGTCCATTTTTATTCACCCCGGCATTCCTGAACGATTTCAAGGGCGCCTGTAAAAACTGTAGATTTATTTCTGGGCAGGCTTATGGCAAACGGTACAATTTTTCTTCTGGGGGTGTTTCGGAACTGTCGCTTTTTTGCCATCGACAACCGCTCCCTTTTCGTGACAGCTTAGGCAATCTTTATTTTTATCGGTCACGCTGTGTGGAATTTTAGGGGGCATTTTTGCCTTTTCAGAATAAACGTTGGTTGATATACCCATGCCAACCCATAAACTTAACAAGAGAGATATGGTTAATATTTTTTTCATTGAATACTCCTTTTCAATCATCATATTTAAATCATCATAAAAATCAGGGGTCCGGGTCGAATTTTCTCCCGTGCCGGATACCATATGGCGGCGCATCGAACCTGACCATGAGCCATTGTACCCGGTTCATATATTCGGGCAAGAATATTTGAACCGCCCAAAGCTTGTCAGGAGTTTGAACGCCACTTGATTTCGTAGAGATCCTTTCTGCGGTCGCGCAGGTTCTTGACGCTGCCGTACATGTTAAGTTCCTTCAGCAGGTTTAAATCAACATCGGCAATGAGGATCATCTCGGTATTGGGCGTGGCTTCGGTTTTGATCGTATTTGTAGGAAATGAAAAATCCGAAGGCGTAAACACCGCCGACTGGGCAAACTGGATGTCCATGTTGGTGACCCGGGGCAGGTTACCGACCGACCCGGCAATGGCAACGTAGCATTCGTTCTCGATGGCCCTGGCCTGGGCACAACTTCGGATCCGGTTATAACCGTTCTGGGTATCGGTTAAAAAAGGAACAAAGAGAATCTGCATACCCTGGTCGGCCAGAACGCGGGCCAGTTCCGGAAACTCGACATCGTAGCAGATCAGGATCCCGACCTTACCCGCATCGGTTTCAAAAATCTTCAACTCGTGGCCGCCCGACATGCCATAATAACTCAACTCGGAGGGAGTGATGTGCAATTTCTTGCATTCGTTGATCGAACCGTTTCGGTGATACAGGTGAGAAACGTTGTAGATCTTTTCGTCTTCGACGACGGGCATGCTCCCGCCGATTATATTAACGTTGTAGGTGATCGCAAATTCCTTAAACTTGTTTATGATGGGTTCTGTGTAGGCGGCTAACGCCCGAATGGATTGAACCGGCCCGAGGTGGTTTGATTCGGCCATCAGGGGGGCGTTAAAAAATTCCGGCAGGACAACGAAGTCGCAGTGGTAGGCGGAGACGGCGTCGATAAAGTATTCGATTTGTTCAATCATGGCATCCAGGCCGGCAAACAGACGCATCTGCCATTGAACGACGCCGATTCGAACGACCGATTTCTGGCTGCCAGGCTCCGGGCTGTAGTAGATGTTGTTCCATTCCAGGAGGGCCGCGTAGTCCCGCGATTGAATGTCGCCGGGCAGATAGTTTGTGAGAACCTTCTTGACGTGAAAATCATTGGAAAGTTGAAAGGTCAGGACGGGATCGTAAATCTCTTTCATCTTTACTTTTTCAATGTATTGCTTGGGGTTAGTTCGCCGGCCAGTTTGGAGTATCCCGGAATTCGTCCCCCGAATATGATAGCGCGCAGGTTAAGATTTTCGCATAACTCTTTTCGTGCAGTGTACAGTCGGCGCCCCAGCCGCATGCCCCGGTATTTCGGGTGAACAAAGACGTCGATGCCGTAAAGAACATCCCCGTCGGGGTCGTGCGTCGAAAACGTGCTGTTGGCCGTAATCTGGTCGTAGGTGTGCATGTCGCCAAATTTGGAATAGTCGACAATGATCGAAAGGGCGCTGGCGGCAATCTTACCGTCGACGAGAATGCAAAGTTGGCCCTCCGGAAAAATTTGACAAAGTTTTTGTATCTGCCCCGGCTGCCAGTGTACGTTGCTTAACCCGGAGTAGGCCTCGATGGACGCCTCTTTTAACGCGACGTAGTCTTCAAATTCCAGGTTACGAAGTTCGATTTGCATTAGCTATTATATTTAAGGATGATACTCGGGCAATGTAAAAAGTACTTAGAGCGCCTCCCAAAACTGGGACGCGCTCTTCCGGTACAGGGAGGTACCGGCATTTTTGTACGCCGGGCGTACAAAAATGTAGCTTTTCGCGGACTTGCTGCGCGAAAAGCGAACGTCCCAAAATCCATGGATGGGTTTTGGGACGCGCTCTAAGTAAAAAAGATTTTGACGGGAACACGTAAATCTTACTTCAAGAAATCGTTTTTCAAAAGTTCGAGAGCCTGAAAGATCATCTCTATGGCGACGGTGCCAATATATAAAGCGCCGATACGGCCGACGATGTCGATGTATTTTTCGACAAATTTTGCGTACTTTTTTTTCACCAGATCAAAAACGTATTTCAGGGCCAGGAGGGAAAGAAAGGCCCCCAGCATGGATACCAGTATCGAGGTAAACGACCAGGCAAAGGAATGCCGGTTTCCGAGAAGGACGCTGGCGCTGACCGTACCGGGACCGATCATGAAAGGAAGCGAGATGGAACCTTCGATGTGTTCGGGATTGCCCCTGAGGGTTTTTATGGCGTCGCTGCCGTAAAAAACAAATCGCACGGCGATGAGTAAAAAAATAACGCCGCCGAAAAATAAAAAGGCCGCAAAACGGGTCCCGATGACCGTAAAAATTTTTTCGCCGCCAAGGGCGAAAATGGCAAACACCGTGGCGGCAATCAACGAACTACGCAACAGGACCAGTGCAAAATGTCGAAACTTCATCGACTCGATCAAATCCATCAGGTAGATGCTCATCAAAAAAGGGTTGAGCAGTACAAAAAGTAAAATGGAGGACTGAAGCAGGTCGTAGATATTCATTGGCAAACTCTTTCGGATACTCTTTTGGTTATCATTTTGGCAGGAGGTTATCCCTGGTCAGTTGCAATCAACGGTTCCCGGCGTTTACTGCTTAAGAATTCGGGTCGAAAGTATTTTGCCGCTGTCGGGTTCTTTGCTAAATTCTTTTTTACCTGGCTTTTTAAAAACAGGGTCAGGCAGGAACAAACTGTCAAGGGTTTTTTAAAAAAAGCCGTTTCAATAGATTTCAAAAAATAAAACAAGGTGTTGATTGAGACAAATCTATATGCATATGTTTATCTGTATATCCCTCAAAAAGCGACTCATTGGGTGAACCAGGTCGAGCAGGAGCCTGTGCGCCAACTAGCTTTTTAGTAAAGACGAGAAAGTTCAATGCGATCGAAAAGTGGCTAAAAGGGTCACTGACGGTGACCCTGCTAGCCATTTTTGCGTGGTTTTTCGAAGAAAAACCAAGCTGTCGCTTGAGACAGCTCAGGTAGCGCGTCACTATGAAATAGTAAAGATGCGCTACAAGCTTTTCGAGAAAAGCATTGAACTTTGGGGTTGACATTGTTTTCAGAATACAGTTGTCGCACAGGCTCGCAGCCTCCGGCTTTTACCTGAAGCCATGTATAAAAAAGGTTTACACGAAAGCCGGGCTTTTGATCCAAGTGGGTTTCCCGTGAAGAAAGAAACTTTCTATAAAACAATTTTTCATGTCAAAGAAATGGACTGCCCCTCTGAAGAGCAAATGATTCGTATGAAGCTTGCCGATTTGACCTCGGTGAAAAATCTTTCGTTTGACCTGGCAAAACGGATGCTTACGGTTTTTCATGAAGGGGATTATGGTGACATAGAAAGGTCTCTGGATTCGCTGAGTCTGGGAACGAAGTTTGTCGAAACGTCCGCCTATGTCGAAAAAAACCCTGAAAATCAAAAGAATCAAAAGAATCAAGCAGACGATCAAGCTGACAGGAAAATGCTCTGGCAGGTTTTTGTGATCAACTTTTCGTTTTTCCTGATAGAGGCCTTTACGGGGCTTGTGGCAAACTCCATGGGTCTGGTTGCCGACTCGGTTGACATGCTGGCCGACGCCCTGGTCTACGCGATGAGCCTCTATGCCATATCGGGTACGATTCTGGTAAAAAAGAAGATTGCCCGCTTCAGTGGTTTGTTTCAGGCGATTCTGGGTATCGGCGGTTTTTTCGAAGTTGTAAGACGATTTATTTCATCGGAAAGTTTTCCGGAACCCGTTACGATGATGGTAGTTTCTTTTTTTGCCCTGGTTGCCAATACGGTGTCGCTGGTTATTTTGAAAAAATCAAAGAATGATGAGGCGCATATTCAGGCAAGCCAGGTGTTTACCTCAAACGACGTGATCGCCAACATCGGGGTAATTGTCGCCGGCGCCCTGGTTTTTACCTGGAACTCACACCTGCCTGACCTTGTCGTCGGGTTGTTTGTTTTTGTGTATGTTCTGCGGGGCGCCTGGCGGATTTTGAAGCTGGCAAAGTAAGAGCTTTCCTTAAAGTTCAATTTCGTGCGCCCGGCAGACCTTAAGGCCTTTTGAATATTACAACCTTGCTATGCGGCGCGTTTAATTTTCAGCAGCTTTACGCCCAAAATATTCTTTTGCCGGGGGTAGGGGTTGTCTAAAAAGTCACAAGAAAACCAAAAGCCCCGCATTTCGCGTAGCAAAATGCTTCTAAAGCGGCCTTTCGGTCCGCCTTCGGCGTACTTGAAAAGCCTGCTTTTGGTTTTCTTTTTGCCCGCTTGAGGGCAAATTCGTGACTTTTTAGACAACCCCGAGGGGGCCGTTTGCCCCCGCCTCCTGCTGCAAACCACCTCAGGCCCTCCTGGCCTTTCGGATCTGCCTTATGCGCATCGTGCGCCCGGCAGACCTTAAGGCCCTCCTGGCCTTTTGCCGTTTGCCCCCTCCCTCAATATTAGATTTTTCTAATCGACCACTTTTTAGGCAATTGGCGGGCTGAAAAATTAAAAATATTTGACAGAGCAGCTTAAAAAACATTCGTTGAAGGTACCATGGAAAAGCTAATAAAACTAAGAATTCTCCCGGTTTCCGCTTTAATGCGCCGGGATGTGGCCACCATTAAAGGGTCGCAAACGGTTGCCGATGCAATCGGTCTAATGAAAGAACACGGGGTTTCGAGTCTTATCGTTGAACCTCGAAGCGCCGAAGATACTTTCGGCATAATTACCGAAAAAGACATCCTGGAGAAGGTGATCGACCCGGGCGAAGACATCCATAAAGATCCATGGAATACCCAGGTGCATTCTGTGATGAGCAAACCGGCCATTGCGATCAGCCCGACGTTGCAGGTCAAGTACGCCATTCGCCTGATGAGGAAGATCGGCGTCCGCCGCGTTCCGGTTGTCAAGGATGACAAACTGCTTGGGGTTTTGTCGCATACCGACATCCTTCATGCCGTCGAGAATCTCTCGGGCGACGAAAAAAACGTTGCCATCTAAGGCTAAAGGGTTAAATAACTATGCAACCATATGATATAATCATCGTAGGCGCCGGCGGCGGCGGAATGTATGCCGCCATGGAAGCCCTAAATACCAACCCGAAGTTAAAAATTGCCGTCGTAAGCAAGGTCTACCCGACCCGTTCGCATACCTCGGCCGCCCAGGGCGGGGTTAATGCCGCTTTGGCAAACCGTCACAAAGACGACACTGTTGAGCTGCACATCTTTGATACCATTAAAGGTAGCGACTACCTGGCCGACCAGGATGCCGCAACAATCCTTTGCGAAGACGCCCCGTACGTGGTTCGCGAACTGGAAAACCTGGGCGCCCCGTTTTCAAGACTAGAAGACGGCACGATTGCCCAGCGGCCTTTCGGGGGAGCCCAGAAGTACCGATGCTGCTACTGCGCCGACAGAACCGGTCATACGCTGCTGACGACGCTTTTTGAGCAATGCCTGAAGCAGGGCGTGAAGTTTTACAGCGAATATTATTTATTATCTATTGAGCACGACGGCGACAAAGCCCAGGGCGTGGTCGTGATGAACATGCAGACCGGCAAGATTGAAGCGATGCCTGCCCGTTCTGTAATCATCGCCACCGGCGGCTATGCCAAGATGTACTGGCAAAAATCGTCTAACGCCGCCGGCAGCACCGGCGACGGAATTGCCGCCGCTTTAAGAGCCGGTATTGCCGTTGAGGATATGGAGTTTGTCCAGTTTCACCCGACCGGTCTTCGAAAAAGCGGTCTGTTGATCAGCGAGGGAGCCCGGGGCGAGGGCGGTTACCTGGTAAACAACAAGGGCGAACGATTCATGTCGCGTTATGCCCCTGAAAAGATGGAACTTGGGCCAAGAGACCTTGTATCGCGTTCAATCGAAATTGAAATCAACGAAGGCCGTGGTTTTGACTCCGATGCGGGTCAATACATGCACCTGGATCTTCGCCATCTCGGCGCCGACCTTATATTGGAAAGACTTCCCCAGATTCGAATGCTGGCCATTGACTTTGAAGGCGTTGACCCGATTAAAGAACCTATTCCGATTCGACCCACCGCGCATTATTCGATGGGCGGCATCGACGCCGACAATGACGGCGCAACGGCCATTAAAGGCGTCTATGCCGTGGGCGAGTGTTCGTGTATTTCTGTTCACGGGGCAAATCGTCTTGGGGGCAATTCCCTGCTGGATATCCTTGTTTTTGGCAAGCGTGCCGGTAGACATGCGGCCTTAAATGCGCCGTCATTGAACCCGGGCGCCATTTCAACCGCAGCCGTTGAAAAATCGGTAAAAGAAATCGAGGGCTTTAGTCACCACGATCGTACCGAAAGATACGGCGAACTTCGCGATGAGCTCGGCAAGACTCTTGGCGCCAATGCCGGTATCTACCGAACCCGTGCGAAGCTGGAAAAAGGTGTCGAAGAAGTCATGGCGATTAAAGAGCGTTTTAAAAATGTTCGCGTAAATGATAATTCAGCGGTGTTTAACACCAACCTTTTCCAGGTATTGGAATTGAAAAATATGATCGCCCTGGCCGAAACCGTAACGCGCGGCGCCCTGGCCCGTGAAGAAAGCCGTGGGTCGCACAGCCGCGAAGATTTCCCGGTTCGCGACGATGAAAAGTGGCATAAGCATTCCATTTTTCATATGAACGAAAAAGGCGACATTACATTGAGTACGAAACCCGTAACGATGGGTAAATACCCGCTCCAGGCAAGGACATACTGATGACAGAAGAAAAAAAGGATATATATTTTAAGATTTTCCGGTTTAACCCCGAGGTTGATCAGAAGCCGTTTTACGACACCTTCAAGATCAGCGTTGAAAAAGGGGTAACGATACTTCGTGCGATCAACTACATCAAGGATCATGTAGATTCGACGTTAAGCTATCGTTTTTACTGCCAGGCCGGAATTTGCGGTTCCTGCTCCATGCGGGTAAACGGCGTATCAAAGCTTGCCTGTACAACCCAGGTCTGGGATGAGCTGGAACGTTGCAAAGAAAAAGATGTCATCACCATCGAACCGATGAACAATTTTGACGTCATTCGCGATATGGTCGTGGAATATACGCCGGTGATCAAGAAGCTGGAAAAGTACATCAGCTGGGTAACTCCCAAAATCAAGCGCGAAGATCTCGGTAAAAAAGAACATATCATTTCGGAAGCCGAATTCAAGGTTTATGATGCCGCGACGGACTGTATCTTGTGCGGCGCCTGTTATTCGGAATGCAGCATGATGTCGGCTCACCGGGAGTACATTTCTCCGCTGGGTCTTTTAAAGGCATTCCGCATGGTCAAAGACAGCCGCGATACCCGTTCGGATGATCGAATGAAGATCTTAAACGAGGACCACGGTATGTGGGATTGTACCCATTGCTATCGTTGCGTTGAGGCCTGCGTGAAAAACATCCCGATTATGGATGCCATTCAAGGCGTGCGAAACGAAGCCTTTTTGCGGGGTATGAAAAATTCCGAGGGGTATCGTCATGCATACGCCTTTACCCAGGACATCAAGTCTACGGGTCGTCTAAAGGAATCTACCATCGCGGTTCGAACCAAGGGTATTTTTGGTTCGATCTCGATGTTACCGTTTGCCTTGAAGATGATGGGCCGAAACCGGATGCCAAAGGTATTCGTGCATACGATTCCGGGCATCAAACATGTAAAAAGAATTTTTCAAAAATTAAAATAGGACACAAAGAATGAAATACGCCTACTATATTAGTTGTATCAACGAATCCCTGAGCATGGAGGCCGATACTTCCATGAATTTATGGAAAAACGATCTGGGTATCGAACTGGTTCCCCTGGAGTCGGGCACCTGCTGCGGCGGTAGCAACCTCGACTTTACCTCGCCGGATCAATTTCTTGCCGTAAACGGTAGAAACATAGCCCTGGCCGAAAAAATCGGCCTGGACATGATAACTTCCTGCAATACCTGCCTGTTGGGGTTGCGCCATGCCAAACACATTCTCGATACCCAACCCGAGAAAAAAGAAATGGTCAACCAAATACTTAAAGAAGAAGGTCTGGAGTATACCGGAAAGTCCGAAGTCAAACACCTGCTCTGGGTATTGGTCGACGACTATGGCCTGGACAAACTGGCCGAAAAAATCACCAACCCGCTTACCGAGTACAAGTTTGCGCCGTTTTACGGATGCCATATTTTACGACCGTCGCCATTGATGGGCGGTTATGACGACCCCAATCGTCCGCATACCCTGGAAGACCTGGTTCGAAGACTTGGCGGAAACGTGGTGGACTATGAGTCCAAAAACAAGTGCTGCGGTTTTCACACGCTGCTTGTCGCCGAAGACGAGTCGGTGAAACTTTCCGGGTCGGCCCTTGACGAAGCCATCACGGCGGGCGCTGATTTTATCGTAACCCCCTGTCCGCTTTGCCACATGGCTCTTGACGCCTACCAGAAAGAAGCCCTGGCGAAGGTTCAAAGCGGCGGCAAAATGCGCATTTTACACCTTTCGCAGATCGTCGGCCTGGCGCTGGGCTATTCTGAGAAAGCCCTGGGATTAAACAAACACGTCGTAGTTTAAGCTAAAAACGTGCCGCGCACGCTTAACGCTTCTATTTAGAAATAGCTTTTCGATACACCTCTGCTTCGGGGAGGTGTATCGAAATATCTTCAGAATAAATAAGGTACAAACATGAGACGCAATATCGTTCATAGCGGCGCAGAGGCCCTGGTATATGAGATTCGCCAGATCGTGGGGATCGCCGAGAAAATCGAATCGCTGGGCGTAAAGATCACCTATGAGAATATCGGCGACCCGATACAAAAGGGCGAGAAGGTCCCCGACTGGATCAAGGAAATCGTAACCAACCTGGTGCAGGACAATATCTCCTGGAGTTATACGGCAACCCAGGGCGATAAGAATACCCGGAAGTTTTTGGCCGAGAAGGTAAACGAAAGGGGCGGGGCGCAAATAACCCTCGATGACATATATTTTTTTAACGGCCTGGGCGATGCGGTGGCCAAGATTTTTGGTTTCATGAGACGGGAGGCCCGGATTCTCGGCCCGAGCCCTGCCTACTCGACCCTGTCTTCAGCCGAGGCGGCCCACAGCGGTTATGAACACCTGACGTACGACCTTTTGCCCGAACAGGGCTGGATGCCCGATCTACAGGATATCGAGAACAAGGTCAAGTACAACGACTCCATCGCCGGTATCCTGATGATCAACCCGGACAACCCGACCGGGGCGGTTTACGACAAGGCGATGATGAAAAAGATCGTCGATATTTGCGAAAAGTACGACTGCATGGTGATCTGTGACGAAACCTATGCCCATATCAATTATTCCGAAACCGGAACGATTCACCTTTCCGAGGTGATCGGCGACAAGGTAGCCGGGTTGGCCCTGAGGTCGATCTCGAAGGAATTCCCCTGGCCGGGCGCCCGTTGCGGGTGGATCGAGGTCTTCAACCGGAAAAAAGACCCGGTATTTGAACGTTATGTGAAATCCCTGCTCGATGCCAAGATGCTCGAGGTTTGTTCGACGACGCTTCCGCAGATGAGCATTCCCAGGGTCTACGGCGACAAGAGATTTATCGAACACCTTCGCCGGCGAAACGAAATCTTTAAATCCCGGGCGGCCCGGGCGGCGGCCTACTTCAAGGACATTGCCGGTATCAAGGTGGTCGAGCCCAAGGGAGCCTTTTACCTGGCGGTGATTTTTGACGATGGGGTATTAAATAACCAGATGAGCCTGGAAATAGCCAACGAAAAGGTGCGGGAATTTATCGAACCGCATTTGAAAAACGCGGCCCCGGATCGCCGGTTTATTTTATACCTTCTGGCTTCGACCGGAATCTGCGTGGTGCCGATGACCTCATTTTGCAGTAAGAAAAACGGCTTTCGGGCGACGCTTCTGGAAGAAAATCCCGAAAAGTTTGAGTGGATCTATAAAACCCTGAGAGATTCGATCGCGGCGTATTTAAAGTCAGCCTGAGATTCCCCGCATGTTACGGATTTATTTCAGGCGCAGATACTCGGGGCGCCCCCCTGTTTCGGGCCGTGCGATTCTCCAGGTCAAGTTGGTTACCAAAATGACCTGGAGAAGTCCTGAAAATTTTAGAGTCTTCCGGCGTCGGCCATCATGGCCTTGATGCGCTGCTGGAACATGCCGGCTTCCATTTTCAAGGTGTCTTCCGCCGGGTCGTTTCGGCCTTCGACGATCTTGTCGCCTTTGATGTGCTCTTCGACGATTTTCTTGACCTCGTCGGCTTTGACGGCGGTGTACCATTTTCCCGAAGGGTAGACGATGACGTTGGCGCCGCGGGTGCAAAGACCGATACAGCCTGAGCTCGATACCATGACTTCGTTTTCAAGACCGGCGTTGAAGACCTCTTTTCGAAACAGGTCGAGAATTTCGGCCGAGCCGGTTCCGCCGCAACTGGGAACCATCGGGGGTTTGCTCTGGGTGCAAATAAATATATGGTGTTTAAACATTGATACTTCTCCTATTTTATATCAGGTATAGAAAAATTTTGAAATACATTGAACAGAACTTTTTTAACATAAGGAAGGGGGCCTGGGGTTTCGAGCCTGTGCGCCGGCTTTTTTATGATAAGTAGAATACCATAAAGTTCAATGCTTTAGCCAGAAATCCAGCCGGCGCACAGGCTCTTTACCCAGTTGTATAGCTGCAGCCCCCTTGGCCTCAGCCGCAAGCGTCTTCGGCCAACCCCCGACAAGATTTTTCAACCCAGATTTGTTGCGCTATCGCGCAACAGAGCGGGGTGACCGGTAGGCAATATAAGATTACATTATTCTTTTAGCTCTTTACAATTATTAAATTTGACGGTATAAATCAATACTTTGGAATACTTTTTTATGAATTCATCACAAGAGATATTTTTACTTGGAGCTGGAAATTCGATAGAAGCTTGAATTCCATCTGCGAAGGAACTTACCAAAAATATTTACGAGCTCATGAAATCTAAACATAAAAATTCAGATATCGTTTCACTACTAGGTTATATTATATCTGGCTTAATATTTGGCAATAATCGTGATACCAATCCTTATGAAGGTGTTGATATTGAGAAATTAATTCAAGCTGTAAATTTGCTAAGTAATAAAGACAACCTAGAAATTAGCCCTTTCGTCGCATCGTGGCACCCACAAATCGAAAAGTTTGATATATTAGGTCCATCTGAAAAAAATCCCATAGAATTTATCAGTAGTCTTTTTAAATCTTTTGTTGAAACTTGGGATCGTCGTTCTGGTTCACAAAGGTATTCCGATTCAAGATATATTGAAAGTTTTTTTTCTGATTTTAAGAATCAAATAGCTATGGCAATAAAAACAGGCGAGTTATATTTTAATCCAGATATGTCTTTGTTCAAAGAAGGTATTAATGAATATTTAAAAAGTCAATTTAAAGACGTTGCCAATAATATGCAGTTCTTTGGTCGTTGGGAAGCAGGTCAAGTAACGGAGTCTCTATTAAATATTGTGAAATCTCTTTCACCAAGTTCAGGCGGTGGTAATATTTTCAAGCAACTATATTCGGAATTGATTTAGGGCACCTCTAAAAACCCGGAAAAAATATATAGTCAGGCGTTCTCGCGATTTTAGTATTGCTAATGGCGCAACAACTTTTATTTCATGACTTTTCAAGGAACCTTCAAAAGATTTCGGAAATTGGCGACGGTCTGGAACGATTGAACAATGTAATCGATTGGTAATGCAGCCACCACATCCATGTGGCTGCCTACCATGCCGACCTCGTGTCGGCTTGGTCCGTATTTCGTAAACTGCTCAAAAAAATCAGGAACAACAAAGCAGGTGCAGGTGGCAGGCCGGCATTCGATGAAATCGTCATGTTCAAAGCCTTGATCCTGCAGCAACTCTACGAACTATCGGATGATCAGGTTGAATTTCAAATCAGGGATCGCCTTAGCTTCATGAGGTTTCTTGGCATTCAATCTTTTTCGGAAATTCCGGATAGTAAAACCATTTGGGTATTCCGGGAAAAACTAAGAGAAAAGAATCTGGTCAAAAAGTTGTTTGATCTTTTTTTGAAGGCGCTTGAGGCGCAAGGATTAAATGCCACGAAGGGGCATATAATAGATGCCACCATTGTCAGCGCCCCGAGACAAAGAAATTCGCGCGAAAAAAATCAGCAAATAATAGACGGGAAGGTTCCGGATGATTGGAGCAAGAATCCCAACAAACTTGCCCAGAAAGATACCGATGCCCGCTGGTTGAAGAAAAACGGGGAAAGATATTTTGGCTACAAAAACCATGTGGTTGCTGATGTGAAGGGAAAATTAATCCGTGATTACTCTGTTACCCCGGCTTCGGTGCACGACTCGCAAGCGGCCCCCGATCTATTATCGAGGATTCCAAAAGGGGATAAAATCTATGGCGATTCAGCTTATCATAGCGATGACATCTCTGATGTAATCAATAGTAATAAATTAATTCCTAAACTTTGTAGCAAAGGAAAACAAGGAACCCCGTTATCTCCCGGCCGGATGAAAAAAAACCGGAAAATATCAAAATTCCGTTCCAGGATAGAACATATTTTTGGCAGGATGACTCAAATGGGAAATATTTGTGTTCGCACCATTGGCCAACGACGGGCAACTACGTGCATTGGTTTACAAAACCTGGTCTATAATATGGATCGGTTTGCTTTTCTAATGAGATAATAGAAATATGTGCCAAAAGTATATTATAAAATGTATAATAGACTATTCAAACAGTTACGACCCGGCGATTCAATAGGAAATTTACTCGGCTCTACGCATGCAATTTTTATACTCCTCCCTATACTCGCCCACCATACTGGCTTTTCTTGGGTTTTTAGAGATGCCTTTGAGATTGTTTCGTAATTTGTAATCATATATAGAACAATGTCAGGTGTTTTATCTGAAACTCAGCCGCCGCGTATTTCAAAAAAACGTATTCTAGAGGTACAAAATACGAAAAAATATAGTATTCA
>Ga0224510_10000821_pt1 | contig 21941 bp, 20 predicted proteins | sample SF_May12_sed_USG_FD_170161 | JGI IMG/M metagenome (GOLD analysis project Ga0224510, IMG submission 170161) | Sediment microbial communities from San Francisco Bay, California, United States - SF_May12_sed_USGS_4_1 | ecosystem: Environmental > Aquatic > Marine > Sediment | place: USA: California... | reverse complement strand
CGCTGAACTTTACCCATTTTTTCGGACAGAATATTAAGCAATAAATCTCCGTTCATAGTCCGCAGGGCTCATATATCCTAACCGACTGTGACTTCGATTTCGGTTATAGAAATACTCAATGTAAACAAAAATCCTGTAACGAACCTCATCTATGTCATTAAAATGATGCGAATTTAATTCTTCGACCTTGATCAGGCGAAAAAAACTCTCAACACATGCATTGTCCCAGCAGTTTCCCCGCCGGCTCATACTTTGAATAAAATTCTTTTTTTTCAGATATGTCCTGAAGTCAGAGCTTCCAAATTGGACTCCCTGGTCAGAATGAACAATCAAGTCATTCCCTGGATTGCGCTTCTGACAGGCATTATCAAGAGCCTCGAGAACAAATTCTGTTTTCATTGAATTCGAGACCGACCATCCAACGACTGACCGACTGCAAAGATCCAGAAATACGCACAGATACACCCAGCCGGTTTTTGTCGGGATATAAGTTATATCCGTAGCCCAGGCCATGTTTGGCCTGTCCCATGCAAAACGGCGGTCGAGCAAATTTGCGGAAGCTTCATTGGCATCAATTACTTTTGTCTTTGGCCGGTATCCTTTTACAACCTTCGCCCTTATTCCGTTATCCCGCATAATCCGGGCAATGCGATTGTGGCCATATTTTTGCCCCTGTTTTAAAAGTTCGGAAGTTATTTTAGGACTTCCGTAGCAGCTCCTGGAGTTTTTGTGAATTGTTTTAATCTGGTCCAACAATTTGGCATTTTCCAGGGCTCTCTCCGATTCAGGAGCCTTGAGCCAGTCATAATAGCCGCTTCGGCTAACCCCGAGAATCTGGCACATTCTGGAAACAGGGAATAATTGACTGTGGTCCATTATGAATCGAAACCTGTTTCCGGGGGTTTTGAGAATATGCCCACGGCCTTTTTTAAGATATCCCGTTCTTGAGTCAGGCGCTCTATCTTTCTTTTCAAGGCTGCAATCTCCTGGTCCCGCGGAGTTCCATTTCCAGGAAAAGCCTTTTCCTTGGAATCTGCAAATTCCCGTTTCCAGTGACTTAGACACCCGGAACCAATTCCCATCTCTTTCTCAAAGTCCCTGATATTCAGGTTACTTTCTTCGTACAGCCTGAGGGTGTTGAGTTTAAACTCCTTATCGTACTTCTGTCGTCTGCCCATCTCAAAGCCTCCATTTTATTTTGTCGGCTTAACTCACTGTCCGGATTATCGGGTAAGATTCAGCGCCTCGCCCCCCTGCCTTCCCCCGCACCACTTTTTGTCTTGATTTTCGAAGATTGTTAAAGCATTTTTAACTTTGATAAACATTTACAATCACCCGACAAAAAGTGGTGCGGGGTCCGGCACCCCCCGGGTTTTCGCTTGAAGGTCGCTCGTGCGTTTCAGATTTAACCTTGTAGTAAAGGTTGATCAGGGTAATGGAAAAACAAATCAAGATATTTGCCGAGGTGATCGAACCCGAGGCCCTGGCGCAATTTAACGAGGCCATGGCGCAGCCGTTTTCGGTCAAGGGCGCCCTGATGGCCGACGCCCATACGGGTTATTCGATGCCGATCGGCGGGGTGGTGGCCACGAAAGGTGTCATTGTTCCGGCCTGGGTCGGTTACGATATCGGCTGCGGCATGTGCGCCGTAGAGCTGGGTCATAAAAAAGAAGAGTTTGATTTTCAAAAAATATTTGACGTCATCTATAAAGAAATTCCTGTCGGGTTTAACCACTACAGTTCAAAGCAACCGGTGCCGCAACTGCCCCATACCGAGGTGGTGACAAAGGGGCTGGCTAAAAGCGGCCAGTACCAGCTGGGCACCCTGGGCAGCGGCAATCATTTTATAGAAATCGGCGAAGGCAATTCGGGCAGCATCTGGGTCGTGATCCACTCGGGTTCGAGAAACCTCGGGCATTATGTGGCCTCGCACTATATGAAGCTGGCCTATGTCGAATCGATCGACACCAAAGATCTGGGCCGCCAGTTTGACGAACTAAAAAACAGCCACCGGTTTAAAGAAAAAAACCCTGAAGAGTATGCCAAAGCCAAAGAAAAATACATCCAGCGTGAGGTTGCAAATTCCCATGCCAAATCAAATTTTGAGGGGCATTTTGCCTTTGACGTAAACAGCCAAAGCGGTAAAAATTACATAACCGACATGAAATACTGCCTCGAATACGCCCTGCAAAACCGGCGGGCCATGATCGAGAAGGTCAAGCATATCATGGGCGTAGAAAACGAACTGACCTTCATCAACCGAAACCACAACCACGCCGAATTTGACGGCGCCTACTGGATACACCGCAAAGGCGCCACCCATGCCGAAAAAGACATGCTCGGGGTCATACCGGGGAACATGCGCGACGGGTCCTTCATCGTTCGAGGGCTCGGTTGTGAAGATTCCCTCTGTTCAAGTTCTCACGGCGCCGGCCGGGTACTCGGGAGAAGGCAGGCCATGGCGAAATTATCGATGGAAGAGTTCACAGAACAAATGCAAGGCAAGTTCGCCCGGGTCGAGAAGGATACCCTGGACGAAGCGCCCAACGCCTATAAAAATATTTTCGAGGTCATGCAATTGCAAAAAGATCTTGTCGAAATCATCGACCACGTCAAGCCGATTGTCAATATCAAGGGCTGAGAGCCTGTGTGCATCGTATACGCTACGCGTACGCGATGCGCTTAATCAATAGATAAGAAAAGGCGCGCCCAGGTTTTGTGCCGCGCTCTAAACAAGATTTGACAGTTGCTCTTGATCTTGAAAGTTGCAACATGGGCAAGGTCTGGGAGAGTCTACAAAAAGACCATATTGAATTTATCCGCAATCAAAAGATCTTCTTTGTGGCAACGGCCCCCAGGGATGGAAAAATAAATCTCTCGCCCAAGGGCATGGACTCGTTTCGCGTCATTAATAATAATAAAATTAACTGGCTCAATTATACCGGCAGCGGCAATGAAACCGCGGCCCACCTTCTCGAAGACCCCCGCATGACGATCATGTTTTGTTCGTTTGAAGAAAAACCCCTTATCTTGCGTCTTTACGGCAGGGCCGGGGCGCTGCACCCGAGGAACGCAAACTGGGCGCAGGCGATTTCGCAGTTTCCGGATTCCGCCGGGGCGCGGCAGGTGTTCGAGATGGACGTGGACCTCGTGCAGACCTCCTGCGGCGAAAGTGTACCCTTTTTTGAATATGTCGGCGAACGCGATGAGCTGAAAAAGTGGTTTGCTCAGAAAGGCCAGGCCGGTATTGCCGAGTACTGGCAGAATCGCAATTCGCTGAGCCTTGACAAAAAGCCCACGGGCATTTCAGGAGAAACTTGATGGCAAAAAACGTACTTGGCGGCAACCTCGAAACCTGCAGCGACAACCCGGTAACGGGGTTTTACCGAAACGGCTGTTGCGACACCGGGCCCGACGACCACGGGGAGCACACCGTTTGTGTGTTGATGACCGACGAATTTTTACGGTTCAGCAAGGAGGCCGGCAACGACCTCAGCACGCCAAATCCCATGTTTGGTTTTCGCGGTCTCCGCTCGGGCGACCGCTGGTGCCTGTGTCTCTCCCGGTGGGTAGAGGCGTATAACGTCGGCATGGCGCCGCGGATTTATCTTGCCGGCACCCACGTCAGCGTGCTGGAACACATCGAAATGGAAGTTCTCAGGAAATATGCCATCGATAGCGATTTGTGAAATGGACCATTGATTGTAAATTGCAGACCGCAGACCGTTGACCGTTATTATCAAGCATATTAAGCGTATTAAGCATATGGAGCATTCTTAAAGAAGTCCCGGGATGAACGAACTCATTAAAACGTTGTTAAGCGACCCGGAATTTGTCGAGGTCGGCAATTTACCCGGCGTCGCCCTGGATTTACGCTACGCCTCTACGAATAATTTCATGAGTAAAAACGTCTACAACGATTTTACGCGGGCGTTTTTGCACAAGGTGGCCGCCGAAAAATTCCAGGTCGCCCTGGGCAGGCTTCAAGAGGCCAGACCAGGCTGGAAGTTTTTACTCTTTGATTGCCTTCGCCCGGCCAGGGCCCACCAGGAACTCTGGAATTTTGTCGCCGGTACCCCCCAGGAATCGTACGTGGCCAACCCCGACCGCGGGTCGCTTCACAGCTTCGGCTTTGCCGTCGACCTGACGCTGATGGATGAAAATCAACGGGAGTTAGACATGGGCACCGAATTTGATTCTTTTGAAGATCTTGCCCAACCCCGCCTTGAACCCCGGATGCTCGAAACCGGCCTGTTGACCAGCGCCCAGCACGAGAACCGTTTGCTCTTACGCAGCATTATGGAATCGGCCGGTTTTACCCAGTTGTCGTTTGAATGGTGGCATTACGACGCCGGCCCGGGCGATGTGGTCAGAAAAAACTACCGGATCATTCAGTAAGGGAGTCTCGAAAAAATCTGAATTTGAGCGTTTTTGTTTAGTGGGCCAAGCCACTAAACAAAAACAACAAATCTCAAGGTTTCTCAAGGCTCCCTTAAAGCAAATGTCACTTGCCGCCGCGACTTTGAAAGGTTTTCTCGATGCAGGTTTTTACGTCGTCGAAATAATATTCTTTTGCCATACCCGCCGAGGCTCCGGGAGTATTTTCCGTACCGGTCGCCGGGCGGCCGCCCCATAGAACGTTATAAATTTTATGCGATATTAATGTCTTTCGCCTTGTTTGAAGCTGTGAGCACGGCCTGATTCGACCCGTCAAAGAAAGTTCCCCGGCGGCGGCCCAGCGCGACGGCAGTTCGGTGTTTAAAAAGCTGCTGGCCATGGCCAGTAGAAGGGCAAGGTCGCCGGCCGAATCGCTCATGTGGGCTCCGCCCTGCACGCGCACAAAGATGTCAGACTGGCCGATATTAAAACCGGAATATTTTTCTAAAAGGGCGGCGATCATTTGAATGCGCGTAACGTCGATATTTTCGCCGATGCGCCTGCCGCTGGAAAATGCCGCGGGCGTCGCCAGTACCTGGAATTCCACCAGCATCACCTGGGAGCCGTCAACCTGGGGAAATAAAATACTCCCGATGCCGCCGACATCCTGCATTTGCAGCAGGTTGCGTTCGCCCGAGATTTCGCGTAAACCTTCGGCGCCCATTTCAAATACGGCTATTTCGCCGGTCGACCCAAAACGGTTTTTTGTCGATCGAATGAAACGGTACTGGCCAAAGCGCTGGTTTTCAAAATACAAGACGACGTCGACCGAATGTTCCAGGAGCTTTGGCCCGGCGATCTGGCCGTCTTTTGTGATGTGCCCGGTCATGCAGACGGGTATGTTGTACTGCCGGGCATGGTCGATAAGCACCGAGGCCGCCGCGCGCAACTGGGCCGGGCTGCCGATGCCGATATTTTTAGACAGGTCGACGTTCATCGTTTGAATCGAATCGACCAGGATGATTTCGGGCTTTAGTTCGACGGCCGCAGCGATGACGTTGTCGAGCCGGGTTTCCTGCAAGAGGGTAACGTTATCGTATAACGCCCCGATGCGTTCGGCCCGGGAGTGAATCTGCTCGGCGCTTTCTTCGCCGGTGACATAGAGTATTTTTTTACCCGATTTACCAAAGGCCAACAGCAGGGTCGACTTGCCGACGCCCGGTTCGCCGCCCAACAGAATTACCGAACCGGCCACCATTCCCCCGCCGAGAATTTTGTCCATTTCGGCGATGCCGGTGGATACCCGTTTCAGGTTTTCTCTTTGAATTGACCCCAGGGCAACGGGTTTGGCAGCCGCCCTGTCGGCGTTGGCAGGCATACCAGCAACCGCCTCGGAGGTTTTGTCTTCGGTGGTCTCGACAAAGCTGTTCCAGGCCTTGCACGACGGGCATTGGCCCATCCATGCGATGAATGTGTCGCCGCACGACGTGCAGCCAAATACTGTTCTTGGTTTCTTTGCCATAATTGAATTTATAGCTCCCCGAAAATGGTCAGGTGGCGGATGCTCAGGTCGATTTTTGGTTTGAGGTTTTTCTCCAGTTGCGATATCTTGTTTGACCAGCGTTTTTTTTCTTCTTTTTGCTGGTTGATGGTCCGTGAAATCGCCCCGACCATTTTTTCTTCGCCGTACCACTTTGCCTTGCCCTTTTGAACCTCGAGCTTTTCCGAAAGTTCTTTCTCGCGAAAGATGTGCGAGTTCTGGAGATTTTTTTTCCAGTAGTTGACGCCGTGGTCGAGCTTTCTTTTGATCTTGTCGACGTCTTCGAAAATCTTTACCTGCAGGGCATCGAGAATTACCGTCAAATCGTCTTTCATTTTAAAAAAAGGTAAGGACTCTTCGATGGCGCCGCTTTCGGGGTTTGCGTTTTTTAATCGCCCGCCCGGAAGGTTTGGCTGTGAAAAAGCAACCTCGCCCGTCGCCTTATCGTAGTACACCGTGTAGAAGCGGTTGTAAATTCGGTCGAGACGAATCTGGGCCTGAAAGTAACCGAGCACCGCCGCGTTGGCTGAACGAACCCGGTAGACGGTGTTTTTTTCGACCGACGACGAGATGCCCTGCATGATCTTGTCGACCAACGGATGCCCGATGGTCAGGTAGTCGATGCCGCTGTTTTCTTCGGAGACGGCAAAATCAAACGAGCCGTTGCGAAATTCCCCGTTATGAAAAAACGTCACGAGGCCGTTTTTTTCGTGAACCCGGCTTTTGTCATAACCGCTGTCGGTGGCCGCCTGGGTCAAAAAGGCGGTTCGCATGATTTTCGCGATCGTCTGTTCGTATTCTTTGATATTTTCTTTTCGCTTCAGGGCCTTGCTGAAGGCCGACATGTTAAAATCAAGCACCTCGGTGGTCAGCAGCGAGTCGATTTTTTTAACGTTCTTGCGGGCGATGTTTGAACTCTTCTCGATTTCTTCCTCGATTTCAAGGATGGTTTTTTTCTCCCGCAGCAGGTTTCGAATGTTCTTGTCAAACGTCGAGTCGTCTTCGGAGGTTCCGAGCAAAACGTCGGACTCGCCAAAGGCGTCTTCAAAAAGTTTGATCTTGCGTTCGATGATTTCAAGTACCTTTTCGGCAATCGTGTCTTTGGTGGCGAAGTTGACGATATATACGTCGCTTTTTTGGCCAAAGCGGTGAATTCGCCCGATGCGCTGTTCGATTTTCAGCGGGCTCCAGGGCAGGTCGTAGTTGATCAAAACCGAGGCGGCCTGGAGGTTTCGGCCCTCGCCGCCGGCCTCGGTGCAGATTAGCACCTGGGTCTTGTTGAAGAATTCAACAATGGCGTTTTCTTTGTCCTTTGCCGAAAGACCGCCGTGAAACACGGTGACCGAAAAATCCGTCCGGAGATAGTTGGCGATATAATTCATCGTGTTGACAAACTGCGTAAAGATGATGATTTTCTTGTGACCCTCTTTGTGCATGTTGTTGATCGAGCGCACGAGCATCTTGAGCTTCATGTCGACCTCGATTTTTTTACCCAGGTGAATGAGCCGGTTGAGCGAGAGAATTTCCTGGCGAACCTCCTCGGGGTTAAAGACGTCGTCGGACTCTCCCTTGTGAAGCTCGATGTCGTCCTCGTTGTCGAGAATGGCCATCAGGTCCTCGTCGTCGAAAATATCCAGGTCGGAATTTTTATCGACGTTTTTGATGCGGTAGTACATCTGCTCCAGCCGGTCCTTTCTTTTTTCAAGGGCGCTGAGCAGGGCATACGAAGAGGAATCGAGAAGTTTCTGAAAGATGACCATGACGAAGGCTTTGACGTTCTGGGTTGACTCGATAGCGCGGTTGTATTCTTTTTTTACATACTCGGTGACGGCGTCGTAAAAGGCCCGTTCCAGGGAGTCGAGATTGAACCTGACGGTTCGGGCAAAGCGGCGGGTAAAGCCGCCGACCTCGATCTTGCGACGGCGAATAACAACAGGGGCGAGTTTTTCTTTAAGACCTTCCCCGGCCGATTCGGCATAGTCGGCATAGAACGAATGAAAGGGGCCGAGAATGTCGGGGTCGATCAGGTGAATGAGGTAAAAGATTTCTTCGAGCTTGCCGCGAAACGGGGTGGCGGTCAGCAACAACAGGGCCCGGCAGGTCTGCGAAACCTTTTCGGCAAACTGGTAGGCCCGCGTGGCCTTGGTGGAATCCTTGCGCAGCCGGTGGGCCTCGTCAAAAACCACGATGTCAAAATTTTTCTTGATGAAACGGTCCCAGTAGGCGGGCATCTTTAAAAGATCGATCGAGACGATGACCTTGTCCTGGCGGTCGAGTATATCGGGGTCGCGCCGAAGGGTCGCCCCGTCAATGATGGTAAAATTTTCGTTGAATTTTTCAAAGAGCTCGGCCTTCCACTGGTATAAAAGCGGGGCTGGCACGGCGATCAGGACCTTGTTGAAGTCATACTTCAAGATCAGCTCTTTGATGATGAGGCCGGTCTCGATGGTCTTGCCCAGACCGACCTCGTCGGCGATGAGCACCCGCGGTTGAAGCGATTCGACAACCTGGATCGCCGCCTGAACCTGGTGCGGCAGGAGCATGGTCTTTGAAAGCACCAGGGAGCTCAGGGGATTTGAGTGATGCTCCACAAGGAGGTTCCAGAATTCGCGGTACGAGACAAGCAGGTTCGGGTCTTCGGGGCAGGCGCACTCGTAGCCGTCGGGGTCAATGCCGGTAAGGATATGGATCGTCTTTGAGGTATCGGGCCCGGCGAGGTCGCCCGCGTCGCCAGAAGTTTTTACGGCAGCCTTTAACTCAGCCCTCGTCATCAACCTGCCGTCGTGAAAAAACCAGCCCGAGTTTACAGACTTTTTCTCGGGAGATTCATAGCTGCGCTTAAAATCAAGTAATCTCTGTAAATTTTCACTCATGGGTTGTTATTGAAAAAGTGTATCAACAAAGCCCCCGTGAAAACCGGGGGCAGTTATTTTTGAGCTTCGGTTTGTTGAACACTGCCAGAACCTTTCGAAACTACTCCGAAACAGGGCAAGTTCCCTTCAAACCGTACTCTTTATTGATGTGACATAATTTCGGAGATATCGGGACTGTAAATATTTATAAACAAAGACCGGTTTATTTTGAGGGGGTAAGTTTACCCCCTCGGGCGAGCCGCGGTCTCGCCCGACCCCCGACAGTTTTTTCTTACTCCCGTAGCAATCGTTCTGAACGCCCCCCGAAGGAGGGCGTTCAGAACCTTTATCTATCTTTCGGATTTAAATACTTTCTCAAATAGTCGCCGAGAAGGTTATAGGCGACGACTACCGAAAAAATAAAGAGACCGGGAAAAAATATGAGCCACCAGGCAAAGTCCATATAGGCCTGGGATATGTTCAGGACCTGACCCCAGGAGGCATCGGGCGGTTGAATGCCGATGCCGAGAAAGCTCAGGCCCGACTCGGTGAGTACGACGTCGGCCACGTCGAAGGTCGTCATGACGATGATTGGGGACAAACTGTTAGGTAAAATATGATAAAAGATTTGACGAAAGCTTCCGGCTCCCATGGCCTTTGAGGCAAGAACAAATTCCATGTTTTTACGCTTTAAAAATTCGGCGCGCAAAATCCGGGCGACGCCGGTCCACTGGGTGAGGCCGAGCACAATCATCACGTTAAAGAGCGAGGGTTTTAACATGACGAGAACGGCCATGATCAATATCAGCCGCGGGAAGGTGATCATGATTTCGATAAAGCGAGAAATCAGCAGGTCGACCCAGCCGCCATAAAAGCCCGCCAGGGAGCCGACAATGACGCCGATGACCAGCGACAAAACTACGGCGATCATGCCGACCAGCATGGAGTTGCGCGCCCCGTGAATCATTCTCGCCGCAATATCACGGCCAACGTCGTCGGTGCCCATGTAGTGACCAAACCTGCCCAGCGACGGGGCAAACAAAATTTCGTCGAGGTTTTGCTCGTAAGGCGAATAGGGCACCAGGGTAAACATGGCCGAAATTTTGCCTTTTGAGGCGAGGTCGCGAAAGTTGATCTTGTCAAGCTGGTTTTTGGTTTTTGCGCTCCAGGCGGCAAAAAACGGGCCGGCGGGAATTTCAAGCCCGGAGTTATTTTTAAAAACAACCAGCGGGTAGGGCGACGCCAGGAAGGTGGCAAAGATCGAGACCGCCAGGAAAAACCCAATGATGGACATTGCAATTTTGGCGCTTAAATCGGGCTTAATCAAGAGGTTTTCTCCTGGTCGAGGTTTATCCTGGGGTCGACAAACGCATAGGTCAAATCAGATATTAAAATACCAAAGAGGGTCAACAGCGCCGAAAAAGAGACGACGGCGATGATCACGGTTTCATCGTTGGAGTAGATACTGTCATAGGCAAGCTTGCCCATCCCGGGCAGCGAAAAAATAGATTCGATGATGACGCTGCCGCCGAAAAGCCCCGGCAGCAGACCCGCCATCATGGTGATGATCGGAATCAGGGAATTTTTCATGGCGTGCACGTAAATCACCCGTCTTTCGGTAAGCCCCTTGGCGCGCGCCGTCTTGATGTAGTCCGATTTGAGGGCCTCCAGGAAGCTGTTTTTAACAAACCGCGACAAAAAGGCAAACGAGCCGTAGACCGAAACCACTATGGGTAAAAACAGGTGCCAGACAATGTCGAGAAACTTTTGAAACCAGTTGAGGTCGTCAAAATAATCGCTCTTAAGCCCGGTCAGGGGGAAAATATCGAGGTAGTCGCCGCCCGAAAAATATTTCAGCAAAATCAGGGCGACCCAGAATGTCGGCAACGAGTATAGAACGTATAAAAACAACGTTAAACCGCGATCAAACCGGGAGTCGCCGTTAATCGCCGAGTAAATCCCCAGCGGTATCGAGATCAGGTAGACGATAAATATGGTGATGACGTTCAGCCAGAGGGTTACCGGCAGGGCCTCTTTGATTTTGTCGATCACGGGCCGGTGGTCGATGCGGCTGGTGCTGAAATCCATCCGCAGGATGTTTTTCCACATGATAAAGTATTGGGTAATCAACGGTTTGTCATACCCGTAATAATGCCGCAACTGGTCGACATACTGTTGCGAAGCCGAGGTATCTTTTATCCCGTCCGGGTTGAGCATTTTCTGCATCACCGGGTCGGGTCTTAACTTGGTTAAGAAAAACGTGATGGTGACGATCCCGATAAATGTCGGAATCATCCACAGAATTCTTTTCAGCGCGTATTTCACTGCTGGATGTATTTGGGAATTTTTCGGTCAGGTCAACACCTTTACGATACCTTTTAACAACCCTTAAAGGGTTATTAAAAGGTAACAATAATATTTTCTTAAATTTTGTCGCACCGGTGCGACACTTTTAAAGCTCGTTTATTATATCTTCAATGAATTCTTCGATTTCGGTCGCGGCCATTTGTGGGCTTATTTTCTGAAAAATCTCTTTCTTTTTTAGTTCTTTTAGGTCGGCGTTGTATGAACTTTTTTCAATGGCGTTTACCCCTTCTGCGATGAAGCGCATTTTTTTATGCCCAAATTTGACAACCTTTTCCCTGGTAAAATATTCCTGGTACTGGGTAATCAACTTTAAAATGCTGATATAAACATAGATCGTCTGTCTTGAAAAACCGAGTTCTTCTTCACAGAACTCGCTGAACGTTCTATATCTCATTTTGTAGAGTTTTTTCTTGTTGATTGCAAAAATACTTTCGGCGAGCTCCAAAAAACCGGTTTCAATTTTGAACTTGGCCAGCATTGCCTTTGAAACCAGTTTCTCATATTCGTCGGTGTCTCTGGGGTCTTGCTTTTCAAGTAGTTTGTCATTTCTTGCCATATCTGCCTGTATAATAGCTCATTTCTCGTGATTTTTACATGTCGCTTGAAAAAAATAGAATTTCAGGATGTTTATTAAAGATTTATATTATTTATCAAAATTGTTATATGTATTCTTGACAAAATAATAGAATTTTATACAATACGAGAGACCAGATATATAACGACACGCTGCGCAAACGGATAGTAACGTATCGAATTTTTATCTGGAAAGGAGATAGATAATGAGCAAAGGCGGAAATGGTGGAGGCGGTAAAAGCAGTGGAGGTTCCAAAGGTAGTGGGGGTAAAGGTGGTGGCTCGACAACCAGTGGTAGTGGTCGTGGCCAGGGTAATGGTGGTAATTGGCCTAGCACTACTGGCAATCCATCTGGCGGCGGTCGCGGTAATGCCCCGGCAGGTGGCGGCAGGAAGTAACAATTGCCTCTTGCACTTTGTCTAACCCATCAGTGTAGAGGGACGCTCCGTCTATTGGCGCGTCCCTAGGTTTTAAGGTAAACCTACTACGTAAAATTTTCTTTGTATAGTACAAAAATTATACTTACCGATTCTCCCTTCGAGTGCGGCAGGAGGTACACGAATCCTGGATTGGAATTGGCCCACCGGATAAAACTTCAGAGTTTATGGAGATGGTCTTTGTGCTACTCTTTGCCGATTTTTTCTCCAATATATCCAATCAAGACTTTTTTATTTTCGGTGTCTGGTTGAAAATATAATCGACCAGGTTTTCCGAGATAAAAATGCCAGGAAAATATAATAAGTTTTCCGCTTGGTAAATTTTTTCCCTTCTGTTATACCTGGTTTCAAAACGTATTAAATTTCGCCTAAACTTGTATGCTTGAAACCTTTAAAATACTTTAGACCATAATTCATAATCCTGTCTAAGGTAGAGTGACCGAGTAATATTAACCCGGTTAATGCGATCATATTCATGCCGGTTGCTATACCCAATAAGTATAAAATTATAGCTAATCCTCTATGATGCACAATATTGTAAAAAATCGCGCCTGCCTTGTTATTGAACAAATACCCCGCCATAGAAAGATCCGGCAGAAACAATAAGGCAAAATAAAGCCACCATACGTATGGTAATTCCAGAAATAAATAATATGTCATTCCCAGTAAGGCCATTTCTTCAAGTCTAATCAAATTTTTCATTTAAATTTTCTCCTTTTGCCGTATAGATTTAGTTGCCTGATGAATCCTGAAGCTGCCATAGCGTAAGATTCATTTATCTTTTCCGGTAATCCAAATCCGTTTTTAATTTCTAAATCTATAAAACCGTGTATCAATGCCCTTAAATAACGAATGACATGAATGATTTCATCATTTTTTATTTTATAAGGCGACAATAGCTTTGATATCAATGAGATCAAGGTTACCGCCAGACTTTGGTATTCTTTACTTCTATGTAGATGGGTTTTTTGCATTGCCTGGTATAAACCGGGATTATTGAGGGCATATGTTCTGGAAGAATTGAAAAATTGAAGAATTGCCTGGTCACCCGATAAACCAAAACACTCAGACCGGATAATGTTAATCAGGTTCTCCAGGCATAGAATTCCCAGTTCATCAATTAGGGAACCCAAACTTTCAATGTGCTTATACATCGATGGCGATTTTACTTTAAAGGCCTGAGATAAATTAGCTATAGTAACATTTTCTAAACCTTTTTTATTGGCGATATCTATTGCTATTTCTATGATTGCTTTTTTGTTCATGGCTAATGCTATTAGCTAATACACTAATATTATTATCTACGGTCGGCTATTTTTTTTATAAAAAAACAGTAATTTATGTTTTGGGCAGGTCCGCAGTATATAATATTTACGGGTCAAATGGAGTGTTTTGAGAATCGCGATCAGCTAAACCCTTTAATTGAAAGAATATATTCATATGAATACATTAAGAGCTTAAATGGAGACAAATAATATGGCAAATATGTTCAAATCATCCAGGGCTACAAATGTAAAAGATTACCTGGAATTTTTACCAGAAGATCGAAAAAAGCCAATGTTATTTTTGCATAATTTTATCCAGAGCGTATCGCCAAAACTAAAAAGCTATTTTGCAAATAACATGCCGGGCTATGGTTCATTTCTCTATAAAAACTACAAAAAAGAAATTATCGATTGGCCCATAGTGGCGCTTGCCAGCCAAAAGAATTACATAAGCGTTTACGTATGCGCCCTGGAAAACGGCGAGTATCTTGCCGAAAGATACAAGGAAAAACTGGGGAATGTAAGCGTCGGGAAAAGTTGTATTCGATTTAAAAAGCTGGAGGATGTAAATTTATCAGAACTAAAGAAAGTGTTGAAAAAAGCAGTTAAAACGCCCGGACTTGTTGGCGCTGATGATTACAGAAAAAAATCAGTAAATGTAACTCAAAAGATCAGAGAAAACCGATCTTGATAAACAGGAACAAAAATGTCTATAAATGACATACAACGGCTTGCCGAAGCTGCCTTCAACAAGCCGAATAACCTTAAACGACACTTGCGATTATGCTTTTCGTGTAACGCCCGAGACCGACCCGGTAAGAAAAAAACAATAATCGGTTTCTTTGAATTTCCTGTAACTGTATAGGTTACATAAAGTCCTCTAATCCTGGTTGTCAGCGTGCATTTGTTTATGCAGCTTAACCGGCTCGCCTTTCTTTTTTCGCAATTGAAGATTAAGCATCTCAACGGCTACTGAAAATGCCATTGCAAAATAAATATATCCTTTTGGAACATGAGTATCAAAGCCCTCAACGATCAATGTAACACCCACTAAAATCAAAAAAGAAAGGGCTAATATTTTAACAGTCGGGTGTCTGTCTACAAAATCACCTATAGACTTCGCTGCAAAGAGCATGACGCCTACGGCAAGAATAATTGCGATAGCCATTATTGAAATATGTTCAACTAAACCTACAGCCGTTATGACTGAATCAAGAGAAAAAACAATATCCAACACGGCAATTTGCAATAAGACCATTTTTAAATTGCCGGCTGGAGATATGCTGTTATTCTCTTCTGAACCTTCTAAACTGTTATGTATTTCGTGAGTGGCCTTGGCTAAAAGAAATAAACCACCTCCAATCAAAATAACATCGCGGCCTGAAATCTCGTATGCAAATAATGTAATCCATGGCTTCGTTAAATTCATCACCCATGAAATTGAAATCAGTAAACCTAATCTGGTAAGCATCGCCAGGCCAAGGCCCATGTTTCTAGCAAAAGCGCGCTGCTTCTCAGGTAAGCGGCCCACTAAAATTGATATAAAAATAATATTATCTATACCTAAAACAATCTCTAAAATTGTTAATGTACTTAACGCTATCCAGGCTTCTGGTGAAAAAACCCATTCAAACATATTGACTCCTTTTATGTTTAAAACGAAAAGACGGATATACAATCAGTATATCCGAAATGAAAATTAAACTTCCTCTATTAAATGAGCTTTCATTTATCGCCAGATTTTAATACCTTGTCTAATAGAATATCAATATTTTTATACTCGCCCCATGGCTGGGGCGAGTTGAGAGCTCGGGCGTTTTTTGTTGATAACGTTTATTATATGCAGATTGCCAAACCAGCTTCCCCGGCAATTTTCCACATCCCAACCCACCAACTGCGGCAGCTGTAAATCTGCTCAGGAGTTAGCCGACAATCATAACCTCCCACAAAGCGATCGCCAGATCATATTCCCAGTGGGGTGACGGAAAAGGCATCGCCTTTGAAGGCAGGGGGTGCGAGGATAAATCGCGCAGTGAAATTTCTTCAGGCCCCCCTCTAAACCAGTTTGTTTTTTAAAATTAAATCCCGGAGGTCGTCGATTTTTTTCACCAGGGGAATCGCGGGCAGGTTGACGAGAACGAGCCTGCCGTAGGATTTCTGGTGTATGCGGCTGTCGAGAATGGCCACGAAGCCGGTGTCGGTTTCGCTTCGGATCAGGCGCCCGAAGGCCTGCCGCAGCATCATGCAGGATTTCGGCAGCGAGATCTTCATAAACGGGTTGAGGTTTTTCTTTTCGAGAATCTTTGACCGGGCCTGCAGCACCGGGTCGCTGGGCGGCGTAAACATCATTTTGGTAATAATAAGGGCGCGCAGTTGCCGGCCGGTGACGTCGATGCCCTGCCAGTACGAATTGGTACCCAGCAGCACCGAGTCGGGGGTCGCCTTGAATTTTTTCAGCGCCCCGTCGGCCCCGAGTTCCAGCTGCGAAAATATCTCCAGGTCGAGTTTCTCACGCAACACCCTTGCGGCCTCTCTCAACTGGTAGTTCGACGTAAACAACACCAGGGCGCCGCCGTTGGACATCCGGATCAGCTCGACGACCTCTTCCATCAGGGTTCTCTCGTAGAGTTCCTGCGCCCCGCCCGAGGCCCCGTATGCCGGCGCCGCCAGGTGCTCGGGTATGTACAGCACCGCCTGTTTTGCGTAGTTAAAGGGCGATTCGTAGTAATCGACCTTTGTATCGGGCACGGATGTCTCGCCCAACGCCTCTGCAATGAAGTCTTTAAAGTAGCCGCCCTTTAAGAGGGCCTCTTTGCCGGGCGCCCGCTTGTCGAAGGGCCAGTAACCGAGGGTGGCGCTGGTCCAGACCTGGCCCTCGGTCATGTGCGGCGCCAGTTCGTCGCCCAGGTTGAGGTTACACGCAAAGAGAAAAAACCGGCCGTCGATTTTTTCGCCCCAGAAGACCATCCGGTCGAATTCCATTCTCTGGTAGTACTGGCAAAACAGCAGGGCCTTTTTGAGGGCCTTGTTGACCGCGTTGAGTACGTTGAGGGTGCTTGAGTCCTCTTCCTCTTTGATATATTCCGCGATATCGTTTGTAATTTTTTCGAGCAATACGAGACATTCGCCCGGGTCAATTCTTTGTTTTTCGAAAATGATCTTGCGGTTGTTTTCCTCGAAGTTCAGGGTGAGCTGTACTTCCCACATCGAGAAAAAGACGCCCCAGGCGCCTTCGAGGTTTTTCCAGTTTTCGGCCCATTCTTCGTAGGCCTCCTGCGGCAGCGATTTTCGCAGCTTCGACTCAAACCGTTTGTTGAGCTCCCGGATCGTGTCGACCGAAAACTTGTGCGTTAAAATCGACTGCCCGCTCTGGATCAACCCGTGGGCCTCGTCAAAAACCACCCCGGAATAAGCCGGTAGCGTTCGCTTCTCGTTAAAGATGTTGTATAAAAACAGGTGGTGGTTGGCGATGATAACCCGGCTGTCGCCCCAGTCGTTCTTGGCCCGGTAGTAATTGCACGAGCTAAAATACAGGCACTTGTTGCCGGGGCAGCCGTCGGGGTCTCTCCCGATGAGTCTCCAGAATTCGTCGGGGAAAGGTCGTTCCATGTCGTACATGTGACCCTGGTTTTTGCCCGCAATCACGTCGGTTATGAAAAGCTTGTACCGTTCCAATTCGGTTTCTGAAATGATATCGCGGAATTTACCTTCGTGGAAAACTTCGTCATGACGCAATCGGCAAAAGTAATTGCTGCTGCCTAACGCCATCTGAAACGTTAATTTCGGCGCCAGGATATCTTCAAGAGAGGGCAAATCTTTTTTAAAAATCTGCATTTGAAGGTTCTTGGTTTCTGTCGTAACGATAACCCGTTCGCCGGAAAGGTACGAATACGCGATGGCGGCAATCAGGTAGGCAAAGGACTTACCGATACCCGTGCCGGCCTCAACCACATAGATTGTCTGCCCCATAAGGTTTTTTAAAATGTTCTTTGACATCTCTACCTGGTCCGGGCGGGACTGGTAGTCGGGGTATTTTGTCGAGATTGCCGCGAAGGCCGCCTCGATAATCCCGCCGAGGTCGCTTTCCTGGATCGAATCTACGCTCCGGTTGGCCGTTACATACCACGGGGGAAACGCCGGTTCCTGGAACGTCTCGGGCTTTTTCGGGTTGTCGGTGTCGTAATAATCCAGGTTCATCATGCAAAGGCCTTGTTGGCGAGGTAGTCGGCAATCGAATTTTTTTCGCGAGGTACATGGGCAAAGACAAATTCCCTGCCGCGGGTAAGTTCTTTGACCTGGGCGCACAGAATCTGCAGGGTGTCTTTTTTTACCTTATATTGACCGTTGACCTGTTTTACGACGAGTTCCGAATCCATAAAGATTTTTGCCCTGGTGATATTGGCCTCGGCAAGTTTTTTCAGCGCCATGATGATCGCCAGGTATTCGGCTTCGTTGTTGGTTTTGTGCCCGATACATTCGCTGATGGCAAAGACCGGCTCAAAGCCCTGCTTGAACTCGGTAAGGTTGGGTATGACGTCGGCAAAGCAGACCGCCCCGACCGAAGCCTTGCCGGGGTTGCCTTTTGACGCTCCGTCGGCAAATACATAGTAATTCATAAAATGCACCTGTAGTAATGGTTATCTATATATTTTAAAGATATCTCGTTTTCACATTCCTGTTTGTAATGCGGGCAACGGTTTCGAAAGACGCAGCCGTCGGGAATGTCTTTGAGTTCGGGTACCGACCCGGGTATCGGTTGCAGTCGCTTTTTTCCCTTACCGGCAACTAACGGCTCGGGCAGGGAATTGAAAAGCCCCTGCGTATAGGGATGTCTTTTCATTTTGAGAACATCTTCGGTGTTGCCGTATTCCATGATTTCGCCGGCATACATGATGGCGGTCTTGTCGGCGATCAGGCCGACGATTCCAATGTCGTGCGTAATCAGCAGGACCGACATCTTTCGCGTTCTACTCAGATTTTTTATAAGGTCGAGAATCTGCAACTGGATCGTAACATCGAGGGCCGTCGTTGGTTCGTCGGCGATGAGAAGGGCCGGACCCATCGAAAGCGCCATGGCGATCATGGCCCGCTGTCGCATTCCCCCGGAAAGTTCAAACGGGTAGCGGTCGACGCGGCTGGCCGGTTCGGGGATGCCGACGGTCGCGAGCAATTCGATGGCCTTCTGGCGGGCCGTCGTTTTGGTGTAGTCGCCATGGGTGATAAGAACCTCGGCGATCTGGTCGCCAATGGTGAAGACCGGGTTTAGGGCCGTCATGGGTTCCTGGAAAATCAGCGAGGCCTCGGCCCCGCGATACGACAATAACCGTTCGGAATTCATAGCCAGAACATTGCTACCTTTAAAGAGGACCTCGCCGGCAATAATCCGGCCCGGGGGCTCGATCAGGTTTAACGCGCTCAACGCTGTGAGCGATTTGCCGCAGCCGGATTCGCCGACCAGGGCGACAATTTCACCCGGAAAAATTTCCAGATCGACGCCGCGTACGGCCATGAGCAGCCCGCCGGGGGTATCAAACCCGATTTGCAGGTTGTTGATCTCAAGCAGGGGCAAATCTGACATAATTCATTATCAGGATATGTTTTATACCGTAAAGCAGGAAAAAGGGGATGTTAAAAAGACGTTGCGACAGGTTGCGATGGCAGGGACAGGTCGCGACCTGTCCCTGCGGCGCAAAAATTCAATTAACCGAGCGCGGCGATGGCGGCGGCGTAGTTTGGTTCCTGGGTAATTTCGGGAACCTGTTCGGTGTACTTTACCTTGCCAGATTCGTCGATAACGACGACGGCTCGTGAGTAAACGCCGGCCAGGGGACCGTCGACTATGCGAACCCCGTAGGCCTCGCCGAAACCTCTTTTGTGCATCTCTGAAATGGAGATTACCTTTTCAAGGCCTTCGGTAGTGCAAAATCTCTTATGGGCAAAAGGCAGATCCATGGATGCGCATAAAACCACGGTATTGGCCAGTTTGTCCAGCTCGGCGTTGAATTTGCGAACAGACGAGGCGCAAACCGCCGTATCCAGGCTTGGAAAAATATTCAGAACAACGCGTTTGCCGGCGAAGTCTTTTAAGCTTACATCAGAAAGGTCGCTTTTGGTCATAACAAAGTCCGGGGCGCTGGATCCAACTGCGGGTAAATTTCCAACCGTGTTGATCGGGTTGTCTTTTAAAGTAATTTTTGCCATTATATCCTCTTTTTTAATTTAACGTTCAAAATTTTAAATTTAATGTAAAAACAGGCAGAAGTTTATGCCGTATTATCATAAATTTGATAGTGTCAAAATTTATTTGAAGAACAAGTTATCAAGCCTATAATCTGGAATTTATATAAGAGTTGTCAATAATTTCGAGCCTGTGCGACAATTGTATTCTGAAAACAATGTCAATCCCAAAGTTCAATGCTTTTCTCGAAAAACCAGGCAAAAATGGCTTTCAGTCACTTTTCGATCGCATTGAATTTTCTCGTCTTTACTAAAAAGCTAGTTGGCGCACAGGTTCTTTCTGTCAGGTAGAGTGTATGAGACATAAGATATGTTGATTTAGGGATTTTAATATCTATGGATAAAGTCCGGGGAATTTTTTAGCAGGTTTCTATTTTTTAATGGTGTAAATTATAACAAAATGTTTATATAAGCCCTCTTTTTTCGTCATAAAAATGAATTCAGGTGTAGAGTATTTTGACCTTTGGTTTGGTTCATGAATTCAAAGGTCGACAATACATGACAGTACATAATGAAAATGAAACAGAATTTTTTTGAGGGAACATGTTTAAAAAAAATATAAAATTTAAAAAAGTAAACACTTTCATATTATTATTTGCGTCGCTTTTGTATTCGGCAAATTGCCAAAACACCACGATAGCCAAACTTGGTGAAATTCTCGGCGGCGGTACGGCGACAACCCCGGTCGTAACAGTAGCTGCTCCCTCAAGGCCGGCTTTAACGACAAACCCGGTACTGAATTCCGGGCTGACAACCGACGCCGTTACCAGTGTCGATACCGGCCTGATTTTCGACGGAACGGCCACAGCTGATCATACCGTTGAGCTGTTTATCGACGGTAGTCCGTTTACACCCGCCTTGACAGCCGTTGCCACGGGCGGCGCCTGGTCGATTACGGTCGGTTCGACCATCGCACCGGGCATCTACAGCATTACCGCCAAGGCAACCGATGCAAACGGCCATGTAAGCGCCGCTTCAGCCGTTTTAACCCTGATCATTGACCAGACAGCGCCGTCGATCACCTCCGGTACGGTTGCCGCAAACAACACGGTCACGGTCACCTTTAATGAGCCATTATATACCAACGTCTTAGGCGGAGCCCTCGTGATGAGTGATTTTGCTGTGACGAACTTTCTTTCAAACGGCGGTAATGCCACCGGGGCCTCAATTTCAGGCTGGACATACAACCCGGGCAGTACAACCGCTACCTTTACCCTGAACATTACGGGAACACCCAGCGGGGTTGAAACGTTTAAAATAACCAGCGCCGCCACGTATGACCTTGCGGCAAATGGAATAAACCCTGCTTCTAATTCAACGATAGTTTTAACCTTAAAAGACAAGCTTCCGCCGTCTGTGGTTATTGGCGCCCCATCGCTTTCGAATGTAAATAACCTGAACCCGGTTACCTATGCCGTGACCTATACCGGCGCGACGGGTTCTATAAACCTGAGTTCCGCCGAGGTTTCGTTAAATACCACCGGTGATGCAACGTGTACTGTCGGCGTAACCAATGGAACCACCGCAACCCCGACGGTAACCCTGTCTGCCTGTACCGGCAACGGTACCGTGGGCATCAGCCTTGCCTCGGCCTCTGCTGATTTGGCAGGGAATGCTGATTTGGGCGCAGGCCCAAGCGCAACCTTTAACGTTGACAATGTCGCCCCGACCGTGGCCATCGGAGCTCCCTCGACGACCCTGACAAGCGGCGGTAACGTCACCTACGCCATAACCTATTCCGGCGCAAATACGATCAATCTTTTAAACGGCAATGTGACTTTAAATAAAACCGGTACCGCAAATTGTACCGTAGGTATAACCAATGGGGCTACCGCTACCCCAACCGTCACCCTGTCGGCCTGTACGGGCGATGGTACCGTGGGCATAAGTCTTGCCTCGGCTTCTTCTGATTTGGCGACCAATGCCGATGCAGGCGCGGGCCCAAGCGCTACATTTACCGTAGATAATACAAAGCCGACGATCACGGGTTCAACGGTCGCCGCATCTAACGCAAATATTACGGTTAATTTCAGCGAGGGCGTTTATGCCGCAGCAAGCGGGGCCCTGACGACTGGCGACTTTACTCTTACGTTTGCCAATAACGGTGGTAATGTCACCGGGGCTTCGATATCCTCTATAACCCATACTCCCGGCAGTAACTCTGTCGTTTTAGGTTTGACCATCACCGGGGGAACCCCGGCGGGAGTACCCAGCGGACAGGAAACGATCACCATTGTGCCTCTAAATGGCGCTTCGATTTTTGACGCTGCCGGTAATGCGATGCTGGGTACCC
>Ga0224510_10000820_pt1 | contig 21951 bp, 18 predicted proteins | sample SF_May12_sed_USG_FD_170161 | JGI IMG/M metagenome (GOLD analysis project Ga0224510, IMG submission 170161) | Sediment microbial communities from San Francisco Bay, California, United States - SF_May12_sed_USGS_4_1 | ecosystem: Environmental > Aquatic > Marine > Sediment | place: USA: California... | reverse complement strand
CGGCGTGTCCTCGGGAAGGCTCGCCCGCCAGTCATCCAGCAGGTCCTTGCGCACGACCGCCAGCAGCAGGAGCACCATGAGCCCGAGGCCGAAGGCCACGACCTGGACGATGCTTTCGCGGCCGCGGCGCGCGAGATTGGCCAGGCCGTAACGCCAGGCCACGCCCACCGTGCCACGCAGGCGTCCGGCGAGGCGCACGAGCAGCCAGCCGGCGCCGAAAAGCACCGCGAGCGTGCCACCGACACCGGCCGCGACGTAGAGGACCAGCTGGCCATCGCGCACCAGCCAGTACAGCACGGCGAGCAGCGCGGCGAGCGCCACCCCATACGACACCGAGTAGCGCAGCGGCGGCGGCTCGAGATTGCGGCGCAGCACGCGCGCGGGCGGTACGCGCTTCAGTTGCAGCATCGGCGGCATGGCAAATCCGACCAGGATCGCGAGCGAAGTGACAACGCCCATGATCGCGGGTGCCGCGGTCGGCGGCGGAAGATCCGCGCGCACGATGCCGCCCAGCAGCCACGCGAGGAGTTCCTGCGCCAGGAAGCCGAGCGCGCTGCCGACCGCCGCCGCGATCAGTGCGAGCAGGCCCAGCTCGATCACGGTGACCTGGAGCACCAGCGATTGCGGCGCACCCAGGCATTTCATGACCGCGACATTGTCGAGGTGGCGTTGCGTATAGCGGCGGGCCGCCATGGCGACAGCAACGGCTGCGAGCAGCACGGTAATCAGCGCCGAAAGATTGAGAAAGCGCCCTGCACGCTCGGTCGACGAGCGGATCTGCGGGCTTGCTTCGGCGACATCCACGAGCCGTTCGCCAGGCTTGCGGCGCCCGGCAAGCACCGTCTTGAACTCGCGAATCGCCGCGGGCTCGCCGGCAAACAGCAGCGACCAGGTCACGCGGCTGCCCGGACCGAGCAATTCGGTGGCTTCGAGATCCGCCAGGTTGATCAGCAGCGACGGTGCGAGGTCCACGAACGCAGAACCCTGGTCCGGCCGGTAATCCAGCACCCGCGTCACGGCAAATGTCGCCGCACCGGCATTGACGCGGTCTCCGATCCTCGCCCCGAGTCGCGCGAGCAGCCGCGAATCGAGCCAGGCCTCGCCGCGCCCGGGGAGGGCCGTGGTTTCGCGCGCGGGCTCAAAGGGCGCGTCCGCAATCTTGAGCCGGCCGCGCAACGGATAGCCGGGACCGGAGGCGCGCAGCGATGTCAGCGCGGACTCCTCGCCGAAGAAGACGACGCTCGGGAATGAAACCGTGGTCGCCGTCGCAATGCCCCGCTCGCCCGCGAGGGTGACGTAGCCGGGGTCGAGCGGCTGCCCTGACTGCAGGCGAAGATCCGCTGCAAGCACCTCGGCCGCGCGCAATTCGACCGCCTGGCCGATGCGATCGGTGAAAAAGCCGACACCGGTCAGCGCGGTGACGGCGACCAGGAGCGCCGCGAGCAACACGGCAAGTTCACCCGAGCGCCAGTCGCGCAGCAGCGCGAGCAGGGCAAAGCGCAGGGCCCGCACTTCAATGCATCCCGTTCAATGAACGAGCCTGCCCGCATCCAGCTCGATGATGCGGCCGCAACGCGCGGCGATCTCGCGATCGTGCGTGACCAGCACGAGTGTCGTGCCTGAGGCGGCATTGAGGTCGAACAGGAGCTGCATCACGCGTGCACCGGTGGTCGTGTCCAGATTGCCGGTGGGTTCGTCGGCAAACAGCACGGACGGCCTGGTCACAAAGGCGCGCGCGATGGCGACACGCTGCTGCTCGCCGCCGGATAGCTGGCGCGGATAGTGTCCCAGCCGGCTTTCCAGCCCGACCTGCCGCAACACCTCCCGTGCCGTGGCACGCGCATCGGAGTGTCCCGCAAGCTCGAGCGGCAGCATCACGTTCTCGAGCGCGGTCAACGACGGGATCAGGTGGAAGGACTGGAACACGAATCCGACGTGCCGGGCGCGCGCGGCTGCGCGGCCGTCCTCGTCGAGCGCAGAGAGTTCGATGCCTTCGAGCCAGACGGCGCCATGGCTTGGCTCATCGAGGCCGGCGAGCAGGGCGAGCAGCGTGGACTTGCCGGCGCCGGAGGCCCCGACCACGGCGACGGACTCGCCGGCCCCGACCTGGAGGCTGACGTCATCGAGGATGGTCAGCATTCCCTCCGGGCTGGTAACCTGCTTGCCTAAACTCCTGGCTTCGAGGACTGTCTTCTTGTTCATGCGTCTCGTCCTGCTACTCACTCTAAGTCTGGTCGCCGCCACGTCATTGCCGGCGCGGGCCGCGGAGCCGCCGGTCATCCTGGTCGTCGGCGATTCCCTGTCGGCCGGCTACGGGCTGATGCCCGGGCAGGGCTGGGTGACGTTGCTGCAGCAACGGCTGAAGCGTGAAGGTTACGGTTACCGCGTGGTCAACGCCAGCGTGACCGGTGAAACCACGGATGGCGGCGTGCAGCGACTCAATCGCTCGCTCAACCAGCATCATCCGGCGATCGTCGTCATCGAGTTGGGCGGCAACGACGGCCTGCGTGGACTGCCGGTCTCGCGGGTCCGCGCGAACCTGGAATTGCTGATCATGAAGAGCCGCGCCGCGGGCGCGCAAGTGCTGCTGGTCGCCATTCGCGTGCCGACCAACTACGGGCAGCGCTACACGTCGTCGTTCCAGAGCATCTACGCAGACCTTGCGACCCGATACCGGATCGGCCTGGTGCCCTTCCTGTCCGACCAGGTCGCGGTGGATCTCGCGCTGTTCCAGCCGGACGGCATCCACCCGAATGCCCACGCGCAGCCTCTGCTGCTGGATAATCTCTGGCCGCAGCTTGCGCCGCTTCTGCAACGCAGCAGATGAACGAGACCGCGTACTGGCTCAAGGACTATCCGCCGGGCGTGCCCGCCGAGATAGATCCCGACTCGGTGCGTTCGCTGAAGCAGGTTTTCGAGGACGCCTGCAGCAAGTACGCAGCGAAGCCTGCGCTCTCCAACATGGGGCGCACTCTCAGCTACGCTGAGCTCGGCGAGCACTCGAGGCGCTTCGCCGCCTGGCTGCAGAAGCAAGCCGGCCTCAGTAAGGGCGACCGCGTCGCCCTGATGATGCCGAACATCCTGCAGTACCCGATTGCGATCATCGGAGCGTTGCGTGTCGGCTGCGCGGTCGTCAATGTCAATCCGCTCTATACGGCGCGCGAACTCGAGCACCAGCTGAACGACTCCGGCTCGACGGTGATAGTGATTTTCGAGAATGCCTGCGCGGTGCTCGAGGAGGTCATCGCCCGCACCAGAGTCAAGCGCGTCATCGTGACGGGCATCGGCGACATGCTGGGGTTCCCGAAGGGGCCGGTCACCAATTTCGTGATCCGGCGCGTCAAGAAGATGGTGCCGCCATGGAAGCTCCGCGGTGCACTGCGCTTCAACGACATCATGAAGGCCGGCTCGTCGCTCACGCTCGATCCGGTGGACATCAGCGGGGAAGACGTCGCATTCCTGCAGTACACCGGCGGCACGACCGGCGTCTCAAAGGGCGCCGTGCTCACGCATCGCAACCTGGTCGCGAATACCCTGCAGGTCGTCGCGTTCATGCCGGAGCTGAGCACGATCAAGGACGCGGTCGTGATCACCGCCCTGCCGCTCTATCACATCTTTGCGCTGACCTCGAATTTCCTGGTATTCATGCGGGTCGGCGGCCATAACGTGCTGATCACGAATCCGCGCGACATGGCCGGTTTCGTCGCCGAACTGCGCCGTGTCCGCTTCACCTTCATCACCGGCGTCAACACGCTCTTCAACGCGCTGCTGAACACGCCGGGTTTCGACCAGCTTGATTTCAGATCGTTGAAGGTCGCGCTCGGCGGCGGCATGGCCGTGCAGGCAGCGGTGTCCGAGCGCTGGCGGCAGGTGACCGGCCGGCACATCTGCCAGGGCTGGGGGCTGACCGAGACTTCGCCGGTCGGCACCGCGAATCTGCCCGGCAATACGGACTTCACGGGCTCGATCGGTTATCCGCTGCCATCCACCGAAATCTCGATCCGCGACGACGACGGCAATCCGTTGCCCACCGGCAGTGTCGGCGAGATCTGCATACGCGGACCGCAGGTCATGCGCGGCTACTGGAATCGCCCGGAGGAAACCGCGCAGGTCATGCTGCCGGAGGGCTGGCTTCGCACCGGCGATATCGGCCGGATGGACGAGCGCGGCCGGACATTCATCGAGGACCGCAAGAAGGACATGATCCTCGTGTCCGGCTTCAATGTGTATCCCAACGAAGTCGAAGGCGTTGTCGCGCAGATGCCGGGCGTGCTCGAGGTCGCCGCGGTCGCGCAGCCGGACGAGAAATCCGGTGAAGTTGTTGCGCTGTTCATCGTCAGGAAGGACCCGGCGCTCACGAGTGAGCAGGTCATCGCGTTCTGCAGGCGCGAGCTGACCGGCTACAAGGTGCCGCGCTCCGTGCATTTCCGCAGCGAACTGCCGAAGACCAACGTCGGCAAGATCCTGCGCCGCACGCTGCGTAACGAACTCAGCGCCGTGTAGCGCAGCTGGCAGCCGGATCAGCGGTGATAGGCCGGCGATAGTTCGTGCACGGCTGCGATCATCGCAGCCACGTGCTCGGGGTTCGTCTCCGGTTGCACTCCGTGACCCAGGTTGAACACATGCCCGGGCCCGCGTCCATAACTCTCGAGCACGCGCGCGACCTCGTGGCGAATCCAGTCCGGCGGTTCATGCAGCAGGCGCGGGTCGAGATTCCCCTGTAGTGCGACACGATCGCCGGTCGCCTTGCGCGCGGCGGCCAGTTCCGTCGCCGAGTCAATGCCCAGCGCATCGGCGCCGGTTGCTGCCATGCGGGCAAGCCAGATGCCGCCACCCTTGGTGAACAGGATCACCGGCACGCGCCGGCCTTCGGGCTCGCGCGCGAGGCCCGCCAGTATCTGCTGCATGTAGGCCAGCGAAAACTCCAGGTAGTCCGGTGTGGAGAGCGCGCCTCCCCAGGTGTCGAAGATCATGACGGCCTGCACGCCGGCGGCAATCTGCGCATTGAGGTACGCCGTGGTCGCGCGCGCGAGCTTCTCGAGCAGCGCATGCAGGGTCCGCGGTTCCGACTGGAGCAGTCCCCTGATCCGCGGAAAGTCCTTGCTCGAGCCGCCCTCGACCATGTAGGTCGCCACGGTCCATGGGGATCCCGCAAAGCCGATCAGCGGCACGCGGCCCGCGAGTTCGCGGCGGATCAAGCCGATGGCGTCAATCACGAATCGCAGCTTGTCCTCGGGATCGGGCACCGGGAGAGCCAGGACTTCGGCCTCGCTACGGATCGGCCGCGCGATGCGCGGTCCCTCGCCTTCCGCGAAACTGAGCCCGACACCCATCGCATGCGGAATCACCAGGATGTCGGAGAAGAGGATCGCCGCATCCAGCTGGTAACGCAGCAGCGGCTGCAGCGTCACTTCGCAGGCAAGTTCCGGATTGGTGCACAGCGCCATGAAGCTGCCGGCCTTCGCGCGCACCGCGCGGTACTCCGGCAGGTAGCGGCCAGCCTGGCGCATGATCCAGACCGGCGTGCGATCCACGGGTTGGCGCAGCAAGGCGCGCAGCAGCCGGTCGTTCCCCGGCGGCGCACTCATGGCCGGGGGAAAAGGCCGGCGATCGTCGCCTGGATCTGCTCCGCGGCGGCGCGCGGGTCGGCCGCATCCCGGATCGGGCGCCCGACGACGATGTAGTCGGCACCATTCGCGAATGCCTCCGGAACGCCGACGACGCGCTTCTGGTCGTCGACCGGGCGATTCTCCACGGGCCTGATGCCAGGCGTGACGACGATCAGGCGATCATCCACGCCCGCGCGCAGCACTTTTGCCTCCAGTCCGGAAGAAACCACGCCGGCGCAACCCGCCTCGAGTGCCCGGCGAGCGCGCGACAGCACGAGCTGCTCGACATCGCACTTGAACCCCAGGTCATCGAGGTCACCGCGGTCGAGGCTGGTCAGCACGGTGACCGCAAGGATTCCGACATCGCCCGCAGCCGCAACCGCCGCTTCCATGATTGCCTGATTGCCATGCACAGTCGTGAATGTCACGCCGCGATTGCGCAGATTACGCACGGCCGCGGCGACCGTTGCCGGCACGTCGAAGAACTTGAGGTCAACGAACACGCGCTTGCCGCGGCCGACCAACCAGTCGAGCAACTCGAAAGTGTCGCCGGCCATGAAGAGTTCGAGCCCGAGCTTGTAGAAGGACACCGAATCGCCGAGCGCGTCCGCGAGCCGGCGTGCGGCGCTGGCATTCTGCACGTCCATTGCGAAGATCACTCGTTCCCGCGTGGGTATCTCGGCCCTGGCCACTCGGACTCCTTCCATTGGCCGCGCGATGGTATCAAACCGAACCGGAGATACGGGCATGTTCCTGGAAAGCGTAGCGATCCGTCATGCCGGCGACGTAGTCCGCGACCCCGCGGGCACGGCCCGCCGTGCCCGACACCGCTTCCATCGCCAGTGCCGCATCACGGTGTTCCACCGGCATCCGCGTCACGTCCTGCATGAATCCGTCGAACAGGCCCTGCAGCACCCTGGCAGCGCCGATCCGCTGTCCTTCGATGTGCTCGTGCCGGTAGAGCCGCGTGCGCAGGAATTTCTTCAACTCCAGGTGTTCTGCATTCCCAGCTTCCGAGAATCCGACCAGCGGCTGCGGCATGCCGCGCACCGCGCCGATGCTGGCGGGATTTTCATCGACAAGGCGCCGCGCGGTCGCTTCGATCAAGTCGTTCACGACGTCGCCAATCATGCGCCGCCCGATTTCGTGGATCATGCGGCGCTGCGGCAGGTTCGGGTACGCGGAATTCACCGCCGCATGGTGGCGAGCGAACAGGGTCACCTCGCAAAGATCGTCGACGGTAACGAGACCCGAGCGCAGGCCGTCGTCCACGTCGTGGTTGTTGTAGGCGATCGCGTCGGCAAGGTCCGCAATCTGCGCCTCGAGGCCGGGCTGACGGCGTCTGATGAAGCGCCGGCCGAGCTCGCCCAGCTGCCGCGCATTGGCGAGAGAGCAATGTTTCAGTATGCCCTCGCGGGTTTCGAAGCTCAGGTTGAGGCCGCGAAATTGCGCGTAGCGCTCCTCGAGTTCGTCCACCACCCTGAGCGACTGCAGGTTGTGCTCGAAGCCGCCGTATTCGCGCATGCATTCGTTCAGCACGTCCTGGCCCGCATGGCCGAATGGCGTATGGCCGAGGTCGTGCGCCAGGCAGATCGCCTCCGTCAGCGGCTCTGAAAGGGCGAGCGCACTCGCGACGGAACGCCCGATCTGCGCGACCTCCAGCGAATGCGTCAGGCGCGTGCGATACATGTCGCCTTCGTGATTGAGGAAAACCTGAGTCTTGTAGATCAGGCGGCGGAAGGCGCTCGAATGCACGACGCGATCCCGGTCACGCTGGAATTCGCCGCGATATTCGGCCGGCGGTTCCGGATATCTTCGCCCGTGCGATGTGGCGACGAGCGCCGCATAAGGCGCGAGGCCGGCGTCCGGATCGCGGTCTTTTCTCACGTCGCGCCCGTGCCCGCGCTGTCGTCGAGGAGTTTCTCGAGCGCATCCCGTGGGAAATCGGCCGTGCAGGTCGCGCTCCCGATCGAATCGAGCAGCACGAGGCGCAAGCGGCCGCCCTCGACCTTCTTGTCCATGCCGAGCAGCGCCAGCATGCGATCACGCCCGAGCCGCGGCGGATCGACCGGCAGGCCGGCGCGCGCAAGCAAGGACCGCACCCGGCCGACCTCGGCCGCGGCCAGGCGGCCGCTGCGCGCGGAGAGTTCGGCGGCGAGCACGATGCCGGCGGCAACCGCCTCGCCGTGCAACCATTTCCCGTGTCCCAGCCCGGTTTCGATCGCGTGTCCGAAACTGTGCCCCAGATTCAGGATTGCCCGCGGGCCCTGCTCGCGCTCGTCGCGGGCGACGATGCCGGCCTTGATTTCGCAGGCGCGACGGATCGCCCCCACAAGCGCCTCCGGTTTGCGCGCAAGCAAGGCATCGATCTGCTGCTCGAGCCACGCAAAGAACGCGCCATCGGCGACCAGCGCAGCCTTGATGACCTCGGCGAGGCCGGCGTGCAGCTCCCGATCCGGCAGCGTACCGAGCGTGTCGGTATCCGTGATGACCGCCGCGGGTTGATGGAATGCGCCAATGAGATTCTTCCCGCCGGGATGATTGACGCCGGTCTTGCCGCCGACTGCCGAGTCGACCTGCGCGAGCAGCGTGGTCGGCAATTGCAGGCAGGCCACGCCGCGCTGGTAGGTCGCCGCCGCGAAGCCCGCGATGTCGCCGATGACGCCACCGCCAAGGGCGATCACCATGCAGTCCCGGTTCATGCGTGCTTCCACGAGCGCATCGATGATCCTTGTGGCGCTCGCGAGCGTCTTGTGCTGCTCGCCATCCGGCAGCAGGCACTGCACGAATGATCGCCCCGCCAGGCCTTCGCGCAGCCGTGGCAGCCACAATGGCGCAACCGTCTCGTTGCTGACCACCATCAGTTGCCGAACGCCGGTGTGCTCTGCGAGCAGTGCCTGCGAAGCCAGCAGACCCCGGCCGATCAGGATCGGGCAGTGCCGCGCTCCGAGCTTCAGGTCGATTCGCTGCATTCGGAAATCGCCTTGGCGATGTCGTCGGCCACCGAACTCAGGCGGCGCCCGTCCGTCTGCACCGTGATCTTCGCGATCGACCGATAAAGCGGGTCGCGCACGGACATCAACTCCTCGAGCCTGGCGCGCGGATCCGCGGTCTCGAGCAGCGGCCGGTGCCGTCCGCGTCGCGTACGTTCGAGCTGCTGGTCGATGGTGGCGTCGAGGAAGACGACCGTGCCGCGCGCCGAGAGCCGCTCCCGATTCTCAGGCAGCAGGATCGCCCCACCGCCGGTCGCCAGCACTATCCCTTCGCGCTTCGTCAGTTCGTCGATCATGTCGCGTTCGCGAGCCCGGAACCCGGCCTCTCCTTCACGCTCGAAGATGTAGGCGATATCCACGCCCGTGCGCGCCTCGATCTCGCCGTCGCTGTCCGCAAATGGCAGGCGAAGCCGCTCGGCGAGCTGCCGGCCGACCGCGGACTTGCCCGAACCCATCGGTCCCACCAGAAAGACGCTCCGAACCAATCGCAATGCACCCTGAGCCGCAGTGGCGGCCGGAAAAGACACGGCCGCCCGGAGGCGGCCGTGTGACTTTGCATTGGAACCGGCCCCGGACGCAAGCCGGGACCGCTGCGGCGTTACTTTACGTTATAGCCCTCGCGCAGGATCTTCGGCGTGATGAAGATAAGCAGTTCATCGCGGTTGTTGATCTTGCTCTTGGACTTGAACAGGTTGCCGAGAAATGGCACGTCGCCGAGCAACGGAACCTTCTTGACCGAGTCGCGACGCTCCGTCTCCATGATGCCGCCCAGCACGACCGTCTGGCCGTCCTTGACCAGCACCTGGGTCTGGATGTTGCGCGTATCGATCGAAGGCACGAAGCCGCCGGTCGCGCTCGGCACCAGCTGGCCGACGCTGTCCTTGGTGACTGTCAGGTCCAGGATCACGCGATCATCCGGCGTGATCTGCGGTGTCACCTTCAGCGACAACACGGCCTTCTTGAATTGCGTTGTCGTCGCACCGCTGGACGACGATTCCTGGTACGGAATCTCGACGCCCTGCTCGATGATCGCCTCGCGCCCGTTGGCCGTGATGACACGCGGAGTCGACTTGATCTCGCCGCGGCCCTCATTCTGGGCAGCCGACAGTTCAAGGTCGATCAGGAAGTCGTCAAAGTCGAGGATCGACAGCGCGATGCGGCCCGCCGGGTTCGCAACCGGCATGTTCACGTTGTAGCGGTCGAAATTGCCGAAAGGAACCTGGACCGGGAATGGCGAGCCGGTGGTGGCAAGATTATCCAGCACCGAGCCCATCATCGTGTCGGTCGACTGTGCGCTGCCGCTGATCGCCATCAAATCACCGACGTCAGGCGAGATGCGGGTGAATCCGGCACGCACGCCGAGCTCACGGCTGAAGTCGTCGCTGACGATCACGATGCGCGACTCGATCAGCACCTGGCGGACCGGGATATCGAGCGTCGAGACCATGGTGCGGATTGCAGTCAGCTGTTCCGCGGTGTCCTGGACGAGCATCGTATTGGTACGCTCGTCGACCGAGACACTGCCGCGCGAGGACAACAGTGAACCCCCGCTGGACGACTTGACCAGCCGCGCGATTTCCGAAGCCTTCGCATAGTTGACCTGCAGGAACTCGGTGCGCAGCGGCGCCAGGTCCTGGATGTCCTTCTGGGCGGCGAGCTCGGCTTTTTCCTGCGCTGCGAGCTCGGCCTGCGGCGCAACCAGGATCACGTTGTTCTTGCGCCGCATGTCCAGGCCCTTGGTCCGCAGCACGATGTCGAGTGCCTGGTCCCAGGGAACATTCTGCAGGCGCAGTGTCACGCGGCCCTTGACCGTGTCGGATACCACGATGTTCTGACCGCTGGTGTCAGCGAGAAGCTGCAGCACCGGGCGCACATCGATGTCCTGGAAGTTCAGTGTCAGGCGCTCGCCGGTGTAGATCTTCTCGTCCATCGAGGCGACAGTAACTTTTGCGCGGTGCTTGACCTCGATCACGTACTGATTGTCGGTCTGGTAGGCGAGCTGCTCGAAATCGCCGGTCGCGGTCACTACGACGCGCGCGTTGTCGCCGACACGGGAAGCGTCGACCATCGTCACCGGCGTCGCAAAATCCACGACGTCGTAACGCTTCATCTGGTCTTCATCGAGCCGGACGCCGGTAAAGTCGACGATCACGCGGTTGCCTTCCTGGCGCAGGCTGGCGGGCGTCGCGGGATCCGACAGCTGCACGACCACGCGGCCGGCGCCATCCGGCGAGCGGCGGAAATCAACGCCGGTAATGCTGCGCGGTCCGCTCGGCGCGGCGGCCGCATAGGTGGCGGGGGCGGCCGAGGCGGTCGCCGTGCCACCAAGGGTCACGATCACGCTGTCGCCGTCGGCCTGGGCCGAATACGGCACCAGAGACTCCAGGTTGAACACGACCCGCGTGCGGCCCGATGCTTCCGCGGCAACGATGGTGTCGACGCCACCCGTACCGACGTCGATGCGCCGGTTCTCGAGTGCCAGCACGACATCCGGCAGGTCCACCGAGAGCCGCGCGGGGCGGTCGATCGTGAAGGTCAGCGGCTGCGGTGCGACGCCGTCGGTGCGCAGCCTGATCTGCAGGGTCTGACCCTGCATCGGCTGCACTTCGACCGCAGTCAGCCGGACCGAGCCTTGTGCCGACGCGATCTGCGACCATGCAATGGCCAATATGGCCAGCACGCCGCCGAGCCCGCGCGCGAGGTTTCGTGCCCCGCTGTTGATAATTGCCGTTGTACGGTTAATGCGACCCATCAGACGTTCTCCCAGGAGTCAATCGCTCAGCGCGAGCGCCGCGGGGCGCTCAAGGTAACCGCCGAGTCCATCGGGCACAATTTCAGTCACTGTAATTCGTGCGTCGGCAATCGACATCACGCGGCCGTCATTCTGGCCAACGTGATTGCCGGGCAGCACACGGTGAATCAACCCATCGCGCGTCTGCAGCAGGCCGTAATTCGCTCCGCCGAGGCGCAGCGTGCCGACCATCTTGAGCGTATCGAGCGGGAACTGCTCCAGGTATTCGCGGGCGCGCTGCACGTCCGGGCGCGGCCCGCTCGGGTTTTCGCCCGCGAGGCTCTGCAGGAACGGCGAGCGGCGCCCGGCCATCTCGTACTCGTGGCTGATGTACGGCTTGACCTCGGGCAGCGGCTGTATGCGTCCGCCCGGCCGCTGCTTGGCTTTCTCGATCTCTGCGCGCAGGTCGTCGAGGTCGCTGGAGCAGCCACCAAGCAGCAGTACACCGGCAAACCCGGTGGCCGCAAATATGGAACGAAAGCGTGCCTGGCTCATGTCTTCTTCCGCTTCGTCTTCGAATCTTTGTTGTCGCCCTTGGCCTCAGCGGCAGCGGCGCCCGCTTCCTCTTCGTCCAGGTAGCGGTAAGTCTTGGCGGTGAGGTTGAGGATCAACTCGTCGCTGGGCGCCGGTCCACGGCCGCGAGAAGTGCTGCGCTTGGCGCCGCCGCGCGTGATCTCGATGTCGTGCAGCGTAACGATGCGGGGCAAGGCCGCGATGCCGCTGACGAACTGGCCGAATTCGTGGTAGCCGCCCGAAAGCTGGATCTTGATCGGCAACTCCGCATAGAAGTCCTTGCGCGACTCGGAAACCGGCTGGAACAGGTGTTCCTGCAGGCCTGACGCGAGACCGGTCTGCGAAATATCGACCAGCAAGCTCGGCACTTCGGTCTTGCCCGGCAGCTGACGCAACATCGCGCCGAAGGTGCGCTCGATCTCCGCCAGCTGCTGGCGGTAGGCTTCGAGATTGGCGGCTTTGCGCTGCTTCTGGTCGAAGGTCTGCCACAGGGCTTTCTGCTCGGCTTCAGCCTTGCGCAGGTCCTGGAGATTGCCGAGATTGACGAAGTAATAGATCAGGCCCCCGGTCACCACCAGGAAAACCAGGCCGACGGCGAGGGCGCGGAACAGGAATGGCCAGCGGCCGACGTCGCGCGGATCGAGCTGCTGCACTTGCTCCAGGAAATTCATCGGCCGATCTCCGAAACGACTGTCTTGCGTTTTTCCCTGGTCGGTTGATCGGCATCAGCCCCTGCGCGCATCTGCGCGAACAGCGTGAATTCCGCGCCCGGTCCCGTGTCTTTCCCGGTCTGGATGACCTTGAGCTCCGGTGCCGAAAGCGTTTCGGATGCGTCGAGATTGCGCATGAATGCGGACACGCGCGTGCTCGACTGCGCCACGCCGACGAACTCGATCTTGCGACCGCTCTGCTTCACAGATGTCAGGTACACGCCCTCTGGCAGCGTCGCCACGACCTGGTCGAACAGCTTCACGACCTCGGGGCGGCTCGACTGCAGCGTGTCGATGACTTCCATGCGCGCGATCATGCGGTCCTTCTGCTCCTCGAGGGCCACGATCTGCTCGATGGCCTTGTCGAGCTCGGCGATCTCCGTCTGCAGCAGTTCATTGCGCCGTTTCTGCGAGTCGATCATCGAACTGACTGTCAGGTGCGCGAGCAGCGTCACCAGCGCGGCCACGGCGATTGCCGCGGCCATGCCGATGAAGAACTCTTTCTGTCGCCGCTGGCGGAGCGCCTGCCGCCACGGCAGTAGGTTAATACTTGGCATCTTCGTCGAAGCTCCGCAATGCGAGGCCGCAGGCCGTCAGTAGCGCAGTGGCGTCGCGTTGAACGCCGAGCGCCTTCGCCTTCGATGAGATCTTCATCTGGCCGAGGGGATCACCGCGCTCCGCGGGGATACCCACACGACTCGCTATCACATCCGCGACACCGGGGATGTTGGCGCAGCCGCCGCAGATGATGATCTGCTCGGGCTGGCTGCGGCCGCTGCCGGAAGCCAGGTAGAACTGCAGCGAACGGCTGACCTGCTGGGTCATGTCGTCGATGAACGGGTCGAGCACCTCTGGCTGGTAGTTGGACGGCAGGCCACCTTCCTTCTTGGCACGGCCGGCTTCCTCCATCGAGAGCCCGTAGGTTCGCATGATTTCTTCAGTCAGCTGCTGGCCGCCGAAAGCGAAGTCGCGCGTATACACGACGACGAGGTCGCGCAATACGCTGAATGTGGTCGTGCTCGCGCCGAAATCCACGACCGCGATGGTGCGGTCGATGCCGCCATCCGGCATCTGGTGCGTCAGCAGGCGGCAGGCGTTCTCGAGCGCGAATGCCTCGACATCGACGAGCTTGGCCACCAGTCCGGCCGCGGTCACCGCGGCGACGCGCTGCTCGACATTCTCGGAACGTGAAGCGACCAGCAGCACGTCGCGCATGTCGGGGTCTTTTTCGGACGCCCCAAGGACCTGGAAGTCGTAACTGACTTCCTCCATCGGGAACGGAATGTACTGGTCGGCCTGCATTTCGATCTGCTGCTCGAGGTCGGCGTCCGACAGGTTGCGCGGCATCTGCACGGCCTTGGTGATGGCCGCATCGCCGCTTATCGCAACAGCGCATTCCCTGGAGCGCACGCCCGAGCGCTTGACCGCCCGGCGGATGGCCTCGCCGACCGCATTGGCGTCGACGATCGCCTTCTCGTTGATGGCGTTATGGGGGGTCGGCTCGGCCGCATAGGACTCGACCCGGTATTGACCGCCAGAGCGCGCAAGCTCGATCAGCTTGATCGACGACGTTGTAATGTCGAGGCCGATCAGCGGTCGAAACCGCGGTCCCAGCGAGATCTTCGGCAGCTTCAGCACGGAAATTTCCTTTTCAGGTCAGGCTATTGGACGCTTAATCGCTGCGCTGGGTCAAGTTCGCGACAACTATATAGCAAGCAATTGTTAAATTGAACGTGACCCGACTCGCAGTTCGATTGCGGAGCAGCCCCTCCCAGGCGCCGTTCCAGAGCTGTCCGGGGGGTAACCCCCCCGGCCCGGACCCTGGTCCCGGCGGCCGGTCGCGCCCCAGCGGGGCCTAGGCCGCCTTGTCCGCCGCAGATGCTGCACTCGATTGGGACTGCACACCGTGTTTGCCGTCACGGTACCGGCGTTGCCGAGGGCCGATCCTGGTTCCGGCGGCCCATCACATTACTATGCATAATCGCCGTCAGATGAAGAACCGATTGCAGCGCAGGCTGCGCATCGCCGCGACGATCATCGTGTCGCTGGCGGGCCTGGTCCTGATGGCTTTTCTCTCGACGTATTACTACCTGAAGCCGACCCTGCCGGACGTCGCACAGCTGCGCGACGTGCGCTTGCAGATGCCGCTGCGCGTGTACAGCCGCGACGGACGCCTGCTGGGCCAGTTGGGCGAGCAGCGCCGTGTCCCGGTCACCTGGGAGGAGATCCCGCCAGTGGTCGTGCACGCAGTGCTGGCGGCCGAGGATGACCGCTTCTTCCAGCACCCGGGCGTCGATTGGCAGGGCATGGTGCGCGCAGTCCTGGTCGCCGCATTCACTATGGAAGCCTCGCAGGGTGGCAGCACGCTGACCCAGCAACTCGTGCGCACGACTTTGATAACGAACGAGAAGCAGCTGCGCCGCAAGCTGCGCGAGATCTTCCTGTCGCTGCAGCTCGAAAACGAGCTCACCAAGAACGAAATCTTCACGCTGTTCGTGAACACCCAGTTCCTCGGCCAGCGTTCCTACGGATTCGCTGCCGGCGCCGAGACCTACTTCGGCAAGTCGCTGGCCGAGGTGAACGCCAGCGAAGCGGCGCTTCTCGCAGGAATCCTGAAGGCGCCGTCAAGGCTCAACCCGCCTGCAAGTCTGCAGGGTGCGACCGACCGGCGCGCCTACGTACTGCGCCGCATGCATGAGCTCGATTACCTCGACGACACGGCCTACGAGGCCGCAATCGCCATGCCGATTTCGCGCGAACTGCACGGCCCGCGCGTCGAGGTCGACGCACCCTATGTCTCCGAGCTGGTGCGCTCCGCGCTCTATGAGACCTACGGCGAGAACCTGTATACCGATGGCTACAGGGTCGTCACGACCATCGACAGCAGGCTGCAGCGCGCGGCGGATGTTGCGCTGCGCAGCGCCGTGCTCGAGTACGACCGCCGCCACGGCTATCGCGGCCGCATCGCACGCCTCAGCCTGCCGGCCGAACCGGATGATGCGGCGCTCGCGGTCGAACTCGAGCGCTATCCGGTCGTCGGCGGCCTGCAGCCGGCCGTGGTCCTGGCGCTCGGACGCAACGATGCGACCGTCGTCGCGCGCAACCGCAAGCGTTACCGCCTGCCGATGGAAGGCATCCGCTGGGCAAGGCCCGCGCGAAGCGCCGATGCCGAGGGCGAGGCACCGAAAAACCCCCGCGAAGTCGTCGCCGCCGGCGATGTCGTCTATGTCCTGCCGTCAGGGGAAGATGAAGCGTTGCTCGCGCAGCTGCCTGAAGTCCAGGGCGCATTCGTTGCCGTCGATCCGCACGACGGCGCCGTGGTCGCCATGTCCGGCGGCTTCGATTACCACGCCTCCAAGTTCAATCGCGTGACCCAGGCGCGCAGGCAGCCCGGTTCTTCATTCAAGCCATTCATTTATTCCGCCGCTCTCGAGGCGGGCTTCACACCCGCGTCGATCATGCTGGACGCGCCGGTCGTCTTCGAAACCCCCGCCAGTGAGGACGGCACGGTGGAAGAGGAAGACTGGCGACCCCGCAACGATTCAGGCCGCTTTTACGGGCCAACCAGGCTGCGCGATGCGCTTGCGCGCTCGCGCAACCTGATCACCATCAGGCTGCTGCGCCAACTGGGCATCAGCTATGTACGCGAATATGTCCAGCGCTTCGGCCTGCCTGCCGAGCATATTCCCGCCGACCTGACCGCCGCGCTCGGCACCGCCCAGCTGACACCGCTCGAGATGGCCACGGGCTTTGCGGTATTCGCGAATGGCGGCTCGCGCGTGTCGACCTATCTCGTCGAGCGGGTTTACTCCGCCGACGGCAGCATCGTGAAGGAAGCCACGCCGCGGCTGGCCTGTGCCGACTGTGAGCAGCAGAACTTCGAGGGCGGCGGCGCGCCGGTGACCATTACGGAGGACCAGATTGCGCCCCGTGCAATCTCCGAAGCGAACGCCTGGATCATGACCGACCTGATGCGCGAAGTGATCAGGAGCGGTACCGGCCAGCGCGCCCGCGGACTCGGCCGCGACGACATCGCGGGCAAGACCGGCACCACGAATGATGGCCGCGACGCCTGGTTCTCAGGATTCAATGGCGACTTGGTCGCGACCGCCTGGGTCGGCTTTGACCAGGAGCGGCCACTTGGCACCGACGAAGAGGGTGCGCACACGGCACTGCCCATGTGGATCTACTTCATGCGCGATGCACTGGCCGGCAACCCCGCACATCGCCTGCCGATGCCGGACGGCGTCGTCACTGCGCGCATTTCGCCCGAAACTGGTGAACTCGCGAGCGGCAGCGATTCGACGGCCATGTTCGAGTATTTCCTGGCCGAGCACCTGCCGGCCGGCTTTGACCGCGGAAGCGGTGGCAAGCAGCCTGGTGTCCAGGCGCCGAAGAACTACGAAGAGCCGATATTCTGATGCCGCGACGATCCGCACGAGCCGAAATGCTCCGACAGGCGCTTGCGCGCGAAGCGGCACGGCTGATGATCGAGCACGGCCTGCCCGATTACGGCCTCGCCAAGCGCAAGGCTGCCGCACGCCTCGGCGTGACCGACCACGCGGTGCTGCCGAAGAACACCGAGATCGAGGAGGCGCTCGCCGAGCATCAGCGGCTGTTCGTGCCGGAATCGCATGCCAGCGAATTACTGGATATGCGTCGCGCGGCGATCGCAGCGATGCGCCTGCTCGCGGATTTCGAGCCGCGCCTTGTCGGCCCGTTGCTGTCGGGCACGGCAACCGCGCACAACGACATCACGCTGCATCTTTTCGCGGATACGCCGGAAGCGGTCGCCGTGCAGCTGCTCGATCGCGGCATTCCGCACGAGTTTGCCGAGCGGCGCATCAAGGTCCAGCGCGACGAATTCGAGGCCTACCCGTCGGTGCGATTCACCGCGGGCCCGCACGACGTGGATGCAACCATTTTTCCGCTCGATGGCATCCGCCAGGCACCGCTCGGCCCGGTGGACGGCCGGCCGATGCGCCGCGCGACGGTGCACGAAGTCGAGGGATTGCTGGCCGGGCCTAGCGCTTCTTGACCGGAACGTAGTCGCGCAGCACCGGGCCCGTGTAGAGCTGGCGCGGGCGCGCGATTTTCAGCGTCGGGTCGGAGATCATCTCCTGCCATTGCGCGACCCACCCGGCTGAACGCGCGATTGCGAACATCACGGTGAACAGCGGGCGCGGGATACCAAGCGCGCGGTAGATGATTCCTGAATAGAAATCCACGTTCGGGTACAGCTTCCGGCTGATGAAGTACTCGTCCTTCAGCGCAATTTCCTCGAGCTTGAGCGCAAGCTCGAACAGTGGATTCTCGGTCTGGCCGAGCTTCGCAAGAACCTTGTGGCACATCTCGCGAATCAACTTGGCGCGCGGGTCGAAATTCTTGTAGACACGGTGGCCAAAGCCCATCAACCGCGCACCCGCCGCCTTGTCCTTCACCCGCGCAAGAAAATCCGGCACGTGGCTGACATCGCCGATTTTCTCGAGCATGTCGAGCACGGCCTCATTCGCGCCGCCGTGCGCCGGGCCCCACAGCGCCGAGACGCCGGCCGAGATCGCGGCATAGGGATTGCAGCCAGTGCTGCCCGCAAGCCGCACCGTCGAGGTGCTGGCGTTCTGCTCATGGTCGGCATGCAGGATGAACAGCAGGTCGAGCGCCTTCGCATGCAGGGGATCCACCACGTAGGGCTCGCAAGGCACGGCAAAGAACATGTGCAGCATGTTGCTGCAGTAGTCGAGGTCGTTGCGCGGGTACACGAAGGGCTGGCCGAGCGCGTGCTTGTAGGCGGCGGCCGCGATGGTCGGGATCTTGGCGATGATCCGGTGCGAGAATATCTCGCGGTGGCGGTCGTCGGTGATGTTGGTAGTGTCGTGATAGAAGGCCGCCAGTGAAGCGATGATCGCGGCCACCATCGCCATCGGATGCGCGTTGTGGTGGAAGCCACCGTACAGGCGCAGCAGCGACTGGTTCAGCATCGTATGGCGTGTGATCGAACGCGTGAAGGAGTCGAGTTTGGCCGCACTCGGCAACTCGCCCTTCAGCAGCAGGTAGGAGACCTCGAGGAAGTTGCTCTGTGCCGCGAGCTGCTCGATCGGGTAGCCGCGGTACAGCAGCACGCCCGCATCGCCGTCTATGTAGGTGATCCGGCTCTCGGTCGAGGCCGTCGACATGAAACCCGGGTCGTAGGTGAAGACACCGTGGTCGTGCCAGAGGCTGCCGATATCGACCACGTCGGGCCCGATCGTGCCTGACAGCACGTCGAGATCGCTGCTCTTGCTCGTCGCGAGATTGGTCAGCCGGTACTTCGCCTTGCCCATCAGTCGAAGCGTGTCATGCGGGACCAGCGGAATCAAGGATGCATTCGTAGCATCCTCTAGAATGTGCGCATGCGCACGGCGATCGCAGTTTACGTCCACCTGCCGTGGTGTGTCCGGAAGTGCCCATACTGTGATTTCAATTCACATGCGGCGCCCGCCCAGATTCCCGAGGAGGCCTACGTAACGGCTCTCCTTGCGGATTTCACTGCCGACCTGGACCTCGCGGCCGGCCGGAGCATCGCCAGCGTGTTCCTCGGCGGTGGAACGCCTTCCCTGTTCGGCACAGAAGCGATTGCGGCCCTGCTCGCGGGACTTGCCGCGCGCCTGCCGTTCGCGGCGGACGCTGAAATCACGATGGAGGCCAATCCGGGCACGGTCGAGCATGACCGTTTCGAAGGCTATGCCGCGGCCGGCGTGAACCGCGTGTCGCTGGGGGCACAGTCCTTCGATGCGGCGCGACTCAAGGTCCTCGGCCGCATCCACGGACCCGAGGAGATCGGCATCGCGGTTTCTGAACTTCGCGCCGCGTCGATCGCAAACTTCAATCTCGACCTCATGTACGGGCTGCCCGAACAGACCATCGCGGGGGCGCTCGCGGATCTCGATTCGGCCATCGCGCTCGGACCCGCGCACCTGTCCCACTATCAGCTGACGCTGGAACCCGGCACGGCCTTCTATCGCCGCCCGCCCGTGCTGCCCGATGATGACCAGGCCTTCGAGATGCAGCACGAGTGCCAGCGGTTGCTCGCCGCGGCGGGATTCGGGCAGTACGAGGTCTCGGCCTATGCGCAGCCCGGCCGGCAGTGCCGGCATAACCTCAATTACTGGCGCTACGGGGACTATCTGGGCATCGGGGCGGGCGCCCACGGCAAGCTGACCGTTGGCGACCGGATCATCCGCACCGAGAAGCCCCGCATGCCGCGTGATTACCTGCGGCGCTCGGCCGAAGGCCTGGGCAGCGAGGGCACGCGCCGTCCAGTGCCCGCGGTGGACCTGCCCTTTGAGTACATGCTGAACGCGTTGCGCCTGAATGAGGGCTTCACGCTTGCCGAATTCGAGCGGGCAACCGGGCTCGCCGCTGTGACAGTCGAGGCGCGGCTTGCAGTACTCGCCGCCAGGGAGTTGCTCGCTGAAAAGGGCGGGCGATGGACGCCGACCGAGCTCGGATTCCGGTTTCTGAATGACCTGCAGGCAGCCTTCCTGCCGACTGGCGATGGGGTCGTCGGCCGTGGCGAGTTGTACACAGCACCTTCATGGCACGGGCCGTAGAGGGACTTTCGACACATTGTTACTGATGTGCCTTAACTGGACCTAGGTAACCCATTGTTCTTACTTGGTAAAAATGCCTGATCAAAAATTAGTCAATTCGTCATATATGCGCGTTCGCGCGATTCGATGATCATTGCTACTCCACTAATCCACAGAGTTATCCACACAATTTGTGGATAAAGCGAAAATTCCCACAGATTCTTGGACTTACGCGTCCGGATTGGTGGCCCGCCAAGGGCTTTTTGCGTGGTGCCAGTCCTGATAGACTGCGCGCCCTTTTCGCAGGACCTCACCAGGATCGCAGTCATGAAGACGGACGTTCATCCGAAATACACGGAAATTACCGTCACCTGCACCTGCGGGAACAAGTTCCAGACTCGTTCCACGCTCGGCACGAGCCTGGAAATCGAGGTCTGCTCGAACTGCCACCCGTTTTACACCGGCAAGCAGAAAATGCTCGACACAGGTGGCCGCGTCGATCGCTTCCGCAAGAAATACGGCCTGAAATAAGCGCCCCCCGGCCAGGCTTGTCAACTTTTCCCGCCCGGACGCGTCCAAGCTGGACCGGGAGATCTTCATGCCGAAGCTGACTGGCAAGTTCCACGCGCTCTGCGTTGCCCTGCTGCTGGTCGCGAGTGCGACCAGCGCCATCGCGGCCGAATCCGAGAAACCGAAAAAGCCAAGCCGCGAGGTCAGGGCGGCGCAGGCCATGCACGTCCAGATCACGCAGTCCATGGGCGTGCACGATGATCTCGAGTTGCAGGAATACGTGCAGCGGGTCGGCGAGAAGGTAGCCAGGGTCAGCGAGCGTCCCGAACTCGACTGGAAATTCACGATTGTCGACACCGACGACGTCAACGCCTTCGCAACCCAGGGCGGGTATGTCTACATCTCGCGCGGGATCCTGCCTTACATGCAGAACGAGGCCCAGCTCGCTGCGGTGCTGGGCCACGAGATTGGCCACATCACCGCGCGCCACCTGCAGGCACAGAAGAAGAAGTCGACCATGGCGGGACTCGCGAGTGCAGCGACTGCAATTTTCACGGGTGTGCCCGCGCTTGCCGACCTTACCAACATGGCGGGCGCCGCGATCATCAGCGGTTATGGCCGCGAGGCGGAACTGGAAGCGGATCACCTCGGCGCCGAGTATCTCGCCAAGTCCGGATACAGGCCCGACGCAATGATCGACGTGCTATCGACTCTGAAGGACCAGGATCTGTTCGAGCGTGAGCGTGCGCGCCTCGAAAATCGCGAGCCGCATCTTTATCACGGCGTGTTCGCGAGTCACCCGGACAATGACACGCGCCTGCAGCAGGCTGTGGCAGCGGCTTCCAGCGTCGAGACCAGGGCCACCGGGGACATATCAAATGCCGACGGATTCCTGCGCGAGATCAGCGGGCTGCCAGTCGGCTCCAGCCGGCGCCAGGGCATGGTGCGTGATAACCGCTTCTATCACGCGGACTTCCAGCTGACGATGGCTTTCCCGAAGGACTGGCAGGTCCTGAATGAACCGCAGCAGATCCTGGCCATCGGCCCGAACAAGTCGCACTACCTGGAGATCAGGGCACAGGCGCCGCCTTCAGACCTGACCGACCCGCGTGAATTCGCCCTGCGCGGACTCGCCAGTCGGCGCCTCGAACGCCCCGAGAGCCTCAAGATCAACGGCCTGAGTGCCTGGACCGCCATCGTGCGCAACGATCCATCGCCGTACGGACAGTCCACCAATGTCCGTTACGTCATCATTTA
>Ga0224510_10000819_pt1 | contig 21952 bp, 23 predicted proteins | sample SF_May12_sed_USG_FD_170161 | JGI IMG/M metagenome (GOLD analysis project Ga0224510, IMG submission 170161) | Sediment microbial communities from San Francisco Bay, California, United States - SF_May12_sed_USGS_4_1 | ecosystem: Environmental > Aquatic > Marine > Sediment | place: USA: California... | reverse complement strand
GCCAACAGGGTCGCACCACCAAGCATCCACAGCTTGCCACCGAAACTGAGCAAGCGGCCCTGCACGCGACTGAACAAAGCCCGCGCTTCGTCGGTTCTTACTTCCTGTTTTTTCCAGCCAGTACCGTCGTCAGACACCCATAAACCCGGTGACGCCATCTCACTGAGACGCCACAACTTGCCGGCAAACGACACCACCGTCGAACCATCCATGGGCGGTAACAGCGCATTGGATTCAAACACTGCAGAATTGCGTTCGCCGTACGTCAGCTGCGCCCGTTCGCTCCAGTCCAGCTGCAAATTAAACAACTGCAAATTCTGCTCAGTCAGCAACGTCGAGTCCGCGTCCGCACAAGGTGGCGTTTGTGACGGCAGACAAACATCACCATAGCGCATCACCATCCCCAGCGGCTGGGCGCTGGCAATCACCGTATCGTTATCAAATTCAAACACCGTGTCATCGACGCCACTCCAGGCCATCGCCCTCACGTTGGCGGTCGGCGCAACATTGAGGTTGTAACTGGCCAGCAGATGCAATTGGCTTGCGGTAATTTTCGCCGTGCCTGCGGCCAGCACTTTGACTTCGCCGGTACTGGCATTCACCGTCGCCACCGCCCGGTTACTGCTCTGGTAGCTCACCACCTTATTGCCATAATTGGAATACGCCGGATTGATCACCGTCTCGCCAACGAATGCGTGCAAATCACCGCTACGCTCGAACACAATTTGCGGGTCTTTAGCCTCAACCCGCAACTGATAATGCGCCACTGCTTCGGCATACAGCGCATCGGCAGGTTTGACAGCAGTGATTTCACACACCCCTTCGCTGATCAGCGTCAGCACGCCACTGATCGGATCGACCTTGGCCACCGCTTCGTTGCTGCTGAAATAGGAAATTGAGCCATTGCCCGCACCGCCGCTGGCCAGGTTCGCCACCCCAGCCGTGCCCAAACGAATGGCCAGCGGCCCAGGATTATCAAACTGGATTTGTTGCGCCAGGCGCGTCACCTGCAGGCTGTAATACTGCTCGGCAGGGGCATACCAAAAATCCCCGGCCACATAGGCCGTCAGCACCGCATTGCCCACGCTGTTTAGTGTTACCAGTCCCCGATCGTCTACCTGAGCCACTGAGGGGTTATTGGTTTTGTAAACCACGGTCAACTTCGGCGGATCAATCACCGGATTGGCAAATGTCCCCTGGGAAATGACGACGGTGTGGTTGCCAGGGAACTCAAATTTCAAATCACGATTCTTCCGCGTCACCCACAGCGTATAGCTGGCACTGGCCTCGTCAAAACGGAAATCGGCGGCCTTGACGGCGGTAATCACCGCCCGTCCGACCCGGTGCAGGGTCAACTCACCGCTGACTGGGTTTACGCTGGCAATGCTGTCGTCACTGCTGGAATAGCGCACTTCGCCCACACCTTCGCCGCCCAGGGCCGGATTCACCACCCCGGTCGTTCCCCACGGATGAAGCAGCGGGCCGCGCTCATCAAAGTGAATTTGCTGCGGTTGCAATAGCAGTTCGTTGCTTTTGCTACCCAGACCACAGGCGCTCAACGCCACACAGGTAACAGCAATCAGCAGAAGTCTAACGTTGTTTAACAAAACAGGGGCCCAAGAAATTTTGACCTAGAATAGCAGCCGCTGCTTTACGCCAAGTTAAAAAGCCCCCCAAACCCCGGAAGGAATACCGCGTAAAACACCTAGGAAACGGCCTGCAGACTGTGCAAACGCGTCAATATCATACGGCATATTGGTTGACGCCGCATTATCCCGCGCCTTGGTGTAAAATAGCGCCTTTTCCGTAACCCGTGGCGTTTGACTGATGGAAATTGTTGTTAATGGCGAGTCCCGCACAATCCGGGACAATTACACTGTCGCCCATTTAATCAAGGACTTGGGCCTGACTGAAGGACGTTTGGCGGTCGAGGTCAACCTCGAGATCGTGCCCCGCAGCCAGCACCCGCAACACATGCTCAAAAGTGGCGACCGGGTGGAAATTGTCCACGCCATCGGCGGCGGCGCAGCCTGAGTCACCTGAATTGTTGAATTACCCTAGAGAGTAGAACCATGTCCCAAGTTTATGATGCGGCCAACGATCCCCTGATTATCGCCGGCAAAACCTATACCTCACGCCTGCTGGTCGGTTCCGGCAAGTACAAAGATATGGCCCAGACCGTCGCCGCCACCGACGCCAGCGGCGCGCAGATCATGACCGTGGCGGTACGCCGCACCAACATGGGCCACATGAAGGGCGAACCCAACATTCTGGAAGCCCTGCCGCCGGAACGCATCACCTACCTGCCCAATACCGCCATGTGCTACAACGCCCAGGATGCGATTCGCACCTGTCGTTTGGCGCGCGAGCTGCTGGGTGGCCATGATCTGGTGAAACTGGAAGTACTGGGCGACGAAAAAACCCTGTTCCCCGACATCCGCGAAACCTACAAGGCGGTAGAAGTGCTGGTGAACGATGGTTTCAAGATCATGGTTTACACCAATGACGACCCCATTGCCGCCAAGGTGCTGGAAGAAATGGGCTGCGTCGCCGTCATGCCGCTGGCGGCGCCTATTGGCTCCGGCCTGGGCATCCGCAATCCCTACAACATTCGCACCATCGTTGAAAATGCCAAGGTGCCCATCTTGGTGGATGCCGGCGTAGGCACCGCATCCGATGCTGCAGTGGCGATGGAGTTGGGCTGCGATGGCGTGTTGATGAACACCGCCATTGCCGGCGCACGCAATCCGGTGCTGATGGCCTCGGCGATGAAAAAAGCCATTGAAGCCGGCCGCGAAGCCTATCTGGCGGGCCGCGTGCCCAAAAAACAGTTTGCCTCGGCTTCTTCACCCATCGACGGACTGTTTTTCTAGTGGACGAGCAACAATCTAAATACTTTCGCACCGTCCGCAGTTTTGTGCGTCGCCAGGGACGGCTGACCGTCGGTCAGGAACGCGCACTGGAAGATCATTGGCCATTCTACGGTATTGAAGCGGGTGAGCACCCCCTGGATCTGGACGCGATTTTCGGCCGCAGTGCGCCCAAGCATATCGAGATCGGCATTGGTCGCGGCGAAGCGCTGCTGGCCATGGCCGAAGCCTGTCCCGAGATCGACTTCATCGGCATCGAGGTCCACCGTCCCGGCGTTGGCCACCTGCTGCTGAACGCGGCGGACAAAGGTCTGAAGAATATTCGCATCATCACCCATGACGCGGTGGAAATCTTCAAAAAGCAGATCGCCGACGGCTCGCTGGAAGGCGTTTACCTGTTTTTCCCCGACCCCTGGCACAAAAAAAAGCACAATAAACGCCGCATCCTGAACGCGGAGTTTGCGCAAATGGTAGCTGACAAGCTCAAGCCCGGCGGCCTGTTCCGCATGGCCACCGACTGGGAAGACTACGCGGTGCAAATGCTCGAGGTCATGAACGCCTGTCCCCGCTATCAAAATTGCGCGGCGGACAATGGCTACATGCCCCGCTTCGAACTGCGGCCACTGACCAAGTTTGAAAAACGCGGCCAGCGTCTGGGGCATGGCACCTGGGATTTGTGCTACGCCCGTCTCGACGACCAAAAGAGCTAAAGTCCGGTCGTAAATCACGGAATATTACTATTCGCCTTGCTTTTTACCCATTTGCCAACAAAGCTTAGTTGTTGGTCTGTACACAAATGAGTGGGAGAAAATGTATGAGCGATTGTTGCCTGTTGGTTGCCGATGAGGCGCGTGCGCGCATATTCGCCGTGCGCGGTGATAACGTTACTGGCTACTGCCTGATTGAAATGAACAGCCTGGCCAATCCTGAAGCCAGACTCGCCGATCGGGACTTGTGGAGCGAAACCCAGCCCGGCGGCACTGCATCATCCCGCAGTGGAAAACTACATAGCTACGACGACCATCGCGAGCGACAGCGCGCAGAGCACGAACGCGCGTTCGCCAAACGCGCCGCCAGCGTCGCCGTCCAGGCCTGCGCTGAAGAAAATGCCTACGAACTCCTGGTGGTCGCATCCAAACCCATGCTCGGCGTACTGCGCGAAGCCCTGGATGACTTATGCCCCTCGTTCCTGACTCGACAGGACGTTGCCAAGAATCTGACCAAACTCAGCTCGGCGGAGATTGTCGAGCATCTTCTGGCGGACGGCCTGATCGGCAAGCAGGCCGGGCGGCTGCCGGCCTGAGCCGCCCACACAGCCCTTCCCCACCCCACATAGGGGGAGGGCCGGCGCCAGCCTACAAGACTCCATTGAAATTCCCCCACTTTTCCTATAGCTTCTTGATAAATCAATAGCATCAGTAAACCCTCGCAGATTTTTCAGGGACCTTTTTAACTACAGGAGTATAGTCATGAGACAGATAGTTTTGTTGTTTGTCACGTTTTTGAGTTTTAGTGCTACTGCCTCCCCCCCTATCGCACCAACCGATCTCGTCAGATCTGGCGACAGCTATTTCAGCCTTACCCCATCCGTCACCCGCATGGATATTGACAGCGAAATTACCTACCTCTCATCGGGTACGGTGCTCCGCGTTTCCGGCAAAGGAGAAAGCCAAAGTACCGATCTAAACTATTCATACGGATTATCTAACGTTTCCACCGTTTCACTCCAAATAGAGCACGTTGCAAATAGCCAAACTGAATTTGATGCAAGTGCTAGTGGATACCAGGCAAAATTTAGAGGTGCAGAAAAAGGCCTGGGAGATGCGAAATTGTTGTACGTGACTCTACTGACTGATAGCAACAACCACAGGGTGGTTTTGGGCGCATCAGCCTCCTTCCCAGTGGGTGACGACGACCCCGGCCAACCTGAAATCATCGAAAACGGCACCAAAACTCAAGATCTAAAACAGGGCGGTGCAAGCACTGGCATGACTGACTACGCAGCAGGCGCTGCATGGTCGTACAAAACTTCAGACATCACTCCTTATTCACTCCTTAAATACACCATATCGGGGAGCAAAACAGAGAATGGCGAAAAAAAAGCACCAGGGGATGAGATCTTGCTAAATCTGGGGGCTGTTAAATACATAAATGACAAGTCTGATCTGAACCTCGCCTTTATGTATAACTACTCCTTCACAGGAAAAAGTGGCGACACAAAATCACTGCCGTACTCTGGTCTTGGTTTCTCCGCAACTTATTATTTACACGCCAGCAAAGATATCTCCATTGCTGGCACCGCAGGTTACGGTTTTTTCGACAACATAAAAGAAGAAGATAATGTTGCCGGCACAAAGGAAGTTTGGTCTTCATCTGGAACGACATTGGGATTGAGCATCATCTTCGCGATGTAATCTTATTTGGCTGGCCAAGAGTTACGGCCAGCCACTAAAATTCAATGCTCGCGCCAACGCTAAGGCTTTTTTGAACGTTGATATTGCGCAGCCCAATATCAGTCTCGGTATAAACTCCAGTTTCGTTTGATCGCTGCGTTTGTATTCCGTTTGCGACGGTCTTTTGATATCTCGCCTGCACAAATATTTCACTATTCTTCGAAAGGCTGCGAATAAATGCTGCTTTATATTGCCCTCCCCATCCTTCAGAACTGCCCGTAGCCGTTTTGTCACGCAAAAGATGATTGTCAAAATCGCTAATTATGACCTTTGGCGAATACGCCCCATAAAAAGATAGATGATATTTTTCAGATAAGTGTCTGGTAGTTTTAAACGCGACATAAAGCATTTTAGATTGATATTCATACTTGATCGTTTCTCCGGCTATGTAAATCGGCGAAGCGGTGGGTGTGGATGGATATTCCTCCAGTGTATTGCCCGCAGTGAAATCATATTTCTGCTGCAATGCTCCACCACCAAGTTCAATATTCCAATCTTCATAGCCAACAAAAGACACTTTCTTAAAAGCCTCCAGCGAGAAATCCCGACCATTCATCTGTAACTGACTTTCAGAATAAATATCCAGCGAATCTCGCATCGCATTTGGATCGGCAAGATAGTATTTAATCCCCCAATCGCTATCGATCATTTTGCCTGAATTTGACGAGACGGTTTCTACAACTGCGACCGTCAAAGTCCATCGATCATCCAGTGGCAGGAACAAGACAATATTTGCCACCTTCGTATTTATAGGAAAACGCAATTCACTGATCGGAAACCTGATCCTATAAGACTCACCGTTAGAGGGTGTTACACTTCCTCCAATCTGATAGGCCACCTCACCGTCACGCTGTCCGTATGCAGCTTCAACATCAAATGCCCGAGCTGTGTTTGAAAAAAAAATGAGAGAGCACAAACCAGTAAAAACTACCGAAGGCTTACCAATACGCATAAAAATCTCCCTGAACAAAATCAGACCTCCCTGTCGTTTTTGACAAGTGATCAGTGCTCTATTTCCAGCAGCCCCAGCAAACCTTCCAGGCCGGCGTGATTGATCACCGCGTCAGCCTGTTCCTGCACCTTGGGTTTGGCGTAGTACGCCACACCGATACCGGCAACCGACAGCATTTTTAGATCGTTGGCACCATCGCCAACGGCCAGCACCTGACTGCGGCTGATGCCCATTTGCAAGCAAAGCTCCTGTAAAAACTCTTCCTTGGCTTCCGCGCCGATGATTTTGCCCAACACCTTGCCGGTCAGTTTGCCGTCGACTTTTTCCAGCACGTTGGCACGACTGTAATCCAGCTTGAGTCGCTGCTTGAGCCGATCAGTGAAGAAAGTAAAGCCGCCGGACACCAGCGCAAATTTGATCTGCTGCCGCCTCAAGCCCGACAGCATCAGCTCGGCACCGGGATTGAGTTTCAGCCGATCGTCATAGACGGTTTGCAGCACGTCGGTGGACAAGCCCGCCAACAGCGCGACACGCCGGGTCAGTGAGCCCTCAAAGTCCAATTCGCCGCGCATCGCCGCTTCGGTGATCGCCGACACCTGGGGTTTGACGTTGGCAAAATCGGCGATTTCGTCGATGCACTCAATCGAAATCAAGGTGGAGTCCATGTCAGAAATAACCAGCTTCACCTGCGAGCCGTCAAAGCCACGAGGCAGTAGATTGATATCGAAAGGGTAGTGGGCGCGCAGTGCCTGCAACCGCGATTGACTGGGTGCATTGGCGAGATGCACCACTGCAAAGCCCCGCTTGAAGTCAATTCTGGCATCCAACTCTAGGGCCAGTTGCTGGCCTAGCTCGGCAGACAATCTTGGACCCTGCAAAATGATTTTGTACATGAAACCGCCCACAGCTCGTTGATCAGTGGGCGCTATTGTACCGTACCGAGGAAACAGAGAAATAAAAAACGGGCGAAAGGCCCGGTCGCGTGATCAGTGCGCCGGCTTTCGCAAGTTGTAATAACGGGTTTTGTCATCGGTGCTGTACACCAGGTCTGCGTGCTGAAAGTAATAGGTATCTTTCGGCCAGCCGACATTTGTCGCGGTTAATCCGCTGTTTTTGATGTACGTCACGCCTGCCTCGTCGGTAAACCGCTCATACAGACAGATGCGACCAAACCTGGTTTGTTCCTGTGCCATAGCTACCTCCAAAAATAACAATCTGACGGCAACAAGGACACAAAGCGCTTTGTGTTTCCTGACAGGTGAGGAAATCGTTTGGGGGGCTCCCTACACCTGCCAGGCAAAGTGTAGTGATCAAAGATTAAACAATCATTAATTGTAGGGTATTTGTCTTACCCCAGAGAAAGTAAGCGCCCGCTTCAGCGGTCTAGACTATTTCCCCGAGCCACCTGACTTATCATCAGCTGGAGCCGCCTGATCCAGCGGTGCCAGCGGACAGGGCGCTTTCTCGCGCTTGGATTTTTGCTGCTCCAGCACAAGACGTAGAAAAAGGGGGTATTTCTGCTTGATCGTTGGATTCATGGGACGCTCCTGACGAAACCACTCCCGTCTTAACAAGGCAAATTTGTCGCCAGACCAGGCCAAAACCCCAAATTTATTCTGCCAATGCGCGGCGCAGAGCGTCCTGAACCTCATCAACGGTGATCAAACGCATCACATCTTCGCCATGAGCACGCACACCCCAAGGCAAATCAGCCAGGGGCTTGCCGTATTCGGCCTGCACCGCCTGCGGGTACTTATTGACGGCACGATCCTGATCCAGATACGGCCCGGTTTGGTAGGGATTGGTTGCCGCATGCAGGCAAACCACCCGTGTCCCCACCGCATTGGCGATGTGCGCCGGTCCTGAATCCGAGGTGAGCAACAAGTCCGCCCGCTGCAAAACAGCACACAATTGCTTCAAGTTGGTTTTGCCAACCAGGTTGATATGCGCCACCGGACTGGCGGCCAGTATTGCCTTTGCGGTCTGCTTTTCCCGCTCCGTCGGACCACCTACCAACACCACCTGCATACCCAATTCGCGCACAGCAAAATCCGCCGCCTGAGCATAACCCTCTGCGTACCAGTTGCGGTGGACCCGTTTGGACGGACTGGAGCAGGCATTGATCGCGAGGATTTTTTTCCCTGCTGGTAATTGCTCGACGGCGAACTGCTGGGCTGCCTGCGGGATAGGAATATTCCATTCCAGTCGCCGCTGCTCGATCCCCAATGCACGGGCAAAACCAAACATGTCATCCACTTGATGCTGCGGCCTGCCTGGCTGAATGGTTTGATTGATCACCCAGCCATGCCCCTCTCTGGCGCGAGCCCGATCAAAACCCAACTTGATTTTGGCCGGAATCATCCATGCGGCGACATTGGCGCGCAATGATGTTTGCATGTGCAACAATAGGTCAAATTGCCTGCCGTTTAGATCAGCACGCAATTTTTTGTAGGCCCCCAGACCCAGCGATTTATCAAACACAACAAAATCAATTTCCGGGATATCGCCCAGCAATTGGTGTTCGATTTTGCCAATAATCCAAGTGATTTTGGCCAGCGGGAAGCGCGCTTGCAGGGTACGAACCACAGGCAATGCATGACAGACATCCCCCAAGGCAGACAATCGCATGACGCAAATCCGCCCAGGTGGACTTTCCAACAATGATTTCATGGAGACTAGCTAAACTCTTAAACTTTTGACGGAATCCGAGTGATCAACGGTATCACTTTTCCGCGAGTGTAACTGTCCTTGAATTGAATGTCGACGTCACCATCCAGCGCGCAGCCCCGGCACAACGCCAATTCCCGGCGCTGTCCCGTTGCCAGCAACTGGCGACAGCGATTAATTTCTTCGCCATTCCAGATGTCGACAACGCCGCGCTCGTGAATGTCGCCCACCAATTGCCGGCCTTCTACATCCAGGCTGCACAAACTGGCCGTACCATCGACAAAAAATGTAATTTGTTCCGCCATACGCTGACACGGTTTGCTCACAGCCACAGCACCGTCCTGCCGCCAAGGAAAATATCCTTCGCTGGCAAATCGCACCTGAATCTGCGAGCCGTATTGCTCACAAAACTTTTTGATGGCAACAAACTGATCCTGTCGCACTTTGTTGCTCTGCAGCTCGATTTGAACCGCGATATTTTTGCCACTTTCTCGCAAGCGACCGAGAAAATAGCCGACGTGAATCCCCGCCTGCGTGCAACTCACATCCGACTGACGTTTGAATCCACCCAGGCAGTCTTCCGAAAACTGAAAGCAAAACGCATCCACGTGCAGCGCGATCAACTCTTCGCTTAACAGCGGTGTCAACAACGATGCATTGGTGCGCAATTCAACTTTGGCGGTTGGATCTTTTTTGATGTAGCGGATTATTTCCGGCATGCGCTTGTCCAGCAACGGTTCGCTGAACAAATACGGGCGATAGGTAACACCCAAGCCGCGACTGCTGTCGATGATCTTTTTCCATGTCGCGCGCTCCATAAAAACCGGCTCGCAACTCTTTCCGTCCGCCGACGAAAAAACATCACCCACACCACTCACGACGGTCTCGATATGAATCACGCTCGGCACTTTTTTGTGCAGCGACAGCGTTGACGATATCTGCGGATCTCTAACCAAAATCACGGACACTCCCTTTCCTTAATACTCCAATCCAGCGGCCACCGTCCCTGGCCCGCTTCGCTCTCCATCTACCCTATTCGCCTAACGCAATGTTGTCAAAGGAGACCACCATCATCTTGCACAGGTCGGAGCGCAAATCATTTAAAACCGACAAAAAAAGACTAAGAACAAAGCTATACGCTGATCACATTGACCGGAATAGGCGGAAACTTGCTCGTTTTCTGTTCATCCGCCACAAAGCCTTCCCACTCGCTAAAATCAACATTTTCATAGGCATCACAACGCATGCACAATTCCAGTTGATCGCGCTTGCCAGCATCCAGCAACGCCCGGCAACTTGCTAATTTTTGGCCGCCCCAGATGTCCAATAACGATTCGGTTTTGATATCGCCAACGATTTGTCTGCCTTTGGAATCCCAACAACATAGCGTTGCGGTACCATCAACGTAGAAAAACATTTCATCCTGAACTTTCAAACAGGGTTTGTTTACTGCGTACGTCTGACCTTCCCACGGATAACGATACAAATCGGTGAAAACCACTTGGTCGGGAGCATGTTTTTCCCAATATGCCTTGAATTCAACCTGTTCTTGATCGGTACCCGGCAATCTGATCATCCGCACTTCGGTCTGCACGGGTTTGCTCGCCTGCTTGGCCTGTGCGAGAAAATAGCCAACATGGTCATAAACACGGTCATAGTTGATGCCGCGACTTTCATCGAAGGTCGTTTTGTAAAAACCGTCAATGGAAAACCGCATGGTGTCCACGCCAATTTCCAGCAATTTGTCGGTAACTTTGTGCGTCAGCATACTGCCGTTGGTGTTAAATTCCACCTTGGCTGTCGGGTCTTGTTTGATGTAGCGCACGATGTCAACCATGCGCTTGTCAGCAAACGGTTCGTTTAACAAAAATGGCCGATAGGTAACACCCAGCCCGCGACTCTCGTCGATAATTTTTTTCCAGATGGATTCTTCCATGTAGTTGGGCTGGCGCAGCGCATTATTCTGCGGGCAAAACCAGCAGGTTGCATTGCATTTGATAGTTGTTTCAATTTGTATAACAGCCGGTGTTTTTGCGTATAACTTACGATGCGGCTTAAACGTAGGGCGACTCATTCAATAACTTCCTCTATTAACTTGTAACAAGCGTCCGATGCACCTGCCTGAGCTTCTATAAAGCGCGCAGCATCCTCGCCTGCTTTTTGACGGTACGCAGGCCGTGACAATAAGTCAAACAAAAGCTGCGTAAACTGCTGACCATCCTGAATACTAAATGCCTTGCCTTTTTCCACCAACTGCATGGCCTCTGGTGAGTTTTGATAAAACGGCCCCATGATCGCCGGCACACCCATGGCGCTGGGTTCCATGACGTTGTGCACCCCTTTGCCGAAGGCGCCGCCGACAAAGGCAATATCCGCGTAGCAATACAACGCTGACAGCTGGCCTACGCTGTCCACCAGCACCACGCGCTGATCAGGCAGGGACTGGAACTGACTGAGTCGCTGCACACCAAATTCTGCCAGTTGCAGGTTTAAATCCTCAAGATGCGCCGAATCAATTTCATGGGGCGCAACAATCAAATACATTTCCGGAAAAGTGCGTAGCGCCTGACAAATCCCGTCCATCACCACCGCTTCGTCTTGCGGCCAGCAGCTACCCAAAATCAGTACCGGAGACTGCTTCAAGTATTCGGGCAATGCCGGAGGTTTGATGCTGGCGCGACGATCAAGCACGCTGTCAAATCGGGTATCGCCCACCGTGTGGGTATTGGGGTGATTCGGGCAAGTCGCCAGGAATCGCTCTGTATCCTGGTCCGACACGGCAAAAATCCCGTCCAATGACTGGTACAGGCTGCGGTATAACGAACGCGCCAAGCCCGACGTAACGCGCTTGGATTTTTCGTGCAGGGTCGCAGAAATCAAAAATTGCGGAATGCCTCGTTTGCGGCTTTCCCAGATCAAGTTGGGCCACAGGTCAAATTTGACATAGACCAGCGCATCGGGCCGAATCATTTCCAGCAAGGTGCGTACATTTTGGCGGGTGTCCAGCGGTAGGTATTCAATCGCCACCAGACTGGGATGCAGCTTGCGTTTGGTCGCCCACTGATAGCCCGACACCGAGGTAATGGTCAGCACGCACTCATGGCCACGCAGCATCAGCCGCTCCATCACCGGACAGGCCTGCAGATACTCGCCTGCACTGGCCACATGAAACCAGATCAACTTCCGATCTGCGCTGCGCTGCTGCAACTGTCGCTGCAGGCGCTCACTCCAGCCCTGCTGCCCCGCAAGTGTTTGCGCAAGTTTCTTGTTTTTTCTTGCCGCCAGCGACAAACCCAACCGCATCAGCGGCTGCGCCACGTAACAATAAATTCCCTGCCAGATCAAACGCATATCACTTCCTCAACCGAGCGAATTCCCGGTTCCGCCGCTATTTTAGCGCCAAGCCCCTTTATTCGCGACACTGTCAAGCAAATTAGGTATAATCGCGCCCTTGTGCGTGGCGCCCGCCCCGGATACATTTCCTCGGCAACGGCCGACTGTCGGCGCCCGACGTCTAACGATTTTAACTAACTCACTGATTTTTAAGTGGGTAAGCCGCTGAAGCTGTACCCGGCGATCGCGGCAGAGAAAAGAATTGCTAAATCATTTTTGAGGAGTAGCTATGTCTATCAAACATCCTGTTATCGCCGTTACCGGTTCTTCCGGTGCGGGTACCACCACCGTTAAAAATGCTTTCGAGCACATTTTCCGCCGCGAAGGTATCAATCCTGCCGTGGTTGAAGGCGACAGCTTTCACCGCTTTAACCGCGTAGAAATGCGTGCAGCTATCGCCCAGGCAGCCAAAGATGGCACCAACGTGTCTCACTTTGGCCCTGAAGGCAACGTGTTCGACAAACTGGAAGAGTTGTTCCGCGTATACGGCGAAACCGGTAGCGGTAAAGTACGTAAATACCTGCACTCTGTAGAAGAGGCAGCACCCTACGCACCGCTGCAGCCAGGTGAATTTACTCCTTGGGAAGACATCCCTGCCGGCACTGACCTGCTGTTCTACGAAGGTCTGCACGGCGGTGTGGTTACTGAAGAAGTTAACGTTGCCAAGTACACCGACCTGCTGGTTGGCGTAGTGCCCATCGTTAACCTGGAGTGGATCCAGAAGATTCACCGTGACGCAGCCCAGCGTGGTTACTCCGCTGAGGCGATCGTAGACACCATCATGCGCCGCATGCCGGACTACATCTCGCACATCACGCCACAGTTCTCACGCACTGACGTAAACTTCCAGCGCGTACCAACCGTGGACACATCCAATCCTTTCATCTCGCGCGACATTCCAACGCCAGACGAGAGCTTCATCGTTATTCGGTTCCGCAAGCCAGACACCATCGATTTCCCTTACTTGCAGAACATGATCAAGGATTCCTTCATGTCTCGCCCCAACACCCTGGTTGTACCTGGCGGCAAGATGGGCTTCGCGATGGAATTGATCCTGACACCGATGATCCACAACATGATCGAGAAGAAGCGCAAAGCGTAATTTGCTTCCATCGAACACAAAAAAAGCCCCGCTCTGCGGGGCTTTTTTATATCCAGAAAAGAACTACATCACCGGCTTTTCCGGCTCGTAGAGGAATGCCCCGGTCAGAATCACGATGAACCGCGCCGCCATAATGCCGCGTGCCTGCATCTTGTGTGCTTCGCGGCCGGACTGATCGCCGCGCAACAACTTGCGGCCTTCGGCAATCTGTATGGCATACAGCGCATACAGCGTCAGTACCAAACCGACGTGCATCCAGATCAGAAAACTGAAAATCTCGCCACCATCAATCAGTCGCTCTTTCCAGTCGCGGTTCATATAGAGATAAACCGGCATCAGTAAATCAAACAGCATCACAAAACTCATCGCCGGCACATGGATCATGCGATGTTTGTGCATGTGAGCAGCAATCAGCATCAAAAGGTAGACAACAGCAGAGGCAACGACAGTTTCGACGGTAAACATACAACTCCTGTTAGCATTGGCAACAAGCGGACGTTAACATAGCACGTTTGATAGCTAACCAAGAGATTTGTTCAATCCCATGAATCCCGCGTGGCTCGCCCTGATTATAATTTTGCTGACCGCCTGGCCAACCCTTGGGCGCAGCGACGCCACCGTGTTCATCTACCATCGGTTCGGCGAACCCACCCTGCCCAGCACCAACATTCGCATGGCACAGTTTCGTGCCCAACTGGATTATCTGCAGCAGCAGCGGTTTCAATTTTGGTCACTCAGCCGCCTGGAAGATGCGCTGCGCAAGCAGCAACCCATTCCCGACAAAACCGTAGTCATCACCATCGACGATGCCTATCTGTCCGTGTACCAGCAAGCCTTTCCTGAATTGCGCTCGCGCAACATTCCGTTTGCAGTATTCGTTGCCACCGACTATGTCGATCGCCGCTATCCCAATTACATGAACTGGTCGCAGCTGCGGGAAATGCGTGACGCCGGCGTGGAATTCGCGCCGCACACTGCCAGTCACGATCACCTGACCGAACGACGCGATAACGAAACCGCCAGCCAGTGGCGCCAGCGGATACGCACCGATCTGCTGCACTCCCAACAGCAATTACAGCAGCAACTAGGCATTCGCAGCAGCGTCTTCGCATACCCATACGGCGAATACAGCGAGGAACTCAAACAGATCATTAAGGAGCTGGGCTGGATTGCTTTTGGACAACACTCGGGCACCATCAATCTGCATTCAGATATTCTGGCCTTGCCGCGCTTTCCCCAATCAGAGTTTTATGGCGATTTGCCGCAGTTCATCGATAAAGCCAACAGCCTGGCCATGCCCATCCGTAAACTGCATCCAGCCGATCCCCTACGGCAAAATCATCAGGCACCGAAACTGCGAGTGGAACTGAGTCAATCCTTGCCCCGTGCCGCGCAAATACGCTGTTTTGGTGAAGGCAACATGCGAGTACGCTGGATCAAGCCCAACGTCGAATTTGAAGTCAGCACCGACCAACCGCTGAGCGGACGACGCAGTCGCTACAACTGCACCATCCCCAGCGATCAGCCGGGCCGTTATTATTGGTTCAGCCAGCCGTGGATTATCGCTGGGCAAGCTGAAGATTGATCATCTGTAATTCGTCCGAACGAATCATCGCACGCACATCACGCACGTACTCATCGCCGCGCTGAGAATATCGGCTCAGCCCCGCCGCCAACTGGTAAGCATCCAGTGGTTCGCCCTGTTCGCGCTGCTGCTCACGCAGGCCACGCAATTCACGGTAGGCACGATTGGTGTTCAAATTCAGCAGATACGAACGCACCGATGCGCGCAGCGACACAAACTTGCGCACGCCATGGGTCGCACCTTCTGCACGGTCCGATGGCGTCATCGACTTGCCTTCTGCCCAGGTCCATTGACCGAACAGGCTGTTGCCCTCAAGTGCAAATCGCGACGTGCCCCAGCCGCTCTCAATTGCCGCTTGCGCCAATACCAGCGAGGGTGGCACCACATCCATGCGACGCAGCAACAAACGACCAACGTCTTCATTCAGTACGTTCTGATGCGGTACGCGATAACGCTTAAGCAGCTTGAGTAACCATTGATCCGCGGGAGAATCGCCCAGCTCCCGCTCACCGTCACCCTGGCGTGACAACATCAATTTCAACAGCGCCCGCTGTTCAGCAATACGGCGATTTTCTGCCAGCACGATCGGCGTCAGCACACTGATAAACAGCTGCTTTTTCTCGTCAACGTCCGTCACCTCAGCATAATCCGGCGGCAAAGTCCGCAGCATCGGCCCATCCTCGACCTGCTCCACGCTGCTCATCAACGCCTTGAGCTGCGCTAACGAATCCACGTCCATGCCTTGATAATGCGTCTGTGTTTCCGCTCCCACCGTGTTAAGCCAAATCACACCAGCAAGTACGGCAGGTAGCAAAATTTTCACTATCATCTTGATTGTTCCATCCATTTTTCTGGTCATTACTTAACCAACCAGCCACTTCAGAGCCACGCACCATACCAGACTACTGCGCTCGGATCAAAATTTGGTCATCTGCCAAATTCCGCTTTCCCCGTGTTAAACTTGGCGTTTTCCGTCGCGAGCGAAGACTAGCATGCTGTTGATGATCGACAACTACGACTCTTTCACCTACAACCTGGTTCAGTATTTTGGTGAACTGGGAGTTGAGGTTGCTGTCCATCGCAACGACCAGATCACCCTGGAGCAGATTGCGAAATTAGCGCCAGAACGCATCGTTATTTCACCCGGCCCCTGCACCCCCACCGAAGCCGGCGTATCGGTGCCCACCATTAATCAATTTGCCGGCAAAATTCCCATTTTGGGCGTTTGCCTGGGACACCAGAGCATTGGCCAAGCCTTTGGCGGCCGCATCGTTCGCGCCAAACAAATCATGCATGGTAAAACCTCCATGGTTAGACACAAAAACATCGGCGTATTTGCCGGCCTGAAAAATCCGCTGGAAGTGACCCGCTATCATTCGCTGGTCATCGAGCAGGCCAGCCTGCCCGATTGCCTGGAAGTCACCGCCTGGACCGAAACCGCCGATGGCGGCATCGACGAAATCATGGGCGTACGCCACAAAACCCTGGCGGTGGAAGGCGTACAATTCCATCCTGAATCCATCCTCTCAGAACAAGGCCACGAAATGCTGGCCAACTTCCTGAAAATGACCGTTTAACCGCAAAAGGAACGCATCATGGACTTGCCATCGGCCATTCGCACCGTTATCGATCGTCGCAATCTCAGCCGCGCCGACATGACCCAGGTCATGCGCACCATCATGACCGGCGAAGCAACCCAGGCACAGATTGGCGGCTTTCTGATTGGCCTGCGCATGAAGGGCGAAACCGTGGACGAAATCGCGGCTGCCGCCAGCGTCATGCGTGAACTGGCGCAGCGCGTCGACGTCAACGGCCCACATCTGGTCGACACCTGCGGCACCGGCGGTGACGGCGCCAACACCTTTAACATTTCCACCGCCAGCGCGTTTGTTGCCGCTGCCGCCGGCGCCAAGGTTGCCAAACACGGCAATCGTTCCATTTCCAGCAAATCCGGCAGTGCCGATGCCCTGGAGGCCGCTGGCATTCGTCTGGACTTATCCGCCGAACAAGTGGCTCGCTGCGTCAACGAATGCGGCGTTGGCTTCATGTTCGCACCCATGCATCACAGCGCGATGAAACACGCCATCGGCCCACGTCGCGAAATGGGTGTGCGCACCATTTTCAACGTCCTTGGCCCGCTGACCAATCCGGCAGGTGCGCCCAATCAAGTGATTGGGGTGTTTTCCAAAGACTGGCTGGTGCCCTTGGCCGAAGTGTTAAAACAACTGGGCAGCAAACACGTACTGGTGGTGCACGCCGAAGACGGCATGGACGAAATTTCCATTGCAGCACCCACGCACGTGGCTGAGTTGAAAAATGGTGAAGTCAAAACCTACACCATCACCCCCGAACAGTTTGGAATCACTCGTGGCGACATCAAAGCACTGGCCGTTGATGGCGCACAACAAAGCCTGGCGATGATCAACAAAGTGCTCAATAACGAGCCCGGTCCATGGACAAACATTGTTGCCTTGAATGCCGGCGCATCGATTTATGCCTCTGGAATTACCGACACCCTGGCCGGTGGTATTGAAAAAGCACAGCAGGTGATCGCCAGCGGCGCCGCCAAACAGAAACTCGCTGACCTGGTCAGCATGTCACAAAAAGCATAAATAGCACGATGAGCAATACACCTGATATTCTGAAAAAAATTCTCGCCCGCAAAGACCAGGAAGTTGCCGAGCGCAGCCAAACGGTCAGCATTGAGCAGTTAAAATCCCGCCTCGCGCACGCAGACGCGCCTCGCGGATTCGTTGCCAGCATGCAGCGAAAAATTGCCGCCGGCCAGCCCGCTGTCATTGCTGAAATCAAAAAAGCCTCACCCAGCAAAGGCGTAATCCGCGAACACTTTGTGCCTGCCGAGATCGCCAAAAGCTACGCCGCTGCCGGAGCCGCCTGCCTGTCGGTGCTGACCGATGTCGATTTTTTTCAAGGCGCGGATGAATACCTCAAACAAGCACGCGCCGCATGCGATCTGCCGGTAATTCGCAAAGACTTTATCATTCACGACTACCAGGTCTACGAAGCCCGCGCCATGGGCGCCGATTGCATCCTGCTTATCGTTGCCGCCTTGGACGACGCGCAAATGCGTCACCTGAATGACTTGGCGCACACGCTGGGCATGGACGTATTGATAGAAGTGCATGATGAAGCCGAACTGCATCGCGCTCTGCCACTGGGCAACGAGTTGATCGGCATCAACAACCGCAACCTGCGCACCTTTGAAGTCACACTCGACACCACGCTGAAACTGCTCGATCAGATTCCCGATAACGCCATTGTGGTCACCGAAAGTGGCATACTCGCACCTAGTGACGTACAACTGATGCGCAAAAATCATGTTCACAGTTTTCTGGTAGGCGAAGCGTTCATGCGTGCAACCGATCCTGGAGCGGAGCTTGCGAGACTGTTTTTCAAATAACAAAAAGCCCGGAGTCTCCGGGCTTTTATATTTTCGGCAGACTTAACAACAACTGGCGATTGTTTTCGTCTTCTTCCTCGCGGAAATGTACGCCGATTCCCAGTAGTCGCACAGGTTTGTTTTGTTGGTCAAATCGCTGCTGAAACAACTGCTCAAACTCGGCCTGATCCAGTTGCTTTAGTGGTGCCTGGATAGTGGTGACGGTAAAGTCATTGAACTTGATTTTAACGAAAATCGATTTAATATCTGCAAGCGTTTTGTCATCAATGTGCTCAAGACGCACAGAAAACTGCGCAAACAATTCCGAAAAATAGCTAAGGCATTCATCCGCCGTTTTCAGGTCATGATTAAAGGTTTCTTCCACGCTCAGCGACTTTCGCTGGCGCTCCGGTTGCACAGGGCGATCATCAATGCCGCGTGACAAGTTATATAGCTCCTCACCAAAGCTACCGAATTCAAGAGCCAGCTCAGTTCGGCTTTTTCCGCGCAGCTGACCACAGGTTTTAATTCCCAGATGATGCAATTTGGCGGCAGTCACTTTGCCGACGCCGTAAATCTTTTCGATGGACAAATCATTGAGAAAATCATCAACCTTGTCGGGTGTCAGCACAAATTGGCCATTGGGCTTATTCCATTCGCTCGCCGTCTTGGCGAGAAACTTATTGGCGGCAATGCCGGCAGAGGCCGTCAGTTTCAGACTGAGATAAATGCTGCGACGAATGTCTTGCGCGATCAGAGTGGCGCTACCTTTGAAGTGGGGCGCATCGGTGACATCCAAATAGGCTTCATCCAGAGAAACGGGCTCTACAATTTCGGTGTAACGGCGAAATATTCCCTGTATTTTGCGCGACACTTGCTGATATTTTTCCATGTTCACCGGCAGCAACACCAGATCCGGACAAAGTCGAAGTGCATGAGCGCTGGGCATGGCGCTACGCACACCATAACGTCGCGCCTCGTAATTGCATGTGCATAATACGCCACGCTGATCGGGGCTGCCACCAACCGCTACCGGTCGACCGCGCAAGGATGGATCATCACGCACCTCTATCGCTGCGTAAAAGCAATCCATATCGATATGTATAATTTTTCGCATCAAACATTGACGCCAGCAATGCTCTACAGGCGATCGCGCTGATCCATGATGGTAAAACCAATCAAAGGAGGATCGATTTCTTTGGTCAATGCAATAACTTTGAAAAGCTCGCCCATTTCTGTTGGCATAATCAGCCTTTTTATTGGCTGAATAAAGCTGATGAATTTTTTGGTATCTGCCGGATCAACTTCCTGAAGCATGGATTCCAAACCACAGCCGGATAAAAACCCGGCCTGATTGGTGAACCCCAACACATCCAGTCCTGCGTCAAATGCAGCATCAGCAACGGCAGTAAACTCCACATGCGCAGTTAAATCCTGCAATCCAGGCCATGCGAGCACAAAACTATGTGCACGATGTTTAAAGTGCGCCATCAGCGTTCCCTCAAACCGTTCAGCCTGGAAAAATTCGCGACGCACATAACCATAATCCACCAGCACTATCGCGCCCTTTTTTATTTTGCTTGCTAACTCGCGCAACCACGGACGCATCTGCAAATTGATTTCACTGGTGTAACCATCGGATATCTGGCCACGATACTGGGCAAAAACCTCGTCGATGGCGCTGCGCAATTCATCACTACTGGGTTCCGCCTCCAGCCAGTCGAACTGACCATTGTTTTCGGTGACATACAACTCGGTATGCGGTCTATCGTGGTAAAAACGAACCCGATGCACCGGCATGGCGTCAGGCACTTCGTTACCAAACACAAAACCGCTGAAATTATCCGGCATCCGATCCAGCCAATGCACTCTATCCACCATGTACGGCATCGCGCTCAATAATCGCTGACGCTGACGGTCACGCAGGCGATGACTGATATCAACGATGTAATAGTGCTGAGGCAAACAGTTGAGTTTTTCCAACTCGGTAAGCACATCCAGCGCGAGCTTGCCGGAGCCCGCGCCAAATTCCAGCATGTCGCCACCGCCGATTTGTTGCAGCACCTGCTGCGCCTGCCGTGCAACGCAACGACCAAACAGCGAACTTAATTCCGGTGCGGTGACAAAATCGCCACCGTCACCAAATATTTCACTGGGGCCGGTGTAATAACCCATGTCCTGGGTATACAGCGCCATCTGCATGAAGCGGGCAAAGGTAATTCTTCCGCCGTGGGATTGGATATCGCGATCAATCAGTGCAGCCAGGCGCTGACTGTAGGCACGCTCATCGGCACTGGGTTCGGGCAATTCAAGAAAATTACTGACAAGGCTCATAATGGCGAATATTCGGCTACACTGTGCGTCAAGTTAACACATCTATCAATAATTCAGGATTCCAACGTGCAGAATAGTTCATCTTCCCTGGCAAAAAAAGTGATCTTGGTCACCGGTGCTGCTCACCGCGTGGGCGCAGCGATGGTTCGCAGCCTGCACGCCGAGGGGGCTAACATTGCCCTGCACTACCGCTACTCCCGCGCTGCGGCGCAGGCGCTGGCCGATGAATTGAACAATCAGCGTCCAAATTCAGTGCAGTTGTTCCAGGCTGATTTGGCCAACACAGCGACATTACCTCAATTAATTAATGAAGCCACTCAGGCATGGGGGCAACTCGATGTACTGATTAACAACGCTTCCAGTTTTTATCCCACCCCGATCGGTGAAGTGAATGAGACCGCATGGGATGATCTGATGGCCAGCAATCTGAAGGCACCGTTTTTTCTCGCCCAATCTGCTGCACCAGAGCTGACCAAAAACCAAGGCGCGATCATCAACATCGTCGACATTCATGCCGATCGGCCGCTAAAGGGCCATTCGGTCTACTGCATGGCCAAGGCGGGACTGGTGATGATGACCAAATCGTTGGCCCGCGAATTGGGACCCGAGGTACGCGTCAACGCCGTTGCCCCCGGCGCCATCCTCTGGCCCGAAGGTATTGATGAACTAGGTAAGCAGGAAATTGTGGGGCGCACCGCACTGAAACGCAGCGGCAGCCCGGAAGATATCGCCCGCGCTGTCGTTTACCTGCTGCGCGATGCCCACTACACTACTGGACAAATACTCGCCGTGGACGGCGGTCGAACACTCTCGAACTAATCAGCGTCTACGCTGGGCACTGAATTTTCTCCAGCCCCCCCAGCCCAACAATATCGCGCCCAACAGCATCAGCAACCATGGCTGCGGCGCCCCCACAATCACTGGCGGCGGCAACGGGGGCGTATTCGAACCACCCGGAGAAACCGGATCCAGCCACGGAGAATCCCCTGGCGTTGGCGTAAAATCCGGCAACTCTATTGGATCGTCAGGTGGCAAAGGCGAATTCGACGGCGGCTGACCGCCGCTGCCGGGAGTTCCGCCGGTGCCGGGTGTTCCGCCGGTGCCGGGTGTTCCGCCGGTGCCGGGAGTTCCGCCAGTGCCGGGAGTTCCGCCGCTGCCGGGAGTTCCGCCGCTGCCGGGAGTTCCGCCGCTGCCGG
>Ga0224510_10000818_pt1 | contig 21956 bp, 21 predicted proteins | sample SF_May12_sed_USG_FD_170161 | JGI IMG/M metagenome (GOLD analysis project Ga0224510, IMG submission 170161) | Sediment microbial communities from San Francisco Bay, California, United States - SF_May12_sed_USGS_4_1 | ecosystem: Environmental > Aquatic > Marine > Sediment | place: USA: California... | reverse complement strand
CGCTTTCGCGACGACGGTCCCGCTGACCAACCCGGCTCTGCGCGCCCACAACACCCCACCGATGTACACCGACATCGCGCCGATGCCGGGTGGAGGGTGGCTCGCCGCGTGCAAGTGCGACTGGGTTCTGAATCCCGGAGAGACCACCGGCACGTCGGCGGCTGAGAAGGCGATCGTGCGACTACTTCCCGACGGCACGATCGATCACTCGTGGAACAAGGCCGTGAAGAGCGACAGCGCCGCGTTCGGCTGGCACCTCGCGCTCGACACCGACGGCGTCGTGCTGGCCGCGGGCGGCTCGGACTTCACGCAGAAGCTGACATATGGAGGTCAGCAGATCTGGAAGACCGATACCGACGGGTCGTCGCAAACTGTGATCAAGTACGGCGACCGGTACATCGTGGGCGGACATTTCCGATGCGTCGGCAACTCTGTGTTCCATCCCCGCCTCGTCGCGCTCACGCTCAGCGGGGAGCGCGATCCGAGTTGGGTCGTGCCGGTGACGAACAGCTACAACGGCATCTGGGCGCTGCACAGCGACGGCCACTCGCTCTGGGTCGGCGGCGAGTTCACGCGGCTCGGTGGGACCTGGAGTCCCGCGAGCCAGCCGTGCGGCAACACCAAGCCGACGGCGACCGGTCAGACGCCGCAGCGATACCTCGGGCGGTTCTCCTGAGCCTTCGGGCCCGGACTCAGCTCCAGCGCAGGGAGTCGAGGAAGGCGCGGAACTTCCGGTCGGTCTCGTCGACCTCGCCCGCGGGATCGGACGCGGCGACGATGCCTGCACCCGCGTAGAGGGTGGCACGGTCGCCCTCGAGCTCGGCGCATCGAAGGGAGATCGCCCAATCGCCGTCGCCACGGGCGTCGACCCACCCGACAGGGCCCGCGTAGGCACGCCGGTCGAACCCTTCCAACTCGGAGATCATTGCGCGCGCAATTATTTCCGGGGTCCCGCAGACGGCCGGGGTCGGATGCAGCTCGGCGACGAGATCGAGAGCGCTGACGGACGTGTCTCGTAGCGTTCCCTCGAATCGGGTCGCGAGGTGCCAGACGTTGGCGGTCGGCTCCAGCACCGGTTCTGCATCGAAGGAGAGATCGTCGCAGAACCCTCCGAGCACCTCCGCGACGGCTGCCACCACGATGGCATGCTCCTCACGGTTCTTGGACGAAGCCGCGAGCGATTCGGCGCTCGCGAGATCCTCGTCGGCGTCGCCCTCACGTGGCGCGGTGCCGGCGAGCGGCATCGACCGTACCCGGGCGCCCCGGAGAGACACGAGCAGCTCGGGGCTCGCGCCCACGAGCGTGCGGACCGCGCGACCGCCGTCGCCGGTCGGCGCGGCGAAGGTGAAACAGTGCGGCTCGACGGCCCGCAGCCGATGGGCCAGGCGCCGTGCGTCGAGGTCGCGGCCGGCTCCGACCTGCAGCGTTCTGGCCAACACGACCTTCTCGAGATCGCTCGACCCGATCCGCTCCACGGCCGACGCCACTGCCGCCGCATAGACACTCGCGGCCGGCTTCTCCGACAACTGCATCGCACGGAACGCTTCGTGCGGCAGGTCGCCGAACACCCGTTCCGGCAGGAACGCCGTCGGTTCCCCCTCGGGGTCGCCCTCGAGCTCGAGCAACCAGGTCTCGCCGTCGTCGGAACGACCCACCATGCGCCGGGGCACCCACAGCGATGCGTCCTTCGCCGCGTAGGGCAGCGCCCCCACCGCCATCGGTGCGACGCTGTCCGAGTCGATGTCCGCTAGCACCCTCAGGCTCTGCCGGGCGAGGGACCGCAGGTCCGACGCAGCTCCGATCTGGAGTCCGTCGGCGAGCGAGGGGGCCGCCACCCCGAGGCCTTCCCGTTCGAAGAAGAACCCACGGGGCGCCGCGTACGCGGCGAGCAGGTCGAACGCCGGACCGAGCGCGCTGGCCCGGAGGGCGTGCGTCACGAATGAGTTCCCATCAGGAGCTGCGTGAGCCCTCCCGAGAGCTGGCGCCGCTCGGCGTCGGGGAAGCCCTCGTCGTGCAGCATCGACAACATCTCGCCGGGCGTGGGCAGATACGCCATCGACTTCGGCAGGTAGGCGTAGGAGTCCTTGTCCGACAGCGCCCCGCCGATCAGCGGCACCACATGCCTGAAGTACACGCCGTGACCAGCTCGTACCAGCCGGTTGTCGGGCTCGCTCGCATCGAGCAGCGCGATGCGTCCGCCCGGCCGAACGACACGCCCCAGTTCCCGGAAGAAACCCCCGAGCGACACCACGTTGCGCAGCGCGAAGCCGCACGTGACCCCGTCGACTCCCGCGTCGACGAGCGGAAGCTGCAGGATGTCGGCCTCCACGAGCGCGGCGTCGGTGCGGGCCTGCATGAGCATGCCGTGGGAGAAGTCGAACCCGACCGCGCGGTAGCCACGCCGCTCGAGCTCCCTGCAGAAGTCGCCGGTTCCGCATGCGAGGTCGGCCACGAGCGAGCGCCCGGGCAAGCGGAGCGACGCGACGGCCCGGCGACGCCAGCCGACGTCCATGCCGAAGGTCATCAACCGGTTCACGAGGTCGTAGCGAGGCGAGATCGTGTCGAACAGCCCCCTCACCGCGCGCCGTTTGTCGGCACCCTGCGGAAGCCGCGCGCTCACGACGTCGCCTCTGCGCCCGTGGCCCCGCCCGTGCCGAGCGGATCCTCGATGTGCTCCTCCGCGGTCTCGAGCAGCACCCGTCGGAAGTGATGCGAAACGAGCGTCGTGACCGCCGGCAACAATTCGCGGAACGCATCGACCATCTGCTCGGCGGCGCGCTCGTCGTCGCCTGCCGTGTCGCGGATCGGCTTTCGCACGTGCTCGTCGAACAGGTCGACGGCCCGTTCGGCGAGCCCCCGCATCGCGGTGTCGGCGTCGCGAGCGAGGGCCAGCAGCTGCGGCAGCGGAAGCCCGAACTCCAGCAAACGGAGCGCGGTGCGCACCACATCGATGTCGGCCGCGGTGTAGCGGTCGTGTCCGTCGACACGCCGGCCGAGCCGGATGCCCTCGCGTTCGACCGCCTGGATCAGGGAAGCCGGCACGCCGCTGGCCGCCGAGAACTCCTCGAGGCTGAGCACCTCTCCCGCATCGACGGAAGCCGGTTCGCTCGCGGCGGCGCGGGCCGCGGCCACCGCAGCGGCGAGGTCGGCGTCGGCCACGCCCAGCTCGCCCGAGACCACACGGCGGATCGCGGCGAGCGTCAGGCCCTTGCGCTGCAACGACCGGATCTCGGCGATGCGGTCGGCGTGCTCGGATCCGTACCAAGCCAGGCGGCCTTCCCGATCCGGAGGCGGGAGCAGCCCTCGCGATTGGTAGTAGCGCACGGTGTCGACCGAGATGTCACAGGTTGCGGCGAGCTGTTCCACGCGGTACCTCATGACCGGACACTCTACGAGTCAGCGCTCATACGGTCATGAGGGGTGGATGCCTCGCCTGGCGACCGACGGTCCCGACCTGACAGGATTCGCCTGCGATGAGCCGTCGGGCGCGTGGTGTCACCAGCCTGGGTCTCGTGCTCGCGTGCGTGCTCGGCACGATGGCGCTCGGAGCGATGTCGAAGGCTCCCTGCGCGTCGGGTCAGTGGAGCGACCTGCGGCAATACCGCCTGCTCTGCTACACCGATGTCGTGCCGCTGCTCGATACCGAGCAGCTCCGAGGAGCGCGGTTGCCGTTCCTCGATGAGTGCACCCCTGTCGAGGGGCAGAACTGCGACGAGTACCCGGTGGTGGCGATGTACGTGATGCGCGCCGCGGCGTGGATCTCCGGCGACGACTACACGCCCTTCTACTGGGTCAACGCGCTCCTGTTGACGGGGTTCGCGGTGGCGATCGCGGTGATGCTCTATGTCGCGAACGGCTCGCGAGCGCTCTACTTCGCGCTCGCGCCGACACTGCTGGTGTACGGAACCGTGAACTGGGACCTCGTCGCGGTGGCGCTCTCGACGATGGGACTGCTCGCCTTCTTCCGACGGCGGGATCGTGCGGCAGGCGTGGCCCTCGGCCTCGGCGCGGCGACGAAGCTCTATCCGGCGCTGCTCGTGGTTCCGCTGTTGGCGGAGCGGATGCGTGAGCGGCGGCCCGACGGCGCGATCGTGCTCGGCTGGACGACCGTGGGCACATGGCTCGTGGCCAACCTGCCCTTCGCCGTGATCGCGCCCACCGCGTGGCTCACGTTCTTTCGGTTCAACGGAGAGCGCGGCGCAGACTTCGACAGCCTGTGGTACATCGCGTGCCGGCACACCGAGATATGCCCCACGACCCGAGTGATCAACGTGGCGTCGTTCGGGGTCTTCCTCGCCGTCGCGGCGGCGGTGTGGGCGATCAAGGTGCGGCGGCACCCCGACTTCGCACGGTGGACCCTCGGCCTGCCAGTGCTCGTGGCGTTCCTGCTCTCGAACAAGGTGTATTCGCCGCAGTACGGGTTGTGGCTGCTGCCGTGGTTTGCCCTCGCACTGCCGCGGCTGTGGATCTTCATCGCCTTCAGCCTGACCGACGTGGCGGTGTTCGCGACACGGTTCACGTGGTTCGGGCGGCTGCAAGGAGCCCCCGGCGCATCGCAAGAGCTCTTCGAGGTCATGGTGCTGCTGCGCGCGGCGGTGCTCGTGTGGTGCGTCGTCTCGTGGATCAGGCGCCCGCCCGAACCGATCGAGATCGAGCGCCGAGCCATCGACGCACGCCGTGTGCCCCGGACCGAGGCCGTGCCGTCGTGAGCCAGCCTGCGCAGGTCGACTCCGAGCGGACCGCGCCGGTGCGACTTCGCGACGGCGTTCGGGACTCGCTGCTCACGTTCCTGGGAGTGCGCATCGGGTTCTCGCTGCTCGGCCTCCTCGCCACCGGGGTGATCGAGCCGCGCCAAGGGGTGCCCGCCGTGGCCGGCTGGCCCATCGCGCCGGTGACCTCCGGGTGGCACCTGCTCGTCACGGCCGCAGAGCGTCAGGACGCCGCGTGGTTCCTCGCGATCGCGGCGCGCGGCTACGAGGCGACCGACGGGAGCGCGGCGTTCTTCCCGCTGTATCCGCTGTTGATCAGCGCAGTGGCCCGGCTGCCGGGCATCGGGCCACTGGGCGCCGCGCTGATCGTGTCGAACGCCTGTTTCGCCGGCGCGCTCGTCATGCTGCACGGTCTCTCGCGCCTCGAGGGCATGTCGCCGGAGGCCGCGAGGCGAACGGTGCTCTTCGTCGCGATCTTCCCGACCGCGTTCTTCTTCCTGGCGCCGTACACCGAGGGACCGTTTCTGCTGTTCACCATCTCGGCGTTCTGGTTCGCCCGGCGCGACCGATGGGGGCTCGCGGCGGTCGCGGGCGCACTTGCGGCCGCCACCCGCAGCGTCGGCCTGCTACTCGTGCTCGCCTTGGGGGTCGAGGCGTTCCTACGCAGCCGCGAGGACGGCCGCTCGGTGATGCCTCGTCTGGCCGCCGCGCTCGCGGTCGGCCTCGGACCGTTCCTCTACCTGGCCTGGTGGCGCGTGCAGCATGGCGATGGCCTGGCGCCCTGGAGCGCCCAACGGAACTGGCAGCGAGAGCCCCGGTTCCCGTGGCAGACCTTGTTCGACGCGGCCGGAGATGCGTGGCGCCTCGGCGGATACTGGCTGGTCGACCTGCTCGTCGTCGCCGTCGTGTTGATCGCGACGGTGGCAGGTCTGCGGTGGCTCCGCTCGAGCTACAGCACCTACGCCATCGCGAGTCTCATCGTGCCGCTCGTCTATGCCTGGCCGGAGCGGCCCTTGCTGTCGATGCCCCGGTTCGTGGCGGTGATCTTCCCCGCGTTCTGGGTGCTGGCCCGAGCCGCCGAGCGACGGCGCGTGCCCGAGGTCGCGGTCGTCGCGACGTTCGCCGGTGGCTATGCGCTGTTGGGTGCCCTGTTCGTCACCTGGTGGAACGTGTTCTGATGCCCCCGCGCGCCTGCGCACCCCCTTCCCATCGCGGCGGCGCTCGAACGACTAGGATGTGCGCAACTCGGGGGGCCCTCAGGAGGGGAACGTGACGATCAAGGTTGCGATCGCGGACGACCACTCGCTGGTGCGCCAGGGCCTGCGACGGTATCTCGACATGGCCGACGGCATCGAGGTGGTCGGCGAGGCCGCAGACGGCAAGGAACTGCTCGAGCTCATCGGCAACGGCACCCCCGACATCGCCTTGGTCGACATCCGCATGCCCGAGATGGACGGTCTCGAAGCGGCCCGCGAGATCCGCGACAGGTGGCCCGAGATCGGTGTGATCATGCTCACCGCCTACGACGACCGGCAGTTCGTGGTGGAAGCCGTGCGCTCGGGCGCCCGCGGCTACGTGTTGAAGGCGCGCGACGCCGAGCACCTCATCCAGACCGTGCGCCTGGTCGCCGGCGGCAACATGGTCATCGACCCCCAGCTCGTGGTAGCGCTGGCCGAAGAGCTCTCCACGGCCAAGGAACGCGACCGAAAGGCCGAGACCCTGACGGCCCGTGAGATCGAAGTGCTGCAGCTGCTCGCGTTCGGACACACGAACCGCGACATCGCCGAGCGTCTCTACATCTCTCCCGATACGGTGAAGACGCACCTCGAACACATCTTCGAGAAGCTGGGGGCCTCGGATCGCACGGCCGCCGTCGCAGAAGCCCTCCGCCGCCGCTTGATCGAGTAGGCGTCGACCGCTGTGCCTGGGCCGCTCGGCGGGGCCGTTCCGCGCGGCACTCCCCTCGACGGGCTAGTCCGTCCGGTCTGCAACGACCCCCGGTCGGGTGATGGAGTCCGACGCTCGGAGCGGGCATCATTGATTCCGTATGAGTGACACCTCCGCTCGCGAACGCGCGCGCGCCCATCTGGGCACGGGCGTGGTCCTCGGCACCGCCGCGCTTGCCATCGTCGTGACCTATCTGTGGTTCCCTGCGGGCTCGCGGGAGCAGGGTCTCGCGAGCGAAGTCATGGTCGCCGGCGCGTGTCTCCTGTCGGGCGGCATCATCTTGCGGGCGGTCGGCAAGGGCGACGCGTGGCGAGGAACCGTGCCCCTGGCCTACGCGATGTTCATGATCGGTGCGGTCAACGTCTTGTTCCTCGTGAGCGACGTCAACGGCAGGGGCGTGTACCGGCCACGCCTGAGCGACCTGGCCTTCGTCCTGCTGCTCGTGCCGATCGTCGAGTTCGCCCGGGGGGAGTTCCGCCACCACCTCGACGAGCGCGACACCATCGAGATCGCCACCGATGTGTTCTTGATCGCGGCGTCGGTCACGGCGCTGATGTACGTGGTCGTTCGGCCCTTCGACGCGAGTCCGCAGGCATCGATGACCGCGGCGATCTTCAGCGTGCTCACCGCGACGCAGTTGGCCACGATCGGAGCCCTGCTCCTGTGGAAGCCGTCGCGCCGGCACCTCGTGCTGTTCGGCATCTTCGCGAGCATGGCGGCGGCGACCGCGACGTTCGGCTGGCACTGGACCCGCGGAAGCTTCGACGGCACGATCGCCTCGATCGACTTCCCGTTCATGCTCGGACCACTCGCCCTCGCGGCCTGGGTCGTGTTCACGGGCCCCGCGAGCGCTGATTCCGCGATCCTTTCGCCGCCACGTCGATGGGTCCGTCCGGTGCTCACGAGCGTCTCGGTCGTGACGGCGTGCGCAGCGCTCGCGGTCGTAGCGATCTTCGATGACGAACGCGGGGTGGCAGGGGCGCAGTCGACGGCGATCATCCTGCTGCTCGGAGCCGGCATCGCCGCGCGCATCCTGTCCAACCAGACGGCGAGCACGCTCGCACACCGTGAGACCCGGGACGCGCTCGAGGAGAAGGAGCGCGCACTTGGCGAGACCGACCAGGCGCTCGAACGCGTGCGGGAGGCGAACGAAACGCTCCGCCAATCCGAGGAGCACCTGCGACTGGTGTTCGAGACCGCCGAGGACGGCATCGTCGAGCTCGACGAACACGGCATCGTGCTCCGGGCCAACGAGGCGTTCGCCGAGATGGTGTCGCTGCCGGAAGAGTCGATCGAGGATCAGCCATGGACGGCGGTTGCGTCGGTCGTCGTAGGTGCCGACGAGGCGTTTGCGGGGCTGCGCACTGGCGGCCAGTCGCAGATCTCAAGGCCCGACGGACAGATCCTGCATCTCGAGTCGCGCCGGTCCGAGGTGCCCACCACGCCGCCCCGGACATTGCTGCTCGTGCGCGACGTGACCGCCGCGCGGGTAGCCGACCAGACGATCCGATCGCTGTTCCAGTTCCTGCAGGACCGCGACGAGGATCGCAGCCGGCTGATGCGTCGGACCAACGCCGCGATCGAGGCCGAGCGCAACCGGATCGCGCGCGACCTGCACGACGGTCCGGTGCAGGGCGTGAGCGCGGCGTCGCTCTCGCTCGAGGCGGCGCTGTTGATGATCCGGGCGGGCGACGTCGACGAGGGCATCGAGGTGCTCACCAAGATCCGTGAGGAACTCGCCGGCGAGGCCGACGCCCTTCGCCGGCTGATGTCGGGGCTGCGCCCGCCGGTGCTCGAGGAGCGCGGCCTGCTGCCGGCGCTCAGAGAGACTCTGGTGCGCTTCGGTTCCGACCAAGGTGTCGATACGGAGTTCGCGGGCCGGGTCGACGTGCCGCTACCCGAGGACCTCGAGACGCTCGCCTACCGAGTCGTGCAGGAAGCGTTGAGCAACGCCGCGAAGCACTCGAAGGCGAGCCAGGTGATGGTCATGGTGCAGGCCAACGAATCGCAGCTTCGGGTCGAGATCGAGGACGACGGCCAAGGGTTCGACGCCGGGCTCGCGCGCGACTTCCTCCGCGACGGCCGGGTCGGGCTCGCATCGATGCGGGAACGGGTCGAGCTCGCGAGCGGCTCGCTCGTGGTGCGGTCCTCGCCCGGACGGGGCACTTCGATCGTTGCGTCGCTGCCGCTGGACGAGCTCGCCGCATCGCAGGGCGGCGCTTCGATGCACGAAGCCTCGTAGTCGCTACGGGGGCGGAGACTCGGTCGGCGACGGTTCCTCTGTGGGTGATGGCTCCTCGGTCGGCGACGGTTCCTCGCTCGGGGAGGGCTCTTCGCTCGGGGAGGGTTCCTCGCTCGGCGACGGCGACACGCTCGGCGCGGGCGACGACACGGGCGTCGGCGCCCCCTCGGTCCCGGTGAGCGAGAACTCGGTCGAGAACGCCGTCGGTTCCCAACCCCACTCGTCTTGCCCGTACGACATGGCCTCGAGCATGAAGTCGTGCCAGATGGCGGCCGGGATGGTGCCGCCGTAGACGACGGGCACCCCGGCGACGTTGATCAGGGGGCGTTGTTCCTCGGGATAGCCGACCCAGACACAGGTCGAGAGCTGCACGGTGTAGCCACAGAACCAGGCGTCGACGTTGTCCTGCGCGCTGCCGGTCTTGCCCGCCGCGGGCCACGGGAAGATCGCCGCCGACGATCCGGTGCCGCCTTGCACCACGCCTTGCAGCGCCGACGTGACAGCCCTGGGCACGTCGGGAGTGTCGAACTTCGGCCTGGAGGGCGACGAGACCTTGCGATCGGCGGGCTGCCCGTTCGCCCTATCGACCGCGAGCAGCGGATTCGCCCGGTGATACACACCGTCGGACGCAAGCGTCGAGTATGCGTTCGCCATCTCGAGCGGATTGATCTGCACGCTCCCCAAGGTGATCGAGCAGACCGACGGCAGCTCCGACTGGATACCGAGCCGATGGGCCATCTGCACGACGTCGTCCGGGCCCCCATCGAGTGCCGCGACGAGCTGAGCGTAGACAGTGTTCACCGAGTTCACCGTAGCGCCGTACAGATCGACGGTTCCCGCAGAGCTATCGCCGGCGTTCGTGGGCGTCCACAGCCCGTCGGGCCCCGCGCATCGTTGGTCGGGGATCGTGATCGTCGACGGGCCCGACCAGTACTGACCTCTGAGGGCGAACCCTTGGTCGAGCGCGGCGGCCAGCGTGAAGGGCTTGAACGCCGAGCCGGCTTGGCGCCCGCAGCCCTCGCACGGCAACGTCGCGAGGTTCAACTTCGACTCCTGCCAATCTCGACCGCCGACCATCGCGAGCACCTCGCCGGTGGCGTTGTCGATCGTGACGAGCGCGGCGTCGGGGTTGTAGTCGGAATCGGGCAGGTTCGCGTCGACCGCAGCTTCCGCCATGCGCTGCAACTTCAGGTCGAGCGTGGTCGTGATCTGGAGGCCTCCGCCGTACACGCGAGCGCTGCCATAGCGCTCGAAGAGGTCGGAGCGAGCCCATTCCACGAAGTATTCCGAGCCGGCGGGGCTCGAGATGCGATCGGATGCGTCCTTCTGTGACGCGGGGATGCCACAGCACGGCCGAGCCTTCAACCGGGTCGCCTCGCTCTGCGGGATGTACCCGTACCCGGCCATCTGGTCGAGCGTGTAGTCACGACGGAACTTGTTGTCGAACTTGCTCTTGATCGGGTCGTAGAGGCTCGGCGCATGCAGCACCGCGGCCAGCACCGCGGACTGGTTCACGGTCAGCTCAGATGCGTGCACGTCGAAGTAGGTTCTGGCTGCGGCCTCCGCCCCGTAGGCGCCGTGGCCGAAGTACACCGTGTTCAGGTACTTCGCGAGGATCTGATCCTTGGTGAGCTCCTGCTCGACCTTGATCGCGAGCAGCGCCTCACGGACCTTCTCCTTGATGGTGCGCGGCGGCGTCAGGTACTCGCGCGCGCCGTTGGGATGCTCGATGTACTGACCGGCGTAGACGTTCTTCACCAGCTGCTGGGTGATCGTCGAGGCCCCGACGACCGTGTCGCGCTTCACGAGGTCGGTCCATGCCGCGCTGATGATGCCGCGCACGTCGATGCCCGGGTGTTCGTAGAAGCCGGCGTCCTCGGTCGCGAGCACGGCGTGCTCGAGGTTGTCCGAGATCTGGTTCAACCCGACGATCTCGCGGTCGACGTCGCCGTGCAGCGACGTGAGCTGCACGCCGTTGCGATCGAACAGGAAGCTGGTGCGGATCGGCGGCAGGGTCTCGGGGAGATCGATGCGTGCGTACGCCATGTAGATCGAGCCGGCAAGCGTGGCGATGACGAGCACGGGCACAAGCACGAACACCCACCAGAACCGACGGAAGAAGCCTTTCTTCCGCTTGTTGGGAGTGTGCTTCGGAACGTGTTTGGCCTCACCGGGCCGTGTGGAGGTACCTGTGGCCACGAGCTTTGATTGTATCGGCCGGGTCGCTCAGACCATGGCCCATCGATGTGACGGAGCGATGGAGATACGGTTGCGGCGCAGATGCCGCAGCGAATGGCGCCCTAGCCGGCTTCGCGGCGGCGGGCCGTGAAGGCCTCGCGCAGGTGGTTCCACTGGCAGTTCGTGCAGACCTCGACGACGTAGCAGCTCGCACCGGGGTTCGCCGCGGTCATGCGCAGGCCGGTGTCGATCGACCAGACACGGCCGTTCTGATCGCGCAACCCCTCGCCGTACACATATGCGAGCAACACGAGCTTGACCGTGCCACAGACCGGACAGTCATGCTTCGTGGGCTCCCCGACGTGCTTCGCGGCTCGCAGCAGCTCGGGGTGAGCGTCGCAGATCTCGCTGAGCCCGAGCACCCCTACCTTGGCGTCGCGGAGCAGGGCACGCTTGGCGAGCGTGAAGTCGATGACCCCGAGCTCGGCGCGCTTGTTGCGACCCAGTGGGGTGCGTCTCGGCCGGTTTGCTGGCTGCCTCGGCATGGTCGCGCAAGCATACCCCTGCTGCGTGTCACGGCGGACCCACCGGAAGTCGTAGCCCGGTAGCCTCTGCGCGGGGGGCCGAGCGGCCCCGCAGGAGGCGACGCGGCAGATGAGCGACGTGGTGCGAGACGCGGCGATCCGCGTGGTGCGATCGGCAGAACGCGACACGTGGAGGCCCCTGGTCGACCCTCCGGGCGAGATCCCGTCGGGCGGACGCGAAGCCGACGTCTTCTCGGCCGGCGGCGGTGCGGTCTCGACGGGCTTCTGGGAACGCGACCCCGACACGTGGTCGTTCGAACGGCCCTACGACGAGGTCGCGCTCATCCTCGAGGGCGACGCCGACATCGTGACCGACGACGGGCGCACCCTCACGGTCGGCACCGGCGACGTGCTCGTCACGCCCAAGGGTTCGGCCGGTACGTGGGTGATCCGCAAGCGCATCGTGAAGTTCTGGGTGATCTACGACGCCTGACCCCTACGACGCGCTGGACCCGGTGGCCGACCGCTCCGGCGGGGAGCGCGTTCCCCTCTACCCGGAGACCGGCACGGCAGCGACCCTGATGCGCGGGCTCCGCAAGCGGTGCCCCCGGTGCGGCGAGGGCGATACGTTCCGGTCGTGGTTCTCGATGCGCACGTCGTGCCCTCGGTGCGAGTGGCGCTTCGAGAAGGAAGAGGGCGGCTACCTCGGCGCCATGGTGCTCAACTACCTCGTTGCGATCGGCCTGTGGATCGTCGTGCTGGTCGTGGGCCTCGTGCTCACGGTGCCCGACGTGCCGGTGCTGCCGCTGACGATCGCGAGCGTGACCGTACTCGTGGTGGTGCCGTTGACCTTCTACCCCACGTCGAAGACGACCTGGGCCGCCGTGGAGTACCTGGTGCTGCGCTCGGATCCCGATTACCACTCGCCTGAACACCGAGACCCGCGGGCGAGGGACCTCGAGTGACGGCACGACTCGGTCGGCGGATCGCCTATGAGCCGAAGTGGACGACCGTGCTCCCCTCGGAGATCACCGGCGGGTTGATGGTGCCTGGGGAGTTCTCACTGACCCACTCGGCGGCGCGCCGGGACGACTCGTCCGTGCCGTCCTTGCCCTTGCAGATCGTCACCGTGACGCCACCGTCGGCCGTCTTCACGGCCGCGTAGCTGACGAAACCGGGGACCCCGCCGATGAGATCCTCGACCTCCCCAGCCCTCTGTTCGAGGAGTCCGAAGAGCTCCGATGCGCCCTGTCCCGAATAGCTGCGAACCACGGCGTGCATGACCGCCTCCAGTCCGGTTGCCCCGATGGCAGCCTGTCGACCGCACCCTACTCCTCATCGTCGGATCGGGGTAGCGCCGGCGGTCGGTTCTGACACCCGCGAGCCCTCAGTCATCGGGTCGGGGTCACCCCACCGGCACGTCGATGACCGCTCGAGCCCGCCCGTGAACGGTGAGTCCGTCGCTCGCGAGGAACATCGGACCGAGCGCCACGTCGACCTCGACGATCGCCTCGAGCGTGCCGTTGGAACATGTGCACGAGACGAGACGGGCCCCGTTGCGCTCGGCGTACTCGTCGGCGAGCTCGATCGCCGTCCGGCCGCTCGGCAGGGCCAGTTCTTGGGCAGCGGCGAGAGCCGCGGCGTCAGCCGCGGCTCTCGCTCGCGCACGGGCCGCCAACGCCTTCCCCACGTCAGCGACGCCGAGCGATGCCATCAGGGCGACGGTCGCCACCCCAGCCACCACGATCGAGACCGACCCCTGCTGCGAACCGGCCCTCACGTGAACTCCTGACGGTCGGTCGCTTCGGCGCGCATCGCGACGCCCGCCGGGAACAGCCACGACACGAAAGGCACCCGTATCGAGGCCGCGTAGTCCACGGTCACGGTCACGGGTTCGCCCTGAGCTCCCGGCCAGTTCGTCGAGACCGAAACTGCCTGCGGGTCGAGGGCTGGCGCAGCGCGAAGCACGGCCGCTCGCACGGCGTCGTCGGCCGGGTCGACGGCGGCGGTGCGCGCCCCTGAGCGCACCGCCGCCTCGACGAGCAGCCGGTCCCGAACGAGCAGCCCGACCTGCACCAGCGCGAGCACGATCGCGAGCACGATCGGCAGCACGAGGGCGAATTCCACCGCGGCGGTGCCTCGCTGGCCCCGCCGCCTGCCCTGATGATCACGCACCGTTCGCGTCGCTGATGACCTGGTCGATGATCTGATCGAAGAACGCGGGCAGCCGCCCCGACGATCGCGCCCATGCGATCAACACGACCGCGACAGCTGCGGCTGCCAGGATCACGAGCGCGTATTCCGCAGTCGTCTGCCCCTCTTCACGATTCAGCTCGCGACGGAGGAACCAGACCACGTCGAACCACAGGGTGTTCAGCACCTGCATCGTGCACCTCCTTGTCAACCGATAGACCGCACGGTGGTGAGCAGTACCGGCACCACCGTGAGGAGGAGGAACGCGGGGAGGACGAGGAACACCAACGGGAAGAGCATCTTCACCGGCGCGGTTCGCGCCCGCTCCGTCGTGGCCGCGCGCCTGGCTTGGCGGACCGTCGCGGCGAGGTCGGCGGTCGCCTGTGCGAGCGAGGCACCCAGTGACTCGGTTCTGGTCAGGGCGGCGACGGTCCGGCGGAGATCGGGCAAGTCGAGGCGATCGGCGAGGAGGTCGAGCTCCTCGCGCCAACGGGCGCCGAGTTCGACGGCGCGCACCGTCGCTCCGACCTCATCGGCCAGGGGTCCAGAGAGCCCCTCGGCGGCACGTCGGAATGCGAGCGGCGCCGACAGTCCCGCCGACGATCCGGCCGCCAGCAAGTCGAGAAGCTGCGGGATCTCGGCATCGACAGCTGCTCGAAGGCGCCGCCCGGCCCGTGAGCGATGACCCGGCACGAACCTGCCCAGCATCTCGATGTCTGCTGGGCGGCGGCGGTGGCGAACCGATCGGACCAGCCGCGAAACTGGTCGGGCACCACACGTATGTGAAAGGCCCATGACCAAGCAGAGCGCGCCTGTCGCTGCAAGTGCCGAGACCGTGACCGGAGCGCTCACGAAACCTCCAGCAAGTGACGGATCCACAGGAACGCCAGCCCTTCGAGCAAGAGGCCGAGCACGATCGCGGCGATGCCGGCCGAGGAGCGAAAGGCTCCCTCGATCTCGCTTCGAGACGTGAGCCACAGGAACGCGAAGAAGCCGAAGGGGAGCACCCCGAGGATCGTGCCCGAGAGTCGCGCTTGCGCCGTCAAGGCACGCACCTCCCGCACCCCGGCCCGGCGTTCCCGGAGCGTACTCACTACCTGGTCGAGCACGGCGGGGAGGTCACCGCCGCTGCGCCGATGCAGGCCGAGGACACCGACCAGGAGCCGAGCGTCTCCTGTGTCGACCTGTCGTGCCCACGACGCGAGAGCCTCCTCGAGCGGCACGCCGAGATCGAGAGCACGGTCCAGAACCTCGAGGGATGGGCGAAGCGGCTCCTCGCTCTCTGCTGCGGCGAACGACATCGCCTGCGGAACCGACCGCCCCGCGCGTATCGCCGCTGTGATGGACGTCACGGCGTCGACGAGTTGCTCGTCGCGCTCTGCTTCGCGCGACAGGGAGCGGCGTCGCTCGCGAAGTCGCCAGGCGATCGCACCCGCCGCTCCCCCTGCTATCAACGGCACTAGACGGGGGCCCGCGAAGACCACACCGAGCGCTCCGCCGGCGACGCACCAGGCCATCCATATGGGGGGACGGCGGCGCGGCGTCGCGATCGTCGTTGGGCGCGAGAGCCGCCCGAGCATGCTCCCACGCCGCACTGAGCGAGACCCTCGTTCGGCAAGCCAGGCGGAGAGCCCGAGCAGGGTCAGGACGAGCACGCTCACGAGTCGTCCTCAGGGGCGAACATCCAATCCCCGACCGATTCGCCCCGATCTGCGAGCGTCGTCGCGATGGCCGGCACGGTGCCGGTCGCCTCGAAGTGCCCGTCGGCGCCCGATCTGGGTCGGAACCGGAACAAGGGCGTCACGACCGGCTCGCCTCGTCGCGTCCCCTCGACCGCTGCGATCTCCCAGACGACTCGCCGGCCGCCGCGCAGCCGGGCGAGGTGCACCACCACGTCGATCGCCGAGGCCACCTGGTTGCGAACATGTGCCGCCGGCAGGTCGACGTCGGACATCATGGCCATCGTCTCGAGGCGCCACAGCAGATGCCGGCATGAGTTCGCGTGCGCCGTTGACAGCGATCCCTCATGCCCCGTGTTCATCGCCTGCAACATGTCGAGGGCTTCCCCGCCACGTACCTCGCCGACGATGATGCGGTCGGGCCGCATGCGCAGCGCGTTGCGTACCAGGTCGCGTACCGTGACCTGGCCCTTGCCCTCGACGTTGGCCGGGCGAGCTTCGAGCGCAACCACATGAGGCTTGGCGAGTCGAAGCTCTGCGGCGTCCTCGATCGTAATCAGCCGTTCGCCGTCGGGGATGAACCCGCTCATCACGCCGAGCAGGGTCGTCTTGCCGCTTCCGGCCCCGCCACTCACGATCGCATTCACCCTGCCACGCACGCACGCCGCAAGGAACGCCAGCATGCGAGGACCCATCGTGGCGCTCGCGACGAGGTCGCCGGCAGAGATCGGCACCCTGGAGAACGTTCGGATCGTGACGGCAGGACCGCGAAGCGAGAGGGGCGGCACGATCGCGTGGACCCGCGAACCGTCCGGAAGTCGCGCATCCGCCCAAGGCGATGATTCGTCGACCCGTAGGCCCAATGGTCCCACGATGCGTTCGATCAGATGCAGGACGGCCTCCTCCCCCTCGAATAGACCATCCGGCGCCCTTTCGATGCGCCCCCCTCGCTCCACGTACACGTCGTCGGGTCCGTTGACCATGACCTCGGTCACCTCGGGATCCTGCAGTAGGAACTCGATCGGACCGAACCCGACGACTTCGTCGGACACTTCGTTGATCATGCGCGTGAGTTCGCGCCGCGGCAGGATCGCGCCGCTCGCCCGCAGCAGTGAGAGCGCCTCGTCGCGCACGTGCACCCTCCGCTCGGTGCGTGGGGCCGCGGCAAGCCCTCGCGCGTCGACGCGCTGGCGAAGGTCCTCCCGCAGTTGACGACGAACGGGCGCGAGCGGATCGGCGCTCATGCGGCCTCCGGGTCTTCGAGCACGCGGCCGGCCAACTTCGCGAACGCCCGGCCGACCCGTCCCTTCGGCGGTACCAGCCGACCGCGGTCCTGCGCACGCGGCACGGCCCGGTCGGCCGGCACGACGGCCAGCGGCACTGCTCCGAACACCCGCTCGACATCGCCGGGCGTGATCTCGCTCCGAGAAGCCCGGTTCACCACGAACCCGACCCGCGCGGCGACGCCGGATGGCCGGAACACGTCGATGGCCCTGGTGGCAGCCCTGAACGACAGCACATCGAGCGAAAGCACTTCGAGCACGCGGTCGGCGGACGCGAGGCCCGAAAGCGTCAACTCGCCCAGCTCCCTGGGCACCGACACGACGACCGCGTCGTGCGAAGCGGCGGCCACCCGCACGATGGCCGCAAGAGCGGCGGCGGACACCGACGCGGCGCGCTCGGCAGAGGGTGCGGCGAGCGCCCGGAAGCCGGCGGGGTGCGTCCACAGCGCGTCGCCGAGGTGCGCCGGGGTCAGCTCGGGGACAAGCGGCACCAGGTCGGCGATCGTGTGCATCTGATCGTCGGGCACTCCGAGCGCCGCAGAGATGTCGCCGTAGGTCGGGTCGGCGTCGAGCAGCACGCAGTCGAGGTCTCGCCGAGTGAACGCCTGCGCGAGATGGGTCGCGACGAACGTGGAGCCGACGCCGCCGCGAGCGCCATGGACAGCCACGATCATGGCCCGCTTGTCGCCGAGCCGAGGCATCGACCCCGTCGCCGCGGCAGCGGCCGCGAGCGCATCGCGCTCGCCGGGCCAGAGGTAGAAGCCCTGAGCCCCCACCCGGATCGCCGCCCTCAGCGAAGCTACCGACTCCCGCGTGTCGAGCGCGAGCACCGCGGGACCGCTCGCCGACGCCGGAGCGACCAGCGACGGATGCGCCACGATCGCATCGGGCTCGAGCTGGCGGACCGCCTCGACCAGCTGACGGTCATCGCCCGCCGTGCCGACGACGCGCGCCGAACCACTTCGGTCGAGGAAGTGCATGACCTCCTCGGCGACGTCGTCTGCCTCGAGGGCCAGCACGACGCGGGCGACTTCCTGCATGAACGACCCTCCACACATCGATCGCGAACACCGCCGCACGACACGACTCGTGCGGAGGGAAGTGCGAGGGAGAGTCGGCGGCCGGCGTGCACCGGTTCACCGAAGGGATGCGAACGCTACCGGCTCGCGCCACCTGCGGTCCATCCCCACACCGGTGGATTCGTCGACGTGGATCAGGTGACGCCTGGCACCCGGCCCGGGGGATGCGAGCGTGACCGGCGTCACCGGCTTCGTGCGATGCTCATGCACGACCGAGCAACGACTCGAGAGGGTTCCCCGACCGTGACGAGCTGTCAGACGTGCGGCGCTCCGCTGCCCGCGGGGGCGCGCTTCTGTCCCGCATGCGGCGCCGCCCTTGCCGCGGCGACGACTTCGGGCTCGCGGCGCCCCGTGACGATCGTGTTCACCGACGTCGTCGGTTCCACGGCCCTCGGTGAGCGGCTCGACGCCGAGACGCTCGGCGGGCTCATGACCCGCTACTACGAGACGATGCGCGAGGCCGTCGAACGCCACGGCGGAGCGGTGGAGAAGTTCATCGGCGACGCGGTCGTGGCGGCCTTCGGGGCCCCGGAAGTGCACGAGGACGATGCGCTGCGGGCGGTGCGCGCGGCCCACGAGATGCACCGGGCGCTCGACGGGCTGAACGACGAGCTCGAACGCCGATGGGGGACGCGGCTCGAGGTCCGCACCGGCGTTGCGACCGGCGAGGTGCTCGCGGGCGGCGGCGCGGCGGTACTCGGCAGCCCCGCCAACCTCGCCGCGCGCCTGCAGGCCGAAGCGGGCGACGGTGAGATCCTGCTCGCCGCGGCCACTCAGCGACTGGTGCGCCACGACGTGCGGACCGAACCCGTGGGAGAGCTCGAGCTGAAGGGCTTCGAGGCACCGACCGGGTGCTTCCGCCTGCTGGGGCTCGACGGCGACCGGCGCGTGAGAGCCCGCACGCCCCACGTGGGCAGGGAGCAGGAGCTCGCCCTGCTCGGTCTCGCCTACCGCCGCGCGGTGCGCAATCGACGCGCGCAGCTCGCAACCGTGCTCGGAGAGCCGGGCATCGGCAAGACGCGACTGGTCGACGAGGCGGTCGCACACCTCGACGGCGATCCTCTCGTGCTGCGGGGCCGGTGTCTCCCCTACGGCGAGGGCATCACGTTCTTTCCCGTGAGCGAAGCCGTCGCACAGGCAGCGGGCATCGAGCACGACGACGGAGCCGCGAAAGCCCAGGCCAAGGTGGCGGCATCTGTTCCGGCCGAGGCGGGCTCGGTCGCGGCCAGGGTGAGCGAGGCGATCGGGCTCGGCGGTCAGGCCGGAGCGCCCGAGGAGACCCTTTGGGCGATCCGCCGCTACTTCGAGCTGCTGGCTGCCGACCGCCCGCTGGTCCTGGTGTTCGACGACCTGCAGTGGGCTGAACCGACGTTCCTGGATCTCGTCGCGCAGCTCGTCGAGCGCAGCCGCGGCGTCGCCGAGCTCGTGGTCGCGATCGCACGTCCGGAGTTGCACGAGGAGCGCCCCGACTGGGCTGGTGGAACGGCCAACGCGGTCACGATCTCGCTCGAGCCGCTCACCGACGACGAGGGCCGCCGACTCGTGCAGCACGTGGTGGCGGGAGCGACGATCGACGACGCGTCGGCGGCCAAGCTCGCTACCGCGGCAGGAGGCAACCCGCTGTTCCTCGAGGAGTACGTCGCGATGTTGCTCGACGACGGGCTGCTCACCGATCGCGACGGGCGGTGGCTGATGCCCGACGATCTCGAGGCCGCCACGTCGACACCGCCGACCCTGCTCGGCCTGCTCACCGCACGCCTGCACCGCCTACCGCCCGAGGAACGCGAGACGCTCGTGCAGGCATCGGTGATCGGCAAGGTGTTCACGCTCGACGAGCTCGCCGTGCTCTCGAGCGGCGATCACGCCCGGCTCGACGACGTGGTCGATCGACTGATCGACCGCAACCTGCTCGTCGCGGGCCCGAGCGAGCTGCGCACCGTCGAGTTCCAGCACCAGCTGCTGCGCGACGCGGCGTACGCGTCACTGCCCAAGGCGCGGCGCGCCGAGCTGCACGAGCGCTACGCCGACCACCTCGAGTCGGCCGCCGGCGAACGTCCCGAAGAGCTCGACGAGCTCGCCGGCTACCACCTGGGGCAGGCTCACGACTACCGCGTCGAGGTCGGTGTGCGAGACGAGACGACCACGGCGCTCTCGGACCGGGCTGCGTCACGGCTCGGCTCGGCGGGGCGCCGCGCGGTCGATCGCGGCGACGCCTCGGCGGGCATCGGGCTGTTGACTCGGGCCGTGTCGCTGGCATCGGGGCCCGCGACCAGGGCCCCGCTGCGGTTGCCGCTGTGTCAGGCGATCGGTGACGTGGCCGACCAGGCGCGGTTCGACGCCGAGGTGTCGGCGGCCCTCGCCGAAGCGGCCGAGGCAGGCGACGAACGGCTGCGACTTCGCTTCGAGCACCTGCGCATCGCCTCGGCGCTGCTGTACGACCCGACGGCGGCCCCGCCAGAGCGGGTCGCCGACGAGCTGCGAGCGTTGGCCGATTCGCTCGACGCCCTTGGCGACGACGAGGGGGTCGCGGAATGCCACTACCAACTCGCCTCGGTGGCCTGGTTCCTGGGGGACGCCGCATGGTTCGAGCGGGCGGCCCGCCAGGCGCTCGAGCACGCCGTCGCGAGCGGTAACGCGCGCTCGGTCGGGCGGGCGGCCGACTACGTGATCAGCGCCGCGATGCGGGGAGCGACGCCCCTGCGGGCGGTGCTCGGGGAAGCGCGGCGGCTCCGGGAGCTCGTGCGGGGCGGCATCGTCGCGTCGGCCGAGATGCAGATCAACGAGGCCGAGATCCTCGCCTACCTCGACCGCACCGACGAGGCTCGGGAGCTGGCGGCCGCCGCCGTGGCCGAGCTCACCGAGCTCGGGCTGCATCGCGTGATCGCCGGCGCCGCGAGCACCCAGGCCATCATCGAAGACGAGGCCGGAGACCTCGAAGCGTCGGAGGCGCTGGCGCGTCGGTCATACGAGTTCTTCCGCGACAACGGCGACCTGGGGAACGGAGGGCTCGCTGCCGGCCAGCTCGCCGACGTGATCGCGCGCCTCGGCCGATCGCAGGAAGCCGAGGAGCTCGCGGCGGCGGCCGCCGAGATGTCACCCGATTTCGACATCGAGGCGCAGGTGGGCTGGCGCATGGCGAGCGCGAGAGCCCTGGCCGTGGCGGGCGACCCGCAGGCCGGTGTCAGGCTGGCCGAGGAGGCGCTCGGTCTGCTCGACGACACCGACCTCGCCGTGCTGCGGGCAGATCTGCTGCGGACCGAGGGCGACGTGTTCGCCGAGGCGGGGCGCCTCGACGACGCCGTCGACCGGTGGCGCCGCGCGCTCGGGGCATACCGTGCCAAGGGCCACATCGTCGGAGCCCGGCGTGTGGCCGGGAAGCTCGACGCGCTCGGCACCGGTCAGCCCTCGTAGCGGCGAGCGTCGGTGAAGGCCGTGTTCGACGACGCGATGCCCGGGATCTGCTGCAGCGGACCGTAGGCCGCCGCCGCGACCTCTTCGAAGGTGTCGCCGCCGAGCTGCAGCAGGATGTCGTAGTCCCCGAAGACCACCGACGCGCCTTTGAACGTGTCGCGCAGCGGCCCGTCGTCGTCTGCGAGCGCCTGCAACACCTCCTGCAGCTTCCCCTTCTGCGTCCGCAGCCTGATCAGCCCGATCACCTCGGGGGTGTCGCGCTTGGCACCCACCTTCTTGATGCCCTTCTTGGCGGTGTCGGCCTCGGTGCCGTAGTTGCTCGCGACGCCGCGACGCGAGAGGTGACCGCCGATGAAGTCCTGGAGCTCGGTGAGCGACTCGGCCCGCAGGTGCGCGAACCCCTTGGCACTGCCGACCAGCTCGGAGGCGAAGATCACCGGTCCGTCTGGCGGGGGCCCGAACGCCCTGAGCGCGTCGATCACGTCGCGGATCGTGGTGCTGTCGTCGCCCGGGTCCTTCAGCCTTCCCGAGTCGACGTCCAAGGCGGGATGCACCTCGTTGATGAACACGAACGCATGGATGCCGGAGTAGTTGAACGGGTTGTCGGCCATCGCTGCCCCCCTCGCATCGAGGCTCCCAGCCTGGACTCCGTCGCACCGACACGCAAGCCGACGAGAAGGACGCGGTCACGATCGTCCGCGACGCCCGACG
>Ga0224510_10000817_pt1 | contig 21996 bp, 23 predicted proteins | sample SF_May12_sed_USG_FD_170161 | JGI IMG/M metagenome (GOLD analysis project Ga0224510, IMG submission 170161) | Sediment microbial communities from San Francisco Bay, California, United States - SF_May12_sed_USGS_4_1 | ecosystem: Environmental > Aquatic > Marine > Sediment | place: USA: California... | reverse complement strand
ATGTCGACCGCCGCTCCGGACACGATCCGGGTCGCTTCGGTCAGGTACCCCACGGCGGGCGCGTGCAGGTCGAGGAGTTGTCGCGAGGACGGAGCTCCGAAGGCGGCCTTCCAGCCCAGAGAGCCTGTCCCGGAGTCCAGCGCCGAACGCCGCGTCTCGATGAGCCTTGCAAATCCGGCCGCGACCCGAGGATCAGTCATCGGCGACATAGCCGGAGGCTTCGAGCGAGCCCGCACCGTTCCACCCCCACACGAGTGTCACGTCTTCGGTTCCCGTGTTGTCGAAACCGTGCCACCGGCCCCTCGGGGTGAAGATCACGTCGCCCTTGGTCGACGGGGCCATGCCATCGTCGGTGTAGATGTGTCCCTGGCCCTGGAGCACGATGAAGAACTCGTCGGCGTTCTCGTGGAGGTGGCGGTCATGGCGCGCTCCCGGTGGAAGGACCGTCCAGCCGAGGAGGAAGTCGTCACGTCCTGTGTTTGCCCGATCGAGCAAGAACTGGACCTGCATTTGGACCCAGCCGTCCTCCTCCCGGAGACCGCCAACGAGCGGCACCTCGTCGAGACGCAGGTGGAGCCGTTCGTGGCCCGTCATGCGCCGCCCGCCATCATTCGGTAGACATCGAAGACGGTCACGAAGTCCCGATGGTCGATACCCATACCTCGACATGCGTTGAGAAGTTCGTTGGCAACGGCTCCCAGTGGCGCCGGGGAACCCTGCCGTCTGGCGACTTCGAGAGCCAGAACCATGTCCTTCTGCTGGAGAGTGACGTCTGCGAGCGGCTTGTCCGGCATGTCGAGGATGAAAGGGCCCCGGTACCCCATCACGGGTGACGCGACCACGCTCTTGAGCATCGCGTCGACGGCGACGGCTCGATCGACGCCACCCTTCTCGGCGAGGGCGACCGATTCGCAGAACGCAACCATCTCCACGATGAGGGTCAGGTTCACCGCTACTTTCATCTGGGCGGCGGTCCCCGAGGGGCCGATGTACGAGACCTTGGAACCGATGTCATACAACACCGGTTCGATACGCCGGTACGCGGCTTCGTCGCCTCCCACCATGAGGGAGGCCGTTCCCGCGGCCACCGTGATCGGCGAGCCGGAGAGGGGGGCGTCGAGCATCGTCTTGCCGGCGGCTGAGAAGGCGGCAGCCACGGCACGACTGACGTCGGGGTCGATCGTGCTCATGTCCAGGTAGACGGAGTCCGGTGCAAGGCCGGCCACGATGCCGTCGTCGCCGAGGGCAACCGCCTTCACGGCCGCCGCGTCGGTGACGATCGAAAACACGACGTCGGTGTCGCGGGCCGCCTCGGCGGGTGTGGCGCCGGTGGTCATCCCCAGGGCCTCGAGCGGTGCCGACTTCCCTGATGTCCGGTTCCACCCGCAGACCTCGTGCCCGGCTTCGAGAAGCCGGGGCACGATGACCTGGCCCATGTCTCCAAGACCGATCCAGCCAATTCTCACGCGGCCTCCCACCTGACGGCAATCGTTTGCAGGGTCGATCGTAACCGCCCGCCGATCCGGGTGCGGGGGAACCGCGGGCTGTGGACTTCGCTCAGCGAGGTCCACAACCCAGGGTCTTCAACCTCAGGAGGAGGCCTTGTTGAGGGCTTCGACGAAGGCCTCGGCCGATCCCTCGACCACGTCGGTGTGGAGGGCGCGACCGGCGAAGGTGTCACCACCGACCCTCACCACCACGTTCACCTCGGCCATGGCGTCCGCTCCCGACGTCACCGGGACCACCCGGTAGTCGACGAGCCGGGCGTCTATCCCGAACCCCTCCTTGATGGCGGCGAACGCCGCGTGCACCATCCCGTCGCCCTCGCCGGTGAACGACTTCGTGGCGCCGGCCACGTTGAGCACCACCGTGGCGCTCGGCGTCACGTCGTTGCCTCCGGTGACATGGAGTCCGAGCAGCACGATGTCGCCCGACACGTGGTAGGCCTCTTCCTCCACGATTGCCCGAAGCTCGTCCTCACCGATCTGGACCTTGCGATCCGCCAGCTGCTTGAACTTCTCGAACGCCCGGGCGAACGCGTCCTCCTCGAGTACGATGCCGAGCTTGTCGAGGGCATCGGCGAACCCAGCCCGTCCCGAGTGTTTTCCGAGGATGATCTGGCCCGCAACCTGGCCCACCGACGCCGCATCCATGATCTCGTAGGTCAGGCGGTCCCTCAACACTCCGTGCTGGTGGATACCCGACTCGTGAGCGAAGGCGTTGCGACCGACGACCGACTTGTTGTACTGAACCGGGTACCCGGTGAGACGAGATACGAGCCGCGAGGTCTCATAGAGCTGGGTCGTATCGGCGCCCACGTCAACGCCGAACACGTCCTGTCGGGTACGCACGGCCATGATGACCTCTTCGATCGAGGTGTTGCCGGCCCGCTCTCCGATCCCGTTGATGGCACCCTCGATCTGGCGCGCACCGGCGTGGATCGACGACAGTGAGTTGGCGACCGCCAGTCCGAGATCGTTGTGGCAGTGGACCGACATGATCACATCGTCCCGGTCTCCTTTGACCTCACGGAATGCCCGTTGCATGAGTTCCACGAAGTCGGACGGGGTGGCGTAGCCGACCGTATCGGGGATGTTGATGGTGGTCGCCCCGGCCTCGACTGCCGCCCGGCACACCTCGATGAGGAAGTCGTGGTCGGTGCGGGTCGCGTCCTGGGGAGAGAACTCCACGTCGTTGGTGTACTGGCGAGCGCGCTTCACGCCCTCGACCGAGGCTTTGAGCACCTCTTCGGGCGTCATGCGCAGCATCTTCTCCATGTGGATCTGACTCGTGGACATGAACACGTGGATCCGGAACCGTTCCGCGGCGGCCAGCGCCTCGGCCGCACGATCGATGTCATCGGGGTGGGCGCGTGCGAGCGAGGCGATGACGGGTCCCCGGACCTCGGTGGCGATGCGGCTCACCGCTTCGAAGTCGCCGGGTGAAGAGGCTGCAAATCCGGCCTCGAGGACGTCCACTCTCAGCTTTCCGAGCTGGTGGGCGATCGCCACCTTCTCGTCGGGGGTGAGCGCGATGCCGGGGGCTTGTTCCCCATCGCGCAAGGTGGTGTCGAAGATGATCAGTCTGTCGGTCATGTCGGGTCTCCAGTCTCCGGTCGTCGGTTCGGTCGGGACGCCGGGTCGGGCGCTGCCGCCCGCCCGGCTACCGAAGCGCGAGAAGGCCGCCCGTCGACACAGACGCCTCGTGGCCCGAGACCAGAGACCTGATCATGCCGGCGGTACCTTGGGGGTGAGGAACGGCATCATCTGGCGCAGTTCCGAGCCGACCTGTTCGATCTGGTGGGAGCGTCCTGCCGCCCGGCGGGCGAGGAGATTGGGTGCTCCGGCCCTGGCCTCGGCCAGCCACTCCTCGGCGAATTCGCCCGACTGGATCTCGGCCAGGACCTGATCGAGGACCTTCTGTGTCTCGGCGGTGACGACGCGGGGTCCCCGGGTGTAGTCGCCGTATTCGGCAGTGTCCGAGATCGAATAGCGCATCCAGCTCAACCCGCCCTCGTACAGGAGGTCGACGATCAGCTTCAGCTCGTGGAGCGTCTCGAAATAGGCGGATTCGGGCTGATACCCGGCTTTCACGAGTGTCTCGAAAGCGGCCTGGATGAGGTGACCGACGCCGCCACACAGGATGACCTGCTCCCCGAAGAGATCGGTCTCGGTCTCCTCCTTGAAGGTGGTCTCCAACACACCCGCCCGGGCACCACCGATGCCCCACGCGTAGGACAGCCCGATGTCGTGGGCCAGGCCGGTCACGTCCTGGTGCACGGCGATCAGGGCGGGAACCCCGGACCCCTCGGTGTAGGTGCGCCTGACCAGGTGCCCCGGCCCTTTGGGGGCGATCATGAGCACGTCGATGTCGGCGGGAGGGACGATGGCCCCGAAATGGATGTTGAATCCATGGGCGAACATGAGAGTCTTGCCGGGTCGGAGATGGGACTCGATCTCTGCCTCGTAGATCCCCGCCATGTGCTGATCCGGCACGAGGAGCATGACCACATCGGCCCATTCCGCGGCGTCGCCGATGTCCATCACGGTGAGTCCGGCGTTCTCCGCCTCGGTCCTGCTGGACGACCCCGCACGAAGACCCACTACCACCTCGACACCCGACTCCCGGAGGTTGTTGGCATGGGCGTGGCCTTGGCTGCCGTAACCGATGACCGCGACCTTCCGGTGCTGGATCAGGTCGGGATTGCAGTCGCTCTCGTAGTAGATCGTGGCCATCAGTTTCCTTCCTACCTTCAGTTGACCGCGCGCAGCCGAGGCTGTTTGCCCTTCGTGTCCCGAGCGAGCGCCACCCGCCCCGACTTGACCAGATCGATCACGCCGTACGGCCGTACCAGCTCGAGGAAGTCGTTGATCTTTGCAGGCTCGCCCGCCACTTGGAAACAGATCGAATTGTGACCGACGTCGACAGCCACGGCCTTGAAGATCGAAGCGATCTCCAGAACATCCGAGCGGCGTCCCGACGCAGCCGAGACCCGCACCAGCATGACCTCACGTTCGATCGACTGGTCGGGTTCCAATTCGGTGATCTTGACGACGTTGACGAGTTTGTGGAGCTGCTTCTTCACCTGCTCGAGCTCAGGGGCCTCGACGACGATGGTCATCTTCGACATCCCGTCCTCGTGGGAAGGGCCGACGGCCAGCGAGTGGATGTTGAACCCACGGCGAGCCAGTAGCGACGACACCCGCGCCAGGACACCGGGTTTGTCTTCGACGAAAACGGACAGTGTGTGATTCACGGCTTGCTCCCTTCGCAACGTGGGGCGGCTGGTGACCGGTCGGTCCTCATGGCAGGTCACTCGCAGCCGTGATCACCCGCTCCGTCGGCCCCAGGATGACATCGTCGTTCGAACCACCCGCAGGGACCATTGGGAAGACCATCTCCTCGGGGTCCACCACGAACTCGACCACCACGGGTCGATCGTTGATCGACAGCGACTTCTCGATCGTGGGTGCGACCTCGTCGGGGCTGTCGGCTCGCAGGCCCACACACCCCATCGCCTCGGCGAGTTTGACGTAGTCGACCATGTTTCCCAGCTGGGACGCCGAGAAACGGTTGTTGTAGAAGAGGCGCTGCCACTGGGTCACCATGCCGTGGACACCGTTGTTCATGATCGCCACCTTGACGGGGATGCCGTCGGTGGCGGCGGTGATGAGCTCCTGGCTTGTCATCTGGAAACAACCGTCACCGTCGATGGCGTACACGAGTTCGTCTGGCATGCCGGCTTTCGCGCCGATGGCGGCAGGAACCGCGAAGCCCATCGTGCCCAGGCCACCTGAATTGATCCAGCGACGGGGGTGGTTGAACTGCCAGAACTGTGAGGCCCACATCTGATGCTGCCCCACGCCGGCCACGACGATGGCGTCGCCCCCGGTGATGCGGTGGAGTTCCTCGACCACGTACTGGGGCTTCAGGGGGCCGTCCGGCGATTGCTGGTAGCGGAGGGGGTGGTCTCGTTGCCAGCCGCGTACCGTTTCCCGCCAGGCTGTCCTCTCGGGTGTCGGCCGCTCTCCCCACGCCTCGATCAGCTGGGCGAGCACTGCCCTGGCGTCGCCGACGATTGGTACTTCGGGGACCCGCACTTTGCCGATCTCCGCCGGGTCGACGTCCACATGGATCACCTTGGCGTGGGGAGCGAACGTCGAGGGGTTGCCCGTGACCCGATCGTCGAAACGAACCCCGATCGAGATGAGGAGATCCGACTTCTGAATGGCCGTGATGGCGGTATACGTTCCGTGCATCCCGGGCATCCCCATGGCGAGGGGATGAGCGTCAGGGAATGCGCCGCGGCCCATGAGGGTGGTCGTGACGGGTACGTTCGTGAGCTCGGCGAACCGGCGGAGCTCCCCTGCCCCGTTGGCCTTGATGATGCCCCCACCGACGTAGAGGACGGGCCGCTCGGCGGCGGCGATCATCTCGACCGCCTCCCGCACGCGGAGCGGGTGGCCGTCGACGGTGGGCCGGTACCCGGGAAGGCTCAGGTCGACCGGCGTGTGCCATGTGGTCGTGGCGTTGAGGATGTCCTTCGGGAGGTCCAGGAGCACGGGACCCGGGCGGCCGGTGGAGGCGATGTGGAAGGCCTCGTGGACCAGCTGGGGGATCTCGTCGGGATCTGTGACGAAGTAGTTGTGTTTGGTCGCCGGCATGGTGATACCGGTCGTGTACGCCTCCTGGAATGCGTCGTTGCCGACGGCTCCGGTGGGCACCTGGCCGGTGATCGCCACGATCGGTACCGAGTCCATCAGGGCGTCCGCCAAAGGCGTCACCAAGTTGGTGGCTCCCGGTCCCGAGGTTGCGATGCACACCCCGACTTTGCCGGTCGCCCAGGCATACCCTTCGGCCATGTGGCCTGCACCCTGTTCGTGGCGTGCCAGGACGTGGCGGATCGAGCTGTCGAGGATCGGGTCGTAGGCGGGGAGGATGGCGCCGCCCGGGACACCGAAGGCTATGTCGACGCCTTCGTGTTCCAGGGCTTTGATGAGTGCTTGTGCGCCGGTCATGGTGGTCATGGTTGGCCTCGAGTGAGTCGATTCGGATATGAAAAACCCTCCCGGTCGGGAGGGTCATGCGAGCGCACACGCCGGTCTTGGGGGCGTGCGCGCTACGGAAGTACGAGAATGCTCGACATGTACCGGCGAAACTATAGTCCCGTCGCGGGACTCGCTGTCAATCGCCGGCGATCGGAAGAACCGGATGTGAGCCTGGCGAGGCCAGGGTGAAGGGGAGGTTGTGGTGGCCGACAGGCAGACAGACGCCAAGGCGCTTCGGACATTCGACCGTATGGCCAAGGTGTACGACGGGCTCACGGCGTTCTGGTCGAACGGCCGGGTCTCCCGGTGCAAGCTGGCCCAGCTGGAGCACATAGGGCCCGGGGACAAGGTGCTGTATGTGGGCGTCGGCACCGGCGAAGAAGCGGTGGAGGCGGTCCGCAAGGGAGCCGATGTCACCTGCCTCGACCTCGCCTCGGAGATGATCGAGATCGTGAGGAGCCGGCTCGCCAAGAACGCGCTCGAGGCCCGTCTCATCCACGGCGACATGTTCGACCACCACGAGAGCTACGACGTCGTGTGCGCCAACTTCTTCCTCGACTGTTTCGACCCCGACGGGATGCGCCGGGCGGCCGAACACCTCATCGGTCTCGTTCGACCAGGTGGCAGGTTCCTCGTCTCCGACGTCACCACACCCCAGGGCTCGCTGCCGGCCCGGTGGTTCACGGCCGCCCACCACTCGGTCGCCTTCGCCGTGTCCCGCCTGCAGGGGCTCACCCCGTGGTACCCCGTGTATGACTATCCGTCGGTGTTCGAGGCGTCCGGCCTCGAGATCGTCGAACGAGAGTTCTTTGCGCTCTGGAACGGTGGGCCGGTGGTGTATCAGGCCCTGGCGGCTCGCAAGCCGCTCTGAGCGCCTCGTCGAGATTCTGTCACACCCGGTCGGTACGTTGCCGGGCATGCTCATCGATTGTGACTGCTGCGTCATGAAGAACACGTCGGCCTGCGACGACTGTGTCGTGACGGCGATCGTGGCGTTGGGCCCGATCGAGGTCGACGACGCCGAACGATCGGCGATGGATGCACTCGCCGAGGCCGGACTGGTGCCGCATCTCCGGCTTCTGCCGGGCCGGGGTGACCCACCGCCGACCGCCGCCACCGGCTGATGGCCACCGCGGAAGGGCGGTAGCCTGCGGTACGTGGACCTCGCGACCGACCCGTCAACGCTGGCCCGACGGCTCACCCAGATCGGCCACCGGGCGGGCCTGGACAGGGTGGGCATCGCCGGGATCGATACGTTCGCGACGGTGCGATCGTCGATCGAAGACCGGGTGGCCTCGGGGATGTCGGGAGGGCTCACCTTCACGTTCAACCACCCCGAGAGGTCCACGGACATCACCCAATCGCTGCCGTGGGCCCGCAGCCTGGTGGTGGGCGGCAAGGCCTATCTGCCGGAAGCCGGGTCGCCGGCCGCGACCGTCTCACGCACTGGTCGGATCGCTCGCTTTGCGGAACGAGACCACTACCGGCCGCTTCGTTCAGCCCTCGGGGAGATCGCGGCGGCCCTCGAGGCCGCCGGCCATCGCAGCGAGGTCGTGTGCGACGACAACCGGCTGGTCGATCGTGCGGCGGCGGTGCGGGCCGGCGTGGGGTGGTGGGGCAAGAACACCATGGTCATCGCACCCGGTCACGGACCGTGGATGTTGTTGGGAACCGTGGTCACCGACGCCCACGTCGAAGCATCAGAACCGATGCGTCGCGACTGCGGCACTTGCGACGCGTGCATCCCGGCATGTCCCACGGGGGCACTCGTCGCTCCGGGGGTCCTCGACGCCCGGCGGTGCCTGGCCGCGCTGCTCCAGCAGCCGGGGTCCATTCCCACCGAATTCCGGGCGGCGGTGGGTGATCGCATCTACGGCTGCGACGATTGCCTCGAGGCGTGCCCGCCCGGGGGCCGGTTGCTCGACTCGGTGGGATCGACCCGAGGCCGCGTGAGCATCGAATACATCCTCACGGCGAGCGACGCGGAACTGCTCGACCACTTCGACCGGTTCTACCTACCGCGGCGACGACCCGGCATTCTCCGGCGCAACGCGCTCGTGGCGGCCGGGAACTCCGGTGATGTCGAGCTGGCCGCGCTCGTCACCAGCTACCTGACGCACCCCGATCCGGTCCTCGTCGAACACGCCGCCTGGGCACGGGAGTGTCTCGTCGGGTCCGGCGCCGGTCAGCCGGCCCCGAGCGGAAAGTAGCCCTTCTCGCAGTAATCGGTGAGCATCCGGTGGCTGGAGAAGGCGACGAGCGTCGATTTGATCGACTCCCGCATGTACTCCACCCAACCTTCTGGGATCCCGGCCGTGTTCCTGTCGTAATAGAGCGGGGCGACCTCACCGGCCAGCACGTCGTAGAAGGCGGTGGCGTCGTGGTGGTCGGCGGCGCCCCAGTCGTCGTTGCGGTCGGGCGCACCGAAGGCCCAGCCGTTCTTGCCGTTGAACGCCTCGATCCACCATCCATCGAGCACCGACAGGTTGAGCGTGCCGTTGATCGAGGCCTTCATTCCGGAGGTCCCGGAGGCTTCCATCGGGGGGCGGGGATTGTTCACCCACACGTCCGCGCCCTGGACCATGAAACGGGCGATCCTCGCGTCGTAGTCCTCGAGGAAATGGACGTGTCCTCGGAATTCCGGCGACCTCGACAGCTCCATGATCTGGCGGATGAAGGCCTGACCGTGCTGGTCGGCGGGATGCGCCTTGCCGGCGAAGACCACCTGGACAGGCCGTTCCGGATCTTTGAGGACCGAGGCCAGCCGATCCCAATCCGAGAACATGAGTGTCGCCCGCTTGTACGTGGCGAAACGGCGCGCAAAGCCCAGGGTCAATCGGTCGGCCGGAAGGAGATCCTCCACGGATCTGAGGTCGTCAGGAGCCGCCCCGTGTCGGGCCATCTGGCGACGGAGCCGCTCCCGGGCGAAACGGACGAAGATCTCCTTCCGCGATTGGTGTGCGTGCCAGATCGTCTCGGCGGACACCGAGCTCGCATTGTCCAACAGGCTGGGGTTCTCGAGGAGCCGGGTCGGCCAGCTTCGTCCCAGATTGCGAACCAAAATCTGGGCGCCGGCCCTCCCGATCCAGGTCGGGGTGTGGACGCCGTTGGTGACGGCCTCGGCGTCGTGGCCGATCAGTCCGCGCCAGTCCTCGGACACGATCTCGCCGTGTCGCTGGGACACGCCGTTCACGATCGATGCGAAACGGATGGCGAGAGCGCCGAGGTCGAACCGGCTGAGGTCGTTGCCGTCCGTGGATGCGAGCGACAGCACACCGTCGAGGTCGACTCCGAGTCGCTGCGCCCACGGACCGAGGTATTTGCGGGCCACCGAACCGTCGAACACCTCGTTGCCGGCCGGGACCGGGGTGTGCAGCGTGAAGAGCGTCTCGGCCCGGATCGACTCGCGGGCCGTCGCCAGATCGACACCGGAGGTGGTGTGGAGGGCTGCCCGCTCCAGAAGGCTCATGGCCGCGTGGCCCTCGTTGACGTGCCATACCGACGGTTTGATGCCCAATGCCCGCAGTGCCCTGACGGCCCCGACCCCCAGCACGAGCTCTTGGCAGAACCGCATCTCGCGGCCCGCCACGTACAGCTGGTGGGTGATCGGGCGATCCGCGGCGTCGTTCTCGGGCAGGTCGGTGTCGAGTAGGAGCAGGGGCACTCGCCCCACGTCCAGCTTCCACACCGCGGCGTAGACCTCGCGGTCGGGAAACTCGATCGGAACCTTGAGCTGACCGGCGCCGCCCGATACCGGCCTGACGGGCAGGTGTCGCATGTCGAGGGTTGGGTAGATGTGTTGTTGGTGGCCGTCCATTCCCACCTCTTGGCGGAAGTAGCCGTTCCGGTACAACAAGCCAACGGCGACGAGGGGGATCCCGAGATCGGTGGCAGACTTGGTGTGATCGCCCGCGAGGACGCCCAGACCGCCCGAATAAAACGGGAGCGAGTTGTGTACACCGAACTCCGTGCAAAGGTACGCCACGGGCCCCGGCATCTGGACGCCTCGCCGGTCGAACCAGGTTTCGCGGCCCGACATGTAGTGGTCGAGCTCTTTGACCGCGGCCTGGTATCGCTCGTGGACCTCTTCGATCTGTTCGATGATCCTCCACTGGGCCGGGTCGATCCCCGCCAACAGATCGATCGGGTTGTGGTATTTCTCCCATCCGACGGGATCGATCTGAACCCAGAGGTCGCGGCCTTCGGCGTGCCACGCCCACCACATGTTGTAGGCGAGGTCGACGAGCCTGTGAAGCGACTGGGGAACGCGCAACTCGGCGTTGGGGAGGGTGGGTATCTGGACGTTCATAGAACCTTCGTTGCCGGAGGATGTAAGCGTTTTCGGCGAACGGGCAGGCAGGTTAGTGCCGATGCGGGCCGGGCCACACTCTGACCTGTACATCGAACTGTATCCTCACCGCATGGCGCACAAGATCCATTCCCAGGACGTCAGCGAAGGCCCTGCCAAGGCGGCAGCCCGGGCCATGCTCCGGGCGGTCGGACTCACCGACGACGATTTCACGAAACCGCAGGTGGGTCTGGTCTCCGCCGGCAACGAGGTGACCCCGTGCAACGTCACCGGGCCGATGCTGGCCGAGGCGGCCAAACAGGGCGTCAAAGCGGCTGGAGGTGTGGGGCTCGTGTTCGCCACGATCGCCGTCTCCGATGGAATCTCCATGGGCCATGAGGGCATGCGGGCGTCACTGGTGTCCCGGGAGGTGATCGCCGACTCGGTCGAACTCGTGATGCATGGCGAGCGGTTCGACGGCATGGTCAGCGTCGCCGGCTGTGACAAGTCGTTGCCGGGGATGCTGATGGCCGCCGCCCGCACCAACCTCCCGAGCGTCTTCCTCTACGGTGGATCGAGCCTGCCCGGCAACTACCGGGGCCGGGACATCTCCATCGTCGACGTATTCGAAGGGATCGGGGCCCGGTCCGAGGGGCGGATCAGCGACGACGACCTCCTGGAACTCGAGAAGAGCGCCTGCCCGGGCGCGGGTTCCTGTGCCGGTATGTTCACGGCCAACACGATGGCCTCGGTCGGCGAAGCGATCGGTATGTCGCTGTTGGGTTCGGCCTCGGTTCCGGCCATCGATCCAAGACTCATCGACTACGCCGTGAAATCGGGCGAGGCGGTCATGGGATTGCTCGAGTCGGGCATCCGTCCCCGCCAGATCATGACGCGGCCTGCGTTCGAGAACGCCATCACGACCGTCATGGCTCTCGGCGGCTCCACCAACGCCGTCCTCCATCTCATGGCGATCGCCCACGAGGCCGGCGTCGAACTAGAACTCGAAGATTTCGACCGGATCAGCCGCCGAACCCCACACCTCGGCGATCTGAAGCCTTTTGGCCGATTCCACATGGTCGACCTCGACCGCATCGGCGGAGTGCCCGTCGTGTTGAGGGCCCTGGCGGACGAGGGGCACATCCATCTCGACACGCTCACCGTCACCGGCCGGACGCTCGGTGAAGAATTGGAAGACGTGGTGTTCCCCGCCGACCAAGAAGTGATCCGTCCGGGATCGAACCCGATCGCCATCGAAGGTGGGATCGCGATTCTGCGCGGGTCTCTGGCTCCCGATGGCGCCGTGGTCAAGGTCGCGGGGATCGAACTCGACGTCTTCGAAGGTCCGGCTCGGGTGTTCGATGGCGAACAGGCGGCACTGGAGGCACTGTTCGCCCATCGGATCGAGCCGGGAGACGTGGTCGTCATCCGCACCGAAGGGCCGCAGGGAGGACCGGGAATGCGAGAGATGCTCCAAATCACCGCCGCCCTCAAAGGTGCGGGACTTGGGAAGTCGGTCCTGCTGATCACCGACGGTCGCTTCTCCGGCGGCACGACGGGTCTGTGTATCGGCCATGTCGCGCCCGAGTCCGAACAAGGGGGAGCCATCGGTCTCGTGGCCGAGGGCGACCGGATCCGGGTGGATGTGGGTGCCCGCAGGCTCGACGTGCTCGTTGACGAGGCCGTTCTCGAGGAGCGAGCCGCCGACCGCAAACCCTTCCCGCCTCGGTACACGAGCGGCGTCCTCGCGAAATACGCCCGCTTGGTCGGTTCGGCCGCCGAGGGGGCGGTCACGAACCAGTGACGGCCGTCTATGCAATCGTCCTCATCGTGGGGATCCTCTCTCTCATCGCATGGATGGTGGCCCACGCTCTGGCAGAAGGAACCCGTCGCGACCCGGAGTTGCGATTCGGGACCCGGGGTCGGGCATCCGTGGGTGGGATGGTCGGTTTTGGCATGGCCGGGATGAGCGCCGAGTTCGCCGCCATCGACATCGGTCCGGCGCTCGTCGGGGTGCTCGCCGTTGCCGGCGCCGTCGGTGGAGGGTGGTGGGCAGCGGTGATGGGGAACGACAAAGCGTGATCCTCATCTCCGATGTTCACGGTGCATTCGAAGCGATGCGCCGGGTGGCGGCGTCCGGCGAAACGCTGCTCGTGCTCGGCGACTTCGTCAACCTCATGGACTATCGGACCGGTGAGGGAATCACTGCCGACCTGCTCGGAATCGATTTCGCTCGCAAGGCCGCCAGGGCGCGGGCCGCCGGCGACTATCGCGGAATGCGGTCCATGTGGGCCGAACGGGTGGGGGACCGGTGGGAGGACTTCCGGCAGGACTTCGATGCAGCCCTGCTCGCCCAGTACGCCGCGACCCGAGAGGCGCTCGCCGGGTCGACAGCGTACGTCACCTACGGCAACGTCGACCGGCCCCGAATGTTGCGGGATCACCTCCCGGACGGTGTCGTGTTCGTCGACGGCGACGTGGTCGAGATCGAGGGATTGAGAGTGGGATTCGTCGGCGGCGGAATCTCGACGCCGCTCGGGGCGGAAGGTGAGGTCTCGGACGAGGAGATGGCCGCCAAGCTCGAAGGCCTGGGGGCGGTGGATGTGTTGTGTTCTCACCTCCCGCCCGCCGTGGAGCCGCTGCATCGCGACGTGATCACCGGCCGGCTGGAACGAGCGTCGGTTCCGATCCTCGAGTTCCTTCTGCGTACCCGACCTCGGTATCACTTCTTCGGCGATGTCCATCAGCCCCAGGCCACGACTTGGATGGTCGGCACGACGATGTGCCGCAACGTCGGGTATTTCCGAGCGACCGAGCGGGCCGTTCGCTTCGATCCGCAGTGATCGGACGGTGCTAGCATATGCAAGCACATGGCTGACACCACAGTACAGAGCATCGACATAGATGCGCCGGCGGCGGCGTGTTTCGCCGTAGCCGCAGACATTGCCTCATACCCCGAATGGGCGACCGGCGTCCGGACAACAGAGGTCCTGGAGTCGGATGCCGATGGGCGCGTCCTGCGAGCCCATTTCGTCATAGACGGCATGGTCAAGGAGATCGCCTACACCCTCGTATACACCTACGACGAACCATCGTCGATCAGCTGGTCGGCCGAGCCGGGGGACGACCTCAAGTCGCTCGAAGGCTCGTACCGGTTCAGTCCGCTCGAGGATGGTCGCACCGAGGTGGTGTACGCACTCCGGGCCGAGCCGGGATTCACGATCCCCGGCTTCCTGCGTCGCCAGGTCGAGAAACAGATCGTCGGTACCGCACTTCGAGGGCTCAGGGAGCGGGTCGAAAAGGTAGCCGAGTAGTCCGGTGCGAATCGTCCTCGTCACCGGCAAGGGCGGCGTCGGGAAAACTACGGTTGCCGCCGCCACGGCGCTGGCGGCCGCCGACCGCGGGTACCGCACCCTCGTGAGCTCAACCGACCCGGCCCATTCGCTCGCCGACGCCCTGGCGGTGAAGCTGGGGGACCGGCCCACACCGGTGACGGGCAATCTCAAGGGAAGCCAAATCGACACCCAGGCCGAGCTCGATCGCCATTGGGGTGCCATCCGCGACCAGCTCATGAACGTCCTCCACTGGGGTGGGGTCGACGGGATCGAGGCTGAGGAGTTCCTGGTCTTCCCTGGGATGGACGAACTGTTCGCCCTGCTCGACGTCAATGAACATGCCCGGTCTGGGGAATTCGACGTGCTGGTCGTCGACTGCGCACCGACGGCGGAGACGCTCCGTCTTCTCAGCCTTCCCGAGGTCCTCTCCTGGTACTTCGACCGGGTCATGCCCACCGAGCGGAAGATCATGAAGGCGGCCCGTCCCATCCTCAGCCGGGTGACCGACCTCCCGATGCCGGACGACTCGGTGTTCGCGGCCGCTCAGAGCGTCTTCGAAGGGGTAGAGCAAGTGAAGAAGCTGCTCAGCGACCCTCACACGACGTCGGCTCGCCTGGTGATGAACCCCGAGAAGATGGTGATCGACGAGGCTCGCCGTACCTACACGTATCTGAGCCTCTTCGGATACGGGGTCGACGGGGTCGTGATCAACCGCGTCCTCCCGGCGCAAGTGTCGGACCCGTACTTCGCTCGCTGGCACGACATCCAGGCTGGGCACCTGGCCGCCGCCGACGAGGCATTCTCCGACGTCCCGCGCTTGCGCCTTCGCCTCTTTGACGATGAGATGGTCGGTGTGGACCGGCTGCGTGCGCTCGGCGAAGAGCTATACGGCGATACCGACCCCATCGCGGACTTCGAGGCGACGAGCCCATTCCGCACCGAAGAGGTGGGCGGCAAGGTGATCATGGAGATGAACGTCCCGTTCGCCGAACGCGACGACCTCGACGTGTTCCGGCATGGCTCGGAGTTGTATATCGAGGTCGGCCCTTATCGGCGGTCGTTCGTGCTCCCCGATTCGCTCCACCGTCGCCACGTTTCGAAGGCCACGCTCGAAGCGGGCGTCTTGCGTGTCGAGTTTGGCGGTCCACAGGAGGCCAGATGACGCCCGATCCGGATCCGATGGATGCGATGCGACGGGCCGGTGCCCGCGCCGTCTACCACCTGTTGCGGGCCGGGGTCGAAGGGTTGAAGGCGGTGGAGGCCGTCCTCGAAGAACTCGGTCGGTCCCGGAAAGGCCCGGACGAGGAAGACCGTCCGATCCGGGAACGGGTCGAGCTCGAATGATCACTGCGGGAGTCGATCTCGGAGGCAGCTTCGTGAAATCGGTGGTCGTCGACGGCGCCGACACCGTGACAGAAGCCCCGCTCGTCGCCGTACCCGACGAGAGCATCACCGACGTCGTCGAAAGGGTGGCCCGGAGGCTCATCGACGGGAGCGGCGCCCGTGGTGTGGGCGTGGGGGTCGCAGGGCTCGTGGAGTGGCCCGAGGGCCGATTCGTGTGGGGCCCCCATGTCTCGGGAACCGGGATCCCCCTGGCTCGCGGGCTCCGGGAACGGCTGGGGGTGCCGGTGGTCGTAGACAACGACGCCAACCTCGCCGCCTACTGCGAGGCGACCCTGGGAGCCGCCCGGGGCCGCCGCAATGTCTTGATGCTCACGTTTGGCACGGGGATCGGAGCTGGGATCGTCACCGACGGGATCATTCACCACGGCCGGTCGTTCGCCGGCGAGGTGGGTCACATGACGATGGTCCCGGACGGTCGGATCTGTGCGTGTGGGCGGCGCGGCTGTTGGGAGACGGTCGTCTCGGGGGCCATGCTCGACCGACTGGCCGTTGATCTCGCCACGGAGGTCCCGGACGGCCACGTCGGTCGCCTCGCGGCCGATGGCACTGCTACGGCCGAGCATCTGACCAGGGCGGCGGACGCCGGTGACCCGGCGTCTCGCACAGTGCTGGCCGAAGCGGGCACCTGGCTCGGACGGGGAGTCGTCAACCTCATCCTCACCCTCGATCCCGATATCGTGGTGATCGGGGGCGCGGTCAGCCAGGCCGGCCGGTGGTTGTTGGATCCCGCCCGGATGGCGATAGCATCCCAGTTGCCGGGATCGGCGCACCGTCGCCCTCCCCCGCTCGTGGTGGCGGAGTACGGTCCCCTGTCGGGAGCGATTGGGGCGGCCCTGGCCGCACGCCGGGTGACCCCGTGAATCTGCCGGCGGTGAAACGACAAGGAGTGGCATGGGCGAATCTCTGAGACCCGACGAGGTCATTGCTGCGGGAGGGAGCTCGTCGATGCAGATGCGTCGTTTTGCCCGGGACGCAGCGCTGCTGCTGCCCAACATGGTGAAGTTGTTGTCGCGGCTCGTGAAAGACGCGCGGGTGCCGAGACGCTCCAAGCTCGTCGTCGGGGCGGCCCTCGCCTATCTCGCCTCGCCGATCGACCTCCTGCCAGAGTTCATTCCTGTTGTCGGACTCGCCGACGACATGCTGGTGGTCGCACTCGCGCTCAATCATCTGATCTCGGTGGCGGGTGACGAGGTCGTTCTCGAGCACTGGGATGGCCCCCGGGATCTCCTCGACCTCGTTCGGTCGACCCTGGACGTCGCCACGGATCTGGTCCCGGTGAAGATCAAGCGGCTGTTCCGGGGTATGGCAGGGGCGTGACGGTCCCGATTTCGCTGACCGCACCGCAGTTCAACTCGAGGATCGACCCGGTGCTCGAAGCGGCACAGGTCGCCGAGGACGTGGGCTTCTCGGGGCTCTTCTTCTTCGATCATCTGGTGCCGCTGGACGACGTCCGCCGTCCCATCGTGGAACTCGCCGCCACGATCGGCGCCGTCGCCGCCGTCACCCGGCGACTCACTGTGGGTTCGCTGGTGATGAGGGCGCCGCTGCGGGGATCGGAGGTCTCGGTGGCGCTGGCCCGCACGGTGGCGGCGGTCGCCCCGGGACGCACGGTCATCGGCCTCGGTGCCGGCGATCGGCAGTCGGCCGAGGAAGCCGAGCGATTCGGGATGCCCGTGGCGACGCTGAGCGAGCGGGTGGAAACGCTGGCGGAAACGGTGGCGGGTCTCGTGGATGCCGGAGTCACGACCTGGGTGGGTGGGCTCCACCCCCGGGTGCGAGACGTGGCCATGACGGCGGACGGCTGGAATGCGTGGGCCATCGATGCCCATGCCCTCGCACCGATGGCCTCTCAGATGACCGCGGTCTCGCCCCATCTCACCGTGACCTGGGGTGGCTCGGTGGTGCTGGGTGCCGATTCATCCGACCTGGATTCTGTGCTTGCCGCCCGGCAGGGCCGGGGCGGCACCATCACAGGCACTCCGGAACAGGTGAGGACGCAGCTTGGAGGGCTGGTGGAGGCGGGTGTCCGCCACCTGGTTCTCTCGGTGTTGCCCAACCGTCGAGAACGGTGGGAGCTGTTCGCGGAGACCGTCGGAACCGACCTGCCCGGCTGAGAACCCCGGGGCTTTCGGTAGGCTCAGCACGAGGTGAAACCCATGGATTTTCAGTTCCGCAGAATCGACAATCTTCCGCCGTACGTGTTCGCCGAGGTGAACCAACGCAAGATGGAGGCCCGTCGCGCAGGTGACGACGTCGTCGACCTGGGATTCGGCAACCCTGACGTCCCGTCGGCGCCGTTCGTGGTCGACAAACTCGTGGAGGCAGCCCGCAACCCTCGGAATCACCGCTATTCGGTGTCGCGCGGTCTCCCCAATCTCCGCAAGGCCGTGGCCGAGCGCTACCAGCGGCGGTTCGGCGTGAGCATCGACCCCGACACCGAGGTGATATCGACGATCGGGGCGAAGGAGGGTTTGTCGCACCTCATGTGGGTGCTCGTCCAGCCGGGTGATGCCGCCATCGTCCCCACACCCTCCTACCCGATCCACATCTACGCGGCGTCGATGGCGGGTGCCGAGGCGCGGATGGCCCCGATCGATTCGGAGTCGGACTACTTCGAGGTGCTCGAACGGATGTTCAAGAACTCGTGGCCGCAGCCCAAGGTGATCGTGGTGTCGTTCCCGCACAATCCAACGACCCACTGCGTGGAGATCGATTTTTTCGAGAAGCTGGTGGCGTTCGCCCACGACCACGGCGTGATCCTCGTCCACGACTTCGCCTACGCCGACATCGCCTTCGACGGCTACGTCCCCCCCTCCATGCTGCAAGTGCCGGGTGCCAAGGAAGTCGGCGTCGAGCTGTACACGCTGACCAAGGGCCATTCGATGGCAGGCTGGCGAATGGGATTCCTGGTGGGCAATCCCGAGATCATCGCCGCCCTCGCCAAACTCAAGTCCTACCTCGACTACGGCACGTTCCAGCCCATCCAGATCGCCTCGATCATCGCTCTCAATGAAGGCGATGACTACGTCTCCGAGGTCAACGAGGTCTACCGGGTTCGGAGGGACGTCTTGGTCGACGGTCTCAACAGAACGGGATGGAAGATCGAGAAGCCCCGCGGGACGATGTTCGTGTGGGCGCCTATTCCCGACCCGTACGCGGAAATGGGCAGCCTCGATTTCGCCATACATCTCATCGACCACGCCAAGGTGGCCGTCAGCCCGGGGATGGGTTTCGGACCGACCGGTGAGGGATTCGTCCGATTCGCCCTCGTCGAGAACGAACACCGGACCCGCCAGGCGGTGGCCGGCATCAGAAAGGCTCTCGACCGGCTGTGAACCGGCGTGTCTAGGGGCCGGCGGGTGTGGCAGAAACCCCCTGGCCATGCCCTGCCGATCGACGGGTTCGCACCCACGACCAGAGTAATCTCCGCCGAGCCCGCGAACCGGAGTCCCCATTGCCTTACGCCCTGCTCTTCCCCGGCCAAGGAAGCCAATTCGTCGGTATGGGTTCGGACCTCTTCGACGAACGAGACGACCTCCTGGGCGCCAGGGCCGACGACGTGCTCGGATGGAGTCTGCGCGATGCCTGCTTGAACGGGCCTGAGGAACGTCTCACTCGCACCGAATTCGCCCAGCCCGCCCTCTTTGCGTTGTCGGTCGCTCTGTGGCAACTGTTCTCAGCCCGCGTTCCCATGCGTCCGGTGGCGGCTGCCGGCCACTCGCTCGGGGAGTATTCGGCCCTGGTGGCATCCGGCATGCTCGACTTCGAGCCGGCGCTTGCGGTGGTTGCTGCTCGAGGCCGAGCCATGCAGGCCGCCGCCGATCGGGAGTCGTCGGGCATGGCGGCGTTGCTCGGAGCAGACGTCGAGCTGGCCGAGAAGGTGTGCGACGCCCGGGTCGCCGAGGGAGGGCGTCTCAGCGTCGCCAACATCAATGCTCCTGGTCAGGTGGTCGTGGCCGGCGGCGTGGATGACCTCGAATGGCTCGAAGTCCACGGCCGTGACCACGGTGTCCGCAGATCGATTCGGTTGAAGGTGGCTGGTGCATTCCACTCTCCCTTCATGGCACCGGCGGCCGAGGCGGTGGCCGAGGCCCTGGCGGGCATCGAAGCACGCGAAGGCGCTTTCCCCGTGTACTCGAACGTCACGGCTCAGCCGGTGGGCGCTCTCGCGGTCGGTGCCACCCTCTCCACCCAGGTCGAATCTCCGGTGTTGTTCTCCCGCTCGCTCGAGGCCATGGCCGAAGCCGGGGTGGACACGTTCATTCACGTGGGGCCGGGGGATGTCACGGCCGGGATGGCCAAGCGCAGCGTCGAGGGTTCCACCGCCCTGGCGGTCTCGGATGTCGCCTCGATCGACGGAGTCCTGGAGGCGATGACATGACGACAGGCCATCTGCCTACCATTCCTCCCGGCTCGAGGAGTTCCGCGTGACGTATGCCGAAATAACAGGGTGGGGGAAGGCTCTCCCCCCGATCGTCCTGTCGAACTCCGACCTCGAGCGCATCGTGGACACCAACGACGATTGGATCACCTCCCGCACTGGGATGAAGGAACGGCGGATCTCACACGTCGAGGTGAGTGAGCTGTCGACGGTGGCTGCCGCCCAGGCCCTCGCCGCCGCCGGTCTGGAGCCGGGCGACGTCGACCTTCTCATCACGGCTACCTGTACACCGGAGACGATCATCCCGCCGACCTCGGCCGTGGTGCAGTCGAAGCTCGGATTGAATCGAGCCGGCGCCTTCGACCTGAACGCCAACTGCTCGGGTTTCGTGTACGGCATGGTCGTGGCATCCGACATGATCAAATCCGGCTCGGTGAAACGGGTATTGCTGGTGGGTGCCGAGAAGCTGAGCTACATCGTCGATTACACGGATCGCACCACTTGTGTGCTCTTCGGCGACGCGGCCGGCGCTGCGGTCCTGGAGGCCACCGACGAGCCGGTGGGGGTACTCGCTTCCGAGCTGGGCGTCGACGGCGACGCTGCACCCTTCTTGTGTGTGCCACAGTTCGGGACCCTGGGAGGCCCCGGCCCTCGGGATCCCGAGCATGCCAGCCTGTACATGGAGGGCCAGGAGGTCTTCCGGCGGGCCGTCACCAAGATGGGGGAGGCGTCGGTCAATGTCGTCGGAGCGGCCGGGTGGTCCCTCGACGATGTGGACCTGCTCATCCCACACCAGGCGAACCTTCGCATCATCGACGCCACCGCTCGCCGTCTCGGCATCGAGTCGTCAAAGGTGTTCGTCAACGTGCACGCCTATGGCAACACATCGGCGGCCACGGTCCCGGTGGCCCTCACCGAGGCACTGGAGTCGGGGCGCGTGACGCCGGGCGCCCATCTCGTGTTCGCCGCCTTCGGGGGTGGGCTCACCTGGGCCGCGGCGGCGGTGAGATGGGGAAATCGCGTCGAGCCGCTCGCCACATCCGACATGCGGGTGCCGGACACCGACAAGACCGTGTGGGACGTACTGGAACCGAACTTCGAGTTCTTCGGAAGAGGTGGCGACCGTGAGTGAGCAGAGGGTGGCGGTGGTGACCGGAGGCTCGCGAGGAATCGGACGAGCCATCGCCGTCGGTCTCGCCGGAGCCGGACACGCGGTGGCCGTGAACTACGCATCCCGGCGGGACGCAGCCGACGAGGTCGTCGCCGCCATCACGGCATCCGGAGGTTCGGCCTTCGCAGTCGGCGCCGACGTCTCCGACCCCGACCAGGTCGATCGTCTCTTCGGCGAGGTGACAGAGGCACTCGGAGCCCCAACGATCCTCGTCAACAATGCAGGGATCACCCGAGACAACCTGCTCTTGAGGATGAGCGTCGAGGACTTCGACGACGTCATCTCCACGAACCTGAAGTCCGCCTTCTTGTGCACCAAGGCTGCTCTCAGACCCATGTTGAAGGCACGTTGGGGACGTATCGTGTCAATCGCCTCGGCCGCGGGTGTGATGGGGAATGCAGGTCAGTCCAACTACGCCGCCTCGAAAGCCGGACTGATCGGGTTCTCGAAGTCGGTGGCAAAGGAGGTGGGCGGGCGGTCGATCACGGCCAACGTCGTCGCCCCCGGATTCATCACGACCGACATGACCGACGTGCTCGATGACGCCGTGAAGGAGGCCGCGCTCTCGTCGATCGTCCTCGGCCGTTTTGGGGAAGCTTCGGAGATCGCCGCAGCGGTTGCGTTTCTCGCCTCGGAGCCGGCCGGATACATCACCGGGCAGGTGATCGGAGTCGACGGCGGAATCGCTCTGTGACAGGCCGGATGACCGTCCCCGACAAGAGGTTGTCACCACCCCTCTGAAGCGGGTCATGCCCGTCCGGTACGACTAGGGTTCCGCCTTCAACAGATCACGGAAGGAGACGATCATGGACCGCGGTGAGATTTCGGAGCGACTGGGTCAGGTGCTCGTGAACGAGCTCGGTCTCGAC
>Ga0224510_10000816_pt1 | contig 21998 bp, 18 predicted proteins | sample SF_May12_sed_USG_FD_170161 | JGI IMG/M metagenome (GOLD analysis project Ga0224510, IMG submission 170161) | Sediment microbial communities from San Francisco Bay, California, United States - SF_May12_sed_USGS_4_1 | ecosystem: Environmental > Aquatic > Marine > Sediment | place: USA: California... | reverse complement strand
GGCCAGATGTGGCGGAATGGCAACAACCGAGAAGAAATTGTCGATGTCTTTCCAGGCGTTGCCATTACGATCCCGCAAGGCACTCGTTTTCAAGTCCGCTCATGTGGGTGGGAGCCCCTCGCTGCGCTTGGCGTTACCATGCCACCTTGGCCGGGAAGTCAGGAGATTATCCCAACCACCGGTCCTTGGGAGCCAACTATCGGCCATTCGACTTCTCCCTCGATTGAAAAGAGCCTTGCGGGATCGAACGTGGGGATGTGCCACACAAAGCTGCGAGGTCCATAGTCTCGCCTGCCGAGAATACATGGCTGTCATGGAGAATGATTTAGGATCAGATCTGGCTCACCGGGGCGGGACGTTTTCTTATAAAACCAGGAATGAGGTGAATGCCGTGGATACTTCGGAGTGGGTCTGTCGATGGTGTAGCGGAAGAACATCCACGCCTATGGATGGGCAGGTGATCTGTGTTTCACGCGTGTGTCAGTGTGGCGCCATCGCATTAGCTGCACCGGCTCACGACTTTGATGAAGTTGTTGACGATGCGATACACCTCTTTGGGATTGCTGATGAGTATTTGACGCCTTTTGACTGGGATAGGGTGGCTGGTCTGGAACAGCTTGGCGTTAACATGCTGGAGGGGTCAGTGATTTCTGGACAGCCGAGTGGAAGTCCTCATGATCTTCGTGTGTTTTGGTTCAGGAAGGACGCGCGTCACTGAGCAAGGAGGGATTGCTGTCAAGCACGATCGCCATGTTGGAGCACTGTCCGATCTTGATTCGTCCGCTTGAGTCCCAGCTCCATGTGTACCCCTTCACGATTTTAAGGGCGAGCGGTGAGGATCGAAGCGTCGCGCCGCATCCTCACGGTACGAGAACGGCTGGAGGGATATCATGAGGCCCACGGTCTATTTGGATTATAACGCGACGACGCCAGTGGACCAGCGAGTGCTGGCGGCGATGATGCCGTGGTTTACGACTCATTTTGGCAATGTGGCAAGTCGCGATCATGCGTTCGGCTGGGATGCCGCGGAGGCGGTAGATGAAGCGCGTGATCATGTGGCTCGCCTTATCAATGCTCGCTCGATCGACATCATCTTTACCGGATCTGCCACAGAGAGCATCAATCTTGCGCTGAAGGGACTTGCACTCGCACCACGATCTTCGGAAAAAGTCATCATCACATCCCCGACGGAACATGAAGCGGTGCTGGAAACGGCCCACCAGCTCGGGCGGCAGAGGCACCAGCCAGTTCTGTTCCTGCCAGTGGACCAACAAGGCCACATCGTAGCAGATGTGCTTGAAGGGAGGCTTTCCACCACACCAACGTTGGTTGTGGCGCTGATGTATGCGAACAATGAGATTGGGACGCTCCATCCGATACGATCCATCGCTGAGATCGTTCATCGGTTCGGCGCTTTGCTGTTCGTGGATGCCACCCAGGCCGTCGGGAAAATTCCTGTCGACGTTCAGCGAGACGGCATCGATCTCATGGCATTTTCTGTCCACAAGCTGCATGGACCGAAGGGGGTGGGCGCTCTCTATATCAGAGGCGGCGCGAAGAATTTGGCGCTGGAGCCCCTGATCGTTGGGGGAGGACAGGAAGGTGGCCTCCGAAGCGGGACACTGAATGTTCCCGGGATTGTTGGTTTTGGTGAGGCTTGCCGAATTGCCAGAGAGGAAATGGAAAACGATTCTATGCGGGTTGCTCATCTGCGAGATACACTTGAAAACGCCGTATTAACACACCTTGAGAATGTGAAAGTTCATGGTGATCGAGTTCAGCGATTGCCCAATACCACGAACATCCTGTTTGACGGGGTGGATGCCAGAACATTAATCCGTGATATGCATTGTATTGCCGTTTCAACGAAATCAGCCTGCTCGAGCAATAAGGATGGTCCAAGCCATGTGCTGAAGGCTATTGGTTTAACTGACGATGAAGCCTACTCATCCATTCGCTTTAGCGTGGGACGGTTTACCACGGAAGACGAAATCGATTTCACGATTGAGCGTGTGATTGCATCGGTCACCAAGCTCCGGAAGATCCATCATTCCTCTGCCAGCCTTCTATAACTGGGGGCGTGGGGGAGTACTTCTCATGAAGGCGTGGCCGGCGGGCTGATCAGCGCCAACATCGTTTGGACTGTTGCAGCAGGGAGATGCCGGAAGGAGCTGATGGTATTCGTGAATTGGTTCAGGTCCAGCTGTTTCTCCCGTGTGAGAGTCTTCATCCTGTCAGCCCATCCGTTCACGAGGTGCTTGTCGATGAATGCATAACAGATGACGGCGAGAGGAACGGCACCGAGGCCCAGCAGGAGCATCCAGGTATGAAAATAGACGGTCGTGAGTGGGACACCGAATAAGACAGCACTCACCACGACGACCAGCCCACGATAAAGTTTGATCCGTCGGTCGATAGTGGTCAAGGTGAGGTTAATAGCGGTCAGCAGCGCGGGTGGTTCGGCCATACAGGATTCTTCATTTGACGGGAGGGTTCCTTCTCATTCACTCCACTCACAGTGCTGCAAATTCCCCGCTTCATCAATCCTGAGAGGCAGAGTAAGATTGTATTGACTGATTGATCAAGGACGGGGCGGGTATGAAGCACATGGAGCTGAAAGTCTCCAATGAGGCTGCTTGCTCTCGTGATAGAGCATCCTTGTTCGATTGAATGTGCTCAAAGGCGTATCCTGCTTAATTCTCTGTCTCATCGGGTTTGGTCGATCCTCGCCGGTGTCGCACCTGGCCACTATCGGCATCGACATAAACATCGGGCGGAAGGCCTGCGTCCGGGCGTTCGCGCAATTCCCAGAGTTCGGCATATGCCCAAGGGCAGATAACCCAGAAATACGGCTGGTGGGTCTTTGCCACACGTGGTGACAACTGCACGGGATAGCAGAGTGCCTGGACCGTACAGCCGATGATTACTCCGGCCGGATTATTCACCACTTGGAAGGTGTCGCCGATTTCCGTGACGAAAGACAAGGGGGACTGCCCCACGTTTCTCATGGCCCCTTTGAAGCAGCCGGTGAGGGTCTGCCCCGGCCCAATTTCTGTGAGCCAAGCACCGCCCCTCCCTTTGGCGAGTCGCATCAATGAAACGGCGAAGTGTCCGGTCACCCCAATCACATGCTGGAGGGGAGGCTCACAGGGGAATCCTGTCACCACTACTCGGCGACCGGCAAACGCGTGGTACGGAGACTGTTCGTCGTAGTCGATCACCCATTCTGTGCTGTCAGAACATTTAATGCTTGTCACGAGGGGTCCACAGCGCGCGATGATGTGCCCGGGAGCGTGCAGCGTGCCTTCCAGTCGAACCTCCTCTTGTCCACTCAGGGGCTCTCCACGCGTGTGTTCCACCGGTAGACGGAGACCTACCACTGTTTCCCAGGCCCGTTCAATTTCCTCAGGAACCGAGTCTGGATCGTTTTCGTCAGGCATGGTACACGTATTCTTGAAAACTCAACCATCTAATTTGGTTGACCGCATACGGGCTAGATCCTATACGCGTTTGGAGTTCGGCACGACTATAGATGGTCGCAAATGAAATTTAAAGTACCACACGGTGGTGACGGAGTGGACAGGACAAGCCTAAGACCAGACACTATCTTTCCGACCATTATCGCTGGCTTCATTGTAATGCGCCCTCTCGCGCGACACATTTTCGCTTTCAGGGCTAGACGGCCCTTGCTATTAGTCAATGCCACGTAGATAATGCCGGCCCGATCTCATGGATCGAGGCCCTTGCACGACCGGAGTTCTGTGGCCCTCAATCGCACGGTGGGTTGTCCCCAGAAAACAGACGGAACTCGGTGACCAGCTACGTATGGGCTCGCGTGTAGGGGCGTCGGTACGATCCAATGTGCCGCAGGACGGTTTCGATTCAGGTATGGAGCCATCGTGGAAGACTCTCGCCTGATGCCCAGTACTGAGCAATCACCAGGAACGCCTCCTGCCGTGTTCGTGCGACTCCAGCAAGGTGGCACCTGGACGGACGAGCGCTCGTTCACGAGATCGTTTACGATCGGGCGGGCGCCGGATTGCGATGTCGTGATTTCAGAGCCGGCGGTGAGCCGACGCCATGCAGAAGTTCGCTGGCAGGCTGGCACGTGGCAGTTAGCGGATACCGGAAGCCGAAATGGAACGTATGTTGATGGAGCCAGGATCCAAGCAGCCCCGTTGTCAGCGCTCTGCCGCGTGACACTCGGACAGAGCCACGCCGTGGTACAGCTGAGTGTCGGTCGCCCTGCGGACGCGTGGCAGACAGGATCTGACCGTACTGCGCTCTTCTCGAGACCAGGTTCAGTGACGCAGCTTGTCCAGCAATTGGAAAGGCAGGATTCAACCGCCGATATCGGATCGGAGGCCCAACGCTACCGGGAAGCCGTGGCCAGAATCACGAAGCGTCAGTCCCGGAGGCACCAGCTAATCGTAGGGGTTATCGGTGCCATCTTGTTTACCATCGCAGGCGTTGCGGTCCATCAACGATACACACTCAACGATCAAGCGGAGCAAATTGCCGCTCTTCGCAAGTCTGCCGAACAGAGTTTCTACGCGATGAAACAGCTTGAGCTCAAGCTCGCAGAGCTTGACAGTCAGATCGCCCAAAACGCTCCAGCGAAGGACCAACAGATGATTCGCTCCGTGCAACAGGAACTGAAGAGCCAGGAACGCCGCTATGATCAAGACGTTCGAAAACTCGGTATCTACGCGAATATGAGTGAACGAGACCAAGCCGTGTTACGTGTCGCCCGACTCTTTGGCGAATGTGATGCGACCGTGCCGGACGACTTCCTTGCCGAAGTCAATAAGTATATCCAAAAGTGGAAAACCACTGGGCGTCTAAACGAGGGGATGCAGCGCGCAGCGGCCGCAGGGTACATCGGCACCATTTCCAATGCCCTCTTCACCAACAAGCTTCCGCCGCAATTCTTTTATGTCGCACTTCAGGAAAGTGGGTTCAATCCCAAAGCCCTGGGCCCCGTTACCACGAGTGGCTATGCGAAGGGCATGTGGCAATTTATCCCTGCTACCGCCACGAAATACAAGCTCAAGGTCGGCCCGCTCCAACATGTTCGCGAGTTTGACCCAGAGGATGAACGGTTTGATCCAATGAAATCGACTCGTGCGGCGGCTCAATACCTCAAAGACATTTATTTAACTGATGCCCAGGCGTCCGGGTTACTTGTCATTGCCTCGTATAACTGGGGAGAGGGTAATGTCATTAAAAAAATCAGGGAGCTCCCGAAAAATCCACAGGAGCGGAATTTTTGGCAGCTGAGGAAAAAGTTCCCGATCCCACAAGAAACCCACGACTATGTGTTCTACATCATTTCTGCTGCTGTGATTGGGGAGAACCCGCACCTGTTTGGGTTCACCTTCACTGCCCCGTTCGCCACCAATCTGCAGTAATGTCACGTCGTTCCAGCTGGCTACTAGTCCCAGTGGATTTTGTCCCAACTGTTCCCTAGACGAGGGATGAGAAGGGTAAAATGCTTCGCAGTATCGGGAAGCTCCCATGGTTTTCCGGAGGGCAAGATGGCCGTTTCAATGGTTATCTCGATGATGGCGGTTCCATTGGGCTCCAAATAGGGAGTGCCTATGGCCAGCTTGAATGATTGATAATTCCCGAACATCGTCTCGATATTTCGCTGTCGTTCGGGAGACATAACAGACATGCTGCGAAGTGCGTTCTTCTCTCGGTGCTCATATGCCTGTTTAAATTTGTTGAGGAGTGCCACAAGTTCAGGATCGTCAGGAGGTGGAGTCCGATCCAAACACTCGTGGTCGAGGTGGATTGGTCTGGTGATGGAAGCGATCGGTTCTGGTCTCAGGCGATTGACCTGAACTAGCATGTCACTATACTTGCCGTAGGCGGTTGTGAGTGCATTCTTTATGGCCTGGCAGTTCGATGTGTAGCGATCCTTTTCAAACTGAATCAGAAGGGTTTGGACCTCTTTCCCATGGTTCGATAGGGTCGTCTCAAGCTCTGTGATCGTTCCCTTGGCCTCTTTCTGATCGGGTGAAGTCCCTGAACTGACGAGTGAGTACACAACCCAGACACTGAGTGCTGCGAACAACGCGACGAGTATTGCAGTTACGTAAGGCCTGATCGAAGGCCTATCGTCAGAGTCACCAGACGCCGTTCCGTTCGGGAATGGTGAAGGTGTGGGGACCGGTTCAGGGGGGGGAGGCAGAGGGTGGAAAACCGTTTTGGCTGCGCTTCCATTGGTTGCTGGTTCCGGTGTGACGAGGCGGGTTTCACGACTGTCTCTTTGTCCTGAGGCGGTAGACTTTGGTTGCAATGTGAACAGGATATCCTCAAGTTGGCGGGACAGGAGGTCGGCGTTGGGCATGCGGTCTTCGCGATGACGCCGGAGGAGGTGTTGTACAACATCCTGCACCAGTGGTGGGACATGGTCAGGAAACTGCAGGTGCAGTTCTTCCTGGTCATGGACCAGTTTTTTATAGATTGCTGTGTCTGATGATTCGCCATAGGGTGTCCGTCCGGTCAGCATTTCGTACATCATGATGCCGAGGGAAAAGAGATCGGACCGGCCATCGAGCTCCAACCCATTTGCCTGCTCTGGGGACATATACGCGACCGTTCCGATCACCTCTTGTGGTTTTGTTATTTTGGCTTCCCTCAGCACCGCTGCAATTCCGAAGTCGGTCAGCTTGACATTCCTTTGTTTATCGAACAGCACATTGGCTGGCTTGATGTCCCGGTGAACAATTGGCTTTGGCTGGCTGTGCGCATGACTGAGTGCGGATGCGAGTTGCGCTGTGAGACGCACGACCTCGTAGACAGGGAGGGGTGACTGTTTCTTGATCATAGTTTCGAGGGTACCGCCATGGCAAAACTCCATGACGAGGACATAGGTCCCCTTATCCTTCTCGACCGTGTAGAGGGTCACAATATGGGGATGGCTCAGTTGAGCCATCGTACTGGCTTCCCGCAAGAACCTTTCGACAAAGGCTGGATGTTCAGTCAGATGGGGGTGGATACGTTTGAGCGCGACATCGCGGTTATTGGCCAGAGGCTCCCCGGCTTTGTATAGAACTCCCATCCCGCCACTGGCGATCTGTATTTGATTGGTATATTTGTCGGTTAGCATGTCGAGTCCTTAGAGTTGTACGGTACCGGGTGTACTAGGATCGGGCGGAATTATACCCAAGTAGGATGGGCAAGACCATTCCGCCGAAGCGGTTCCATAAAGGACTCGCCGGTTGGAAACCTGAAAAGGTGGTACTCGGCTTTCTTATGGCCACTCGATTGATGCCTCCGTGAATCTATTTCGATACAGCCTGGATCCTTTTGTATCCACCCCATTTGCCTCCCCTCGCACCCCATAACCACCGCAACCTCAATCCCTCATGATTGTGGTGAGTACCGGATTATGGAATACGTACTGCCCCTCGCATCACTTTTGCTTATTGTTTTGAACAAGGGAATGCAGGTTGGTGAGGGAGAGCTGATGTCCCAACTGATTATGGATTTCAGTGGGGCCATTAGAGTGCCACACGTAGGGCCAGATAGATCTGTATTGATGAATACACACTTCCCTAGCTTAAAGAGGGGTTGGTGACGGCCAACCAACCTGGTAGGGTCGGTATCGCTAATGGGGACTGGAAAGGCGAGAGTTGTTTCTTCGTGTCACCAATAAATTACAGAGTCAAGGCGATGGTCAGAAATGCGAGGATGAATGAGGAAAATCATTTGAAAGGTAATCGGCTACGTTGCCTGGATAGATCCCGTAAGACGCACGCCATTTTGGTATTTCTGGTGGTAGTCCCTATGTTTTGGGGGACAGCGAACAAAGAGAGTTCTGCCGAACCCCAACGATCTAGGCTTGCCCCGCTTCTCTACCAGAACTTACCGAGCAGAGTTCCCAACGAGTACATCGTTGTCTTCAAGCCAGGCACCCCACGCGATGTTGTCCAGGCCGTGCAGGGTTTGGTCATAAGGCGTGGCCGTACGATCAAACATGTCTACTCCGTGGTGCTAATTGGGTTTAGCTGCACGCTGTCCGTGGATGTCGTACACGCTTTACGTGCTGAGCCTAGCGTGGCTTCGGTTTCAAGTGTTCAGAACGGATTCTCAGATGCAGTTCAGCAACTCGATCCACCTCCTAACCCACGTCCCAATTGGCCGGCTCATAACTGGCCTAAGGGGTTAGACCGAACCAGCGAACGAGGCATCCCCTTAGACGGAAAATATACCTACAGTGAAACTGGAACGAGTGTGCATGCCTACGTTATTGACACTGGTATTCTTGCAAGCCATGAAGAGTTCGGGGGTAGAGTATCAGACGGTCGGAATGTAGCCAGTAATAACAATGATACCAGTGACTGCAATGGTCATGGAACGCATATGGCGGGGACGATTGGTGGAGTAACTGTTGGTATCGCCAAACAAGTCATTCTCCATCCCATTCGTGCCACGAACTGTGAGAGTCCCCATACAACGTCGAACTATATTGCCGCTATTGACTGGGTGACGAATCACATAATGACAAAAGGGTACGTCGGTAAGGCGGTTGTCAACTTTAGCAACTCATGGGATTACATTGATACCAACCTTAACGATGCGGTGAGAACCTCTATCGCTTCAGGAATTACCTATGTTATTTCAGCTGGGAATCGCAACCAAGATGCGTGTGGCTGGTCGCCTTCCAGCATCAATGCCGTGTCAGGCGCACCAAAACCCATCGTTGTAGGGGCCGTCAATCCGATGAATGATACGCGTTGGGTGGATGAGGGAAACCCAAATCTCGCTTCGAACACGGGTGTATGTCTCAATCTCTTTGCACCAGGCGCTGGTATTGTCTCGGCCTGGAAAGGTAATAACGTGGATTATCATGTATTGTCAGGCACCTCCAGTGCAGCAGCGCATGTTACAGGAGTGGTAGCACGTATTCTTGATGTTCATGTGGGCATCACTCTTTCACCTGAGCAAGTCTGGAGAAAACTCCATGATGCGAATAACGTTTGTCCTACTCCATGTTCACCACAGCCAGAACAATGGCAGGGTGTCATGGAGCCAAGGACAAAGAGGCCAATAACGGGTTCGCCCAATGAGTTGCTGCACTATGGGTTGCACAAAAACCTGATCCCTCCCCCTGCACCAAACAATCTTACGGTATCGGAGTGACGGGCATTTAAATAGTACAACACCAATATCAGTCTGGAATTCAAAAATGAGAAGGTAAATGGGGTGACCATGGCGACGTCATACAAGATCTTGACTGCGTTTCTGGTGCCTGTTTTTGTTTCTCAGATGTGTGTGGTGATAGCGTTCGCAGGAGGTATTGCCGAGCGCCAGCGACCTACACTGGCTCCGCTTTTTTACGAGAGGTTACCTAGCAGTATCGACAACGAATACATCATTGTCTTCAAACCAGGCACTCCACGTAATGTTGTCCAGGCAGTGCAGACTAGGGCCAAGCGGTTAGGTGGCATAATCAAGCATGAATACAGAGTGGTACTAAATGGATTTAGTTGCACGCTATCCAAGAGTGCAGTGCAAGCTTTACGTGCCGAGTCCAGTGTGCGCTCGATTTCAAGCGCCCTGAAGGGTTCATCCGAGGCAGTGCAGGATCTTGATAGTCCGCCTCCTAATCCTCGCCCGAATTGGCCCGCGAATAATTGGCCTAAGGGCATAGATCGAACCAGCGAGCGAGGTATCTCGCCGGCCCCTCGTCTAAACGGCAAATATACCTACAGTGAAAGTGGTAGTGGTGTGCATGTCTACGTAGTCGACACGGGGATCCTTGCAACCCATACAGAGTTTGGCGGGAGGGTTTCGGGAGGGATCAACACTGCAACAGTGCCGTATACGGGCATCACCACTGATTGTAGTGTCAATAGTCATGGTACCCATATGGCGGGAACGATCGGTGGAGAGACTGTTGGAATTGCTAAGAATGTCGAGCTCCATCCTGTGCGTGCTACAGATTGTAATGCACCTCCAGACTATCGAGACTATATTGCGGCTATTGAATGGGTGACTAACGACGTTCGCACTAAGGGGTATGGTGGTAAAGCCGTTGTCAATTTCAGCAATGGGTGGGATGTCGTTATTACAGACCTTAATAATGCGGTGATCAATTCAATGAACGCGATAGACCCCGCTACATCTAAGAGGTTGGATATTATGTATGTCATTGCTGCTGGAAATCGGAATGCAGATGCCTGTACATGGTCGCCATCCAGTATCAACGTCTTATCAGGCGTGCCCAAACCGATTGTCGTTGGTGCAGTCAATCCGATGAATGATACACGGTGGGTGGATCCGGGAAACCCACAAGTTGCTTCGAACACAGGCACATGTCTCAACCTGTTTGCACCAGGCGCTAATATAGTCTCGGCAGGGAAGGCCAACACCACTGATTATCGTGAGCTGTCAGGTACATCTAGTGCAGCCGCGCATGTGACAGGAGTTGTAGCACGTATTCTAAGCCGGAATCCGCCTCTATCCTCTACCGACTCCCAATCCGTGTGGAATGCACTCCATGTCGCAAACAATCATGCTGGAACATCGGGATGGACAGGGGTCAGCGATGCTGGACCAAACTCCCCAAATGAAATGTTGCACTACGGATCGCTCAGCAACGGGCAGAACGATGGTGACCCGCATATTACCACGGTCAACGAAATCCACTATGATTTCCAGCCTGGAGGCGAATTTGTCGCTCTGCGTGATGCCAACGGCATGGAGATTCAGACGCGCCAGACACCGGTCCCTGGCGCAGAGTATGTGAGCATCAACACAGCCATCGCAGCACGTGTGGGCAAACATCGGGTCACTTGGCAGCCGCACCTTAGTGGTCAGCCGGATCCTGCCGGCCTTCAACTCCGTGTCGATGGTGAACTTGTAACGATTGGAGCAAATGGACACGATCTTGAGGACGGTGGTCGTATGACGATGTTGAACGATAAGCGTACCCTTGAGATCAACTTCCCCGATGGCACCACCTTGTTCGTCACGGCAAATTGGTGGGGTGATAGAAGTCTGTGGTACCTCACCGTGCAAGTCTTCCATACTCCCGCTACTGAAGGAATTATGGGCAATGTCGAGCAAGACAGTTGGAAAAATCCGGAGTTTGCCGAAACATGGCGAGTGACTGACAAGACCAGCCTCTTTGACTATGCACCAGGTCTTTCAACCAAGATGTATTCAGTTCCAAGGTTCCCCTTGGAGAATACTCCGCCGGTTATGCCGGAGTATGAGATTCTTGCCAAACGTGAGTGCGAAGGAATCACCACTAAAGATTTAAGGCAAGACTGTCTCTTTGACGTAGGGGTAACCGGCGATAGAATCTTTGCAAAGAGTGCGCGGATACAAGAGTTGATCCAGCATGGTGCGACTAGCACGACCGTAATAGGCCATAGAAATTCTACACGAATTGGGGAAAAGGCAACGTTCACGGCGACAGTGGTACGACATGAGCGGGGAGACCTGATTCCTACAGGGGGCGTCATGTTTCTTCTTGACGGGAAGCCAGTTGGGAAGCCGGCACGATTAGACTCAAATGGTCAAGCGCGCTGGACAACCCGGCATATAGTGATCGGCAAACATCATGTAGCAGCCCGATACATTCCGGAAAAAGACAGCGTGTTTCTGTCTAGCTTCAGTATTGGCAGGTCGCACACTGTAAAGAAGAGAGAGGTTCGTTAGGACGACACAACTTCAAAAAAGTAAGGTGGAAATAGGCTGTCTGCCCTCAGGATGAATCCTATGCGGTGTCAGCAACAGCTGATTCATAGGAGTGATCGATGAAGTTTCAGAGCTTGAAGTGGAGAGCGATACATCTCATTCTCACGAGTACGACTGTGTGTAGTCTTACTTTGTTCAGTTATCTTTCGCAGTCGTCTGCGCAAACACTTGACCAGGTGGTCGATCAAGTGTTGGCCAATGGGTGTGTTGGTCTTGGCATCATAAACTCTACGGTGTTGGGACAAAATCTCGCGACTAACTGTGGCCTTAATGGCTCACAAGGTGGTAGCGGTCAAGCCACATCCAATGGAGGTGGTGGAGCTTCATTTCAAGGCTCAGCTGCCTCGATCCTCAACAGGGTGTTGCTTCAACGGTTGGATGAGACAGATGAAGAAGAAGGTCAAACTCACCAACGGTCCACCGCTTTGACTATCAGTCCTTTAGGTTCGATAGTAGTTGGACTTTCCAATAACCTATCTGTTGGATCTCCACTGTATGCGAGCATGGCCTCAAATGGAGGGTCAGTTACCTCCTTCACTTCGGGCAGTATGAAACGATGGAATGGAGTGGGAGTTTTTGTTAGCGGATTGGTCGAATCGTTGAATCGTGAGGTGACCACCTTTCAGGATGGGTATAAGTCGATGATCTATGGGTTCACAGGCGGCGCAGACTATCGAATTAGCAAGAAAGTCCTGACCGGACTTCTCTTTACTTATTCCAATACCAATGGTGACTTCCGCGGTGGCGGCAATTTCAATACAAATTCGTATGGCGGTCTCTTGTTTGCCTCATATCTCCCAAATGATAGGACATTTGTCCAAGTGACTGGTGGCTATACCCGCAATAAATACCTGGTTGGGCGTGTTGCAACGGTCAACAACGTCTTTGTAAATCCCCTAAGTGGGCTTGCTGCAAGTAACTCTAATGGCAATGTCTTCAGCCTCGGAGTCTTAACTGGGTATGACCAGCCCATTGGCCGCTTCACGATTGGTCCACGAGTAGGCATCACCTATACCAATACTCAGATTGCTGATTATACTGAAACTGGCAGGACAGGAATTGAACTGAAGTATAGCGACCAATGGATCCACTCCTTACAGAGTATCGTCGGAGTCCAAGCTACTGCCGCGTTTGGGACAAGATTTGGCGTCCTTGTGCCACAATTCAACGCCGATTACATCCATGAGTTTGCCAACTCGCAACGCTTGATCACTGTACAATTTGCCGAAGACTTCCGCGACAATCCCACTAAATTTCAGTTCAAAAATGATGTGCCGGTACGGAACTATTTCAACCTTGGAACTGGTCTTGTGATGGTGTGGCCGAATGGCTGGCAATCGTTTGTGAATTTCCGCGCAATGGTTGGCAACGAACAGTTCAATAATTACGCTGGCACTTTCGGACTCCGTATTGCTTTGTAGAGGGAGCGATCACGCCGCTACACGGAGTAGAATTCCAGGTGGGTTTGCGTCATTACTATAAGCGCACTGCGTTATAACACAGCGCTAATGGTCCACCTTGAAGTGCTCATCGCGTGAGGCTGGCTTTCTTCTTCCGATACTCGGACACGGGTAGGCTCTCTGTCTTGATTTCTACGGAAGCTTCAGCCTTTTCTATGGCGCCTGCCATTTCGGCTGTCGCAATAGCCTTAATGATCTCTGGTCCGTAGTGGGGGCCAGAGATCCGAAGTGGTTCCGGACTGGTTTCGTCGCCGACAGTATAGATTTCGCCCCCCTTTACGAGGACTTGGTCTTGATACTTATTTGGTACAAGATGTTCCACTGTTCTGTCAGCTTGGAAGTAATCGAGCATTAAATAGGCATCGCGCTCCGACTGAACGTACACGATCAACCGATCATTTTCGACGAAACGGCCATCGGGTTTGTTCGTCCAGATCCTCAGGCCGAACGCTGGCTTTCGGCTCTTTTGAGCCTTGCGATCCTCCACCAGAGTTTCCATTGCTTTCACTTGTTGCTGGATGAGGCCATCGAGTGATTCAGGGCTGAGCTTGGCCGTTATGGTCACGCAGATGGTTTTGCCATTGTGCTCTTCCGGACCGATGCGGATGTCTTCAAGCTTGCCGGCACTAAATGTTTCAACGATATCTTCTTCTAATTGTAAATTGTTTACCCGCTTGTAAGCTCTTATAAAGACGCCGTGAGTTCGAATCGCGTCCTCCTGAGCTTTTATTTCCGCACCGCGCCTGGCCACGTCGGGCGTCTCCTGATTCCCATAGTCCTGACACCCACGTCCTTTTACTGGTTCTAGTCCTTTTGTTTTATTGCCACGTGCGAAGACCGAAAGATCAGGTAGTAGGAATAAGACGAGCAGGGTCACTAGGGAGAATAGAATCTTGAGAGGCGTATGAACCCGCATGGTGGGTCTGAGTCGAAATTATGTATCCATTATCGATTGGAGTCGACAATCACCACTACTTTAGCCTGCCTCAGGAACTCAAAATGCTTTCGGACACCGAGGATGGTCGCCGCATCAGGAGTCTTGATAATAATATCCGTCTTTTTTTGACCGTCCGCTCTAAGGGCTCGCACGAGCAAGGGGTTCTGGGTGACACGCTGATGCAATTTCGCGCTCCGCACATCGCTGGCATAGAGCACAATCCCTTCCTTTGCACTCGGGGCGTTTCTATCGACATATGTCACGGAATATACCTCTCGCCCTTTTTCATCCAGGATACGGGGTTCAAGTGCGGTATGAACGTCCAAACCTGTAGCATCCACAACTAATCCAGTAAAGTGGGTTATTTTATTGTCAGGAGGAGGACTTGGATGACGATACGAACCGACCGTTGGGCTCAGGGGATCCGTGAAGGCTCGCCCTAATTTCAATTCAACGGTTGTCTCGACTGACCCATCATCATGTACGACCTCCTTTACGACTTGGGCTCCTCTGATGAAGCCATCCACTGTTTTCCGCATTTCAACGTTTGTGGCCACTAACTGGTCGACTGTACTCGTAGAATTAATGTGCACACCCTTGATGATTTCTAAGAGGCGACCCTGTGCAACGACCCACGCAGCCTCTCGAGCCCCTTCTTTAGCTTGAAGGGCATTTGCCGACTGGGGGGAGGGAATCCCAACTCCACGAGCGCTTGCAACCCTCGTCGTCCAATCGATTTCGCCATAAGGTGTCGTCCGTTCTATGACGTGCTCTGACTCGTTTGATGCGGGTGCTGGTGCCGTCATGAGCACGATAGAGCTACATAATATGATGATTCCACATGGTCTGGGTCCTATCATTTTTGTCATTGGCACCCTCCGTCCTAATGCGTATAGCATTTGTCCTATTGTGCATTTTCTGCTCTAAAATGCAAGGCTTGGCAGGTCGGGTACTCCACTTCATTAGGTCATCTTGATGGGCGAGAGGAGGCACAGGAAAGTGGCGGGTAAGTGAGAAGACTACGACCTCTTCAGGAGAACTTCGCCTTACTGTGACGCGGTCCTTCCCAGACAGCCGTATAGAGCGACTACGACAGGGAATGGCGAGAGAAGCATGTCCCACGACGGTGGCAGTTGTCCAGTCACACTTCGTGAATGGAAGCTCATGTACGCCTACCTTCACCGGGTACGCTCCCTCCAGCGCCCGAATTTCATCCATGAGCTCGTCGGGTAGTGTTCTTGTGATCATCTCGTCCTCATTGAGTTTCCCTGTCGGCACCTGACCATCTTGCATGATGTGCTTGTCATTGGAGTGTACTGCTAAGTGCTGACTTCTTCTATAGATTCGACAGATGTCTCGCACTCATGGGTACTCACAGTTGAAGAGTATGGGCTGTGACGGTCACTGTATAGGAGTCCCTTCCTTTCTATGGCCCCCTACCTTTTCGGTATGGTGAAAAAATCTGGACCCTCTCATAAGTGCCACTCGCGAGAGGTGTGCGGAGATGTCGCTCAGCTCACTCGGCCGAATGTGTCAATCATGACGTGAAAGGCTTCCGCACAGAAACCGGATTGAGAAGCGCGTCTGGTCAATGGGTGAGAACTAGGTGGGGGAATTCATGACACTCTTAACAATTTTTGAGGCAGCGAAGTTTTTGAGGCTTACAAAACGGACCCTTTATCATCGAGTTGATATCCCTCGGGTTCGCTATGGGCATCGGGTCATGTTTGTCAAAGAAGATCTTGAAAGTTGGGTCAGAAGCTTATGTGAAGGCGGTGTGGTGAAAGACCTCGATGAGCAAGGAGGACCGCCGAAGCCCGTTGACGGCAGACCTGGCAAGGTCTACCATCGGAACCCTTTGTTTGTGTCGCCTCGTCATAAAGGCCTGCGATGAATATTCAACGTATCAATACTCCCAAGGGAATACGATCGGTTCTGACTTATTGGTATCGTGGAAAACGCTATCGACCGGTCCTTGGCTATAACCTGACGCTCGATCGTGAACGAGAGACTGCTCTCGAAATCATGACGGCGATTCATGCGAATCGGTCCGAGCACGACAGACAGCAAGCTCCTCTCGCTATGACTGGGCAGCCTGCAACGATGACGTTTGCTGAGTTCGTCCCCCTCTACCTGCAATATCTCAAAGCCAAGCGGCCGAAGAATGACGGGCGGAATCAGACCGTTCTCACGCACCATCTCATTCCGCATTTTGGCGACAAGAAGCTCTCGGATATCCGCCTTGAAGATGGATTGGCTTTTCTGGAAAAGCGTCGCTCTGTCTTGATCGGCCCTGAGGATAAGAAACGACATGTGGCTCCAGGGACGATTGAACGAGAGTGTGCGGCCCTGATGGCAGTGCTGAATTTAGCCGTTGATATGGACCATCTGGATAAGAATCGGCTCAAACGTTTACCGGTGCCTGAGTATGTGAAGCGTGAGCGGATTGTCGAAGGCTGGGAGCTGCTCAAAATCCGAGAGGCCGCCTCACCGAACGTCTGGCGGCTGGCGATGGCCGCGCTTCAGATCGGGCTTCGGGAGAACAAACTGATCGAGATTCATGAAGAGTGGCTGTTGCAACGGGGAGACGGCTGGTGGGTGGTTCCCTCGCCAGGCCAGACAAAAATCAAAGGGGTGCCTAAAATGGTTCCCCTGAATGGTCTGGCCTACGAGGCGTTATTTGGAAAGACTCCAAGAATCGGTGGGCGCTTCTTCCATCACTGGAAAGATGGAAATTCCTTCAAGCATACCTGGATGCGAACGTGTGAGCGGGCAGGGGTGCACGATCTGCACTTCCACGATCTTCGTCATACCTTCACGACCTGGCTCACACAATGTGGCGTCGATTACGCTGTGATCCAGACGTTAAAAGGTGAGCCGCTCCCTGGTTCGGCGAAGTACTACATTCACAATTGGAACGCGCGATTGCGGGATGCCGTGACCAGGCTGGAAGCGTTTACAAAGGCGGTTCTAAACGGGGAAAATGACGTTCAGGTGCCAGTTACTGCCACTTGGGTGCCAGTTGTTCAAAACGTGAATCCTCTAACTATGCGAAATGTGGTGCCGAGGGACAGAATCGAACTGTCGACACCAGCCTTTTCAGGGCTGTGCTCTGCCAACTGAGCTACCTCGGCACGGTAGGAATGAGATCTTGCGAGGGCGGATTATCAGCCGCCGCGTGAAGAAGCGTTCACCCGACGCATATTACCAAGTCGCAGGTCTAACTTCTACACTTTTTATGCGCCGGAGGGTCATGGAAAAATATAAGGTTCTACGACTTCTGATCCTGTCTTGTGGTCAATAACATTGACCACAAGCTTTGGTGAGAGTGTGCTATTCGGAGAAAGAACGGATCGTCTGTGCGTGGACGAGGAGTTTTTGCCGATTCGGCACGCCGACCTTGTCGAAAATATTGGTCAAATGATGTCGGACCGTACTATCAGAAATAGAGAGGGCGTGAGCAATGTCCTTATTTGAGAGCCCTTGGCGCAGCAACTTAATAATTTCTCGTTCACGCTCTGTTAGGCCCTTAGGCCAGGTTGCATATTGCCTTTCGATACCGGTCTTCGATATGAAGGTCGGCTTCAGGTCTGTGATCGCCTCTAGATCCTGCACGAAGTGGGTGTGCAGGCAAGGGAGTGGGTAGAGCGCGTCAATCATGGCCAAGACAACTTCTGGCGGTTGAATCTTCAGCAGCACTCCCTCCACGCCGCATTCAAAGGCTTCGTGCATACGGTCCTTTTCTTCGAATCCGCTCAGCAAGAGGATTTTGCTCGTCGGAGCGGCAGATGTTCTGATCCACCTGATCGCACCCACGCTGTCTCGTTCAGTCTCCATATCCAGGATGAAGACGTCGGGGTGGTGGTCTTCCGGGAGGCGCAGATCGGGGGTGATGCGCTGGTACTGCTGAACGATGAAGCGGCGAGTCGCTCCACTCTCCAAAACTTTCTGCAATCCCAACCACGCGAGGTGATGATTGCTGATAAGCGCGATGGTTAGCGTTGGAATGGTGTTGGTGCTCATGATGGTGGTGTTTCCTTCTGTTCAGTGACGACTACGTGCTCCCATGCCTCTTCCGCAAGCTTCTTGGCTCACTCTGCCTACGAGACCGACATAGCAAATGGATGTCGCGGTCGGTGCCGCAGGATAAAAACTTGCTGGCTCAGGGACTTCTTGTACGGAGTCATTGAGGCCTTACTCCATACCTTGTGGAGTCTGACGATCGGATGTGAGTTGGTGCGGCCTTTCTCAACATGAAAATCAAATGGGCTGAGGCTGCTGCATTGTATCGAGATAAATGGCGCAGGAACCGAGCGCAACGCTCCTCCGTATCGGCCGGTCTGATGAGCCTTGGATTATGCACGAGGCATTGATCAGGTAGAGGAATTCGTAACAGGGCGGAGTATGGCATGTGAGCGGGCTTCTTTTCTATACGCATAGACTCCTAGCAACGCATCTAATGAGGCGATTCGACCTTGTGATACTATGCAAAATGCGAGCCGTTGTCATGATTTCAGCCCTCATGCTGGCAGCAATATGTAAGTTAAAATTCTGGGGCTGTCGTACCTGGTTCAAGTTCTGCATATAAGTAAATTATTAGGTATGAACATAGATTGGATATATGATGAAGTGGAATAATTACAAGTTAGTTATGACATGGCATGTGACAGAGTTCGCGTTTTGAAAAGAGATACTTGTCAGCAAGTATCGAGGGCGCGTGGCTTGTGGGTGAGACTGCAAGTGTTGGTAGTATTTAACTTGAAGGATGAAGGCAATGGTTTGAAGTGTTAGGAACAAAATGTATCTGTGTGGTGGCTCTCAAGGACTAGATTGCGAGCTAAGGACGAGAGTAAATCAATAAAATTCCCAGGAGAATCTAAATAGATACTGTATCGAAAAAGATTCGTGGCAAGGTTTGGTTAGGCCGCGACTGACCTCTGTTTAGAGATCGCTCTCGGATGGGCATAGAATCGGACTCCACAGACAGTTCGCTGTGATATCAGCAAGATCCATCATGGGGCTGTTGAAAAAAGCGGTGTGCGGCCTCCGGTGAGAGGAGGATGGTCCAAACGATCTCGCCAAAGGTCTTCGAGGAACGCCTCCACGGTAGGCACTCCCCGTAGGGTGCTCTTGAGTTGGTATCCGGGAGGAGGGGTTCCTCCTTTGAGGCAAGGTCCCTGGACCTTGTCCTGCGCTTAGGCCACCACGAAGTTCGCGTCGAGGACGACCAACCGTTTGAGGTTAAACACCATGGCCTGCAAGAAGGCTGCGAATTGATTCTTCGCCACGCCACGGTAGCGCACGCGCTTCGGCCGGTGAGAAAACACCCGTTCGTACGGAGCTCGCAGATGCGTATACCACCGGTCGCGATCCCGATTCTTGGATTTCATATTGTTCCGTTGAATGGCCGCGAGATGACAGCTCCGTTGGGCGGCAGCCTGCCGAGCGGGAGCCGTACAATAGCCTTTGTCTCCATAGATCGCCCCTTGGGTGGGGCAGACATGCCGGAGGCCGTGGGCATCGGGCAGATTGGCTGGGGTGGTGGCCACCTTGTTGATCAGCCCGGATTGCATATCCACGCTGACATGCTCTTTATAGCCGTACCAATATTTCTTCTTCCCCTTACAGCCAATCCGGGCTTGCTTATCCACCGCCACTTTCGGCAGCACCGTGTTGTTTAGCTTCTCGATGTGCTGTTGGCGCGCTTTATCGCGCTCTTCCCACAGCGTGGCTTTGGCAATCAGATGCGTGGCATCCACAAAGGTGAAGACTTCACTCATGAGTCCCGCTGCTTTGAGCTGTGCGCGCATCGTGGCAAACAGCTGGGAGAGGCGAGTCGGCCCGATGCGGGTGCGAACACGACTGAACAGGCTGTAGTCGGGCGTGGGTTCCGACAAGCTGAACCCACACAGCCACTTGGCGGCCAGATTTTCTTCCAGATATCGCTCCAGCTCCCGATCTGAGAGGTCTTCCATGAATTGCACGAGCAGACAGCGAAAGAGCCGCTCCACGCCATACCCATCAGCGCCTTTGAGCTGACGCACGTCGGCCAAGGCTTCGGTGCTATCCGGCAGATAGGCCTGAAACCGCCGGTACGGGTGCGTGGACGATACAAGGCTGTCGAGATCGACCAGTTCCATTTGGGACATACAGGGCTCCAGAGTGGAAAAGGGGTATAAAACGCGATTGGACGAGGCGCAGTATAACAAAAATTCAAGCAACGCCCCCTTTATTCAACAGTCCCATCATGGAATCGTGATCCGTTGGTCGCACCTCTATTTCCTGCCCCCGCAATGTGGGCATCAAAACCAGACAAAAGTGCCGATTGTAAATACGCAATAATTGGACATTTATCTGATGGTAATGGATCGATCATACCTGCTACTAATGATGCTGTATGCACCTAAGGTGTTAGGTACGAAAGGCCTTAAGTCCTCGAGGGGATGGATGGGACTTACGGGGCGAAGCTATGATCGCTACTAGTCACAAAGAGCCTGCGACACGGTGCGAACAGGTAGAAGTGCCGGATCAAGGACTGGTAACCCCATCGAACACTGTGTGCCACTGGTACGCCCTGCAAACTCAGTCTCGTCATGAGAAGCAGGTACGGGATCGACTGCTGGCAAAAGGGATGGCCCCCTTGCTTCCCTTGGGAAGACAACGTCGCCAATGGTCCGATCGGAAAGTGTGGACGACGGTCCCGTTGTTCAGCGGGTACTGCTTTGCCAACTTTGCGTTGGCGGAGAGTCTTGCTGTGTTGCAAACTCCGGGTGTCGTTCGCATTGTCGGCACGCTAAGGCCAGAACCGATTCCAGCTGAAGAAATAGCGATCTTTCAGCAAGTGTCGTCGATCGATCCGGTGATGGAGCCATGCGACTATCTCACTGAAGGTGCATGGGTAGAGGTCATACGAGGCCCGCTTGTGGGGCTCCGTGGCCAATTCGTCCGTCGAACCACTCAGGACGGCTTGGTGATCCGATCTTCCCTCCTGCAACAAGCAACGCTCATCCATATTAGAAGTGACGAGGTTGCAGCGGTGCAGTGACGTGTTGGGGAGTTTTAAGTTTCAGGTTTTGAGTTGCGAGTAGCAAGTGGCTGCTGGCAAGTAGGCAGTAGCATGTTCAGCCCGAAACTTGAGACATGAAACGTAAACTAGTTTATGGGTGGAGGCTTGAGGTTTAACGTTGGAGGCCTGGCGCTCAGACCTCAAACCTCAGACCTCGAACTTCCCAAGTCCGACGCTTCACGTACGACGTTTTACCCTCTCCGCTGATGTAGATTAGTAACCCTGTCTGTTATCATGTCCCGGCTCCGATTTACTCAGAATCAAAGAGTCACCATTGTGTTGGAATTAACGGGCGGACGACCGGCCAGAGAGGTCTCACGTCAGTACGGAGTCACTATTAGGACTCTCTATCGATGGCGTGCGAAATGTATCAATGAGCGACGGCTGGAGGAGAAAGCGCGGCTGCGTTCACTGGAGGTTGAACATCGACGCCTCAAGAAACAATTTGCCGAACTCACACTTGATTACGCAACGCTTCGGGCAGCCTTAATCAGAGATGTGCGAGGGGATTGTTAGCATGACGTATTCAGTGAAGCGTCGTTCGTGAGGCGTATCTCGCGTAGAAGTTTCGGGTTTCGAGTGTCTGGTTTCATGTTTCAGGTTTGTCGTTTCAAGTTTCCGGACAACCTGAAACATGGAACCTGAAACTCATCACTGCAACCTGAAACCGTTCTCTGAGAGGCTTTACGAGGAAGGATATGAGCATGGGGCACGCGGCTATCGGGTTGTTGGTATTGGCGATGGTGATGAACTCAGTTGGGTGTGCCGGACTGTCGGAAGAAGTCATTGCCGAAGCCAAGAGTGCCACGAAGGAGTT
>Ga0224510_10000814_pt1 | contig 22039 bp, 22 predicted proteins | sample SF_May12_sed_USG_FD_170161 | JGI IMG/M metagenome (GOLD analysis project Ga0224510, IMG submission 170161) | Sediment microbial communities from San Francisco Bay, California, United States - SF_May12_sed_USGS_4_1 | ecosystem: Environmental > Aquatic > Marine > Sediment | place: USA: California... | reverse complement strand
TCCTAACTTTGCCACCGAGACGGGCTTCCGTGCACCGCAAACCAATTTTATTGACGGTGTGACTTATGACGGCACAAAACCAAACGAGTACCTGAAGAAGTTCAAAATTGGCTTGAAGAGCAACGACAAAATTTAAGTGCAAGCCCCCTTCCCCTTGCGATGAAGGGGGCAGCTAAATCTGGTAATGATGCCTGATCAGGATGGATATCCTGCAAGTTAGAGAGTAGCGCAATGAAAACAAAGATTATCAACACGCTGGAAATGAGCGGATTTTCATGGATGGTGCCAGTGGTGAGACTTTTCAGTGGCGAGAATCCGCGCGAGCAACTTAATGACATTATTAATGTCATCGGTTTGCCGTTGATCGCCATTGTCGCCTTTCTGTTTCTCTGGTCTGGTGCCGCATCGCAGGTTAAAACTAGCCTTGGCGAACTGCCTGGGCCGGTTCAAGTGTGGGAGCAAGCGAAAGGGCTCTACGAGGAACATGTGGCGGAACGGGAAAAAGAGGCTGACTTTTATCTGCATCAGGCCGAGCGCAACGCCAAAAAGCTGGAAGACAATCCAGATGTACAAATAAAATGGCGTGATTACACCGGAAAGCCAACTTTTTTGATCAGATTTTTACCAGTCTCTACACCGTATTCACAGGTTTTATTATGGCGGCGTTGATTGCCATTCCGATTGGTATCGCCTGCGGTTTAAGTCCGAAACTCTATGGTGCCATCAGTCCTTTGGTACAGGTGTTTAAGCCAGTGTCACCATTGGCATGGTTGCCCATTGTCACCATGGTGGTGAGTGCGGTGTATATTTCTGATGATCCACTGTTTGAAAAATCATTTATTACCTCCGCGATTACTGTGACGCTGTGTTCGCTGTGGCCAACCTTGATAAATACTGCAGTTGCGGTTTCTTCGATCGATAAAGATCTGATTAACGTGGGTCGTGTCATTCGACTTCACTGGCTGACACAAGTATTAAAAATCGCTATTCCTGCATCGTTGCCAATGATTTTTACCGGTTTGAGGATTTCATTGGGCATTGGCTGGATGGTGTTGATCGCTGCAGAAATGTTGGCGCAAAACCCAGGCCTGGGCAAGTTTGTGTGGGATGAATTCCAAAATGGTAGTTCCAACTCCCTGGGGCGCATCATGGTGGCGGTATTGGCGATCGGTCTTATTGGATTTTTGCTGGACTGGCTGATGCTGACGCTGCAAAAAATTCTGTCGCACGATAAAAATGCTGGGCGCTGAGAGTGCTCATTGCCAGACAAGAGGAAGTAACAATGTCAGTTGTACAACTTTATAAAGCTGAAGAGACGTTCATGGAAACAGCAAACGAGGTAATCTCTCCCGTAGATAGAGTGGCGCAGAACCATCTTTTGTTGAGCGGAGTTTCGATCGAATTTCCAACCAAAAAAGGCTCATTCAAAGCGTTGGATAATGTCAACCTGAAAATCGCCAAAGGTGAGTTTGTCGCCATCATTGGTCACTCTGGCTGCGGTAAATCGACGGTGTTGAATATTGTGGCGGGTTTGCACAAAGCAACGGCCGGTGGCGTGATTCTTAACGGCAAAGAGGTCAACGAGCCGGGGCCGGATCGTGCGGTGGTGTTTCAGCATCATTCGCTGTTGCCTTGGCTGACCTGTTATCAAAATGTTGAGCTTGCGGTAAAGGCGATCTTTAAAGGTAAGAAAAGCAAGGCAGAGATGAAGGCGTGGATCGAACACAATCTGCACTTGGTGCATATGGATCATGCCATGCACAAATACCCTGCCGAAATTTCGGGCGGTATGAAGCAACGCGTAGGCATTGCCCGGGCTTTGGCAATGGAACCCACGGTGCTTTTTGGTGCATTGGATGCGCTGACGCGTGCGCACTTGCAGGATTCGGTGATGGAGATTCAGTCTGAGCTGAATAATACTGTCATCATGATCACCCATGATGTGGATGAGGCAGTATTGTTGTCAGATAAAATCGTAATGATGACCAACGGTCCTGCCGCCACGGTTGGTGAAATTTTGCATGTCGAATTGGATCGCCCACGCAATCGTTTGGCGCTGGCCAATGACCCGTTGTACAACCATTATCGCGCCGAGGTGCTGAAATTCCTCTACGAGCGGCAACGAAATCCAAACGAAAAATCATAATGCCTGATATCGGAATGTTGTTGTTTTGAAATCTAGGTGTTTGACGCTCTCCGGGATCTGGGGCGGGTCTTTTGGTTGGTGGAGAAACTTGCGTGCAAAATTGATTTTCGCGGCAATACAAGCCTGTTTTGCCAAGTGGAGTACATGCACAGAATTTGCGATGGCTTGGGTGGGGGCTTTTGGGACGGTGTGAGGACTGCTCTGGGTAAGTTCTGAGCGGACCGGGGCGGCGGCGGACAAATCGGCCATGCTGTTGATCTTGATCTAATCGGATGATGCCGTTCCGCCGGCACATACCGCCTGACTGCCGTCTGCTCTGCCGTTTGACGGCAAAATAGGCTATCATTGCCGCTCTTTTTACCAGTCACAGCAGGGCAGTAATGAGCACAGTCATCCAGCGCCGCAAAACCGTTCCCGTCACCGTGGGCCATGTGATCGTGGGTGGCGACGCCCCCATCGTGGTTCAGTCCATGACCAATACCGATACCGCCGACGTGCTGGCGACGGTTAAACAAATCAATGAGTTGGCCAAGGCCGGTTCCGAGCTGGTGCGCATTACCGTCAACAACGAAGCCGCCGCTGCGGCAGTGCCCGAGATCCGCGCCAAGCTGGACGCCATGGGTGTCAACGTGCCGTTGATCGGTGACTTCCACTTCAACGGTGGCAAGCTGCTGGACAAATTCCCCGAGTGCGCCAAGGCGCTGGCCAAGTTCCGCATCAATCCTGGCAACGTCGGCAAGGGCAGTAAGCGCGATGAGAAGTTCGCCCACATGATCGAGCTGGCGATCAAATACGACAAACCGGTGCGCATTGGCGTTAACTGGGGCAGTCTGGACCAGGATCTGCTGGCAAAAATGATGGACGAAAATGGCCGTCTGCTGCAGCCCAAGGAGCCGACCGAAGTGATGCACGATGCGCTGATTCGTTCTGCGCTGGACAGTGCCGCCAAGGCTGAGGAGATTGGTTTGGCGCACGACAAGATCATCATTTCCTGCAAAATGTCCGACGTGCAGGACCTGATCAAGATTTACCGCGACCTGGCACCGCTGTGCGATTACCCGCTGCATTTGGGCCTGACCGAAGCCGGCATGGGGTCCAAGGGGATTGTTGCCTCCAGTGCCGCGCTGTCGGTGTTGCTGCAGGAAGGCATCAGCGACACCATTCGCATTTCACTGACGCCCGAGCCCGGCGGTTCACGCACTAACGAAGTCATCGTCGCACAGGAAATCCTGCAGTGCATGGGGTTGCGTTCTTTCACGCCGATGGTGGTTGCCTGCCCCGGTTGTGGTCGCACCACCTCCACCGTGTTCCAGCAATTGGCCAAGGACATTCAATCCTACATCCGTCACCAGATGCCGGAGTGGAGCAAACTCTATCCCGGCGTGGAGAATATGAACGTGGCGGTGATGGGCTGCGTGGTCAACGGTCCGGGTGAATCCAAGCACGCCAACATCGGCATCAGTCTGCCCGGCACTGGCGAAACACCGGTGGCACCCGTGTACGAAAATGGCGAGAAAACGGTCACCCTCAAGGGCGACAACATCGCCCAAGAGTTTCAGCAACTGGTGGATGCCTATGTGGCGCGCACCTACGGCTAAATCGGTAAGTCGGTAGATGGCTTGTTATGTTGTAGCTAGTTCGTGTGAGTGGCTTGCTCCTGCCGTGGGAGTTGTCACCGCATTGATAGTTGCTTTTCTTGGTCCATACATTGGTCTGAAAGTCTTCTTCAAGCAAAAGGCATACGAGTTAGTCCGAAATAGATATTTGGATGGGTGCGTAGACGAAATTTCATCAAACATTGAATATGCGTTGTCTGTGTTTAGACATAACTGGGCAAGGAGCATGGCAGCGCTTAAAAACTTCCGTGATTTGGGGAAGGATATGGATCGAACCCTGTATTCAGATGGATATATTGAAATTGATCCCGCTTCTTTCAAAGTATCCAAATCCTATGTGTTGAATGAGCTGGTTGGCGATAATGCATTTTTTGAAGCGTATCAGTCGGTTTACGCTTTTGTGCAATCGAGCAGTAACTTCTTTAGGTATGACTTTGGTTCAATGGTTCGCTGTTATGTCGAAGAAGGAATAGAACTCAATATTTCGGGGCATTCCAGAGAGGAACTAGCGGCTGAATACTTTAGTTTGTTACTAGAGAAAAACGAACAGTCATATCCGTATTACCATTTTTTGAGCGAAATTCACAAATTAGCAATGCTTTTTGAAAGGGAAAAGTTTGACTTTTCTACCATAAAGGAATTTTCCGCGAGAAAGGATGTGAAGGAAATTGTAGAGCGGTTAAAAAAAGATATTTTGCCCAAGATGGAGCAAGATAAAGGTATCTGAAAATTGGTGTGTTACTATGAGCAGTATCGAGCAACTATCCGAAAAGGGTAAATACAATTTCAACAAATTGCGCAAACGCATTCGCCGCCACGTCGGCAACGCGATTGGCGATTACAACATGATCAGCGATGGTGACAAGGTGATGGTCTGCCTCTCCGGCGGAGCCGATTCCTACACCATGCTCGATACGCTGATGTACTTGCAGCAGGTGGCACCGATCAAATTTGATCTGGTGGCGGTGAACCTGGATCAGAAGCAGCCGGGTTTTCCCGAAGATGTGCTGCCGACCTATCTGAAAAAACTGGGTGTCGATTACAAAATCGTTGAGCGCGACACTTACAGCATCGTCAAGGAAAAGGTACCCGAGGGTAAAACCACCTGCGGACTGTGTTCACGTCTGCGTCGCGGCATTTTGTACAGCACGGCGCAAGAGCTGGGCTGCACTAAAATTGCCTTGGGCCACCACGCCGATGACATTGTCGAGACATTGTTCCTGAACATGTTTTACGGCTCGCGGATGAAAACCATGCCGCCGAAACTGATTTCCGATGATCGCAAAAACGTAGTGATTCGCCCTCTGGCCTACTGTCGCGAAAAAGACATCAAGCGTTACGCCGGCATCATGGAATTTCCCATCATCCCGTGCAATCTGTGCGGCTCGCAGGAAAATCTGCAGCGCCAAGCGATCAAGCAAATGTTGGCGCAGTGGGACAAACAGACGCCCGGTCGCGTCGACAATATTTTTGGCGCGATTCAAAACGTCACGCCATCCCATCTGATGGATATCAAACTGTTCAACTTTGTCGACCTGGAATTGGGTCGCGAGCAGGGGTTGACCGAATACGATACCGCGTTCGATCAGGAACTGCCTCCGCTGGAAAACAAGGCCGAGGTGGTGATGTGGCGCAGCCTTTCTGCGGACTGATGTGCTATTAATGCAATAAAAAACGCCCGGCAAATGTCGGGTGTTTTTGTTGGTGGAGTTCGGGATAGGCTGCAAATAGTGCGATTATGCTGCTCATCTGTGGAGGGTTGCCGGGGAAGCGTAATTATCGTTGAGCCTGGATCAGTATATTTCGCGGTGTGATTTCACTGGTACAGAATTGGGCAATGCTGACTTGATACGAGTGCTGCTGCAGATACAGGCCCATGTCGAACACCAACCAACACTCAATAGCGCGGCGAAAGCTCTGTCGCACCAGATTCAGGCGCATAACGTCGCGCTGTCGTTGCCAGCCTAGTTGCTCGTAATTTTCCCAGTCGACAGAGGGTTCTAGCGTGATGTTGTCGCGCTGCGCCAGTTGTCGACAAAATTGTTCAAAATTCAGGTTCAGCCAGTCGCGCTTTATGGGGCGAATTGGTTGGTAGTGTTGATTGCCGCGCAGCGCATTCAGCAATTTGATATAGCCCAGTTTCCACGCCATTTCCTGATCACGCAGACGAATTTCGCGCGCATGGGCGGTGACGGTTTCGGTGACAGCGAGGCGCACATCATCGGCCGTGAGTGTCAGAGTTAGTTGAGAGCTCATTGGCGAATACACCGATTCGCATCCCAGATGGTAACAGCAGGGCGCCAAGTGCAATTGCGGCAGTTGCAGCTGCACCGCGTGAGTCAGCAAGCGGCGGTGCAGTTCGCCGCAGGCATGCAGGGCGACTACCTGGCGATGTTGCAGATGGGCTTGCGGATTTTGCTCTAGCACATCGAGCGCGACAAATTGCTGCCGGGTTCGGCTGCGTTTGGCGAGCTGTTCGCCCTGGGCGCAGAGCGCAGGATTGATTTCCAAAGTGTGTACCAACTGTTGATGTTGTTGATGAATCAATCGGCCCAGATGGCCTTTGCCGCCACACCATTCGACAACCTCGTACGCAGGTGGATGCATGCTGGCGACGAACGATTCAATCTGTTGCCATTTGCGACCGGGAATGTCCCAGCTCAGGGACGCGGGATAGTCGGCCAGGGCGGCGGGAATTGTTGTTGGCAGTTGGCAAAGTGGCATCAGTTCCGCCAGAGCAGGCAGATGCGGCTGCAGCAACGGTAGCAGGTTGTCCCAGCGCGCACTGTAGTGCCGCACTTCGTCATCGCTCAATGCCAGCAGGGCGGAGTACAGTTCAGGCAGCCGTTGGCACCAGTCTGGCGTTGCCTGCTTAAAAGGTTGCGGTTGCCACAACCACTGATGTTCGTGCAGCAGTGCGTCCAGGCGGGCAAGGCGCTGCGATAGGGCGGATGAGTCGGGGGCTTGAATGGGGGCGCACTCCACAGTTTGGCGCGGCCATTTAACTGCGGAATGTTGGTCAACGCAAGTGTGGCCGCAGCCTGAAGGCTGCGGCGCGGTGGAGCCTAGTCAAGTTTGATCACCCAGATCAGATCGAAGGTAATCTGGTCGCCGGGTTGGCCCTGGAAGTAGCTCAGGTTGGCAGCACCGGATTCGCGGGCGCTGCCACTGGCATGACGAAAGCGCTTGCTGCCCGCGATGATGTTGTTTGTGCCGGGGGAGGGATAGTAGCCGGTGAGGTGGGTCATGGATTCCGAGCCGCCAAGGAAAGGCTGGGCGTTGCCCAGTACCCGGGTGGTCAGGCTGGGCTGGCTCGGCCATTCGCTGAAGCGGAAGGTGCTGGTGACCGTCACCTGCATGCCGCCGCCAGTGTCGGGGATGGCATCGGCCACCGCTTCGGTCATGGTGCCGATGTAGCCACCTGTTTTCATGTTGTACAGCGGGATGTCAAAACACAGTGCCTGGCGACTGCCTTGGGCTGTGGGTGGTATGTCGCACAGATAGGCGGTTGCGCTGCCTTTGGCATTGAGTACCAGTTCCTTGTCGACGGCGTAGTCGCTGCTGGCCGATGCCAGCGGCAGGAAGGTCATGTTGATCAGGGCAAACAGCGCGAAGTGTTTTTTTCTCATATTTCAGCTCCTTAAATGGGAATGTTATTTCCAGTCTCTAATTATGGTTTAGCTGCTGGGGCGGCCGATAACAATGTTATTGGGACAATTCCTTAGCTTCTGGCGCGTTGAAGCGAGGCAGGGGCGGGACTATAGTGAAATCTGGTGGTCACAAAATGGGGATAGGGTCATGAGCAAGTGGCTGTTATTATTGGCAGGTGCGGCGTTGGCGCTGAGCGTACAGGCGGGCGAAACCAGTGATGGTAGTGATCCGCATCATGGATTAATGGGCAAGGGTTGCGATTCCAAGGACAAGGTGGCCAAGCTGAAGGAACGTTTCGGCGAGGACTACTTTACTCAGCATCCCAAGCCAGGACATTTCAGCATTGATGATGCGCGCGAGGCCCGCAAAGAATGGGAGCGCAAGCAGGCGCTTAAACAATCGATTTAAATATCGCCCCGCCAGTGGTTGGGGCGGGGAGTAGTGATGAGTCAAATTGTAATTTACGACAAAAAGGGCTTCACGGCACTGCTGCAGCGTGACGGCTATACGTTGTGCAATGCGGATTTGCGCGGTGCGGTTCTCAAGGAAGCCAATCTGGTTCAGGTGGATTTACGCGGCGCTGATCTGCGTGATGCAGATCTGGAAGCGGCGGATTTGCGCTTGGCTAATCTCAGTGGTGCCGATCTGCGCGGCGCCAATCTTACCGGAGCGATGTTCGATGGCGCCGATTTAACGGACTGCCGGATGGACGAAGCCCGCAAAACGTTTTCGATCAAACCTGTTTGATGTTGTGCCTTTGGGTTTCGGGGTTGGGCTGAGGGGCGCGTGTGCGTGAGTATTTGCTAGCCAGTATGACTTTGGCGGTGGCAGGGCTGGTGGATGCTGCGCTGTGGTGGTCGGCGGGTGCGACTGATTATGGTCAGGTGTTCTCGTTGTTGGAGTTGTTCTGGTTGGCGCTTAGTTTGGTGGCGCTGGCGGTGGGCTTTCGCGCCGCAAGCACTGATCGTCTTCCACTCCTGGTTTTCGTGGCGTACCAGTTGGTGATGTGGAGTGTGGGCAGTTGGCTGGCGACCCAGTCGAACGGCCACTTCTTCCCTCCGGATGCGATGGTTATCGCGGCGGTATTTTTTTATGTGGGGTATTTTTTGCTCTGCTTACGCCACTATCGGTTGAAAAAATAAGCGCTTAGTAAAGTTTTTGCGAATAGCGACCGCTTATCTTCCCAACAGGATTTCCAGCACGTATTTGCTGCCAAAGTAGGCAAGCAGTAGGGTGATGAAGCCGGAAATGGTCCAGCGAACCGCAACGCGGCCGCGCCAGCCATGCTTCCAATGGCCCCACAGCAGGATGGCAAATACCAGCCAGGCGATGATGGATAGTATGGTTTTGTGTGCCAGGTGTTGGGCGAACATGTTGTCCAGGTAGACGATGCCGCTGGCCAGAGACATGCTCTGCAGCACAAAGCCGATGATGATCATCTGGAACAGCAGGGTTTCCATGCTTTCCATTGGGGGAAGGGCGCGGATGAAGCCGCCAGGGTTGCGGCGGTGCAGATTGCGCTCCTGAATGGAAAGCAACATCGCCTGAACAGCGGCCAGTCCCAGCAGGCTGTAGGCGAGAATGGAAAACAGAATGTGAATGCCAATGCCGCTGTGGGTTTCGTCGGTGGTGAGGATGTGCTCGGTAGGCAGCAGGACTTGCGCCAGAATGCTGAATGCGGCCAGTGGCAGAATGATGATGCCCAGGTTCTCAATCGGGCGGCGCAGTGAGGCGATCAATAACAGCCCGGCAACGAACCAGGTGGCAAGTGAGCCGACGTTGGTGAGACCGAAGTTGAGGCCGCCGGGAGTGAACATGGCTTGTTGCAGCAAGAAAGCGTGCAGCAAAATGCCGACAAACCCGATCGCCAGCGCGGGATATTTGCTAGATGCTTCGCGATGGGTCAGGCGCTTGCCTATCAATAGCGCCGCAGCCACATAACAGGCGACGATAGTGAACAAGGCAAAGAAAGTAAGCATTGTTTAGGATCTCCCGGGAGGGTTGGCAAACTGCATGTATGATACATGCAGACAAGGGGAGGCGATAGCCTAAGCTTTGGCAAAAGTGTATTGAAAAAGCAGCTTAATTTCTTGATGGGACAGAGAAAAACGGAATTGAACCAGGATGAAACTACGAGCATTGGGTTGTAGTGGTGGCGTTGGTGCCGGATTGCGCACCACCTCTCTGATGGTTGATGAGGATATACTCATCGACGCAGGCAGTGGCTTGGGTGAACTGTACCTGGAAGAAATGAGCCGTATTCGCCACATTTTTCTCACGCATTCGCATCTGGATCATGTTGGTTTTATTCCGTTGCTGATTGACAGCGTGTTCGAGCGTTTGCACGATCCCATCACTGTTTATGCTCAGGCGGAAACGATCAAGGCATTGAAGGACCACATTTTCAACTGGGTGATCTGGCCGGATTTTTCCAAGCTGCCCAGCGAGGATGCATCAGTGTTGCGCTTTGAGGAAATGCCTCCAGGGACCAGTGTGGAAATCAAGGGGCGGATCATCGAGTCCATCGGTGTGAACCACACGGTTCCAGCGGTTGGCTATCGGGTGGCTCAGGGGGCGGCTGCATTTGCGTTCACCGGCGATACCACTACCAATGATACCTTCTGGGCGGCACTGAACAGTCACGGCAAGCTGGATCTGTTGATCGTGGAGTGTGCATTCACTAATCGGCAGTACAAATTAGCTCAAGTGTCTCATCACTATTGTCCGGCACTGTTATCGCAAGATCTGGCCAAGCTGAAAATGCAGCCGGAAGTCTATCTAACCCACCTAAAACCCGGCGAGGAACTGGTCATATTGTCCGAAGCCCGGGCCGCGATTCAGCACGTCTCACTCAAAACCTTGGTCGGTGGCGAGATTTTCCAGCTATAATACCCCTCTTTTCCGTGAAAGCGTGGGCTTTTGGCGGAAATTTCAAGAAAAACAATGGGTTTCATTCATGTTTGACAGCTTAACGGAACGTTTGGGCCAGACGCTGCGCAATGTGCGTGGTCAAGGTCGGATTAACGAAGACAATATCAAGGACACCTTGCGTGAAGTGCGCATGGCGCTGCTTGAGGCTGACGTCGCGCTGCCGGTGGTGCGTGATTTTGTCGCCCGGGTTAAAGAGCGCTCGGTCGGTCAGGAAGTGCTCAAAAGCCTGACGCCGGGGCAAGCCTTCGTCAAAATCGTGCATGATGAGCTGATCCTTATCATGGGTGAGGCCAACGAAAAACTGAATTTGGCGCAACAGCCGCCTGCGGTCATCCTGATGGCGGGTTTGCAAGGTGCGGGTAAGACCACCACCGTTGGCAAACTGGCCCGCTTCCTCAAAGAGCGTGAAAACAAAACCGTGCTTGTCGCTTCGGCGGACATTTATCGTCCGGCGGCGATTCAGCAGCTGGAGACCCTGGCGCGCGAGGTGGAAGCTGAATTTCATCCTTCCACGGTTGACCAGGACCCTGTGGCGATTGCGCGTGGCGCGATCGACCAGGCAAAGAAAAAGCACATTGACGTTGTTCTGATCGACACCGCAGGCCGTCTGCATATCGATGCGGACATGATGGACGAGATCAAGCGCTTGCACGCGGCGATCAATCCCATCGAGACCCTGTTCGTGGTTGATTCCATGACGGGTCAGGACGCGGCCAATACTGCCAAGGCATTTAATGACGCCCTGCCGCTTACCGGTGTGGTGCTGACCAAAACCGATGGTGACGCCCGTGGTGGCGCCGCGTTGTCGGTGCGTCACATCACCGGCAAGCCGATCAAGTTCATGGGCGTGGGTGAAAAAACGGTGGCACTCGAGCCGTTCCATCCTGACCGTGTAGCGTCGCGCATCCTGGGCATGGGGGATGTGCTGACTTTGGTCGAAGAAGCGCAGCGCAAACTCGATACTGATCAGGCTGCCAAGCTGGCGAAGAAGTTCAAAGCAGGCAAGGCATTTGATTTTGAAGATTTTCTTGTACAGATCCAGCAGATGAATAAGTTGGGTGGTATTGCGTCACTGATGGACAAAATGCCCGGCATGAGCAATTTGCCGCAAAACCTGAAATCACAGGTGAATGACAAGGAATTCAAACGGATAGAGGCGATCGTTTACTCTATGACTCGGGAGGAACGTCGTCGCCCGGATGTGATCAACGGTTCGCGCAAGCGCCGTATCGCGACGGGATCGGGTGTGCAGGTGCAGGACGTGAATCGTCTGCTGAAGCAGTTCACCCAGATGCAGAAAATGATGAAAAAAATGAACAAGCCCGGTGCGATGAAGGCGATGCTGCGTCAGCTAAAGGGCGGGGGGGGCATGCCCGGCATGCCATTCTAGGGTATTGAGTTGATATTTTGGCCTTTTCATTGGTTGGCGAATGGTATAGAATTCGCCGCTTCGTTTAGACCGTAAAAGGTCTTGCTTAACAGAATTTGAGGAAAATCTGAAATGGTAACTATTCGTCTGGCCCGTGGCGGTGCGAAAAAGCGTCCTTTCTACAGCCTGGTCGTCACCGATAGCCGCAATGCTCGTGACGGTCGCTATATTGAACGCGTAGGTTATTTCAACCCGATCGCTAGCGGCAAAGAAGTTCGCCTGAATGTTGACCAAGAGCGTGTGAACTACTGGTTTGCTCAAGGTGCACAGACTTCTGAGCGCGTTGCCAAGCTGTTGAAAGACGCTGCTGCTGCCTAATTTTAGGTGGGCGTGAGTGGGATGAGTGTGCCTGGTCGCGCAATTGACGGAAATGAGGATGGCCTAGTTGTTGTTGGTCACATTTCCGGCGTATACGGTGTTAAGGGGTGGGTGAAGATTTATTCGGATACCTCGCCCCGGGAAAATATCCTGAACTACACGCCATGGTTGTTAAAAATTCGTGGTCAGTGGCAAGAGCGCAAGCTGGTTCAGGGGCGGATCCAAGGCAAAGGCCTGGTCGCCAAGATTGAAGGCTTGGATGATCGTTCTGCGGCGGAGTTGATGCTCGAAACATCAATTGCGATTCGCCAGGATCAGTTGCCCGATTTGGCGCAAGGAGAGTATTACTGGCGAGACCTGATTGGTCTGACGGTGGTAAATCTCCAGGGGTTGGAGCTAGGTGAAGTGGACCATCTGCTGGAAACCGGCGCCGATGATGTGTTGGTGCTGAAAGGGAATAAGGAACGATTGATCCCCTTCGTGATGGGACCCATTGTGCACTCCGTGGATCTGGAGCAGCGTAAAATTACAGTAGATTGGGAAGCCGACTACTAGCAAGTAAAGAACGAGAACATGCGAATTGATGTCATTACATTGTTCCCGCGCATGTTCGATGGCTTGCAGGAATATGGCGTGGTAGGACGCGCCATCCAGAGGAATCAGTTGCAACTGGGGCTCTGGAATCCGCGAGATTATGCGGAGAATGCCTACGGCACCGTCGATGATCGTCCTTACGGGGGCGGACCGGGGATGGTGATGATGGTGAAACCGCTGCGCGCAGCCATACAGGCGGCGAAAGCAAATAGCGGTGAACCGCGAAAAGTGATTTATCTCTCTCCTCAAGGGAGAAAACTGGATCAGTTGGGGCTGGCCTATTTGGCGCAGCAACCAGGGCTGATTCTGGTGTCCGGTCGCTATGAGGGTATAGATGAGCGACTGGTAGAGAGCGAGATTGACGAAGAGTGGTCCGTCGGTGACTACGTGCTCAGCGGTGGTGAGTTGGCAGCCATGACAATTATTGATGGCACAGCGCGACTACTCCCCGGTGTGCTGGGGCACGAGGACTCTGCCGAGCAGGACTCTTTTTCAAACGGCTTGCTGGATTGTCCGCATTACACTCGACCCGAAGAGGTTGACGGAATGCGGGTGCCAAGTGTGCTAACCAGTGGCGATCATCAGGCCATAGCGCGCTGGCGAATGAAGCAATCCTTGGGCAGAACCTGGCAGCGACGCCCGGATTTGTTGCAAGGTTTGCAGTTAACGAATGAACAACAGCGACTGCTGGATGAATTCATCCAGGAGACGCAGAAATTAGCCAAAGACTAGTGGAGTGTTGCCATGAGCAATATCATTGCCGAATTGGAAAAAGAACAGATGCGTAGTGACATCCCTGACTTCGCGCCAGGTGATACAGTTTCTGTTCAGGTAAAAGTAAAAGAAGGTAACCGCGAGCGCGTGCAAGCGTTTGAAGGTATCGTTGTTGCCAAGCGCAACCGCGGTCTGAACTCTTCTTTCACTGTACGTAAAATCTCTCACGGTGAAGGCGTTGAGCGCGTGTTCCTGACTCACAGCCCAATGATCGATTCAGTTGAACTGAAGCGTCGCGGTGCAGTACGTCGCGCCAAGCTGTACTTCCTGCGTGATCTGACTGGTAAAGCTGCGCGTATCAAAGAAAAACTGTAATCCGGTTTTCATTGATGACGAGCTAAAAAAGGAGCACTGTTGTGCTCCTTTTTTTATGCGCGAAATTTATGTCTGAAAACATCTCATGAGCGAATCCCATCAAGCCATCATTGTTGCGCCGTTTGGTGCAATCGAGTTGCGCGTGCAGCGCGACCGATTGGTTAGTGTAGATTTTTTATATTGCACGCGTGCCGAGCGTGTCGATGATCATCCAGTGTTGCAGTCGTTGGTCGATCAGGTGCGGCAGTATTTTACGGGCAATCCATGTGAGCTGAATGCGCCGATGATGTGGCAAGGGACTGCTTTTCAGCAGCGGGTTTGGCAAGCATTGTTGGTAATACCATTTGGTGAAGTACGTACCTATGGTCAGTTGGCCAAGCAGTTGGATAGTAGTGCGCGAGCAGTGGGTGGAGCATGTCGAGCGAATCCTGTGCCGCTGTTTGTGCCGTGTCACCGTGTTGTGGCTGCTGCGGGAATTGGTGGTTTTTCGGGGGCGACCGAAGGTGATGAATTGCGCGCCAAGCGATGGTTGCTAGAACACGAAGGAATTCGATTTTGAGTGACGCGCAACGCCGCCTGGAAATGTTTATCGATAGTCTCTGGCTGGAGTCTGGTCTGCGTGAGAATACGTTGTCAGCATATCGCAGCGATCTGCAGGGATTACAAAATTGGTTGGAGCAAAAGGGTCGTGACTTGTTGTCGGCAACCGAGGCGGATGTGCTGGGTTTTGTGGCGCACAAGGCAACGAAAGGCAGCAAGGCGCGAAGCAGTGCGCGTCTGCTCTCCAGTTGTCGCCGATTTTATCAATATTTGCAGCGTGAAAATTTACGACAGGATGATCCCACTGCGTTAGTGCAGGCACCCAAGCTGGGCAGGAAGCTGCCCGCAACACTCACGGAAGCGGATGTTGAATTGTTACTGGCTGCGCCGGATGTCACGACTCCGTTAGGGATTCGCGATCGCGCCATGGTGGAGTTGCTCTATGCGACAGGATTGCGCGTTACTGAGCTGGTCGAGTTGCAATCGGCGCAATTGAGCCTGGTGCAGGGATTGGTTCGCGTGATGGGTAAAGGCGGCAAAGAGCGGTTGGTGCCCATGGGTGAAGAGGCTATTTCGTGGTTGCAGCGCTATATGCAGCAGGCGCGACCGCAATTGGTTAAGAGCGGCGCGGTGTGTGATGACGTGTTCATCACCAATCGTGGTACGGGAATGACGCGTCATGCATTTTGGCATTTGATCAAGCGTTACGCGTTGCTGGCGGGGATCGTAAAGCCTTTGTCGCCACACACTTTGCGTCATGCGTTTGCAACTCATTTGCTCAATCATGGAGCAGATTTGCGAGTGGTGCAAATGCTGTTGGGGCATAGCGACTTATCAACTACGCAAATTTACACTCATGTTGCGCGGGAGCGATTGCGACAATTGCATCAGCAACACCATCCTCGCGGATAATAAATTTGTTAAACTAGGCGGATAAATTTACTAGACGCGGTGTCGAATACCGTAATATAGCTGCCGCTACGGGATTGCGGTGGTGTTTCCTTGGGAGTGTAGAGTGATTAATCGACTAATTTTGCTGATGTTTTTATTTGTTGCTGTAACGCCGGTTGTGGCAGATGAGGCAGCGGATGTGGCTGCGATAAAGAAAATTCTTGCGCAGATTGTACCGGGCGAGACGCCAGAGGCCATCGCACCCACGGCCATGCCGAAAATTTATGAAGTGGTTTATGGCGCGCAGATCATGTATGTATCCTCGGATGGCCGCTTTTTGATCCAAGGTGATTTGTATGACCTGAACAAGCGTGAAAATCTTACCGAAAACACGCGTAATGGCCAGCGGCTGAAAATGGTCAAGGGTATTGATACCTCCAGCATGATCATCTTCAAACCCAAAGGAAAGCCCAAGCATGTGCTGACCGTGTTTACCGATATCGATTGCGGTTATTGTCGTAAATTGCACAGCTTGATTGATGACTATTTGGCGGCCGGTATTGAAGTTCGCTACCTTTCGTTCCCGAGAGCGGGTGTCGGCAGCAAATCCTATGAGAAGGCGGTAAGTGTTTGGTGTGCGGATGATCGCAAGTCGGCGTTGACCGATGCCAAAGCGGGCAAGAATCCACCGCATCGTGAATGTGATAATCCAGTGAAGCAGCACATGAAGCTGGCAGAGCGTTTTGGTGTAACAGGTACGCCGACATTGGTGCTGGACTCGGGTGATGTGATCCCCGGTTTTATTGAGCCGGCCAAGCTGTCTGCAATGATGGACGGTCGTCAAGCTGCCAGATAAATTGACCGGGCATCAATATTGGAAGAAAACCCCCGTGATTTCATCACGGGGGTTTTTGCGTTATGGAGTGTCAAAATCGTGACTAAATAACCGGCTGGTGATATATTGATCATCTGTTTTTGCTGGTTGTCCTGGCGTGAACTACAGTTTAAAGAGAGTGTTTAAGTGCGTTGGGGTTTTGTATGAAGGCCATGGCTCGACTGATATTGTTGGGAAGCTTGCTGGTGTTATCGCCTGCGGCGGTGGTTAGTGGTGTTGAGGGGCAGGGGGTTGCCTCGCCTGATGAACTGGAACGTGATCTGGCCGGATTGGCGAAGGCGGGAGACGCGAACGCGCAGTTTCGACTGGCTCAGATGTATTTCACCAGGGCGTTGGCGCAGCGCAGTCAAGCGTACGGCGACGAAATGGTTAGCTTGCTGGAAGAAGCGGTTGCCCAGGAAAATGGCGATGCAGAAACCCTGTTGGGTTATCTGAATATGAGTGGCTTGTTTGTGGTCAAGAATCGCTCCAAGGCGGTTTATCTGTGGCAGCGGGCGGCACGCAAAGGTGTGGCTCAGGCGCAGTTCAATTTGGGCGTTTTCTACGCGTCCAAGCATACACGCGCCGATGACCGCGTTGCGATGGAGTGGTATCGCAGAGCGTACCGTGGTGGCATGATGATCGCGGCGCAAAATATGGATTACATGGCTCGTCAAGGAAGAGGTTTGACGCTTCAGGGTGATGCTGAAGTTGCGTCGGCCGACGAGCAGGGGTACTCCCCAGGCTTTGATTTTGCGGCAAGCCGCCGCTAAGTCTCGAAACAAAAGTCGTCATAGCCCATTATTTCGCACAGTAAATCACCAAGGTGCTGCTTTACTGTGCGAACAAACCAAAAGCAGTCATCTTTTTGTGATTCCCCCCTTGCGGTAAAATTTGATGTGCCTATAATGCGCGCTCCCTGACGGGTTGGCTGGTTGAGAGATTGGCAAGCGAGTCGGGGCGGTGAAAAAGGTTTGAAAAAAGCCTTGAAAAAAACGCCGGAGGCAGTAGAATACGCGCCTCGCTTGAGAGAGGGATGTTGAGATAACTTCCTGAAACTTGAGTAGAAAAAGTCTTGACAGACAGAGAAAAGAGCGTAGAATACGCGCTCCTTCTGAGAACAAACACTCAGAGAGTTCTTTAAAAATTAAAAACCAAGTAATTTGTGTGGGTGCTCGCGTTGATATTTTTTGCGAAAAAATTATCAATGATGAGAACTGACAATTCAGTAGTTTTATTCATTGAGCCAAGATTTAGATGCTTAGATTAAAGCATCAATAGTGATTGAACTGAAGAGTTTGATCCTGGCTCAGATTGAACGCTGGCGGTATGCTTAACACATGCAAGTCGAACGGTAACGGGCCTTCGGGTGCCGACGAGTGGCGGACGGGTGAGTAATGCATAGGAATCTGCCTAGTAGTGGGGGATAACCTGGTGAAAACCAGGCTAATACCGCATACGCCCTACGGGGGAAAGCAGGGGATCTTCGGACCTTGTGCTATTAGATGAGCCTATGTCAGATTAGCTAGTTGGTAGGGTAAAGGCCTACCAAGGCGACGATCTGTAGCTGGTCTGAGAGGATGATCAGCCACATTGGGACTGAGACACGGCCCAAACTCCTACGGGAGGCAGCAGTGGGGAATATTGGACAATGGGGGCAACCCTGATCCAGCAATACCGTGTGTGTGAAGAAGGCCTGCGGGTTGTAAAGCACTTTCAGATGGGAGGAAGGCTTGGCAGTTAATACCTGTCGAGATTGACGTTACCATCAGAAGAAGCACCGGCTAACTCTGTGCCAGCAGCCGCGGTAATACAGAGGGTGCAAGCGTTAATCGGAATTACTGGGCGTAAAGCGCGCGTAGGCGGCGAATTAAGTCGGGTGTGAAATCCCTGGGCTCAACCTGGGAATGGCATTCGATACTGGTTCGCTGGAGTATGGTAGAGGAAAGCGGAATTCCAGGTGTAGCGGTGAAATGCGTAGATATCTGGAGGAACATCAATGGCGAAGGCAGCTTTCTGGGCCAATACTGACGCTGAGGCGCGAAAGCGTGGGTAGCAAACAGGATTAGATACCCTGGTAGTCCACGCCGTAAACGATGTCAACTAGACGTTGGGAGGGTTATACTTCTTAGTGTCGCAGCTAACGCGATAAGTTGACCGCCTGGGGAGTACGGTCGCAAGATTAAAACTCAAAGGAATTGACGGGGGCCCGCACAAGCGGTGGAGTATGTGGTTTAATTCGATGCAACGCGAAGAACCTTACCAGCCCTTGACATGTAGCGAACTTAGCAGAGATGCTTTGGTGCCTTCGGGAACGCTAACACAGGTGCTGCATGGCTGTCGTCAGCTCGTGTCGTGAGATGTTGGGTTAAGTCCCGTAACGAGCGCAACCCCTGTCCTTAGTTGCCATCATTTAGTTGGGCACTCTAAGGAGACTGCCGGTGATAAACCGGAGGAAGGTGGGGATGACGTCAAGTCATCATGGCCCTTATGGGCTGGGCTACACACGTACTACAATGGCCAGTACAGAGGGTTGCCAATCCGCGAGGTGGAGCTAATCTCACAAAGCTGGTCGTAGTCCGGATCGGAGTCTGCAACTCGACTCCGTGAAGTCGGAATCGCTAGTAATCGCAGGTCAGCATACTGCGGTGAATACGTTCCCGGGCCTTGTACACACCGCCCGTCACACCATGGGAGTTGGTTGCACCAGAAGTAGGTAGCTTAACCGCAAGGGGGGCGCTTACCACGGTGTGGTCAATGACTGGGGTGAAGTCGTAACAAGGTAGCCGTAGGGGAACCTGCGGCTGGATCACCTCCTTTCAAGAGTAAGAAATGTTGCGTGAGTGCTCACACAAATTACTTGGTTACAGATCTGAGCGGGTCTGTAGCTCAGTTGGTTAGAGCGCACCCCTGATAAGGGTGAGGTCGGCCGTTCAAATCGGCCCAGACCCACCATTTTCGGCGGAAAGCGGCGAAACATGGGGCTATAGCTCAGCTGGGAGAGCGCCTGCCTTGCACGCAGGAGGTCAGCGGTTCGATCCCGCTTAGCTCCACCATATCGCTTAGATCTGAAAAATAAAGATGTTGTCCTAAGGATGAGAGCATCGAAGGCGCAAGTTGCCTGCGATGATTTTGTTTTTATGAGAACACCTTTCATCTACTTGAAGTGGATGATTTGCTCTTTAACAATTTGGATGCTGATAGATAACCCATTTTTTCAATTGGTGGGTTATCGATAAAGATGATTTATTCGCAAGAATAAGTCAAATGAGTTGAGTTACTCGAAAGAGTAATCAATCTCAAGGTGTGTTACGTGTCAGCGTAATTTCGAACACGTATAACCTTTGGATAGTTTGAATGATTCTCTCCGGTTTTGAGAATCGCGAAGTTCAGACTGTTTGGGGTTATATGGTCAAGTGATTAAGCGCATACGGTGGATGCCTTGGCGACAACAGGCGATGAAGGACGTAGTAGGCTGCGATAAGCCTCGGGGAGCTGTCAAACGAGCTTTGATCCGGGGATGTCCGAATGGGGGAACCCAGCTGTCATAAGGCAGTTATCGTTATCTGAATCCATAGGATAACGAAGCTAACGCGGGGAACTGAAACATCTAAGTACCCGTAGGAAAAGAAATCAACCGAGATTCCCTTAGTAGTGGCGAGCGAACGGGGACCAGCCCTTAAGCTTCTATAGTATTAGTGGAACAGTTTGGGAAGACTGGCCATAGTGGGTGATAGCCCCGTACACGAAAGTGCTATAGAAGTGAAATCGAGTAGGACGGGACACGTGTTATCCTGTCTGAATATGGGGGGCCCACCCTCCAAGGCTAAATACTCGTTGTCGACCGATAGTGAACAAGTACCGTGAGGGAAAGGCGAAAAGAACCGCGGTGAGCGGAGTGAAATAGAACCTGAAACCGTATGCGTACAAGCAGTGGGAGCACCTTCGTGGTGTGACTGCGTACCTTTTGTATAATGGGTCAGCGACTTACTTCTCAGTGGCAAGCTTAACCGTATTAGGGTAGGCGTAGCGAAAGCGAGTCTGAACAGGGCGTTCAGTCGCTGGGAGTAGACCCGAAACCGGACGATCTATCCATGGCCAGGTTGAAGGTTGGGTAATACCAACTGGAGGACCGAACCGACTCCCGTTGAAAAGGTAGCGGATGAGCTGTGGATAGGAGTGAAAGGCTAATCAAGTTCGGAGATAGCTGGTTCTCCTCGAAAGCTATTTAGGTAGCGCCTCGTGTATCACTCCTGGGGGTAGAGCACTGTTTCGGCTAGGGGGCCATCTCGGCTTACCAACCCGATGCAAACTCCGAATACCAGGAAGTGCAATCACGGGAGACACACGGCGGGTGCTAACGTCCGTCGTGAAAAGGGAAACAACCCAGACCGTCAGCTAAGGTCCCAAAATTACAGTTAAGTGGTTAACGATGTGGGAAGGCCCAGACAGCCAGGAGGTTGGCTTAGAAGCAGCCATCCTTTAAAGAAAGCGTAATAGCTCACTGGTCAAGTCGGCCTGCGCGGAAGATTTAACGGGGCTAAAACTGTATACCGAAGCTACGGGTGCATACTATGTATGCGCGGTAGAGGAGCGTTCTGTAAGCCGATGAAGGTGAATCGAAAGGTTTGCTGGAGGTATCAGAAGTGCGAATGCTGACATGAGTAACGACAATGCGGGTGAAAAACCCGCACGCCGTAAACCCAAGGTTTCCTGCGCAACGTTAATCGGCGCAGGGTTAGTCGGCCCCTAAGGCGAGGCAGAGATGCGTAGTCGATGGGAAACAGATTAATATTTCTGTACTTCTTGTTACTGCGATGGAGTGACGGAGAAGGTTAAGTTGGCCAGGCGTTGGTTGTCCTGGTTTAAACATGTAGGTGGATCGCTTAGGCAAATCCGGGCGGTCAACACTGAGATGTGATGACGAGTTTCCTTTGGAAACGAAGTGACTGATACCCTGCTTCCAGGAAAAACTTCTAAGCTTCAGGTAGCAAGGAACCGTACTGTAAACCGACACAGGTGGGTGGGATGAATATTCCAAGGCGCTTGAGATAACTCGGGTGAAGGAACTAGGCAAATTGGTACCGTAACTTCGGGAGAAGGTACGCCCAGAGTAGGTGAAGGTCCTCGCGACTGGAGCCCAAGTGGGTAGCATAAAATAGGCCGCTGCAACTGTTTATTAAAAACACAGCACTCTGCAAACACGAAAGTGGACGTATAGGGTGTGACGCCTGCCCGGTGCCGGAAGGTTAATTGATGGGGTCAGCGAAAGCGAAGCTCTTGATCGAAGCCCCGGTAAACGGCGGCCGTAACTATAACGGTCCTAAGGTAGCGAAATTCCTTGTCGGGTAAGTTCCGACCTGCACGAATGGCGTAATGATGGCGGCACTGTCTCCACCCGAGACTCAGTGAAATTGAAATCGCTGTGAAGATGCAGCGTTCCCGCGGCAAGACGGAAAGACCCCGTGAACCTTTACTATAGCTTCACACTGGACTTTGAATATGTCTGTGTAGGATAGGTGGGAGGCTTTGAAACCGAGACGCCAGTTTCGGTGGAGCCAACCTTGAAATACCACCCTGACATGTTTGAGGTTCTAACCTCGTCCCATAATCTGGGACAGGGACCGTGTGTGGTGGGTAGTTTGACTGGGGCGGTCTCCTCCTAAAGAGTAACGGAGGAGCGCGAAGGTACCCTCAGCATGGTCGGAAATCATGCAACGAGCGCAAAGGTAGAAGGGTGCTTGACTGCGAGACAAACACGTCGAGCAGGTACGAAAGTAGGTCTTAGTGATCCGGTGGTTCTTAGTGGTAGGGCCATCGCTCAACGGATAAAAGGTACTCCGGGGATAACAGGCTGATTCCTCCCAAGAGTTCATATCGACGGGGGAGTTTGGCACCTCGATGTCGGCTCATCACATCCTGGGGCTGTAGCCGGTCCCAAGGGTATGGCTGTTCGCCAT
>Ga0224510_10000812_pt1 | contig 22092 bp, 19 predicted proteins | sample SF_May12_sed_USG_FD_170161 | JGI IMG/M metagenome (GOLD analysis project Ga0224510, IMG submission 170161) | Sediment microbial communities from San Francisco Bay, California, United States - SF_May12_sed_USGS_4_1 | ecosystem: Environmental > Aquatic > Marine > Sediment | place: USA: California... | reverse complement strand
CGTTCCCGGATCGGGACACGGGCACGACGCTGCCGCGCTGGCCGGCGCAGGTTGGGACGTGACGGCCGTCGACTTCGCGTTGGGGATGGCGCCGGTGAGTCATCACGGTGTCGAGTTCCGGGAAGCAGACGTGTTCGATATCGACGGGGTGTTCGACCTCATGTTCGATCACACGTTCTTCTGTGCGCTCGATCCGAGCGAGCGGATGCGATTTGGCGGATTGGCTCGGCGAGTTGTGCGTGCGGGCGGCCATGTGGTGTCGATCGTGTTCCCGATCGGCCGCCCACTCGAGAGCTGCGGACCTCCGTTCCCGATGGAGGTCGATCACGTGTCGCGGGTGCTCGGCGGGGAGTTCGAGCTCGTGGCGGAGAGCGCCCCATTCACCACCGGCCGGCGCGCCTGGCCCCACGTCTGGGCCCACTGGACTCGCATGCCACCGTCAACCGAGAGTTGACATCGTGGATATCCACTTCCTCAACCCCGTTGACCGGGGGTTCGCATAGTGGTTGGGGGGTGGTTCACTCCGGGGTGTGCGGTATTGGATCGTGGCCGTGGCAGCGGCGTTCGGGCTTCTTCTCGCGGTGTCGGCGTGGCTGGTCTTGAACCCGCCTGCAACCGCTGCCCCGGTGGGCGACGCCATATTCGTTCACGCCGGGGGTCGGGGAGAGCGGGTGCAGGCAGCGGTCGAGTTGTTCGAAGCGGGCGTGGCTCCGGTGTTGGTCGTGTCAGACCCCGGTGTCCGATCCGCATTCGTCCCTCGGGGTCTGTGTGATGTGCCGGCGGTGGTGTGTGTCATGCCGGAACCCATCAACACGGCTGGTGAGGCGCAGGCGCTGGGCGGTCTTGTCGATAGCAACGGGTGGGACCGAGTCGTCGTGGTGACGTCCGACTATCACATGCGGCGGGCGATGGTCCTCGATTCTTCTTGCACGACCGCCTCGATCGAACCAGTTCCTGCAGCATCACGCCGAGGTCGCCGGCTCCTCTCTCCGGCCAACATCGAGGAGACTCTGGGCCTGGCATTCAGTTGGTTGATCCAGCGCTGTTGAGCATCAGCGATTCCCGGCGACGGCACCTGTGCGGAGATGACATGCCGCCAGATGACCGGCGTTGTCCTGCGCTTCGGCCAAATGCGGCACCTCGATCTCGCACAGACCTGTCCGGGCGATCGGGCACCGTGGGTGGAAGTGACAACCCGCCGGCGGGTTGAGCGGCGACGGGATCTCTCCCTGCAGGATCTGCCGGTCGCGCGGGCGGTCGGGATCGGCCACCGGGATCGCCGAGAGCAAGGCTTCCGTGTACGGGTGGAGCGGGTTCCGGTACAGAGTGTCCCGGTCGGTCACCTCGACCACCCGACCCAGGTACATCACTGCAACGCGATCGGATATGTGTTCGACGACGGCGAGGTTGTGGGCGACAAAGACGAGGGTCAGGTTCAGCTCGGACTGGAGTTCCTTCAGCAGGTTGAGCACCTGGGCTTGCACGGAGACGTCGAGCGCCGAGACGGGCTCGTCGGCGACGACGAAGTCCGGTTCGAGGATGAGTGCGCGGGCGATGCCGATACGTTGCCGCTGGCCCCCCGAGAACTCGTGGGGATAACGCCCGGCGTGTTCGGGCTTGAGTCCCACCAATTCGAGCATGCGCGACACCCGCGACCGCCGTTCCACGGCATCGCCGACACCATGGATGCGAAGCCCCTCGGCAATCGAGTTGCCGACGGGCGTTCTCGGATCGAGGGAGCTGTAGGGGTCCTGGAAGATCATCTGTACTCGACGGCGGAACGGCGCCAGAGTTGACCCCTTGAGGTGGGCGATGTCGGTCCCGTCGAACTCGATCGTTCCGGCGGTCGGTTCGAGCAGCCGGACGAGCATTCGGCCGAGGGTCGTCTTGCCGCATCCCGACTCACCGACCAGACCTACCGTTTCCCCTCGGGCGATGTCGAGATCGACACCGGCGACCGCCCGGACCTCACCCACCGTGCGTTGGAGCAGGCCAGCTCTGACAGGAAAGTCCTTGCGCAGGCCCCGCACCTTGATCAGTGGCTCGCTCATGGCGCGCTCCCGGTTGCCGCGAGTTCTGACTCGTAGAGCCAGCACCGCGCCTTGTGGCCTTCGCCCACCTGGATGAGTGGAGGTTCTTCGAGCGTGCACCGCTCGAGACCCTGTTCCAGGCGGGCAACGCACCGGCTCGCGAACCGACATCCGGGGGCCAGGTCGACGAGGGACGGGACCACGCCCGGAATCGTGTCGAGAGCTTCTTTCACTTCGCCGAGGACGGGGATGGAGCCGATCAGGCCGACGGTGTATGGATGCTTCGGGTTTCGGAACAGCGTTCGCACGTCCGTCTCTTCCACGATCTTCCCGGCATACATGACGGCCACCCGGTCTGCCATCTCGGCCACCACGCCGAGGTCGTGGGTGATGAGAATCACTGCAGTGCCGAAGTCCCGTCGGAGATCTCTCATGAGGTCGAGGATCTGGGCTTGGATCGTCACGTCCAGTGCCGTTGTCGGCTCATCGGCGATCAGGAGCTGGGGCTCGAGCGCCAGCGCCATGGCGATCATGACCCGTTGTGCCATCCCGCCTGACATCTCGTGCGGATAGGCGCGGGCACGTCGGCCGGGATCGGGAATGCCGACCTTCGACAGCATCTCGATGGCCTTCTCCTCCTCGACCTTCTTGTCGATGTCTCGGTGAAGCTCGAAGACCTCGGATATCTGCGCTCCGACCCGGTACACCGGGTTCAGGGACGACGTGGGCTGCTGGAAGATCATCGAGATCTGATCTCCTCGGAGGGAGCGCAACTCCTCTTTCGAGAGCGTCGCCAGGTCTCGTCCGTCGAACTCGATCGATCCTTCCACGATCTTGCCCGGGTGCGGAATCAATCCCATGATCGACAGAGATGTGATCGATTTCCCGCAGCCGGACTCACCGACGATTCCGAGGACTTCGCCCCGGTCCACGCCGAACGAGATGCCATCGACGGCCCGTACCACCCCGTCGCGGGTGAAGAAATGGGTCGTGAGGTTCTCGACCTCGAGGAGTCTTCGTTGGGTCGTCATTCGTTCAGTGTGGGGTCGAGGGCGTCTCGTAGACCGTCACCCATGAGGTTGAAACCGAGCACGGTGAGCATGATTGCCAGTCCGGGGAAGAACACGAGATGGGGCGCTGAGAACACCTGGTTGCGCTCGGCGGCAAGCATCGATCCCCACTCTGCCTGTGGCGGCTGCGCTCCCAACCCGAGGAAGCCGAGCCCGGCCGCCTCGAGGATCACGGTGGCTATGCCGAGGGTGCCCAGCACAACGAGCGGTGTGAGCGAGTTGGGCAAGATTCGGGTGGCGAGAATACGCCAGGGATTGGCTCCCAGAGCCCGGGAGGCGGCCACATAGTCGACTTCTTTGATCGTCAGCACGGATGCGCGCATCACCCGGGCGTATTGCGGGATCGAAACGATGGCGATGGCGATGAGTGCGTTCCGAATTCCGGGCCCGAGGGCGGCGACGATGGCGATGGCCAAAATGAGGGCGGGGAAGCCCAAGATCACGTCCATGATCCGCATGGTGATGTTGTCTATCCACCCACCCCAATAGCCGGCGATCGCTCCCAGAAATGCACCGATGACGATCGCCACGGTGACGGTGGAGAAGCCGAGCGTGAGGCTCACCCTCGATCCGTGCACGATGCGAGAGAAGAAGTCCCTGACATTGCCGTCGGTTCCCATGATGTGCTGCGGCTTGGACTCGTCGCATCCGAGCAAGTGAATGCATGGTGGTTCGCGCTTGGAGACGTCCTCTTTCCCGATGAGGACCTCGGTCGGGTCGTAGGGGGCGATGACGGGGGCAAAGATCGCCACCAGGGCCATGAATCCGACGATGATCATCCCCGCCACTCCGTTGCGGCGATGGACGAACCGTCTAAGTCCGAGCCTCCACACCGAAGTGGGTTTTTCGGTGAGGTCCTGGTTCGCTGCCAGCGCCTCGAATGCCTCTACGCGGCTCACTTCGCCACCAATGGCAGCGTCGCGGCCTGGGAGTGTCTCGTCGACCATCGCCTCAGCTCCTCTTCGTTTCGGTGGCCGGAACCGGATGGGTGGTGTCGGTCATTTCAGCCTGATCCGGGGGTCGAGGTATCCGTACGAGATGTCCACGACGAGGTTCACGGCCACATAGATCGTGGCGATGACGACGGTGAATCCTTGGATGATCGGATAATCCCGGGAGGTGATCGCCTCGAATAGCGACCTACCCACACCGGAGAGGTTGAAGATCGTCTCGGTCAGCACCGCCCCGCCGAGCAAGGCGCCGAGTTGAAGGCCCACGATCGTGGCGACCGGAAGGATGGCGTTTCGAAAGGCGTGGCGGCCGACGACTCTGGGTTCGCTGGCGCCTTTGGCACGGGCTGTCCTGATGTAGTCGCGGCCCATGACCTCGAGGAGCGATGACCGGGTCATGCGAGTGATGATCGACATCGGAATGGTGGCGAGGGCCACGGCGGGGAGGATCAGGTGTTTGATGGCGTCCCAGAGGACCTCCCACTGGCCAGTGATGAGAGAGTTGAAGATGACGTGGTTGCCGACGAACTCGAGGAACTTGGACCACACGCTCCCCTCGGTGAGTGTCCACTGCCAGACCTCGTAAAAGGGAGTTGATGTCACTCCGGCCGATAGCCTGCCTGACGGCGGAAGAGCGAACGGCGTGTCCCTCAACACCAAAGCGAACACGTAGGCGAGCATCAGGCCCAGCCAGAAGACCGGCATCGACACGCCCACATTGGCCACGGCCATTGCCCCGACGTCGGTTGCGGTGTTGTGGCGGCGAGCGGCAAGCACACCCAGGGGTACGCCGATCAGTACTGCCAGGGTCAGGCCCGCGACCGCCAGTTCGATCGTTTGCGGAAGCCTCTCGATCAGAATCTGTGTGACGGGCCGCGAGAACCTGATCGATTCTCCGAGATCGCCTTGAGCGACTCTGGCCATGTAGATGCCGAGTTGAACCGGCAGGGGTTCGTTGAGTCCGTTGGCCTCGTTGAACCGCTCGCAGGATTCCGCTGTGGCCTTCTCGCCCAGGATTGCCCGGCACGGTTCCCCGGGGATGAGCCGCACCAGGAAGAATGTCACCAGAAGGATCCCGATCAATACGGGAACGGCGAGCATCATTCTTCTGGCGATGTATCCGAGCATGGATCTTTCGGGGGTGAGAGTTCAGAGAACGAGAAAGGGGGGCGCAGTGCGCCCCCCTTTCGAGTGTCGGATCAGCCTTCGCTCTCTGGAGCGTTGATGAGGCCGTCCCACAGGTAGGCGTAGTAGTCGAAGCTACCCGTGTTGCCCACATGGAGCGGGTTGGCGGCATCGAGGCCCGCAGACCACGAAGCCACCACGTCGTTGGCGTCGAACGCCGATCCGTCGTGGAAGGTCACTCCCTCGCGGAGCGAGCAGATCCACTGGGTCAGATCGTCGTTCGGGACGCATTCGGTGGCGAGACGGGGGACCACCTCGCCGGAGTCCGTCGCATACGTGTATAGCGGTTCCACGACCTGCTGGCACGGGGACAGCGACTCGCCGTCGGTTTCGTCGGCGCAGTAGAGCGAGATGGGCTCGTTGTTCTGCATGTAGACGAACGTGTCCTTGCCGGGGTTCGAGAACTCGAACTGGGGGGCACCGAACGGCGGGTAGTTGGCGTTCTCGACCGTGGCGAGGGCCGCGGAGGCGGCTGCGCCGTGGGCGATCGGGATCATCGGAACGAGTTCCTTGACGGCGTTGTTGGCGGCCTCGTAGTTCGGGGCTGCCGTCGCCGCGTCGGCGATCGCTGCGCCGACCTTGAGCTCGTCGTAGATCTCGGGGAAGTTGTTCCCGAACTGCGCCTGGTTCTCGTTGAAGTGGAAGTCCAGGAAGTTGGTGACGTGCGGGTAGTCCGCACTCCAGCCGAGGAGGTGGATTCCTTCGAGCTGGCCGCTGGTGGCCTTGTCGATGAACTCACCTGATTCGAGGACGACGACTTCGGCGTCGATGTTCAGGTTCTCCTTCAGCTGAGCCTGGATGTCCTGGGCCACGAGGCCGGGCTCGGGCAGGTACACCCGGAACACGTCCCGGTAGTAGATCGTCGTCGAGAAGCCACCACCGAGGCCGGCCTCTTCGAGGAGTGCCTTGGCGGCGTCGACGTTGAAGTCGTACCACGAGTCACCGGCGCAACCGTTGTCGATCGAGCAGGGGGTGAAGTGGCTCGCCACTTCGGAGCCTGCCGGATAGAAGGTGTCGATGATCCGCTGACGGTCGATCCCCTGGGCGATCGCCTGCCGCACCTTGACATCGTCGAATGGTGCGAAGGTGTTCGTGAAGCCGACGTAGAACACGTTCGGGTTGGCAATCGGGATGAACTGGAGATTGGGATCGTTCTGGATCGTCTCGAAGTCATCCGGGCTCGGGTTGGTGATCTGATCAACCGATCCCGACTGCAGCTCGAGCAGACGCTGGGCGCCTTCCGTGGCCCAGCGGTACACGAGCGTCTCGAATGCCGGAACCTGGCCGTAGTAGTTGTCGTTCCGCTTGAACACGATCGAGTCACCACGATTCCATGCATCGAGCATGAACGGTCCGGTTCCGATCGGGTTTTCGAGCGGAGCGCCACCGGTGGCTTCGATGTGCTCGGCCGGCTGGATGCCGAACGGCGTGAACGCCGCCTTGGCCAAGAACGCCGGGTCGGGTGAGCACAGGTCGAACTGCACCGTGTACTGGTCGACGGCCGTGATCGTGTTGATCTTGCCGCCGTAGTCGCACCCGCCGGCGTCGAGGACCGCGCCCTCGAAGTCGACCATCGGTGCCTCTGTGGTTTCCGTTGGTTCCTCGGCCGGTGCGGCCGTGGTCTCGGTTGGCTCTTCGCCACCGGTCGTGTCGGTCGACTCTTCAGCCGTGCCTCCACAGGCGGCGATCACGAGCGCAAAGAGCGCGAGCAACGCTATCAAGCGCGTCCGTCTCATTCATTTCCTCCCTGTTTTCGAGCTCCCCTCGCGGGGAATCGTGGTTCCACGGTAACTGTTTCTCTCGAGCCGCGTCGCCACCTCACCCCAACGCGTCGTGCACGGTCGGATCGAGGAGATGGAGGAGCGCCATTGCGTAGGCATCGGTGGCGTTCTTCGCTTCGAATCCGAGCACGGTGCTGCCGGACTCGACGTCGCATCGGTATCCGGTGTCGGTGGTGAGCAGTCCCCGGAATGCCGCGCCCATCTTCGCCCGGAGTTGGGTTTCGGTGGGGAGCCAGACCACGTCCTGGGTGAGGATGTAGTCGAGGGACCATTCGACTGCGCCGTTGAAGGTGATCGCCCCGATGCCGTCCGCAAGCGTTGTCAGATCGACCGACAGATCGGCGATCACGAACACGCGGTCGTCGAGGTTGCGGTCCGGTATATGGAACTGGTCCCCCCACCGGGGACGCCAGGCCAAGCCGGCGGAGCGGAGCTGTTTGGCGAGGATGATGGAGATCGTATCGTTGAGGCGGTGGGTGTTCACCGCCTCAACGATATCGCCAGACGATACGACCCCGGGTGGGATCGTAGGTCGACACCTCGATGTCGACCTCGTCGCCGGGGAGGATGCGAATCATCCGTCCCTTCCGCATCTTGCCACTGGGGCGGGCTGTGACTTCCAGTCCGCCTTCGATCTCGACGAGAAACGTTGCACTCCGCAGGACCTTCTTGACGGTCCCTCGCATGCGGATGTACTCGCCTTCGTCCGGCATGGATCAGTACCTCCGGTCGCGGTCCCGGTTGTCGTAGGAACGGCCACCGCGGCCGCGGTCACCACCGCGGTCTCCGCGATCTCCACCGCCGCGGGGGCGCTCCGTGCGAGGACGCGCCTCGTTCACGGTGAGTCGCCGTCCGGCGTTGTCCGCGCCGTCAAGTTCGCTGATGGCGTTTCGTGCCTCGTCGTCGTTGGGCATCGTCACGAAACCGAAGCCTCGCGATCGACCCGAGTCGCGGTCCATGATGATGGATGCCGACTCGACTTCCCCGTGGCGCCGGAACAGCGCAGCCAAGTCCTCATCAGAGAACCGGAAGGGAAGATTCCCGACATAGATGTTCATATGTGCTCCTGAGCCCAGCCGCCCTCCTGGCGGCACCATGCAACACGCACGAGTCGTGTCACATCGTCGGTTTGGCGAGAGCACGTACCCGGCTACATCCCTTGAGATGTCGGGCGAGAGCATACAGGCCGCCCGCCCGCCTGGGCCCGTAGTTCCGGGGATTCTGAGGCCCGACGACCGGTCCCCTCAACAAGCAACGAGCAACAAGCAAAAAGCAACAAGCAACGAGCAACAAGCAACAGGCAACAGGCAACGAGCAACGAGCAACGAGCAACAAGCAACGAGCAACGAGCAACGAGCAACGAGCAACAAGCAACGAGCAACAAGCAACGAGCAACAGGCAACAGGCAAAGCGACTCGATGACTCGATGACTCGATGACTTGCTGACGGCCGGGGCACAGCCCCGGCCTGCCTTCAATGCCGATCGATCAACTGGGACTGGTTGATCCGACCGATCGGTCCCGATTCGTCGAAGACCCTGGTATCCGCCAGTCCGATCCCGTGATCATGCTGATGGGCGGCGGAACGCATGCCCACCCATTCCCCTTCGGGAAGTCGATGGGCGTACAGCGTGATATCGGGATTCACGTACAACCAGATCCGTGGATCGAGAGCTTGTGAGTTGCCGTTGGACATGTCTGCGAGGGTGGCGAGCCGAACGAACGGCGACGGTTCCTCGCCTGCCACCAGCGGACTCGTGAGTCGGAACCACGACACGCCGGGGCGATACGAGAGGAAGCTGTCGTCGAAGCTGCGGATCTCGACACCGTGGAGGTGGAAGCGCACCAGATTGGGGGTTTCTCCGAACGAACCGTCCCATTCCACCGGGTGGGCAACGGTGGGCGGCGGAGGTTGCTCCCATGGTTCTTCCTCTCGCTCGGACAGGTCGAGGTGATCGGCGATCCGGATCTTGAGGGCGGTGGCCCTCCCCACAGGCGTGTCGCCCGACACCAGGAGTGCATCCACGACCTGTATTCGCCGCCCGTCTCGCCGGGTGATGGTGCGGGTCGTGAGAGGTGTGAGTGGTACGGGGCGGAACAGGTCGATCGTGAAGCGGACGACCTGCATGGGCACTGCGGTGGGAACGGCCTCTATGGCGCGGGCCAGGAGCCCGGAAGGCGGGCTGCCGTGCTGGCTGTCGTCGCTCCATCCGCCGCGGGTCAGTTCCGTGGGAACGAATGTGTCACCGTCGACGATGAACAGGGAGTCGGGTGGATTCATCGAATGCTCTTCGGGCCGGGAGGCTCAGAGCATACGACCAGGGACATCTTTCCGGCTCGGTGAGAAGGCGCCCGGCAGTGGCCGGATGCGGGCAGTGGCCTTCCCGACCGTCGCGCCGTCTGGTGAAACGTGGACCGGGTCGAGGTGGAGTTCGACCAACTCGGGGGTGTTCTCGACGAGGAACGACACGCGGAGAATGAGATCGACCAGATGTTCGACCCCCCGGTCGACGAGTTCGGCAGCTCTGACCTCTTCCACCATGGCGGCGGCGTCGGAGTCGGAGAGGGGGTTGATTCGGAACGAACGATCGCCAGACAGTTCGGCGAGTCGCCCCGACATACGGAATTCGACAAGCGGTCCGAAGAGCGGGTCTTCGGCCACGGATATGGCGACGTCGACACTCTCGCCGTCGGGCGGGCCCATGGTGATGTGGAATCGGTGCAGCAGCTCCGTCATCTCGGCCGAGCTGGCGTCCCCGGCCACGTCCCCGAGGCGTTCCGAGATCTTGCGGACGAGCGCTGCAGCACCGGGTCGGTCCACATCCGGGAACTCGGGCACCGATCCCATCGGTGCCGCTCGCCAGGCGGCATATCTGACTACCGCCGCCAGGGCACGGGCCGCTTGTTCCGGGTAGGGGTAGATGGGCAGGTCTTTGGGTCTGGGAGGTTCGCCCATCCGGACGAGAAGGGTCGGGATCGGGAACGGGCCGGCGCCAAAAGACTCCGGTCCGCCACCGGGAGTTTCGACCACGATGATGGAGTCGACGGATGCCGAGGCCGCACAGGCGGCCGCGAGTTCTGGGTGCTCGCGTGCCGGGGCGATGATGGGATTCTCGAGTTGGCGATCGGCCAAGGCGATGGCGGACGGAACCTCCAGTCCGTTCGCCTCCAGGGCACCGGTGGCGAACGACCCGGGTCCGGGAGCCTCCGCGATCACGGCGACCTTGCGCCCGGCCGGCAGCGGCTGAAGCGAGAGAAGCTGAGCCACGTCGAACATCTCTGACATGGTCTCGGCCCGGATCACGCCGGACGATCTGAACAGGGCTTCAGTGGCGACGTGGTGGTCTACGACCCCGGCCTCGACTCCGCTGCGTCCTCCCCGGACCGCCACGATCGGCTTGCTGCGGGACACGCGCCGAGCCAGGCGGCCGAAGCGTCTCGCATTACCGAAGGACTCGACGTAGAGGGCGACCACGTCGGTGTAGGGATCGCCTTCCCAGAAGATGAGGAGGTCGTTGGCTGTGATGTCCCCCGCATCCCCGAGCGACACGAACGACGACAGCCCACGGCGAAGTCTGGCGACATCATTGAGGAGGGCGGTGCTCAAGGCTCCACTCTGTGCGGCGAGACCCACGTTTCCGGTTCCGATGGCACCGGAACCCACGTGCGCGTTCAGGCTGATCTTCGGGTTGGTGATGGCGACACCGGCCGAATCGGGTCCCAGCATGCGCATCCCCGCCCGGCGGGCGGTCCTCAGGAGACGCTCTGCCCAATCGGCGTGGTCGAGGGTCGTGGTGGCGCTCACGATGGCGGCCCGCACGCCACGCCTGCCGGCTTCTGCCACCGCCTCGATGGCCTCGGCCGCAGGTACGGCGATGAGCACGAGATCGATCTCGTCGGGCACGTCGGCAATTGACGGATACGACTTGATCGAGTGCACGAAACCCCGGGCGGGGTTCACCGGATAGACGACTCCGGTGTACGAACCGAACACGACGTTGCGCAGGAACTGGGCGCCCGGGTGATCTGAAACCTGCTCGGCGCCGACGATCGCCACACGACGGGGAAAGAAGAGTGGCGTGAGGGACGCCGTGACGGATCTGCGCTCGTGTTCCCAATCCGCCGCTCGAGCCTCGGGTGAGTATTGGGTCGGGAACTCGATACGAAAGACGTCCTCATCGAGGGAACGGTCCACGTGATAACCCGAGCTGCGGAACAGCCTCATCATCCCGAAGTTGTCGGCGAGAACGAAGGCTTCGAATTCGGTGACTTCCATCAATCGGGCATAGACCGTGAGGTGTTGGAGCAGCAATGAGCCGATTCCTCGCCCCTGGTAGGCATCCTCCACCAGAAAGGCGACCTCCGCGGTGCGCGAACCGCCTCCTGCCTCGTCCTGGGTGACGTCGTACCGTCCGACGGCCACCATTCGGTCGCCGTCCAGAGCGACGAGCGCCATGCGATCGTCGTAGTCGACGGTGGTGAAGTAGCGGAGCTCTTCGGGCGACAACTCTCGTTTGGCCTGAAAGAAGCGCTGATACATGCTCTGGGGACCAACGCGACCGATGAACGCCGCCTCCATGGGAGCGTCCTCGGGCCTGATGGGGCGAAAGTGGATGACATCGCCGTCGCGCAGCAGCGCATCGAATTCGAACTCGCGTGGGTACTCGGCCATCTCCGCTCCCAAGTGTGGTTGCGATCGATGCACCGCGACAGGGCATTCGGTCCTTCGGATGGGCGATACCCTGCATCCGATGTTCACCTGGGGAGTCGGCACCTCGGCATATCAAATCGAAGGCGGGATCGAAGACGGCAAGGGCGAGTCGATCTGGGACCGCTTCGCGCGCGACTCTCCGATGGTCGATGACGGAGTCATCGCTTGTGATCACTACCACCGCTATCGGTCGGACGTCGCACTCATGGCCGACTTGGGGGTGGACGCCTATCGCTTCTCGATTGCCTGGACGCGGATCCTTCCGGAAGGGCGAGGCCGAGTGGAACCTCGGGGCCTGGACTTCTACAACCGGTTGATCGACGAGCTGCTGGGAGCAGGAGTCACGCCGTGGGTGACCCTCTATCACTGGGATCTGCCCCAGGCCATCCAGGATCGGGGTGGATGGGTGAATCGGGAGGTCGTGGACGCTTTCGCGGAGTACACCGGCGTCGTGGCCGATGCTCTCGGTGATCGCGTGACGAACTGGATCACCCACAACGAACCGTGGGTCGCCTCGATGCTGGGATATCAGCAGGGTGTACTCGCGCCGGGAGTGACCGGTTGGGACAACGGCTTGGGGGCGGCCCATCACCTCCTGCTGTCACACGGTCGTGCGGTCGCCGAGATCAGGTCGCGGGTAGCGGACGCCAGAGTCGGTCTTGCCCTCGACTGCCGTCCCGTTTCGGCCGCATCGGACCGTCCCGAAGACCTCGAAGCATCGGTCCACTTCGACGGATTCCGCAACCGCTGGTTCTTCGACCCGGTGTTCGGCAGGGGCTATCCGACCGACATGGCGGAGGTCTACGAACGCCTCGGCCGGTGGAACCCCGACTGGGTTCGACCTGGAGATATCGAGACGATTGGCACCCCCATCGACTTCCTTGGGGTCAACTACTACACGGCGTTCCAGGTGAGCGCAGGCCGTGAGGAAGTCGACGATTCCGGAATCGCTCCCGGTCACCCTGCTCTTCCCGGGCACACGGAGATGGGTTGGCCGATCGTTCCCTCTGCACTCGCCGACTTCCTGGTGCGGGTGCAGGAGGAGTACGACCCGCCTTCGATCATCATCACCGAGAACGGCGCGAGCTACTCGGACGCACCTGATCGGCACGGGGTCGTGGCCGATGAGCGGCGGATCGCCTACCTCGCATCGCACGTCGCCGCCGTCGACGAGGCCCGCAGCAGAGGGGCGCGGGTCGACGGCTACTTTCTGTGGAGTCTGCTGGACAACCTGGAATGGGTTGCCGGGTTTTCCCAGCGGTTTGGATTGGTGTGGGTCGACCGGCAAACGCTCGAGCGTATCCCCAAGGCGTCCTTCTTCTGGTACCGGGACGTGATCGCTTCGCGGCGGTGAATGTCTAGGCCCACTCCAGCAACACTTTTCCGCACTCGCCGCTTCGTACGACCTCGAATGCGGCTTCGAAATCGGCGACGTCGAAGTCGTGGGTGACCACACCTTCGATGTCGAGGCCGCTCTGGAGCATGGCAGCCATCTTGTACCAGGTTTCGAATATTCGCCGCCCGTAGATTCCTTGGATCGTGAGGCCTTTGAAGATGACATCGTTGATATCGAGGGTCATCGGCCCGGGGGGAATCCCCAGGGCCGCGACTTTGCCGCCGTGGTTCATGACGTCGAGGAGCTGGTTGAAAGCCGACTCGGCCCCAGACATCTCCAGACCGATGTCGAATCCCTCTGTCATCCCGAGCTCGGCCATGACGGGGAGAAGCGACTCGCTGCGTACATCGATCGCCCGGTCGGCGCCATGTCGAGATGCCATCGCCAGCCTGTACTCGTTGATGTCGGTGACCACGATGTGCCTGGCACCGATGTGCCTGGCGATGGCCGTCGCCATCACGCCGATCGGCCCGGCGCCGGTGACGATCACGTCCTCGCCGACGAGGTCGAACCGGAGCGCGGTGTGGGTCGCGTTGCCCAATGGGTCGAGCACGGCAGCGACACGGTCGTTGATGTGGTCGGGGATCGGGTACACGTTCTCGGCCGGGATGACCAGGTATTCGGCGTACGCGCCTGGTCGGGTGACACCGACGCTCTTGTGGTTGTGGCAGAACTCGCGTCGCCCGCCCTTGCAGTTGCGACAGTGTCCGCAGGTGACGTGACCTTCTCCTGCGACGCGCTGGCCGACATCGAAACCTTCCACACCATCGCCCAGCTCGCTGATGACCCCCATGAACTCGTGCCCGACGACCATCGGAACCGGAATCGTCGCCTGCGCCCACGCATCCCAAGCGTGGATATGGAGGTCGGTCCCGCAGATGGAAGTCTTCTTCACCTTGATCTTCACCTTCCCGGGACCCGCCTCGGGTTCGGGGAGGTCTCGCATCCAGAGGCCGGGGGCGGCTTCGGCCTTCACGAGTGCCCTCACGACACGATTCCCATCTCCCGGCCCACCGCGATGAATGCGTCGATGGCGTTGTCGATGTCGGCGGGTGTGTGTGCCGCCGACATCTGCGTCCGGATTCGAGCGGTGCCCAGTGGTACCACCGGGTAGGAAAATGCGATCACGTAGATACCGAGCGCCAGCAGCCTGTCGGCCATGTCGGACGCGACCTGGGCGTCTCCGATCATCACCGGAATGATCGGGTGGCCGGCACCGGCGAGCTCGAACCCGGCTTTGGTCATTCCTGAGCGGAATCTCTCGGCGTTGGCTGCCAGCCGGGCGCGGAGTTCTGTCGATCCCTCGACCAGGTCGAGCGCAGCCAGGGTCGTGGCTGCGATCACGGGAGCCAGGCTGTTGGAGAAGAGGTAGGGCCGAGACCGTTGTCGGAGCCACTCGATGATCTCTCCGCGGCCCGATGTGTACCCACCGGATGCACCGCCGAGGGCCTTCCCCAGCGTGCCGGTGACGATGTCGACCCTGTTGCCCACTCCGGTCAAATCGGGTGTACCGCGACCACCCGGTCCGACAAACCCGACGGCATGCGAATCGTCGACCATCACGAGCGCATCGTGACGGTCGGCGAGGTCACAGATCGTTTCCAGATCGGCGATGACGCCGTCCATCGAGAACACCCCGTCGGTGGCGATGAGCCGGTACCTGGCCCCCGACGCTTCCTGGAGCCTGGCTTCGAGTTCGCCCATGTCGTTGTTCGCGTATCGGAACCTCGCCGCTTTGCACAGCCTCACGCCGTCGATGATCGAAGCGTGATTGAGACTGTCCGAGATGATGGCGTCTTCGGCGTCGAGGATCGTCTCGAAGAGTCCGGTGTTGGCGTCGAAACACGACGAGTAGAGAATGGTGTCTTCCGTTCCGAGGAACTCCGACACGCGGTGCTCGAGGGTCTTGTGGATCGTCTGGGTGCCGCAGATGAATCGGACCGATGCCATGCCGTAGCCGTGTTCGAGGAGGGCCCGCCGTGCGGCATCCACCATCGACGGGTCGCCCGCCAGGCCCAGGTAGTTGTTGGCACAGAAGTTCAAGACCGAGGTTCCGTCCTCGAGGTCGATACGGGCGTTCTGAGGTCCTGCCAGGACCCGTTCGGTCTTGTACAGGCCTTCCGCCTTGAGTTCGTCGATTCTCCGGGCGAGGTCCGACAGGAGTGCTGTTCCCATGCGCACGACGGTAACGGAACGGCGACGACCGCAATAAGGACCTGGGGCTCAAAGTTGGCCGGCGTCTGCCCCGGTGATCGTTGCCACGTAGTCGGGATCGTCGAATCGGGCGGGTTCGAACGGGGTGGGGTCGATCGGGGCAGAGGTGCCCAACACGCAGTGGGCTGCGAGTTCGCCGGCGGCAGCGGCGGCCATGACGCCATATCCCGAGATCGCACCGCACACATACGAGCCTCCAGGACCGATCGCTCCGATGAGGGGCTTGTTGTCCGGAGCTTTCGTGTAGTAGCCACCGTCGACGAACGGTTGGGGCATGTGGTCGAGGTACTCGGCGATCGACGGGACCATGGTGGCCATTCCCCTGATCACGACCTCGGCGTACATGTCGTCCTCGGGCATCGGCCACACGGGCTCGGTGACCGTTCGCTCGTACTCCCAGAGGGCGAGGATCCACGGGGACTCTTCCGAGCCCTCTGGCCGGCCGTGACAGAACCCCGGCATGAGGCCGGCGAGGTCCGGCCGGCCGGCTTCCGCGAGTAGGTCCCGTTCCTCGTCGCTCCATCGGATACGTTGTGGATCACACCAGATGAGCATCGGCGCGTCCCGGGGAACGGTCGTTTTCGAGTCGCGGAACGACAACTTGTGATGGGCTTCGGAATGCACCGGCGGCTCGGCGCCGACGAGCTGAGCGACCTTCCCTATGAGCGGTCCGGCCGCATTGACGAACGCCGAGGTCTGCTGGGTCGATCCGTCCGAGGTGGAGACCGCGGCAATCCCCCCGTTCTGGATGTGGACCGACATCACCTCTGCGCTGACGAATCGAGCGCCCTTCGATGTGGCTTCCGCGATCATCCATGCACCGAGCTGTTGGGCCGACATCCAGCCCGCTCTCCGCACGTGTACGGCGCCGACCGCTTCGGAGGTGAGGTACGGGAAATGGGCGCGGAGGGCGGCAGGGCCGAGCAGGTCGGCTCCATCGAGTGCCCCTACGCCTACGCTTTCGTCCGATGCCGGTAAGTAGGTGTCCGGTGCGTCGTGGACTCGGACCGGACCTCCTCCGAGGCTCGAGACGTGGTGGGCCTCCGCCGTGAGCGATTTCATCCGGGTCGGATCGGCGGTCACGTACAGGTAGCCCCGCCGATTGAGGTTGAAGTATCCGTTCGACCGTTGATCGAACTGCTCCAGGAGGTCTATGGAGCGATTCATGAGAGCGATCATGTCCGACGTCGGCCACCAGTTGCGATAGCACTCGGTGCTCTTGTCCGAGGTCAGCGTCAATGGTGGCCGCGGGTCGTACACGACCACGTCGGTTGCTCCGAGTTCGGTGAGATGGAAGGCCGTGGACACCCCGGCAAGTCCGGCGCCACAGACGACGATCGTCTCGCCCATGATTCGAGGCTACCGATAGTGCCACCGAGGATGCGAACCGGGCACGCAAGGATCCACGAGCTGTCGTACCCTGTCCGTCGATGCTCGAAATCTTGGACCAGGGCCCGTTCGTTACCCCGACGTTGGTGGTCGCACTGGATGGGTGGGTGAACGCCGGCTCCGCCGGGACCCTCGCGGCCGAGGTCATCGCCGGGTCGGACGCGGTCCCAGTCGCCAGGTTCGATTCCGACCTGTTGTACGACTACCGAATGCTGCGGCCGTCCATCGACTTCCAAGACGGGGTTCTGTCGTCCGTCGCATGGCCCCAGCTGAGCGTGACCCGCGTGGCCTGGGAGGGCAGGGACATTCTCGTGATGACCGGTTCGGAGCCGAACTGGAACTGGCAGCGGATGTGCGGCGCACTGGTGGATGCCGCCCGCGCCTGGGGGGTGGTCGAGTTCGTGGGCGTCGGGGGCGTGCCATGGGCGGCTCCCCACACGCGCCCTGTGACCGTCATGACGACGTCGACGTCTCCGGACCGACTGACCGGGGTTCATCCGGAGGGCCTTCTGCGTGTACCCGGTGCCGCTGTGAGCGCCTTCGAACATGCCATGGCCCTCGCCGGGGTGGCGACAATCGGGTTCTGGGCGAGGGTTCCCAACTACGTGGGGGCGGCGTTTCCTGCGGCGGCGTTGGCGGTCGCGGAGCGAGTCGGGGATCACCTGGGTCTCGATTTCGACACGGCTGATCTCGCGGTGAGCGCCAAAGAGCAGCGAACTCAGCTCGACGACTTGGTGGCACAGCGCGCTGACGTCTCGGCGATGGTCGAACAACTCGAGCAGCTGTATGACACTTCCGACGTCGTGTCGGGCGAGGATCTGGCGGCGGAGATCGAGCGTTTCCTGCGCGACCAGCGTTGACCGCCGGGCGACAGCGGTGACTAGTCCGTTGGGGGGTGACCCGTTTAGTTCTCCGGTTTCGTTCAGTGGGAAGCCGATCACTGAGAGTGACGGCATCGAATCTTGCAGCGGACATAGGAGGCCGGAGATGAAGCGCAAAGGATTGAGCTGGGACGGAGGAAAGCGTCGAGTGATCGCAGCGGCGGTCTTGGCGGCGATGATGATCCTCCCGGGTGTGGCCCAGGCTCGGAGCGGCTCTCTGTCGGCCGACCAGGGTACGAGCGATAGCTCCCTCACCCAGAGCTACACGACGGGACGTGCGGTCCGAGGCGTCAGCTGGAGTTGAACTCCAGGAGAAGCGGGGCCGGCCTTCGGGCCGGCCCCGTTTTTCTTGGCCCGAGCGGCCGCACCGGCGGTCCGTGACTAGCGCGGAAGGGTCCGCGGGTATTGACCCTCAGGTCCGGACGAAGACCGACCGATACACCGAACAACATCAATCAGGGCATTGGGAGGCACCATCATGAAACGCAAAGGTCTGAGCTGGGATGGAAGCAAGCGTCGTGTGATCGCAGCGGCGATCCTGGCGGCGATGATGATCCTTCCGGGGATCGCCAGCGCTCGAACCGGAGCAACCTCGACCTCGGACGGTTCCACCAGCACCGCTTCGACGATGAGCGGCCGCGGTAGCAGCGGAGTCAGCTGGAGCTGATCCGACAACGTCGAATCGAAGAGAGGGCCGGTCCCCAGGGGACCGGCCCTCTTTCTTGTGGTGTGGGCGCTCGACCGAGCAGTCCGTCGACGCCCCTAATGGATCGACGGCTTCAGCCGACAGGGAACCGACCACGGATCGGTGAATCGGCGAAGGAGCGCACGAAATGGTGAGAAGTCTGCGGGCGCACAGCCTCGGTTTCGGAGCGACTGTTTCCATCCTCTCGGCCTCGCTCGTCATCGGTTTCGTGGGCATCGGTTCCGAGATCACACCTCCGCCCGTGGAGTCCCCCGACCCACGCTTCTTCGACTGGGCCGCGGAGTCCCGCATCGCCGGCCAGCACATCGTCACGCTCGCGCCCGAATCGCAGACACCGGGACGGCTCATCGACAACGATGGGACGCTCGAAATCAATCCGGATCATGGCGACGTGGACTCCACCGACGCCGAAGAGATCCGAAGGGCGATCGACCCGGGGGGCTATCTCACCGACGAGGATCTGACCCTCGCCTCTTTGGTCGCGAACTCGAAGGTCTCCGGGGTCCGGTCGCTCGGGTTTGACACGTATCTCGTTGCGTCGACCATGTCGACCGAAGAGCTGGCCGCGGTTCCGGGTGTGCAGGAAGCCGTTCAGGACGTCTCAATCGCCGGCGCGTCGGCCGACGAGTACTTCGGTGCGCAGTGGCCGCTGGAAAACCTGGGTACGTCGACCCAGATCGAGAGCGTCGCCGATGCCGACGTGAACGGGCCCCGAGCCTGGCACCGCGCCCGTGGCGGCGGCGTCGTGGTGGCCGTTGTCGATTCCGGCGTCGACGTGACCCATCCGGATCTCGCCGGAGCGATCTGGGTCAACGATGACGAAACGTGCGGGAACGGCGTCGACGACGATGCCAACGGGTATGTCGATGACTGTTCGGGATGGGACTTCGCTGACGGTACCGCCGACGTCGAGGACTCGATCGGACACGGAACCCACGTCGCCGGAATCATCGGGGCACGAGCCGGCAACGGCATCGGCGTGGCCGGTCTGGCGTACGAATCGACGATCATGCCGCTCAAGATCGGGGACGAATCGCCGACGCTGTCGGCCGCGGTGGAGGCCATGGCCTATGCCGTCGACAACGGCGCCCAGATCATCAATGCATCGTGGGTCACATCCGATCCCGCCGCGGCGGTGGTACTCGAGCGTGTCATCGCCGCCGCGGGCAGCGCCGGAGTACTGGTGGTGGCCGGCGCCGGCAACGACGGTGCAGATCTCGCTGCCCAGCGGGTGTACCCGGCGTCGCTCGACGCGCCCAACCTGCTCACTGTTGGTGCGTCCACGGCCACGGATGCCCTCGCCTCGTTCTCCAACACCGGCGGACCGGTGGATCTGCTGGCGCCGGGTGAGCACGTCGTGTCCACTGTGCCCGGTGGCTACTCCACGTTCTCTGGAACGTCGATGGCCGCGCCCCACGTGGCGGCTGCGGCTGCCCTGCTGTGGTCGGCCGAGCCGAACGCCGATGTCGATGACGTCGTCGGTGCCCTCGTCGACCGCGCCAAGCCGATTGCGGCCGGTCCGCGCCTCGATGTGGGAGGCGCCGTGGAGGCCCGGGTGTTCTCGCCTTCGGTGGGGTACACCTTCGTCGACTTCAACTCGTTCGAGCCCGGTGAGGCACATCCCGTCCAGATCCGTACTCACGTCTACGACCCGTTCACCGTACCGCCTCAGACGCCTGCTCGATTTCGGTTCACGATGCTGGCCGGGGTCGAGGGACGGCCGATGGCCGTCACCGGCCTCTCCATCGATACCGCCGGCGGGACGGTGGAGACCGATGCCACGGGACGTGTGTTCGTCACCGAGGAACTGACCCGGTCAAAGCGTTCCGCGCTGGTTCGCGGCACCGAGGTCCTGAATCTCGAGATCGCATTGCCCGAGGGCGCCTACGCCGGCGTGATAGAGCTGGTCGACATGTCCGATCCTCAGCGGCCCGTGACGTTGGGTGACCCATCGGCCGTGTTCTTCACGGTTGGTCGTGTCGACCCGGCCATCATTCGGGAGCTGCCCGGGCTGAGTCAGGACTCGCCGTCCGACGCAGATCCGGTCGAAGCCGAACCTCCCGCCGGCGAGGAGACCGATCCTGGCGAGCAAGCCGATCCGGACGATAACCCCGAGGATTCCGGTGTCGGGCAGGACCCGGCCGTCGGTGGCGGAGACTCTGAGTCCCCCGAGCCCCAGGCCGGCGAGCCCGGTAGCGATCCGGGAACCGAATCCGAGCCCGCGGACGAGGCTACGGAGGGGGACCCCTCCGAGAACAGCGAGTCACCCGTGGACGAGGATGATCCAGCCCCTGTCGACGGCATGGCCGTCGACGGAGATGGCAGCCCCGAGGTCGACGCCAAAGACCCCGTCGCCGAGAGCCCCGAAGAAGAACGGCCGGTGCCGACAATCGCTTTGGTGCGGGTGAACCCCGATCACGGCTCGGTCATGGGTGGTACGACGGTCACGGTGGTGGGTGACATCCCCTCTCGCCCGGTCATCAGCTTTGGGAACGCTCCCGCCAGGCTCGTCACCGTTGGTGATGGTTTCGCCGTGGTCGAGACGGCGTCGCATGCGGCCGGCCCTGTCGACGTGGAGGTCGTGGACGTCGTGACCGGTGAGCGTGGTGTATTGCCGGCGGCATTCACCTACATCGACGAAACGGCTTCGAACACCGGAGACAACTCCGATGTCGACCAGGTGGAGCCCACGGAGGATGCCGGTGAAGTGGCGCCGACTGAGACACCAGAGGAGGTTTCGGAAATCGACGACCCCAACCCGGGCTCGGTCGACGATATCACGGACCCATCCGGTGGAGGCACTCCGGCAGGACTCGGCAACCCCGAACCCGGCGACCCCGAACCCGGCGACCCAGAGATCGATGGACCCGGCTCCGGCGACGCTGGGCTACCGACCGGCTCGGACGAGCCCGCGGGGCCCACCACCCTCGATCTGGTGCCCCTGCCCGCCGGCGACCCGTTTTCAGGATTGGACCTCGGCGGAATGACAAACTGCAAGGAGCGCGAGTGCCCGGGGTGGGTGCTGGAACCGGGCGTCCACCATGCGACGGATCCGCGTACCGGCGACCATCAGAATGGCAGCGGCAAGCTGAAAAGGGACAACTGACCGTCAGTCGCGGTCGATCACGAACCGCTCGTGAGTTCCTCTTCCGACGACCCGGTCGCCGACCCGAACGGATACGGCGAAGGTGAGCCTGCGGCGGTCGACGTCGACAAGCTCGGAGGAGACGACCACCGTCTCTCCTCCGAGAGCGGCAGCTTCGTGCGACACGTTGACGTGGATGCCCACCGTGGTCTTCTCCTCGCCGAGGAGGGGTTGTACCGACAGGGTCGCCGCCCATTCCATGAGTTCGATCATCTTGGGAGTCGAGAGCACCACTTTGGGTGCCAGGTGAGCGGGAGACATCTCCTCGGTCACCGTCACTTCGTCGGTCCGTTTGATCCCGGGTTTCAACTCCGCCACGGTGGCATGCTATTGCGGTGCAGCCCCTAGTGCCGACAGCGTGAACTCCATCAGGGAGTCCACGAGGGCCAACCGATCGAGGTCGCCCTCCGGGCGGTACCACCGGTCGAGGGCGTTGAGGATCGACAAGAGGTAGATCGATGACATGCGCGGGTCGACCGAAGCTGCGAATTCGCCCGACTCGACTCCACCGCCGATGATCGTGCGGACCGCCTGCTCGTAGCGGTCCCTCGCAGTGACCACCGTTGCCCGGTGTTCGGGTTCGAGAGAGCGAGCCTCGTTGAGGAAGGTCCGCGCTTCGTCGAGGTGATCAAGGA
>Ga0224510_10000811_pt1 | contig 22130 bp, 20 predicted proteins | sample SF_May12_sed_USG_FD_170161 | JGI IMG/M metagenome (GOLD analysis project Ga0224510, IMG submission 170161) | Sediment microbial communities from San Francisco Bay, California, United States - SF_May12_sed_USGS_4_1 | ecosystem: Environmental > Aquatic > Marine > Sediment | place: USA: California... | reverse complement strand
TGAGCTACCTGGGAGTCCTTGTTCTTGCAACCGCAGTCGCTGGCACGCTGGCTGCTGCGCCCGCGCGCGCCGAGGACAACATGCGCTGCGGCAGCAAGATCGTTTCCGTCAGTGACGGCAAGGACAAGGTTCGCGCCCTGTGCGGTGAGCCGACGAGCGTCAGTTTCCAGGGAGTGGTCCGGCGCGCGGCCCGCTACGAGTATGGCTACGGTTACAGCCGCTACGAGTACTACGGCCCGGGTGTCATCGACATGCCCGTGGAAATCTGGACCTATAACTTCGGCAGCAGCAAGTTGCTGCGCAAGCTGCGCTTCGTGGGCGACGAACTCGACGAGATCCGCACCGACGGCTTCGGCTACTGATTCGGCGCATCGCGCCGCTGGCGGCGCACGTCGATCCAGCGATTGATCCTGGTTTCGAGCACGGACAAGGGCAGCGGGCCGCTGCCGATGACTTGTTCGTGGAATTCGCGGACGTCAAAGCGTTCGCCAAGGCGCTGCTCGGCCCGGCGACGCAGCTCGAGGATCTTGAGCTGACCGATCTTGTCGGCGAGCGCCTGGCCGGGACGGGCAATGTAGCGGTCGAGTTCGGCGGCGATGTCCGCCTCGCCGAGCGCCGTGTTCGCGCGCAGGTACTCGGCCGCCCGCTGGTGGCTCCAGCCCTGCGCGTGCAGGCCGGTGTCGACGACGAGGGCCGCCGCGTGCCTCAGCTCCGAGTCGATGGCGCCGAATTGGCTGTAGGGGTCTGCATAGAGCCCCAGGTCGGCCCCAAGCGACTCCGCGTACAGCGCCCACCCCGCGACGAAAGTGGCGTCGTCGCCGAAGCGCCGGAACCGTGGCAGATCAGGCGTCTCCTGCGCGATCGCTGCCTGGTAGAGGTGCCCCGGTACGGCCTCGCCCAGGTAGAGCGCGTCCATCGCATAGGACGGGCGCGAAGTGAGATCGCTGGTATTCACGTAAAAGACGCCGGCGCGTCCGGCGTTCGGCGGTAAGTACGACGCGCTGGCAGCGGCAGCCGCGCGAAAATCTTCAATCGGCCGGATCGCGAAAGTCGACTGCGGCCGGCGCAGGAACAACGCGGGTAATCGCGCATCGACGCGCTCGCGCAGCGCCGCGTACCCGGCCAGCATCGACTGGGCATTGCCGAACTGTAACTTCGCGTCCGCACGCAGCGCATCGAATACGGCCCGCGGCTCGCCCGCGATGCCGGGCACTCCCTGCAGACCCGCGAGACTCGCACGTAACCGCGCCACTTCGCGCTGGCCGAGTTCATGCACGTCTGCCGGCGTCATGTCGGTCGACGTGTAGTACCGCACGAGGTACGCGTACCAGAGGTCCCCGCTCGGCAGGTTCGACCACGACACGGATTCGCGCGCCCTGGGCAGGTATTCCCGGGCCAGGTAATCGTGCAGACGCCGATAGGCTGGCAGCACTTTCGTCCGCAGCTTGTCATCGTAAGCCTGCAGCAGTCGTCGGCGGTCGGCCGCGCTCGGACCGGCAGGGAAGTTCAGCAGTGGCTGCCAGAACACGGTCTGCCGCGGGTCCTCGAGCCGGCCGAACGCCTCGAGCTGCGGCAACGTGCGCTCGACCACGATCTGCGGCAGCACCACGCCCTTGGTGACGCCGGCACGCAGGTTGTTGATGGCCTGGTCCACCCAGGCGACGAAGCCATCCATGCGCGCGAGGAAGTTGTCGTAATCGCGCGTCGTCCTGAACGGATGCGCGCCCTGGCCTGAACCGAGCTGCGCAAAGACGCCCGGCCAGTTGGAGAACGAGTTGATCGCCAGCAGTTCGCTCGGGTACCGGTACCCGCCGATGCCGAGCTCACGCTGGCGCTTGAAGGCCGCGTACGTGACGAGGTCTTCGCCGGCCAGCTGCTTCCGGTCGATCGCCTGCAGTTTCTCGAGCGCCTCCTGTTCGATACCGAGCGAATCCGCCATCCAGCTCATGCTGGCGTAGTCGCCGAAGCGATCGTCGAACCGGTGGTCGCCGAGTTCGCTGGCACGTACGGGGTTCAGCGCGAGGTACTGGTCGAAATACGTCTCGACGACGCGATACAGCTCGGCCGCTGCAGCGTTCGACGCGCGCAAGGGTGCGGACAGCTCCGAAGGTATTTCTTCGGCTCGCGTCGACGGCTCGGCCGCGAAGTCGCATGCCGCCAATGCCAGCGCGGCAACCAGCAGTGGCAACAGCAGACGGTGGTGCGGCATTCGCTGGCGGCTCAACGGCGTGCCGCGATCCAGCGGTCGACCTTCGCTTCGAGCACGTCCATCGGCACGGCGCCATCGCGCAGGACTTCGCGGTGGAAGTCGCGCAGGTCGAACTTCGGCCCGAGCGCCTGCGCGGCCCGGTGGCGCAGGCCCTGGATCCGCAAGTCCCCCACCTTGTAGCCAAGCGCCTGGCCGGGCCGGGCGATGTAGCGTTCGACTTCGGAGACGACGTCCGACTCGGCCATCGTCGAGTTGTCGAGCATGAACCTGATCGCCTGCTCCCGCGTCCAGCCTTTCGCATGCAGTCCGGTGTCGACGACGAGGCGCATGGCGCGCAGCTGTTCGTCGTTCAGGCGACCGAACCACTGGTACGGATCGGTGAAGAGCCCGAGTTCCTGGCCGAGCGATTCTGCGTAAAGCGCCCAGCCTTCGACGTAAGCCGTGTAATCGCCGCCGAAGCGACGAAAACGCGGCACGCCGGCGAGTTCCTGCTGGATCGACACCTGGAAGTGATGTCCCGGCGCCGCTTCATGCAGCGACAGCGTCTCCATGCCGAACTTCGGCTGCGCCTTCAGGTTGAAAGTATTGACGTAGAACACGCCGGGTCGCGAGCCGTCTGCCGAAGGTTGCTGATAATACGCACCCGCCGCGGATTGCGCGCGGAACGCCTCGACCTCGCGCACTTCGTAGTCCGCCTGCGGCAACACCGAGAACAGCTGCGGCAGCGCGGCATCGATGCGCGTCTTGAGCGTACGATACCCGGCGAGCAGGTCCGAACCCTGCGTGAAGTAGAACTGCGGATCGGTTTCGAGGAACGTGAAGAACGCCTGGAGGTCGCCCTTGAACCCGACCTGCTGCCGGACCTTGTCCATTTCGTCCAGGATGCGCCGCACCTCGCCGAGGCCCAGCACGTGGATCTCCTCGGGCGTCAGGTTCGTGGTGGTGTGCTCCTGCACGTAGAAGGCATACCAGGCCGGTCCGTCAGGCAACGCCGTCCAGGCTACGCTGCTGCGCGTTTGCGGCAGGTATTCGTCGCGCACGAAATCGCGCAGGCGCCGGTAGGCGGGCAACAGCGTGCCATCGAGCGTCGTGGTGTATGCGGCGGTGAGCCGCTCACGGTCGGCCACGGAGATGGTCGCCGGAAACCTGCCGATCGGCGCGTAGTACTGGCTGTCCTGCGCCTGCGACACGACCATCGCGTCAAGCTGACCGAGCACCTTGGCCATGACGGCACGCGGTTGCACGACCCCCCTGGTCACGCCCTCCCGCATGTTGACGACCGCCTGGTCCATCCAGACCGCCAGACCACGCAGCCGCTGCAGCCAGTGCTCGTAGTCTGCGACCGTCGCGAATGGCTGTGCGTTGGTGCCCGAACCCAGCGCGGGCATCACGGTGAGCAGGCTGCCGGCCTGGTTGATCGGCAGCAGGTGCAACGGAAACCGCTCGCCCCGTGCTTCCCGTTCCCGCTCGTACAGGAAGATGTCGTACGAAATGCGGTCCGCCGGCGAGAGCGAATCCGGGTCGAGCGCGCGGACCGCCGCCAGGTACTTCTGGTTCATCGCGCGCGCGGCAGCCAGGTACTGCGGCCCGATCGAATTCGGCAGCTGGTCGTCGTAGCGATGATCGCCGATGTACGTTGCGAGCAGCGGGTTGGTGCGCAGGTTGTCTTCGAAGTAATTCTCGAGGAGCGCATCGAGTCGCTGCCTGGTGTCGGTCGCCGTTGCCGGCAACCGCATGCCCGGCGCCTTCGTGCCGGTCGGGAACGCGGGTGCCGAGACACAACCCTGCAAGGCCAGGGTCACTGCGAGCGCGAGGATCAGAGCGCTGGTGCGAAGAGACACGTCATTGCTTCCTGCCGGCGGCGAGGCCGCGATTATAGTGGCTTCAGCGCTCGACGATCGCGGTGACGCCCATGCCGCCGGCCGTGCAGATCGAGATGAGCCCGCGGCCGCCCCCGCGCTGATCGATCAACTTGGCGAGCGTCGCGACGATGCGCGCCCCCGTCGCCGCGAACGGGTGGCCCACGGCGAGGCTGCTGCCGTTCACGTTGAGCTTCGAACGATCGATCGAGCCGAGCGGCCGCTCGCGACCCAGCCGGTCACGGCAGAACCCGGCCGACTCCCAGGCCGCCAGCGTGCACAGCACCTGCGCCGCGAACGCCTCGTGAATCTCGTAGAAATCGAAGTCCTGCAGCGTGATTCCAGCGTCGTCCAGCATGCGTGGCACCGCATAGGCTGGCGCCATCAGCAGCCCTTCGTCCTGCAGGAAATCGACGGCTGCGACCTTGCCGAAGGTCAGGTAGGCCTGCACGGGCAGTCCCCTGGCACGGGCCCAGTCCTCGCTCGCGAGCAGCACTGCGGCAGCGCCGTCCGTCATCGGCGTCGAATTGCCCGCGGTCAGCGTGGCGCTGCCGTCGACCGGGAACACCGGCTTGAGCTTGGCCAGCTTTTCCAGCGAGGTATCGCGACGGAGGTTGTCGTCGCGCTGCACGCCATTGAATTCGATCACGAGGTCGTCGAAGAAGCCGGCATCGTACGCGGCGGCCGCACGCTGATGGCTGGCGAGCGCGAGTTCGTCCTGCGCCTCGCGCCGGATACCCCAGCGTCGCGCCATCAGCTCGCAGCTCTGCCCCATATTGAGTCCGGTTCTCGGCTCGACTACCGCGGGAAAACTCGGCTTCCAGTATCCCGGCCGCAACGCGGTCCAGGGCGCGAGCCGCTGACCCAGCGACCGGCCCCGCGCGCTGCGCAGCAGGATCCGGCGCAGGTTCTCGTTGATGCCGATCGGCGCGTCACTGGCAGTGTCGACGCCTGCCGCAATCGCGCTGTCGATCTGGCCCGCCGCGATCTTCAGGCCGAGCAGGATCGCCGATTCGAGGCTCGTGCCGCAGGCACGTTGCAGGTCGAAGGCCGGTGTGTGCGCGTCGAGCGTGGTGCCGAGCACGGATTCGCGGGTCAGGTTGAAGTCGCGTGCACTCTTCAGCACTGCCCCGGCGCCGACGTCGCCCAGGCGCTGGCCAGCGAGACGGTACTTGTCCGTCAGCGCCTGCAACGCCGCCGTCAGCATCTGCTGGTTGCTGCACTCCGCGTAGGCGCCCATGGAGCGCACGAACGGGATCCGGGCGCCGCCGACGATGGCGACACGGCGCGTGGTGTTTCCGACGAGCATGGAGTATCCCCGGCATTCCCTCGAGTCCGTCTAGGGTACCTCCGGACGACCCGATCCTCACTTCGGGTCGCGCCTCCCTGATATCCTTGACCTACTTCCCCCAGGCGAAAACCCGGCCCTGCGAGGCGCGGAGCGCACCATGAGCCACCTGCAGCTGCGAGCGACCGACGGCCACTCCTTCTCATCCTACCTGGCCCGGCCGGAGGGCCTCGCGCGCGGCGGCATCGTCGTGGTCCAGGAAATCTTCGGCGTGACCGGCCACATCGAGCGGGTCGCCGAACAGTTCGCCGCCGAGGGATACCTCGCGATTGCGCCGGCCTTGTTCGACCGCCAGGAACGCGGCGTCAACCTGGCCTACGACACGGCGGGCGTCGCTCACGGTTTCGCCCTCGCCAGCGCGGCCGACGAGAACGGGCTGATGGCCGATCTCGTCGCGACCATCGCTGCCGTCGCGCATGCGGGTGCGGTGGGCATGATCGGGTACTGCTGGGGTGGCCGCGTCGTGTACCAGGCGGGTAGCCGCACCAACATTGCCGCCGGCGTCGTCTATTACGGCGGCGGTATCCTGCAGGTCGTGGAACCCACGCCGCGCTGCCCGATGCAGTTTCATTTCGGCGAGCAGGACACGCACATCCCGCTGCGCGACGTAGAGAAGATTCGTGACGCGTTCCCGCAGGGCGAGTACCACACCTACGCCGCGGGTCATGGATTCAATTGCGCGGAGCGCGCCAGCTACGATGCTGCCGCGGCGCACCTGGCATTCGTCCGCGTCAAGGAATTCTTCGGCAGGCATCTCGGCTGACAGAGAGAGAAGATAAGACTCATGACGCTCAATCTCAAGGACCCCACCCTGCTGCGGCAGCAGTGCTACGTCGACGGCCAGTGGCTCGACGCGCGCAACGGCGGCACCAGACAGGTCACGAACCCGGCGACCGGTGCAGAACTCGGCACGGTGCCGTTCATGGGCGCCGACGAAACACGCGCCGCGATCGAGGCAGCCGCGGCCGCGTTCCCCGCCTGGGCTGCGCGCACGGCCAAGGACCGGTCCACGCTGCTGCGCCGCTGGCACGACCTGATGCTCGCGAACGCCGACGACCTGGCCACGCTGATGACCGCCGAGCAGGGCAAGCCGCTCGCCGAGGCCAGGGGCGAGATCACCTACGCGGCCTCGTTCATCGAGTGGTTCGCGGAAGAAGCCAAGCGGGTCTACGGCGACGTGATCCCGGGCCACCAGCCCGACAAGCGTATCTTCGTGCTGCGCCAGCCGGTCGGCGTCGTCGCGGCGATTACGCCGTGGAATTTCCCGGCAGCGATGATCACGCGCAAGGCCGGTCCCGCCCTCGCCGCCGGTTGCACCTTCGTGTGCAAGCCCGCCATGCAGACGCCCTACTCCGCGCTCGCCATGGCTGAACTCGCGCATCGCGCGGGCATCCCGAAGGGCGTGTTCAGCGTCATCACGGGCTCCGCGGTCGCCATCGGCGGCGAGATGACCTCGAACCCGATCGTGCGCAAGGTCACCTTCACCGGCTCGACCGAGATCGGCAAGAAGCTCATGGAGCAGTGCGCAGGCACGCTCAAGAAGCTCTCGCTCGAACTTGGCGGCAATGCGCCGTTCATCGTGTTCGACGACGCCGACCTCGACGCCGCCGTGCAGGGCGCGATCGCGAGCAAATACCGCAACACCGGACAGACCTGCGTCTGCGCCAATCGCCTGCTGGTGCAGGAAGGCGTCTACGACGCATTCGTGGCGAAGCTGGTCGCGGCGGTGAGCAAGCTGCGGATCGGCGACGGCCTGCTGGGCGCGACGGAGCAGGGCCCGCTGATCGACGACAAGGCCGTGGCGAAAGTGGAGGAGCACATCGCGGACGCGCTGGCCAAGGGCGGCAGGATCGTGCTGGGCGGCAGGCGCCACGCGCTGGGCGGCACGTTCTTCGAACCGACGATCATCACGGGCGTGAAGCCCACGATGATGGTCGCGCGCGAAGAGACTTTCGGCCCGGTCGCGCCCGTGTTCTCGTTCAAGGACGAGAAGGAGGCGGTCCGCATGGCCAACGACACCGAGTTCGGCCTGGCCTCCTATTTCTACACGCGTGACCTTGCGCGCTCGCTGCGCGTGGCCGAAGCGCTCGAGTACGGCATCGTGGGCCTCAACACGGGCATCATCTCGACCGAGGTCGCGCCGTTCGGCGGCGTCAAGGAATCGGGCTTCGGCCGCGAAGGCTCGAAGTACGGCATCCTCGACTACACCGAGCTCAAGTACCTCTGCATCGGCGGCATCGAGGGTTGAACCAGCGCTCGCTCATCTACCTGCTGGCGTTCATCGTCACGATCGGGTCGGTCGCGACCAACATCTACATCCCGGCGTTGCCGGTGGTGCGCGAGTACTTTGGCTCGAGCGTCGCGCAGGTCCAGGCCACGTTCTCGATCGCGCTGCTGACGTTCGCGATCGGCATGCTGTTCTGGGGCCCGTTCGCCGACCGCTATGGGCGGCGCCTGGCAATCCTCGCCGGCGTCGGCCTGATGGCGGCGGGCTCGGTCGTCTGCCTGTTCGCGCCGAGCCTGGCCTGGCTGATCGTCGGCCGCGGCGTGCTCGCGTTCGGCACGGCCACGGGCATTGCCGTCTCGCGCACGATCGTGAGCGACCTCTACCCGGACAGCATGGCGCGCGTGCTCGCGCAGCTCGCGATCTTCGCGGTGGTGTCGAGCGCATCGGCCCCCGTGATCGGCGGCTTCCTGACGACCTGGCTTGGCTGGCGCGCCGTGTTCGTGGCCCAGGTCCTGATGGCCGCGGCGGTAGCCTGGCTCACCTGGAAGTACCTGCCGGAGACGCGCCCCGCGACGAAGCAACCACCGGCCGTGCGCGAGATGGCGCGCGTGGCACGCTCGCTGGTGGTCAAACCCGGTTACCTGAGCTGCGTGCTGCAGTCGTCGGCCGCCTATTCGATGTTCGTAGTGTTCATCTCGCTCGCGCCGTACGTCATGGTGACCGCGATGGGCCGCCCGGCCACGGAATACGGCTTGTACTACCCGCTCATCTCGTTCGGCTACGTCGCCGGCAACTGGGCCGTCGGCCGGTTCTCGGCTCGCGGACAGCACTGGACGATCGCCTTCGGCGTCAGCCTGCAGCTGGCGGCCGCGCTCTGCGCCCTGGTCTTCTCGGCGTTCGGATTCCAGCACCCGCTGTGGATCTTCCTGCCCATGGGGGTGCTCTATTTCGGCCAGGGCCTGTTCATGCCCCACCTCACCGCGATCGCCGTGAGCCTGGCCCCGCCGCACGCGACCGGCGTGGGTTCGAGCACGCTCGGCTTCCTGAACCAGTTCATGTCGGCGGTCTGCGTGCAGGCCATGGGCCTGGTGGGAGCGGAGACCGCGATGCCGATGCTGCTGTTCTGCGCCGGGGCGGCTCTTTTCCAGCTGGTCGTGCTGCGGCTGTCGCCCCGGATGGAGGCCCCGACCAGGGTCGCCTGATCCTGTGCTGGCTGCGGAATCCGTTGGTCCGGCGCGGCCGAAAGCGGTCAGCGTGATATCGTTCGCCGCCCGGCCCGTCTCGCGATTTCCAGCATGACCTTTCTCGGCACCCCAGACTTCGCCCACGGTTCGCGCCCCCGCGTCGGCGTCATGCTCGTGAACCTGGGCACCCCCGCGGATCCTTCGCCCCGCTCGGTGCGGAGGTACCTGGCCGAGTTTCTGTCCGACCCGCGCGTGATCGAGGCGCCGCGCCTGCTCTGGTGGCTGGTCCTGCATGGCGTCATCCTGCGCACGCGCCCGAGGCGCAGTGCCCGCGCTTACCAGAAGATCTGGACACCGGAAGGCTCGCCGCTGCTGATCGAATCGCGCAAGCTCACCGCGGGTCTCGCGACCCGGCTGCAGCAGCGCTTCGGCGACGACGTCGTGGTCGATCTGGCGATGACCTACGGCCAGCCGTCGATTCGCTCGGTGCTCGCAAGGTTCCGCGAACGGAACGTGCGGCGCCTGCTGGTGCTGCCGCTCTACCCGCAGTATTCATCGACGACGACCGGCAGCATCTTCGCATTCGTCACGCGCGAGCTGTCGCAGTGGCGCTGGATGCCGGAGCTGCGTTTCGTCAACCAGTACTGGGAACGCGAGTCGTACCTGCGTGGCATCGCGGACAGCGTCGCGAAGCACTGGGAAGTGCACGGCCGCAAGCACCTGTTGTTCTCCTTCCACTCGATCCCGAAGCGCTATTTCCTCGCCGGCGACCCGTACCACTGCTTCTGTCTCGGCACGGCCCGCAGCGTCGCGCAGCGGCTCGGCCTGGCCGAGGACGAATGGTCGCTCGGATTCCAGTCGCGGTTCGGCCGCGAGGAATGGCTGAAGCCGTACGTGGACGTGATGCTGCAGGGCTACGCGAAGACGGGCCCGAAGCGCGTCACGGTCGTGTGCCCGGGATTCGCGACAGACTGCCTCGAGACGCTCGAGGAAATCAGCATGCAGAACCGCGACCTGTTCCTCGCACAGGGCGGCGAGGCGTTCGACTACGTGCCGTGCCTGAACTCGAGCCCGGCGCACGTCGAAGTGATGGCAGACGTCGTGCTCCAGCACGTGGGCGGCTGGCCCGAGTTCGGCGCCGGGCGCCTCGACGACGACGCCCTCGCCGCGCAGCGCGAGCGCGCTCTGGCCCGCGGCGCCCAGCGCTGACGGCGTGCAACGTTCGGCCGATCATGCCACTCGGACGTTTTCTCGAGATCAGCCTCGCGACGACCGACGTCGCGGAGTCGCTCGCGTTCTACGAGTCGCTCGGTTTCGTGCAGGCGTCGGTCGGCGAAGCGTGGCCGCATCCTTACGCGGTGGTCACTGACGGACGAGTCAGTCTCGGTCTGCATGGAGCGGAGTTCGAAAGCCCGCTGCCGACCTGGGTCGCGCCTTCGTTGCGCGAACGACTCGCCACGCTCGCCGCCCTCGGCGTACCCATCGAGGACGTGCGCCTCGACGATGTCGCGATGCACCAGGTGCTCTTGCGCGAACCGTCGGGCCAGCGGTTGCGGCTGCTCGAGGCCCGCACGTTCTCGCCGCCCGCGCTGTCGCCGGCGCATTCGAGCACCCTGGGTTATTTCGAGGAGTTCGCTCTCGCGACGCTGGACCTCGCCGCCGCCGCCGCGTTCTGGGAACGCCTGGGGTTCGTTGCCTTCGAGCCAGTCCTGGAGCCGCTGCCGAAGGTCGTCGCGGCCAGCCGCGATCTCAACCTCGGGCTCTACGGGATCGACCTGACGGCACCTATGCTGGTCTTTTCCGATGCCACGATGCCGGACCGGATCGAGAGCCTGCGCGATCGCGGCTATCGCTTCACGCAGCGCATGCCGCGCGAACTGCTGGCGGTCGGAGCCACCTTGCTCGAGGCGCCGGAGGGCACGCAGCTGCTGTTGCTCAAGGCACCGGCGGACTGATTGGACCGGGCGAAGCGGCCGCGATTTCAAAGCGGATCTCGAGCGTGTCCGCGACCTGGATGGCGCCGCCGGCGACCGAGAACGGGGTGATGCCGAAATCCGTCTGGTTCAACCGCAGTTCGCCGCGCGCGACCAGGCCGTTCGCATCGCGCTCGACGACGACCGGAATTTCCTGCTCGCGCTCGACTCCTTTCAGCGTCACGGCCACGCGCACGATGGGTTGCGGCCAGGCACCGGACGCTGCCGCGGATCGCAGCGTGATCGCGGGGAAATGCGCTCCGTCGAGGACCTCGGCGCGCAGCATGTTGCGGCGGGTGCCGGCCCGCGCATCGTCCGGCACGGGCGCCGCGAACTCAGGGCCCGCCGCGGCACGCGCTGCGGGCGAATCCACGTCGAAGCGTTCCACCGGCACGCTGAGTTCGAAGGACGAGTCCGCAGGCGTGCTCCCGAGCCAGACCGAGCCGGCTTCGTCCGCTGAGATGATCACGTGGTCGTGGCCCAACCGCGCGAGCGGGCCGGCTCGACGGACGATGACGGTGACGACGGTCCGCTCCGGGTCAACCTGGAGCGTGCGCGCGCCTGCGCGCGTCGCTGCCGCACCTGCCGGGCCTGCGGACTGCGACTGCGACTGCGACTGCGACTGCGAGGCATTCGCAGCGGTCGGCGGTGCCGCAGTCGAGCGACAACCGGCCGCGATGGCCAGCATTGCAAGAATCGCGCAACGCCCGGCGCGCCCCGCGTTTTCCCGCGCGTTTGTTAACATGACAAGATCATCCCACAGGAAGCCACTCCATGCCCCTGCGCAACACCGCGGAAGCCTACGGCAGTCTCGCCAAGTTCCTGCACTGGGCCATCGTGCTGCTGATCGTGCCGCAGTACTTTCTCGCGGAAGCCGCGGATGAATTGCCGAACGGCATCGAGAAACTCCAGATCCTCGACTGGCACAAGTCGCTCGGCATGATGGTGCTGCTGCTGGCGCTTGCGCGCATCGGCTGGAAAGTCATGAACCGCGGCCTGCCGGGCCCCATTGGCGAACCGTGGCAGCGCAAGGCCGCGGCGGCCGGCCACGGCCTGCTCTACCTGCTGATCCTCGCCCAGCCGATTTCCGGCTGGGCCATGTCCTCGGCCGCCAATTACCCGGTGACCCTCTTCGGCTGGTTCCAGTTCCCGGCGCTGGTCGCCGAGAACCACGATCTGCACGAAACACTGGAGGAAGTGCACGAAGTGTTCTTCTACTCGCTCATCGCTGTGGCGGCCGTGCACATCGCCGCTGCGCTCTATCACCACTTCGCGCTGAAGGACGGCGTGCTGCGACGCATGTTGCCGTTCTCGCGGTCGTAGCCATGCCTGCGCGCTGCTGCGCAGGCGTCCTGGCGCTGCTGGCGGTCCTCGGACTGGGCCCCGCAGCGCACGACGCCAGCGCCGCGGCAGCGTCCTGGACGATCGATCCGGCGCGCAGCCAGCTGACGTTTCATCCCCGGCTCGCGGGCGGTGAATTCGCAGGCCGTTTCGAGCGTTTCGAGGCGACCATCCGGTTCGACGCCGCCGATCTTGCCCATTCCAGCCTGTTGGTCGTCGTCGACCTGCTCAGTGCCCGTACCGGTGACACCGATCGTGATACTGCGTTGCAAGGAAGCGACTTTTTCCAGACCACGCGCTGGCCCAGGGCCACGTACACGAGCACCGGGATCAAGTCGCTGGGCGGCGGCCGCTATGAGGCCACCGGCAAGCTCACGCTGCGCGACGTTGCGCGCGACGTTCGCGTCCAGTTCCGCTTCGACTCGACTGCGCCCCCCAGGGGCGCAGCGCACATGACTGGCTCGTCGAACATCCGGCGCCTGGAGTTCGGCGTGGGCCAGGGTGACTGGCGCAGCACCGAATGGCTCGACGATGCGGTGCGGGTGGAATTCGACCTGGCGCTGCGCGCCGCACGCTGACGCGGCGCTCGCCGTCAGGTAGGCGGGCCGGCGGAAACGGGCATAGAATTCCACCTCGCTGCGGGAACTGGCAGCGTCTTCCACCACCATTCGAGACGAGGGCGTCCATATGACATTGCGTTCCAATGCGGTTGCTACACGCCTGCTGCTGGCGCTCGCCATCGGCCTCGCGCTCGCCGGCTGCCAGAAGAAGGAGGAGCAGGCTGCCAAGGAAGCCGCCGCTCCCGTGGCAACGACGGCATCCGAGGCCCTCGAAGGCCAGGTCGACATCGTCGCGTGGCCGGGCTACCTCGAGCGCGGCGAAACCGACAAGAACTACGACTGGGTCACCCCGTTCGAGCAGGACACGGGTTGCAAGGTCAACATCAAGACGGCCGGCACGTCCGACGAAATGGTCTCGCTGATGACGCAGGGCGGTTACGACCTCGTCACGGCTTCGGGCGATGCGTCGCTGCGCCTGATCCGCGGCGGCACCGTGCAGCCGATCGACGTCGCGCGCGTCCCGAGCTTTGCCAACGTGGACGAGCGCCTCAAGCAGGGCTCCTGGCATTTCGTCGACGGCAAGAACTACGGCACGCCCTACCAGTGGGGCCCGAACGTGCTGATGTACAACACGAAGGCGTTCCGCACCCCGCCGAAGTCGTGGTCGGTCGTGTTCGAAGAGCAGAAGCTCGGCGACGGCAAGAGCAACAAGGGCCGCGTGCAGGCCTACGACGGTCCGATCTACATCGCGGACGCCGCGCTGTACCTCATGGCGAAGAAGCCGGCACTGGGCATCAAGGACCCCTACGAACTGAACGAGGAGCAGTACGCGGCCGTGCTCGACGTCCTGCGCAAGCAGCATCCCCTGGTGCACCGCTACTGGCACGATGCCAACGTCGCCGTGCAGGACTTCACCAATGAAGGCGTGGTGGTCTCGGGCTCGTGGCCGTTCCAGGTCAACACGCTGGTCGCGAACAAGCAGCCCGTCGCCAGCGTCGTCCCGGACGAAGGCGCGACTGGCTGGGCCGACACGACCATGCTCGCCGCGAACGCGAAGCATCCCAATTGCGCGTACAAGTGGATGGAGTGGTCACTGAACGCCAAGGTGCAGGGCGACGTCGCTGCCTGGTTCGGCTCGGTACCGGCCGTGCCGGCCGCGTGCAAGGGCAATGCCCTGCTGACCGACACGGGTTGCGCCACCAACGGCTTCGACAACTTCGACAAGATCCACTTCTGGCGCACGCCGGAAGCCGCGTGCAGCACGGGCACGTGCGTGCCTTACAGCCGCTGGGCGACGGACTACGTCGCCGTGATGGGCGGCCGCTGACCGGAGGATGAGGTCTCGAGCGCGCGGCATTCCACGGGGAATGCCGCGTGCCGAGCCCGCAGTCGATATGACTCCCGCGATCGAACTGCGCGCAACGCGCCGCGCCTTCGGCTCCGTCATCGCGCTCGATTCGGTCTCGCTGACGGTCGCACCCGGTGAATTCTTCGCCCTGCTCGGCCCGTCGGGCTCGGGCAAGACCACGTGCCTGCGCCTGATCGCGGGCTTCGACCAGCCGGACAGCGGCACGATCCTGCTCGACGGCGAGGACGTGACCAACACGCCGCCGTTCGCCCGCAACGTCAACACCGTGTTCCAGGACTACGCGCTGTTTCCGCACATGACCGTGGCGGAGAACGTCGCGTACGGACTGAGGGTGCGCGGCATTGCCGCAGCCGAGCGCTCAAAGCAAGCCGTCGCAATGCTCGACCTGGTCCGGCTCGGCGAATTCGGCGCGCGCCGGCCGCACCAGCTCTCCGGTGGCCAGCGCCAGCGCGTGGCGCTGGCCCGCGCGCTGATCAACCGCCCGAAAGTGCTCCTGCTCGACGAGCCGCTCGGCGCGCTCGACCTCAAGCTGCGCGAGGAGATGCAGGCGGAACTGAAGGGCCTGCAGCAGCGTCTCGGCATCACGTTCGTGTTCGTCACGCACGACCAGGGCGAGGCACTGAGCATGGCGGATCGCGTTGCCGTGTTCAGCCAGGGGCGCATCGAGCAGCTCGATACGCCGCGCGAACTCTACAACCGGCCGCAGACCGCATTCGTCGCGAGCTTCGTCGGCAGCGCGAATGTCGTTGGACGGGAGGCCGCGCGGTTCCTGACCGGCAGCAGCCGGGCCTTTGCGATCCGGCCCGAACTGATCGACCTGCTCACGCCGGACGAGACTGCAGCAGACGGCTGCGTGCAGTGCGCCGGTGAAGTCGTGGATGTCCTCTATCACGGCGCGAGCAGCCGGCTGCGCGTAAGGGTCGACGAGCACACGACCCTGGCCGTGGCGCGCGCCGAGACCATGGGCGATGGCGTCGCGGGGCTGGCGACGGGCGCACGCGTGCGTCTTGCCTGGCGACCCGAACACACCGTGCCGTTGCAGGACTGACCATGGCCGGCCGCGCGGGGTTTTCGCTGCAGGGACGCCAGGCGTTCTACTTCGCGCTGCTGCTCGCCCCGCCGCTGCTCTGGCTCGGCATCGTCTATCTCGGCTCGCTCTTCACGCTGCTGCTGCAGAGCTTTCATGCGATCGACGAGTTCACGGCCCGCATCGTGCCGCAATTCACGCTCGCGACGTACCGGCAGCTGCTCACCCAGCCCGCGCACATCGACATCATCGTGCGCACGCTGCTGATGGCGGTCGCCGTGACCCTGGCGGCGGCGGTCATCGCGTTTCCGGTGGCGCTGTACATGGCGCGCTACGCCGGGCCACGGATCAAGGCGCTCTTCTACGTCGGCGTGATGCTCCCGATGTGGACCAGCTACCTCGTCAAGGTCTACGCGTGGCGGCTGATCCTCGCCAAGCAGGGCATCGCAAGCTGGGGCTTCGAGCAATTCGGACTCATGGGTGCGCTGGACAGGGCGCTGGAGGTGCCGGTCGTCGGCGGGCCGTCGCTGGCCTCGTCGTACATCGGCATGTTCGTCGTGTTCGTCTACATGTGGTTGCCGTTCATGATCCTGCCGCTCGCCGCCGCGCTCGAACGCGTGCCGGCTTCGCTGCTGCAGGCCTCGGCCGATCTCGGCGCCAGGCCGGGCCAGACGTTCCGCAACGTCGTGCTGCCGCTCGCACTGCCCGGACTCGCCGCGGGCTCGATCTTCACGTTTTCGCTCACGCTCGGCGACTACATCATTCCGAGCGTGGTCGGCGCGCCCGGCTACTTCATCGGCATGATGGTTTACCAGCAGCAGGGCACCGCCGGCAACCTGCCACTCGCGGCTGCGTTCGCGGTGGTGCCGATCGTGCTGATCGGCCTGTACCTGGCGCTCGCCCGGCGGCTGGGGGCGTTCGATGCGCTCTGAGCAGCCACGCCGACCGTCGTGGGAACGCCCATCGCTGTTGACCAGGGTGATGGCGGCAGCCGGCCTCGTGTTCCTGCATGCGCCCGTCTGGGTGATCACGCTGTATGCGTTCACGACGGAAGACCGCACTTACCAGTTCCCGCCACCCGGGTTGACGCTGCACTGGTTCGACGTGGCCTTCGCCCGCAACGACATCTGGGAGTCGATGCGGCTCTCGCTGCTCGTCGCCTCCGCGGCCACGCTCTTCGCCATCGTTCTCGGCACGCTGGCCGCATTCGCACTCGCCCGGCGCACGTTCAGCGGCAAGGAATCGATCACGCTGCTGTTCGTGCTGCCTATCGCGCTGCCGGGGATCCTCACCGGCCTGGCCCTGCTCGCGGGCATCCGTACGATCGGACTCGAGCCCGGCTTCTGGACCATCGTCGCGGGCCACGCCACGTTCTGCCTCGTCATCGTCTACAACAACGTCGTAGCGCGCCTGCGCCGCATCCCGCCGAGCTGGGTCGAAGCCTCGATGGATCTCGGCGCGCGTGGCCACCAGACCTTCCGGTACGTGCTGCTGCCGCAGATCGCCACCGCGCTGCTGGCGGGCGGCATGCTGGCCTTTGCGCTGTCGTTCGACGAGATCATCGTCACGCTGTTCACGGCCGGGCACGAACGTACCCTGCCGATCTGGTTCTACAGCGAATTGTTCCGGCCGCGCGAGCGGCCCGTCACCAACGTCGTCGCCGTCGTCGTCATTCTCGTCACGCTCGCTCCGATCCTGCTCGCGTACTACCTGACGCGGCCGGACGAGAGGGGAAGTGACTAGTGATTAGTGAGCAGTGAATAGTCGGGGGAGATGACGCCGCATCCGGTGCATCGGCACCTCCCGCTATTTACTGCTCACTATTCACTACTCACTACTCACTATTCACTACTCACTACTCACTACTCACTACTCACTACTCACTTCCGCAAAGCACTGGAGCTGAAACATGCAGACCAAACTCCTCATCAACGGCAAGCTCGTCGCGGGCGAAGGCAAGGTCGAGGACGTGCTGAACCCAGCCACCGGCAAGGTGCTGGCGCGGGTTCCTGAAGCCTCCCGCGGCCAGATCGACGCGGCCGTCAAGGCGGCCGACGCTGCATTCGAGGGCTGGGCGCGCACGGCACCGAAAGACCGCGCGTACCTGCTGCTCAAGCTTGCCGATCGCATCGAGGCCGACGGCGCCGCGTTCGCAAAAGTGGAATCGCAGAACTGCGGCAAGCCGCTCGCGGCTGCGCTCAACGACGAGATCCCTGCCATCGCCGACGTGTTCCGCTTCTTCGCCGGCGCGTGCCGAACGATGACGGGGGCCGTGGCAGGTGAATATCTCGCGGGGTTCACCAGCATGATTCGCCGCGACCCGATCGGCGTCGTTGCCTCGATCGCGCCGTGGAATTACCCGCTGATGATGGCGGCCTGGAAGCTCGGCCCGGCGCTCGCCGCGGGCAACACCGTCGTGCTGAAGCCCTCCGAGCAGACCCCGCTCACGGCGCTCAAGCTCGGTGAGTTGCTCGCCGAGATTTTCCCTGCCGGCGTGGTGAACATCGTCTGCGGCCGCGGCCGCAGCGTCGGGGCGCCGCTGACGCGGCACGCCAAGGTGCGCATGATCTCGCTGACCGGCGACGTCGCGACGGGCGGCAGGATCCTCATGCAGGCCGCGGACGGCATCAAGCGCACTCACCTCGAACTTGGCGGCAAGGCACCCGTGATCGTGTTCGACGATGCAGACGTCCAGAGTGTCGTCGAGGGCGTGCGCACCTTCGGCTACTACAACGCGGGCCAGGACTGCACGGCCGCCTGCCGCATCTATGCGGGCGCGAAGGTATACGACAGGCTCGTCGCCGACCTCTCGAGCGCGGTGAGCACGATCAAGACCGGGCTGCAGACGGCGAAGGGTGTGGAGATGGGGCCGCTGATCAGCGCCGAACAACGCGATCGGGTCGCGGGTTTCGTGAAGCGCGCGCAGCGGCAGAAGCACATCGAGATCACCGCGGGTGGCAACGCCGGCGCAGGCGGCGGCTTCTTCTTCGAGCCGACCGTGATCGCCAATGCGCGCCAGAGCGACGAGATCGTGCGGCGCGAGGTGTTCGGACCCGTCGTCTCGGTCACGCGCTTCAAGGATACGGACGACGCCGTGAAGTGGGCCAACGATTCGGAGTACGGGCTCGCGTCGTCGGTGTGGACACAGGACGTCGGCAAGGCGATGACTGTCGCGTCACGCCTGCAATACGGCTGCACCTGGATCAACACGCACTTCATGCTGGTGAGCGAGATGCCGCACGGCGGCCTGAAGCGCTCCGGCTACGGCAAGGATCTCTCGGCGTACGCGCTCGAGGATTACACGGTAGTGCGTCACGTCATGGCGAAGCTTTAGTCCCTGCTCGCAGTGGGTTAGGCGACTAACCTCGCCAGACCCGCACGAGCTGCAACGTGAAAGCCACGAATCTGTCACAGCAGCGTCCTGCTTCGAGGCGCACGATGTCTGCGTCAGGCCAGCCGCTCCCCCAGGGTGCGCCTGACACAGGCCGAGAGGCAGCATCAGCCAATAGATGGCAGCAGGGACGGATGCGTTGAGTCCTCGACGTCGACCGCACACCGGAGCAGGAATCCCCCCTCCTGCTCCGGTTTCTTATGCCCCGAACTCGGCGAGCAGCTTGTCGATCATCCCTTCCGCCTGCCGGCCGTAGCCGCCGCCGAAGAGATTGAAGTGATTCAGCACGTGATACAGGTTGTAGAGCGTGCGGCGCGTGCCGGCAGCCTGGTCGAGCGGCCACGTCGCCTGGTAGGCAGCGTAGAAGCGCGGACCGAACCCGCCGAACAGCCGTGTCATGGCGATGTCCGTCTCGCGATCACCGTAGTAAACAGCGGGATCGAAGATCGCCGGTTCCCGCGAACCTGACACCACGCCCCAGTTGCCGCCCCACAGGTCGCCGTGCAGCAGCGAGGGGACCGGGCGGTAGCTGGAAAAGAATGCCCCGCAACGCTCGCCGAGTTCACGGCCGCGCTCGACGACGTTCGAATCCAGTCCATTGGCCCCTGCCAGGTCGAGCTGAAAGCCCAACCGCCGCTCGCGAAAGAACCGCACCCAATCGTCGTCCCATGCGTTCAGCTGCGGCGTCGCACCGATGGTGTTGTCGCGATGCCAGCCGCAGCGCGGCGCCGTCATCCGGTGCTGCATCGCAAGCCGCTCAGCGAGTTGTGCCTGCGGTGCCCCGTCGCTCCCGGCCGCTGGCTCCAGCTCCAGCCATTCGAGCGCGAGCAGCGCGTGACCGCCAGCTTCGCCCACCGCCAGCACCGCGGGCACGCGCAAGGCGCCGGCTGCGGCCAGCGCCTGCAGTCCTTCCGCCTCCGCTTCGAACTCAGACAGCGAGTCCGCCCCTGCTACTTTGACGAACGCGTCGCCGCCCTCACCGTGCCAGCGCACGCAGCGATGAATGCTGCCGCCGGTCACCGCGGTTGCAGGCATCGCGGCAAACGGGCGCCCGGCGTTGCGAGACAGCCAGGTGGAGATCGCGACGCCGGCGGTCATGGGCACCCTCGCGTCATCGGGCGTCGACTCAGGCTGCGTGCCGTGAATGCAGGCGTCGCGCCTGGTCGCGCAGCAACCGGCCGAAGTTCTGCGTTTCGCAGAAGGTATCGAGCGTGGCGAGGTCCGGCGGCAGGAGCCGCAACTCGCTCATGCGGCTGATCGGCAGCGGCATGTCGCAAGCGATCGACGTCAGCCGCCGCGACAGCAGCGCCGTCTCGCGATGTTCGCGCAGGCTCTCGGCGACGAACGTGGCGTTGCGGAACTTGAGCTTGCCGACCTGGTCGATGCTGTCGAGCACGCCGTCGAGCGTGTGGAAATGCTTGAGCAGCGTCTGCGCCGTCTTGCGACCCACGCCCGGCACGCCTGGAATGTTGTCGACCGCATCGCCCATCAGCGCGAGGAAGTCCGCCATGCGCTCCGGGACGACGCCGAATCGCTCGGCAATGTCGTCGTACCCGTAGCGGACGTCAGCCACCGCGTCCCAGTACACGTCGACTGACGACAGCAGCTGCGTCAGGTCCTTGTCGCGGCTCACGATCGTGACGGGCAGGCCCGCCGCACGCGCGCGCGTCGCCAGCGTACCGATGATGTCGTCGGCCTCGTAGCGCGAGCTGCCGTAGCGCGCCACGCCGAGCGCGGCGCAGAGATCCTGGCACAGCGCGAATTGCCGCTTCAGCTCGACGGGCGCGGGCTCGCGGTTGGCCTTGTAGGGCGGATAGATCTCGTTGCGATACCCCTGCTCCAGGCTCTCGTCGAACGCGACGGCGATGTGCCGCGGAGATTCCTTCTCGAGCAGTTCGGCGAGAAAGCGCGCGAAGCCGAGCACGGCATTGACGGGATTGCCGTCGCGATCGGCGACGTCCACGGGCACCGAGAACCACGCGCGGAAGATGAAGACGCTGGCGTCGACGAGGTAGAGCATCGGGTGCGGGACCTAGATGTCCCACTCCGGTTTCTGGCCCGTGAAGTCGTCGATGCCTTCGAACAGCGTCGCGACCCAGCGGTTCTCGTCTGCGGTCAGCTCGGGCCGCGCGATGTCGAACAGCAGGATGACCCGGGTGAGGTCGCTGTCGTTCCAAGCCTCGTGCTCGATCGAGTCGTCGAACACCCAGGCACGGCCTTCCCGCCACTCACGCACTTCATTGCCGACTCGGAGCCGGCATTTGCCGGGCACGATCAGCGGCAGGTGCACGATCAGGCGAGTGTTGATCAGGCCGTTATGCGGTGGGATATGCGCGCCCGGCTTGAGTTGTGAGAACAGCACCGACGGGGTACGCCCGGGAATCCTTGCGAGCGGCGCGTTGGCGAGTGCGGCCAGCGTCTTCGGACAGCGCGCTGCGTTGGCCTCGTTCAGCTCCCCGTTCTGCCAGAGGTAGAACGCCGTCCACGCGGGATTGTTGGTCATCCCCATCTGCTCGGAGTACGGACGGTTCGGATCGCCCTTTACGTACGGGGTGAAGGCAGCATCGTCCTGCAACACGCCCTGCAGCTCCGCGCGGATGTCGTCCGTCGCTGCCTCGACCGCGTCGAGCCACGGGAAATCGGCGCGGTCGTAGAACTGCATCTGCGGCAGCTGCGGGAAATAGAAATAGCGCGGCTCCTGCAGGTAGACGCGCTTGCGGCCGAGCAGGATGTCGAGCGCCTGGCCGAAGCGCGTGTTCGACTGCGATTCGTCGTAGCCGCGCCCATTGAGCCACGCCCGCATGTGGTCTTCGTAGCGCTTGGCGAACTGCTCGTTGGCCTGCTGCACGCGACGCAGTTCCTGCAGCAGGTCGGGGGGCAGCTTGTCGGGCGGCGGCGCCGAACGCAGTGCCGCGCGGTAATACGCGGAGGCCGCCCTTGTGTCGCCACCGCGCTCCAGGCTGTCCCCCTTCATGATCAGGGCACGCAGGTTGCGAGGGTCGAGCGCAAGCACGCGGTCGACGGAGGCGCCCATCCCGGCCCAGTCCTGCAGCGAGCGGCACGAGTAGGCGAGCCCCAGCATGACGGCGACGTCGGCCTGCCCGGCCTGCGCCGCCTGCATGAAAAGATCGCGGGCGGCAGGGGCATCGCCGCGGCGGAGAGCGTCGGCCGCGGCGCGTGCCAGCGCTGGGCCATCGTTGCGAGGAGCATTCATGGTGCGCGAAGGATAAGAGATCGGGCGGCAGGTTGCTGACCGACGACGCAGCGGGGCGGCCCATGCGAGGATGCGCGCATGAGCAGCGTGTCCTGGCCCACGGCGGCCACATCGACGGCGGCAAGGATCGAAATCGTACCGATCGGCCGGCAGCACATCGCCGGCTTCCACGCCGCACTCGACTGCGTCGCGAAGGAACGCCGCTACCTCGCGCTGCTCGAGGCGCCGTCGTTGTGGCGTACGCGCCGGTTCGTGCTCGCAAGCCTGCAGGCTGGTGCGGTGCACGTGGTGGCGGTGGCGGACGACCGGGTGGTCGGCTGGTGCGACCTGCGACCGAAGGCGGCACCGGCCCTGCGGCACACCGCCGTGCTCGGCATGGGGGTCGTCGCAGCTTTCCGGAGCCAGGGCATTGGGAGCCGCCTGCTCAC
>Ga0224510_10000810_pt1 | contig 22140 bp, 22 predicted proteins | sample SF_May12_sed_USG_FD_170161 | JGI IMG/M metagenome (GOLD analysis project Ga0224510, IMG submission 170161) | Sediment microbial communities from San Francisco Bay, California, United States - SF_May12_sed_USGS_4_1 | ecosystem: Environmental > Aquatic > Marine > Sediment | place: USA: California... | reverse complement strand
GCAGGCGCAGCCAGTACTCCACGCGCTCGTCTGGCCGCGAGAACGCGAGCACCGCGACCTTGTCCTTGAGCCGCGCGATCTCGCGGTCGAGCTCGTGCGGCGGCACGAGGCGCGCGGGCGTCTTCGGCGCGTAGTGGCGCTCGAGCCCGCCCGAATGGCGCGGCGAGTCCGCGCGCCGTTCCGATACCGGAGTGCCGAGCACCTGCTCGAGCTCGGGCCGCGTGATGCGCCCGGGGCGCAGCAGCACGGGCGCGCCGCCCGACAGATCGACGATCGTGGACTCGATCCCCACTTCGCTCGGCCCGCCGTCCAGCACCAGCGCGACATCCTCGCCGAGATCCGCGCGCACGTGCGCCGCCGTGGTCGGCGACACCGCGCCGAAGCGGTTCGCCGACGGCGCGGCGATGCCGCCGCCGAAAGCCCTGAGCAGCGCCTGCGCCACCGGGTGCGCCGGCACGCGCAGCCCGATCGTGTCCTGGCCGCCGGTGACGAAGTCTCCCGCCTTCGCGGAGCGCTTGAGGATGAGCGTGAGCGGCCCGGGCCAGAATTTCGCCGCGAGCTTCCTCGCGCTGTCCGGCACGTCGCGCGCCCAGGAGAACGCGCTCTCGGCGTCGGCGAAGTGCACGATCACCGGATGGTCCGCCGGGCGGCGCTTGGCGGCGTACAGGCGCGCCACCGCCTCGCGGCTCGACGCGTCCGCCCCCAGGCCGTACACGGTCTCAGTGGGAAAGCCGACCAGCCCGCCGCGCTTGAGGATCTCGGCGGCGCGCTGGATCTCGGGGCTCACAGCTTGAGCGGCGCGGCCTTGAGGACGGCTTCGGTCTGCTTCGCGCGGAAGTCGTGCAGCTTCTTCGCCATCGCCTTGTCGGTCACGGCGATGATCGCCACCGCGAACAGCGCGGCGTTCGCCGCGCCCGCCTCGCCGATGGCGAAGGTGGCGACCGGAATGCCCTTCGGCATCTGCACGGTGGACAGCAGCGAATCCAGCCCCTGCAGGTGCTTGGAGGGCATCGGCACCCCGAGCACGGGGATCGTCGTGTGCGCCGCGACCACCCCGGCGAGGTGCGCCGCGCCGCCCGCGGCCGCGATGATCGCCGTCATGCCGCGCGCCGCCGCGCCCTCGGCCCAGGCGGCGACTTCGTGCGGCGTCCTGTGCGCCGACATCGCCTTCGCCTCGTAGGGCACGCCGAAGTCCTCGAGCATCTTCGCCGCCGCCTTCATGGTCTCCCAGTCCGACGTGGACCCCATCACGATGCCGATCATGCGAGCTTTCTCCCGGTCAGGCGCTCGAGCGCCTCGCGATACTTCTGCGAAGTCCTGGCGATCACCTCGGGCGGGAGCTTGGGCGCCGGCGGCGTCTTGTCCCAGTCCAGAGTCTCCAGGTAGTCGCGCACGTACTGCTTGTCGTAGGACGGCGGGCTGATGCCCACCTGGTAGGAGTCCGCCGGCCAGAAGCGCGAAGAGTCCGCCGTCAGCACCTCGTCGATGAGCACGAGGTTTCCTTTTGCATCGGTGCCGAACTCGAACTTGGTGTCGGCGATGATGATGCCCTTGCCCGCCGCGTACTCGGACGCCTCCTTGTAGAGGCGGATCGAGACGTCGCGCACCTTCCCGGCGAGGTCCTTGCCGATCAGCTTCACGACCTCCTCGAAGGAGATGTTCTCGTCGTGCCCCTCTTCGGCCTTGGTCGCCGGCGTGAAGATGGGCTCGGGGAGCTTCTGCGCCTGCGCGAGGCCCTTGGGCAGCGCGATGCCGCAGACCTTGCCGGTCTGCTGGTAGTCCTTCCAGCCCGAGCCGATCAGGTAGCCGCGCACCACCGCCTCGATCGGCAGGGGCTTCAGTTTCTTCACCACCACCGAGCGGCCCTTCACCTGCGCCTTCTCTCCGGGATCCCGCACCACGCTCTCCGGGTCGATGCCGGTGAGCTGGTTGGGCACGATGTGGCCGAGCTTGCCGAACCAGAAGTCCGCCATTTCGTTCAGCACGCGCCCCTTGTCGGGGATCGGATCGGGCAGCACCACGTCGAAGGCGGACAGGCGATCGCTGGTGACGATCAGCATCTTGTCCTCGCCCACGGCGTAGATGTCGCGCACCTTGCCGCGACCGATGCGCTTCAGGCTCTTCAAGCTCGATTCGTAGAGCGCCTGTCCCATCTCAGGCCGCCTGCCTTTCCAGCTCGGCCTTCCACTTGCCCATGGAAGCGAGGCCGTTCATGTGCGCGCGGTGATGGAAGGCCTTCTGCGCGGCAGCCGCGTTCTTCGCCTCGCCGCGCCAGGTCTTCAGCGCCGGGTTCTGCAGCGCGCGCGAGTAGGAGAAGGTGAGCGGCCAGGGCAGGCTCTTCATCGCCGCCATGGCGTTGAGGTGCGCGGTGGCCGCCTCGTCCGACTGCCCGCCCGAGAGGAACACGATGCCGGGCTGCGCGGCGGGCACGGTACGCTTGAGCACGCGCACCGTGCGCTCGGCGACCTCGTCCACGGGCGCCTGGCGCGGGTTGTCCCTGCCCGAAACCACCATGCTCGTCTTCAGGATCAGGTGCTCGACCGACACGTGGTGCGCGGCGCACGCGGCGTAGGTGGCGCGCAGCGTCGCCTCGGTCACTTCCTCGCTGCGCTCGACGCTGTGATCGCCGTCCAGCAGCACCTCGGGCTCGATCATCGGCACGATGGACGCTTCCTGGCAGAGCGCCGCGTAGCGCGCGAGCGCGTGCGCGTTGGCGTACAGGCAGGCGTGGCTGGGGATGCCCTCGCCGATGGTGATCACCGCGCGCCACTTGGCGAAGCGCGCGCCGAGCTTGAAGTACTCGGCGAGCCGCGCGCGCAGGCCGTCCAGCCCCTCGGTCACCTTCTCGCCCGGGCAGAGCGCGAGGTCCATCGCGCCCTTGTCCACCTTGATGCCGGGGATGATGCCCTTGGCGGCGAGATACGCCGGAAACGGCGTACCGTCGTTCGCCTTCTGGCGGATGGTCTCGTCGAACAGGATCACGCCGGAGATGTACTGCTCGGCGCCCGGCGTGGTGAACAGCAGCCCGCGGTAGGCGCGGCGATTCTCCTCCGTGCACTCTACGTTCACCGACTTGAAGCGCTTCTCGCAGGTGCCGCTCGACTCGTCGGCGGCGAGCACGCCCTTGCCGCGCGCCACCATGGCCGCGGCGGTCTTGGAAAGCAATGCCTTGTCCATCCTCTCTTCCCTCTTTGCCTGGTCAGAACTCGATGTCGTCGCGGATCGCCGCGATGCCGGCGGCGGCGCACACATCATCTTCCTTGCCGCCCGGCGCGCCCGAGACGCCGATCGCGCCGAGCAGCGAACCGCCCGCCTCGATCATCAGGCCACCACCCACTGCGGCCACGCCGGGCAGGTGGCGCACGCCACTTTGTGGCTTGTCGGCCTGCGTCTCCGCCGCCATCGCGGTGGTATTGGTGCGGAAGCTCACCGCCGTGTAGGCCTTGGCCTGCGCCATGTCCACGGTGTGCGGGCCGGCATAGCGGTCGCGGATCAGCACCTGGGTCACGCCCATGCGGTCTACCACGGCGACCGTCGCCTGGTAGCCGCCATCGCGGCATTTCTTCAGCGCGGCCTGCGCGGCCTTGAGCGCGGTGTCGGGCGTGAGCAGCTTGATGGCGTGCGTGCCCTGCGCCTGCGCGGCGAGGGGGAACGCACCGAGAAGGAGGCAGATCAGCACGGGTTTCATGCGCCGTATTTTAACGGCGGCTCAGCCGCCCATGCGCCAGTATTGATATTTCATGGTGAGCGCGGAGCCGGCGAGGATCGCGCCGAAGGTCACGAACGAGCCCAGCGCCAGCGTCGAAATGCCGGTAATGCCCTGCCCTACGGTGCAGCCGAGCGCCGTGATGCCCCCGAAGCCCATGAGGATTCCGCCGACTACGTGGTTGGCCGTGTCCTCGGCGTCGCGGAACCCCTCCCAGCGGAAGCTGCGCGTGGCGAGCGCGTAGGCGGCCGAGCCGGCGATCACGCCAAACCCCGAGGCGATGCCGTAGGTGACGATCTTCGACTTGTCGGTCCACAGCATCAGGTACTCGAGCGTGAAGGCCATCGGCGAGACGAAGGAGAACGACTCCATGCGCCCGGTGTTGGTGGCGATGAACGCCTCCTGCAGCGTCTCGGGATGCTCGGCGACGTAGCCCAGCACGCCGCTCACATACCAGCCGCCCACGACCACCAGCCCGGTGACCACGCCGCCCAGCGTGTAGTCGAAGCTCGCGCGGAAGTCTCTGCTCGCATAAACGTAGACGAGCAGGCCCCCGCCGATCAGCCCGGCGAGGATCCCGCGGTGCACGCCGAGCAGCGAGGGCAGGTCCTGGCTGGAGGCGAACGTCACCGACACGGGCTCCAGCACGCCCACGCGGAACGCGCCGAACAGGCCGCGCAGCGTCATGTAGGCGGCAATACCGAGGAACACGAATACGACCAGCGACTTCAGGTTCCCGCCGCCGATGCGGATCAGCGTCTTCGAGCCGCAGCCCGAGCCGAGCGTCATGCCGACGCCGAACAGGAACCCGCCGACGATGTAGGAAAGCCAAGTGAAGTTCGACCCCAGGTAGATGGACTTGGACAGGTCCACGACGCCCCCGAGCGCGAGGGCGCTCGATCCGAGCAGCGCCACCGCGATGGCGAGCAGCCACATGCGCATGCGGCTGGTGTCGCCCATGTTCACCCAGTCGGACACCGCGCCCATGGTGCAGAAGTTGGTCTTGTTGCCGACCGCACCGAAGATGAAGGCGAGCAGGAACGCGCCGCCGGTGACGTAGGTCGCGAGCTGCGCCGGATTGGCTTCGTTCATCGCAGATGCTCCAGTGGTTTGCCTCGATCGAGCGCGCCGCGCACCGCGCCGGCGGCCTCCTTGAGCGAGCCGTGGCGCCCGAGATGCCAAAGGCACAGGGCCGCGCCGTACACCAGGCAGTCGCGCGCAGGGCCGGGCCGGCCCTCGAGCGCCGCGCGGCCCGCCTCGGCTGCGGCCTTCGCCACGGCTGCGGCGTCGAACGGCGCTTCGCCCTCGCCCTCGTCGCTCGCGCCGGGGATGCGCGGCGCGCGCACGGACTGCTCGATGCCGAGCTCCGCGGGCTTGAACTCTACGGACGTTTCCTCGCCGCCGTCCCAGTAGCGGAACACCTTGCCGGTCTGCGACAGGCCGGGAATCACGCCGCCTTCCACGCCGCGTACGATGAGCGCCGAGTCGAAGCCGGCGTGGCGCGCGAGCAGCGCATAGATGCGCGGGTAGGGCTTGTGCACGTAGCCGGTGACCAGGTGCGTCCTGCGTCGCCCGCGCACGGGTCCCGCCAGCACTTCGGCGGTGGTGATGGCGGGGCGCTTGACGATCAGCGTGCGCAGGCCCGTGAGCGCGTACAGCTTCGGGCAGAAGGCCTTCTGGTCGACGTAGCTCCAGCCGATCGCGGGGTCACCCAATCGCGAGGCGGCCTGTTCCGGCGTGAGATCCACCGGCAGCCCCGCGGCCGCGAGCACCTGGCGGTGGGTGACGCCGTACTTCGGCCCCATGCTTTGCACGCCGTGCGACACCGCCGGCACGCCGCAGGCGGCGAGCACCGCGGGCAGGAAGGGCGCGGCGGGCAGCGTGCGGTTGTAGCCGTCGTACGGGTCGCCGAGGTCGAGCACCTCGTCCACCGGGGCGGTGGCGCGCAGCGTGGCCTCGCGGATCGCCTCGAGCAGCCCGCGGTTCTCGTCGTCGGTCTCGCGCTTCATGCGCAGCGCGATCAGGAACACGCCCGCCTGCACCGGATCGACCTCGGCATCGAGCACGAGGCGCATGCCCGCGTGCGCCTCCTCGCGCGAGATGTCCTTGGAGAGCTCCGGCCCGGTGGCGATGCGCTTGAGGATGGAAGACATCAGCGCGGCGCTCATGGCGACTCCGCGCCGGGCACGCCGATCAGGATACGCCCGCCGTCCAGCCGCACCGGATAGGTCCTGAGATCCTCCTCCGCCGGCTCTTCCAGCGCCTTTCCCGTGCAGACGTTGAAGCGGCTGCCGTGCAGCGGGCACTTGACCAGCTCGCCCCGGAGGACACCTGTCGAGAGCGAAGCGTCTTCGTGCGTGCAGGTGTCGTCCACGGCGCACACGCGACCCTCCACGTTGACGATCAGGATGCGCAGGCCCCGCACGTCGACGCGCTTCATCGTCCCGGGTCGCAGCTCGCCCGTGTCGCCCACCTGGATGAACTCCTGCGTCATGCCGTGCTCTCGAACCATTTTAGCCGCTCGCGCAGCCGCACGACCTCGCCGATGATGATGAGCGTAGGCGCATGCACGCCGCCCGCCTGCACGATGCCGGGCAGCGTGCGCAGGGTGCCGGTCAGCACGCGCTGCTGCGGCGTCGTTCCCGCCTGCACGAGCGCCGCGGGCGTCCCCGCCGGCAGGCCGTGCGCGGCGAGCTGCGCGCACAGCTGGTCGATGCCCAGCAGCCCCATGTAGAAGACGATGGTTTGGCGCGGCTGGGCGAGCGCGCGCCAGTTGAGGTCGAGGCTGCCGTCCTGCAGGTGGCCGGTGACGAACACCACCGACTGCGCGTAGTCGCGGTGCGTGAGCGGGATGCCGGCGTACGACGCGCAGCCGGCCGCCGCGGTGATGCCGGGCACCACCTGGAACGGGATGCCCTCGGCGGCCAGCGTGTCGATCTCCTCGCCGCCGCGGCCGAAGATGAACGGGTCGCCGCCCTTCAGGCGCACGACGCGCTTGCCTTCCTTCGCCAGGCGCACGAGCAGCTGGTTGATGTCCTCCTGCGGCAGCGCGTGCTTGGCGCGCTCCTTGCCGGCGTAGATGCGCTCGGCTTCCAGGCGCACGAGGTCGAGGATCGGCTGCGACACGAGCCGGTCGTACACCACGACGTCGGCCTGCTGCATCAGCCGCAGCGCGCGGAAGGTGAGCAGGTCCGGGTCGCCCGGCCCGGCGCCGACCAGCGACACTTCGCCGCCGCTGAACGCGAGGCGTGTGTCGGCGAGCGCCGCCTCGAGCGCGGCGCGCGCGTCGGCGTCGCGCCCGGCGAGCACCAGCTCGGCGATCGACCCCTGCAGCGCGCGCTCCCAGAAGCGGCGCCGCTCCGCGGGCGCGAAGCGCGCCTTGACCCGGTCGCGAAATTCGCGCGCCAGCGCCGCGAGCCGCCCGTAGCCCGCGGGCACGAGGCTTTCCAGGCGCGCGCGCAGCAGCCGCGCCAGCACCGGCGAGGCGCCGCCGCTCGACACCGCGACGGTAATCGGCGCGCGCTCGATGATCGAGGGCAGGATGAACGAGCACAGCGCCGGCTGGTCGACGACGTTCACCGGCATGCGCCGCGCGCGCGCCGCCGCGGCGACCGCGCGGTTCACCGCCTGGTCGCTGGTGGCGGCGATGACCAGCGCGTAGCCTTCCAGGTCCTCGTCGCGAAAGCTCCCCGCGCGGTGCGCGACGCGACCCGCGGCGCCTTGCGCCGCGAGCGCCGCGCCGAGCTGCGGCGCGAGCACCGTGACGCGCGCGCCGGCGCGCAGCAGCAGCGCGCTCTTGCGCGCCGCGACCTCGCCGCCGCCCACCACCAGGCAGGGCTGCTCGCGCAGATCGAGGAAGACGGGCAGGAAGTCCATCGGCCTATGATAGATTCAAACGGGGGACGTGCATGGCGCGGCTACTGACGCTATCCCGTGCGGCGCGCCTGGTGGGCGTGAGGCGCGGCGCGCTGCAGAGCAAGATCCGGAGCGGCGAGCTGGCCGCGTTCGAGGGCATGGTGTCGGCGGACGACCTGGCGCGCGCCTACCCGCAGGCCGCGCTGGAGGACAATGCCGGCCTCGAGCGCTTCGAGGCGATCAAGGACGCCGCCTTCGCCGAGCGCCTGCGCGAGCGCCTGCTGCCCAGCTCCGAGGTCCTGGTCGCGCGCCTCGCCGAGCTGAGCCGCGAGCGGGCCGGCATGCAGGCCGCGCTCGAACACTACCGCGCGATCGTGGCCGAGCTGCAGGCGAAGCTGGGCGCGGCGGGCGAAGCACCGGGCGTGCTCGCGTGGCTGAAGCAGCGCCTCGAGCCCGCGGCGCAGGCGGCCGAGCCGCTGCTCGCGCAGGAGAGCTTCTTGAGGATCATGACGGCGCACGTACAGATCAGACCGAGCGGCCGGGAGTTCTTCGTAGACGGCAACGACAGCCTGCTCGAGGCGGCGCTGCGCGCCGGGCTGTCGCTCGACTACGGCTGCAGCGCGGGCAGCTGCGGCAAGTGCAAGGCGCGCGTCGTCTCGGGCCAGGTGCACCGCACGCGCCATGCCGACTACGCGCTCACCGCGGCCGAGAAGGCCGCCGGCGTGCTGCTGATGTGCTGCCACACCGCGCTCACCGACCTCGTGCTCGAGGCGCGCGAGGCGCACGGCGCCGCCGACATGCCGCTGCAGTCGATCGAGGCGCGCGTCAAGGCCGTCAGCCCGGTGGGCGCGGACATGCAGCTGCTGCACCTGCAGACGCCGCGCACCAACCGGCTGCGCTTCCTCGCCGGCCAGTGGGTCACGCTGTCGCTCGCCGACGGCGCGAGCGCCGCGCACGCGGTGGCGAGCTGCCCCTGCGACGAGCGCAACCTGCATTTCCACATCCCGCGGCGCGCGGGCGACGCCTTCGCCGGGCGCGTGTTCGCCGGCCTGCAGGCCGCGGACACGGTGCGCATCGACGGCCCGCGCGGCGAGTTCGTGCTCGACGAAGCCTCGCCGCGGCCGCTGGTCTTCATCGCGCGCGATACCGGGTTTGCGCCGGTGAAGAGCATCCTCGAGCACGCCATGGCGCTCGATGCGGCCGAGACGCTCGCGCTGTACCGCAGCGCCTCCGGCGAGCGCGGCCACTACCTCGACAACCTGTGCCGCTCGTGGAGCGACGCGCTGGACAACTTCCGCTACGTGCCTTTGACGGAAGACGACCGCGGACGGGGCGTACTCGGCCGCGTGCTGCAGGACCATCCCCGGCTCGAGGGCCACGACGTCTATCTCGCTGGGCCGGCGGCGTGGGCGGGCGCGGTGGAGTTCGGGTTGCTCGAGCGCGGCCTGCCGCGCGCGCAGCTGCACGTCAGCGCGCTGGAGGTCTGAGCGACGCCTTTCTCGCCCTGCCCAGCCCATGCTCCACGGCCACCACCGCCGCCTCCACGCGCGAGCGCACGCCGAGCTTGCGGAGGATCGCCTTGACGTGCAGCTTCACGGTGCCGTCGGTGATGTCGAGTGTCCGGGCGATCATCTTGTTGCTCGAGCCGTCGGCGATGCACTCGAGGATCTCGCGCTCGCGCGGCGTGAGCTCGGCGAAGGGCACGGCCGGGCGCGGGGCCGGCGGCGCCGCGCCGGCGTCGCCGCGCACCAGGCCCGCGAGCGACCCGACCAGCTCCTGCGCCACCACGTTGTCGCCCTGCACCGCCGCCTGCAGCGCCGGCAGCAGCTCCTCGGGCTCCATGTCCTTCAGCAGGTAGCCGCGCGCGCCGGCGCGCAGCGCGGCGGCGAGATCCGCGTCCTCGCGGCTCATGGTGAGCATCACCACCGGCGCTTGGACGCCGCTCGCGCGCAGGCTCTTCAGCGTCTCGATGCCGTTCATGCCCGGCATCTTCACGTCCAGGAGGATCAGGTCGGCGGGCAGCTCGCGCGCGCGCCGCACGCCCTCCTCGCCCGAGCCGACCGAGGCCACCACCTGCACGCCGCGGCTCTGCAGCAGCTCCTCGATGCCCTTCCTCACCAGCGCGTGGTCGTCGATCAGCAGGACGCGCATGTCAGCCCGGCGCCGGCGGCGCGTTGAACATCAGCACGATGCGCGTGCCCTCGCCGGGCTCGCTCTCGATCACGATCTGGCCGTGCAGCCGCTCGGTGCGCTCGCGCATGATGGCGAGGCCCGCGTGCGCGCCCGGCGCGCCCTCGTCGGCCGCCTCGCTCATGCCCAGCCCGTCGTCCTCGATCAGCACGGTGTACAGGTCCTCCTCGTTGTTGAGCAGGATGCGCACGTTGTGCGCGCCGCTGTGCCGGCGGATGTTGGCGAGCGCCTCCTGCACGATGAAGAACACCTGGATCTCCTGCGCGGGCGTGAGCGGCAGCGCGCGGCATTCGTTCTGGAAGAACACCGCGATGCCGGTCTCGCGGCCAAAGCGCGCGACCAGGTTCTGCAGCGTGCGCGCGAGGCCCGCGTCGTCGATCTTCAGCCGGAAGTTGGTCAGCAGCTCGCGCAGGTCGGCATTGGCGCGCTCCATCGCGCGCCGCAGGCGGCTCGCCTCGTACTGCGCGCCGCCCACGTCCTTGCGCGCGAGCGACTCGCCAAGGAGCTTCAGCTGCAGCCGCATGCCGACCAGCGACTGCGCGAGCGAATCGTGCAGCTCGTTGCCGATCAGGTTGCGCTCCTCGAGGATCGCCAGGCGCCGCGCCTCGCCCTCGAGGCGCGACTTCTCGATCGCCAGGCCCAGGTGCCGGCCGACGCTGATCAGGAGGTCGGGCATGTCCTCGCCCATCGCCGCGACCGGTCGCTCGAGGAACAGGTTGTAGACCCCGAGGATGCGGTCCTGGTACTTCACCGGGACTTCGACGAACGCCGGGCTGTCGCGATCGACCGCCTCCGGCGCGAGGCCGCGGCTGGCGATGAGGCGCGTGCCGCCGTCCTCGGTGGCGAGGCGCACGCTCGCCGCGCGTGCGTCCACCAGCTCGATGAAGGTGTCGAGGAAGCCATGCAGCACCTGCTCGAGGCTGCCGGGCTGGCTGAGGCTGGTCGCCACCGCGTACAGGATGTCGAGCGACTGCGTCTTGCGCGCGAGGCGCACCGCCTGCGACTGCACCTGCTTCGGAAACCTGGGCTCCGCCATCGAAATTCAGACTAACTCCGCGCCGCAGCGGCGTCCAGCGGCGCGCGGCCGTCCTTCACTTCAACTGATGGTAGTCGCCCATGCGGAACCACTTGCGCGAAAGGATGAACCCGGTCACCGGTTCCGGGGAGAGGCTGGTGACTTCTTCGGTCATGTTCTTCCTGTAGAACGCGGTGCAGGTCGCATTCTGCCAAACCGTCTTTTGCATCTTTCTTCTCATGCCGGCGACGTAGGCATCCTGCAGGTCACGTCTCGCGTCGATGGCCTTGATGCTCTCGTCCCGTTTCACGGCGCAAATGGCCTGGACGATGTAGTCGGTGGCCGCCTCCATATAGGAGATCTGCGAGCTGTGTCCGGAGCCGGTGTTCGGGCCGTTCACCTTGAAGTAGTTGGGGTAACCGGAAACGGCGATGCCCTTGTAGGAGACCGCCTCCCTTTCCCATTCGCTGTTGAGGTTGCGGCCCCCCAGCCCATGGACCTGAAACGTCAGCGCATTCTTCATGTCCGAATACGCGAAGTATCCGGTGGCGTAGACGAGGACGTCGAGCGGAATTTCCTTGCCGTCCTTTGTCCTGACGCCCTCGGGCGTGATGCATTCGATCCCGCTGATATCCACATCGACATTGTCACGGGACAGTGCGGGGAGATAGGTATTCGTCGGGATGACCCGCCGGCAGCCCAGCTCGTAGTCAGGCATCATGTGCTGGCGCAGCTTGTCGTCCTTGATGTACTTGTCCAGGTGCTTCTTCAGCCTTCTGCGGTAATGGTCCTTCATCAGCCGACTGATTCCCGAGATCCCGGGATAGCGGCGGAAGGCGATGAACCTGAGGTCGTAGAAGCCAAAGACGAGCCAACGGATGAGGTGCCGTATGCCCGGCAGCGTTCGAACGAAACGCTCCACGGCGCCGTACTGCCGGTCCGAGCGCGGGAGGATCCACTGCGCCTTGCCCATGAACAGCGTCAAGCGGGATACCTTGCCGGCAATGGCCGGAACGATCTGGGCGCCCGAGCATCCCGAGCCGATCACCCCGACGCGCTTTCCTTCAATGGCGACGGAGTGATCCCAGTGCCCCGAGTGGAATATCGGTCCCTTGAAGGATTCCGCACCCTTGATCTTGGGAATGTGCGGGTTCGCCAGCACGCCGCTGGTGTCGATCACGAAGCGGGCGGTATACCTCTCGCCTGACGCGGTCTCCACGTGCCACAGGAATTCGCGCTCGTCGAAGGCGAGCCTGGTCACCGCCTGGTTGGACCGTGCCTGCTTGCGCAAGCCGAACCTGTCGATGACATGGTTCGTGTAGGCGAGCAGTTCGCTTTGCGGGGAAAAAGTCTTCCTGAACGGATAGGGGATGAACGAGATGCAGTAAAGGCTGGTTGGAATATCCACCTCTGCGCCTGGATAGGAGTTGGCCTGCCAGGTGCCGCCCAGCTCGGCGCTTCGTTCCAGCAGGACGAAGTCGTTGCATCGCCTCTTCTGCAAGCGGATAGCCGCCAGCAGCCCCGAGAGCCCGGTGCCGATGATCACGGTCTCGAAGTGCCGGGGCTGCGTCGGGTTCCCGGCGTACGCAGATGCCTCTCCTGATGCGGATTTCTCTGACAGAGCCTCGGTGTACATGGCCGGGAATGCTAGTCACCGGGAATTAGCTGGGCATTAACTGCTCCGGGAAACGCGTGATGCAAGTCACGGTGCGGCTTCCGGGTGGATTGGACGACGGCAGCTTCCTGCTACAGCGTCGCCCCCGGCTGCCCCAGCGCCTTCTCGGCGAGCTGCAGGACGACCCAGTCGAAGGCCTCGTCGACGGAGTCGGTGCGGTGTACAAGCTCGACGTCTTTCGGGTCGATCATGCCGTGGCGCGCGAGCGCGTCGAAGTCGACGATCTCGCGCCAGTACTCCGTGCCGAAGAGCACGATGGGCATGGGTTTGCGCATCTTGCGCGTCTGCACCAGCGTCAGGAGCTCGAAGAGCTCGTCCAGGGTTCCGTAGCCGCCCGGAAAGACGATCACCGCCTTCGCCAGGTAGGCGAACCAGAACTTGCGCATGAAGAAGTAGTGGAAGTGGAAGGCGAGCTCGCGCGTGACGTAAGGGTTGTCGAATTCCTCCACCGGAATCGAGATGGTGAGGCCGACGTTCAGTCCCTTCGCCTCGGCCGCGCCGCGGTTGGCGGCCTCCATGATCCCGGGGCCGCCGCCGGTGCACACCACGAAGCGGCGCTCCTCGCGGTCGAGCGCCTTCGACCAGTTCGTCAGGCGAAAGGCGAATTCGCGCGCAGCTTCGTAGTAGGCGGACATCTTCAGCACGGTCTCCGCCTTAGCCGCGTCGCCATCGCCTGCGCGCCCCTTGCGCGCCATTTCCTCGGCAGCCTCGCGCGACAGGATGCGCGCCGAACCCATGAAGACGATGGTGTCCTCCACCTTGAAACGGTCGAAGCGGCTCTTGGGCTCGAGATACTCCGACAAGATGCGCAGCGGGCGGGCGTCCTTGCTGTTGAGGAAGGACGGGTTCTGGTAGGCCTTGGTGGCGGCGCGCTTGCGTTCGGTCATGCGGGCATGTTAACCGGGCCGGGGCGCTCGTGAATTTCCGGTTAGCGAACCTCCTTCGGCGCCTTGTGCGAGGGGTCGTTCGGATTGATGAAGATGAAGCGCCACTCGCCCGGATTGATCTCTACGTAATCGAGCGTCGCGCCGGTGAGCAACTCCACGCTGCCGGGAGAGACCAGCACCGTCACCCCGTTCGACGCGACCTCCAGGTCGTCCGCTGCCTTGTCGTCGAACCCCATGCCGTACTCGATGACGCCCTTGTCATCGAGGCGCGCGGCTAACCGCAGCCCCGCGCCGCCCGCCGATTGCAGGATCTGCGCCGCCGCGGGCGCCGTGACGGTGATCATCAGCCGGTGCTCCAGGCGCGCGGCTTGCGCATGCCCGCGATCTTGCAGGCCTGCTTGACGTAGCCGTAGGGAAAGAGCACGAACAGGTCGTTGCGCCCCGCCTTGCCCCCGCCCTTCCACTCGGCCAGGTGCTTCATCACGTGGCGCGCGTCCGGCGCGATGTGGTGCTGCTCGTAATACTCGCGCATGAAGCGGATCACCACCCAGTGCTCGTCGGTCAGGACGATGCCCTCGTGGCGCGCCAGCTCTTCGGCCACCTTCTCGGTCCACTGCGACGGATCGACCACGTAGCCTTCGAAGTCGAATTCAAGCGGCATGGCCGCAGCTCCTCACGAAATCCACGAAGCGCCGTGCCCACGGGTTGCCGGCGACGTCGCGCAGGTGCGCGAAGGACGCGAGCAGGTTCTTGTGCACGATGCCGTCGTGCCGGCCGTCGATGCCGTAGCCGCGCTCCACCTCGTAGGCGAACTCCGTGTCCGGCGCGAGGTTCTCGACGCTCGAGTAGTGGAACTCGTGCGCGCGGATGACCGGCGAGGCCGCGCGCGGCCACGGGCTGTGCCCGGTCTCGCGCAGGTGCACGTAGCCGCGCCCGACCGGCCGGCGGTGCATGACGATGTCGGCGGGAATCACGCCGGCCATCTCGGCGCGGCGCCCGTCCCACTCGATGCTGCGCGCGAGATACATCAGCCCGCCGCACTCGGCGTAGGCCGGCATGCCGCCCTCGATCGCGTCGTGCAGCTCGCGGCGCAGGCTGGTGTTCGCCGCCAGCTCGTCCATGTGCGTCTCCGGAAAGCCGCCGCCGATGAAGAGGCCGTCCACCGCCGGCAGGTGCGCGGCGTGCAGCGCGTCGAAGCTCACCAGCTCCGCGCCGGCCGAGCGCAGCGCATCGAGGTCGCCCGGATAGTAGAAGCCGAACGCCGAGTCGCGCGCGATGCCGATGCGCACCGGCGCGCCGCCGGGCGCCGGCGGCGTGGTCGCGGGCGCGGCGAGCGGCGCGGCCTGGCGTGCGACTGCGCGCAGCGCGTCGAGGTCCACCTGCGCGGCGATATGCGCCGCGATCTCGTCGATGACGCCGCGCGCCGCCGCGGCCTCGTTGCTCGGCACGAGCCCGAGATGCCGCTCGGCGATCGCCATGCGCTCGTCGTGCTGCACGGCGCCGAGCACCGGCACGCCCGTGTAGTGCTCGATCACCGCGCGCAGCTTCGCCTCGTGGCGCGAGCCGCCGAGCTGGTTGAGGATCACGCCGGCGATGCGGATATTGCGATCGAAGGCCTGGTAGCCGAGGATGAGCGGCGCGATGCCGCGCGTCATACCGCGCGCGTCGATCACCAGCACCACCGGCGTGCCGAGCAGCGCCGCCATCGCGGCGTTCGAGTTCGCGCCCTCGAGGTCCAGGCCGTCGTACAGGCCCTTGTTGCCCTCTACGATGCCGATCGAGGCGCCGCGCATCGCCTGCGCGGCCTGCGCGCGGATCTCGTCCGTGTTCATCAGGTAGGCGTCGAGGTTGTAGCACGGCCGCCCGGCGGCCATGCCGAGCCACAGCGGATCGATGTAGTCCGGGCCTTTCTTGAACGGCTGCACCGTCTCGCCGCGCGCGGCGAGCGCCGCGCACAGCCCGATGCACACCGTGGTCTTGCCCGAGGACTTGTGGGCGGCGGAGACGAACAGCCGGCTCATGCCTTGGCGGGGGCGACCTCGCCGTCGGCGAGGCTCCGCGGCAGGAACGGCAGGACCTTGAGCGCGACGGCGGTGAGCGCGAGCGCGAGCGCCACGCCGCCCACGCCGAGCGCCACTTCCGGCAGGCTCGGCGCATAGGCGGCGACCACGCCGTCGAAGAAGCTGCTGCGCACTTCCTTGCCCGGGAACATGAGCTGCGGGTAGGCCTGCCCGCCGATGATGAGCACGTACAGCTGCGCCAGGCCGCCGAGGATCACCGCCCCCGACGCGAGCACCAGGCTGCCGCGCGAGCGCGCGCCGAACAGGAGCGCGAGCGGCAGCAGCCCGCCCACCAGCACCTGCCCGCCCCAGAAGAGCACCGTGTACACGCCGCCTTGCAGAAGGAAGAAGCGCTCCACGTCGTGCTGGCGCGCGATGTAGAGGTTGGTGAGGTGCTGGACCGCGACGAAGTACAGCACCGCGGCGGCGAACACGCCGAGAAGCGTCCGCAGGCGATCGACGACCGCGTCGCCGAGCGCGCGGCCGGTCCAGCGGCAGGCCGCCATCAGCACCAGCACGAAGATCGCCAGGCCGAAGGAGAATGACATGATGATGAACAGCGGCGCGAGAATCGCGCTGTTGTAGGGCTCGCGCGCGACGAGAAAGCCGAAGATCGAGCCGGTGCCGGTGGTGAGCACCAGGCGCCAGACGAACGCGAGCAGGCCCGCGGGCTTCGTATGACGGTTCATGCGCCGCTCGAACATCGTCCACAGGTAGAGCGCCACCACGGCGAAGAAGCCGGTGTAGAGGAAGATGTTCCAGGCGAAGATCGACTTGAAGTTGTAGTGCGTCATCGCCACCACCAGGCGCTCGGGCCGCCCGAGGTCGAGCACCAGCACGGCGAGGCCGCCGGCGAGCAGCGTCAGCGCCAGCAGCCCCGAGAGGCGCGCGAGCGGCTTGTACAGCTCCCTGCCGAACACCGAGGCGATCGAGGCGACGTTGAGCGCGCCCGAGGCGGCGACGATCAGGAACACCGCGAACACGTGCGGCGTGCCCCAGACGATGCGGTTGCTCATGCCGGTGATGAAGTGGCCCTGGTGCTCCATCGTCCACGCGGCCGCCAGGCCGCCGAGCACGAGGATGCCGAGCACGCCGAGCAGTGCGGCGTAGCCGGCGCTACGCCCCTCGATCTCCCGGTACTGGACGCTCGTCATCGCTAGAGCCCCTGGTAGCGCACGCCGGTATTGAGCGCGAGATCGGCGCGGATCTGGCTCGAGGGCTCGTCGCGCAGCCGCTGGTAGAGGACGCCGCCCTTGTCGTTCAGGTCGCCGAACGCCATCGCCCGGCCGCCGTCCCTGTTGCACGCGACCACGCACGCCGGCGTGTCGCCGCGATCCACCCGGTGCACGCACAGCGTGCAGGACTCCACCGTGCCCTTGCCGCGCGGCACGTCGGGCTTCTGGCCGCTCGTCGCCTCGTGCACGAAGGAGCGCGCGGCGTACGGGCAGGCCATCACGCAGTAGCGGCAGCCGATGCAGGTGTGCTTGTCCACCAGCACGATGCCGTCGGCGCGCTTGAAGGAGGCCCCGGTGGGGCACACGTCCACGCAGGGCGGATGCTCGCAGTGCTGGCACATGAGCGGCAGCGTCTGCACGTAGCCGGTTTGCCGGTCGGCCAGGCTCACCTTGCGGATCCATTGCGGATCGGTCGTCGGGCGGCCGCGGGACGTGACGCCGTTCTCCTCGTGGCAGGCGGTGACGCAGGCGTCGCACTCGCCGCACTTCGCGATGTCGATCAGCAGGCCCCAGCGCTGCAGCTTGGAGGCCGCCTCCTCGGGCGAGCGCGCCTGCGCGAGCTCCACGAGCCGCAGCCCCGGCGCGAGCATCGCGCCGGCGGCGGCCGCGGCGCCCCAGGCGAGCAGCTGGCGGCGCTCCGGATTCATGGCTTGCCCGCCGTGCGCACCGCGCGCTGCGGCGTGTGGCACTCGAAGCAGTCGATCTTCACCGCGGCGTACTCGTGGCAGCTCGAGCAGAAGCCGTCCTGGCCGAGCACGCTGCCGGTCTTCTCGCTCGCGTGGCAGTCGACGCAGCCCTTCAGGCTGAAGCGCGGCGCGCGCACGCCCTGGCGCAGCGTGCGGTCGCGCTGGTGAAAAAGCATCTTCATGTGGTCGCGCCGCATCTCGGCGACCGGCGCCACGCAGGCCTCGCCGCGCTCGATCTTGACCTTGGGCGCGCCGGCCTGCGCGGCGAGCGCTAGCACGGCGGCGAGGATTCCGGCGGCGAAGCGCGTCATGCGTGCGCTCAGTGGTCGCCCAGCCCCATCTTGATGTAGCCGGTGGGGCAGACGTCGGCGCAGATGTGGCAGCCGATGCACAGGTCGTAGTCGGTGTACACGTAGCGGCCCATCGTCGCCTCGGACTTGGGCGTGCGCTTGACCGCGGTCTGCGGGCAGTAGATGACACAGTTGTCGCACTCGAAGCACATGCCGCAGCTCATGCAGCGCTTGGCTTCCTCGACCGCCTGCTTGTCGTCCAGGCCCACCATGCGCTCGGCGAAGTGCCCGAGCACCTCCTCGGCGGAAGGGCCGATCTCGGTGCGCTTGATGCGCTCGGCGTAGGCGAAATGGCCGAGGAACAGCTCCTCCGGCTTGCACACTTCGGCGGCGCTGCGGTCCTCGTAGTTGTGGATGGCGAAGCCGCCCACCGCCTTGCCCTGCTCGGACGTGCCGCGCAGGCCCTGGTCGATGGGGCGCGGGCCGTTCTCCGGGGAGGCTTCGTACTTCGCGGGCTCGAGCTTCACCTCGCGCAGCTTCTCCAGCAGGTTGAAGTGGTGCACGTCCACCTTCGGGCGCTTGGCGAACTCTTCGCCCTTCAGGTAGCGGTCGATGCTGTCGGCCGCGATCGAGCCCTGGCCGATGACCGTGGTGAGCAGGTGCGGGCGGATGATGTCGCCGCAGGCGAACACGCCCTGGCGGTTCGGCAGCTGGTAGTACTTGTCGGCCGCGATCTGGCCCTTGCCGTTGTCGAGCTCCTCCATGCCCGCGAGGTCGCCCTGCTGGCCGATGGCGACGACGATGAGATCCGCCTCCACGTCCATCTCGGTGCCGGGCTTCTCGGCGAACTTGTTCTTGTCCCACTGCACTTCGATGAGGCGCAGCGCCTTCGCGCGCCCGCTCTTTTCGTCGACGATCACCTTCTTGGGCAGCAGATTGCCCTGGATCTTCACGCCCTCGCGCTGCGCGTCCTCGATCTCGTGCTTGGCGGCGTTCATCTGCTCGATCGGCTGCATCGAGGTGAGCATCACGTCCGCGCCCTGGCGCGCGGCGAGCGTGGAGACGTCGTGCGCGGTGTGGCCCATGACCACGTGCTCCGGGCGCTCGGTCTCCGCGACGTCCTCTACGTAGCCCAGGCGCCGCGCGACCGACACCACGTCCACCGAAGTGTCGCCGCCGCCGATCACCACGACGCGCCCGGCGACCGCCTTGAGGCGCCCCTGGTTGAAGGCTTCGAGGAACGCGACGCCGCTGATGACGTTGGGCGCGTCCGCGCCCGGCACCGGCAGCGGCTTGCCGGCCTTGCAGCCGAGCGCGAGCAGCACCGCGTCGTAGTCCTTCTCGAGGTCCTTCAACTGCACTTCCTTGCCGATGCGCGTGTTGAGCCGCAGCTCCACGCCCATGGCGACGATGCGGTTGATCTCGCCGTCGAGGTGCGTGCGCGGCAGGCGGTAGCCCGGCACGCCGTACTTCGCCATGCCGCCGAGCTCCGCGTGGTCGTCGAACAGGGTGACCGCGTGTCCCTTGCGACGCAGCTGATACGCCGCGGAGAGGCCCGCCGGCCCGCCGCCGACGACGGCAACGCGCTTGCCGGTGTCTGGGCCCGCCTGGAAGGAGAAGTTCTGCTGCAACGCATAGTCGCCGATGTACTGCTCTACCGCGTTGATGCCTACGGTGTCCTCCACTTTGTTTCTGTTGCAGCCCGCCTGGCAGGGCGCGGGGCACACGCGCCCCATCATCGAGGGGAAGGGGTTGGCGTCGGTGGAGCGGCGGAACGCGTACTCCTGCATGCTCGTGCCCTTGGGCGCTTTTTCCACGCCGCGCACGATATTCAGCCAGCCGCGGATGTCCTCGCCCGAGGGGCAGCTCGCCTGGCAGGGCGGCGTCTTGTGCACGTAGGTCGGGCACTTGTCGGACTCGTCGCCGGCGAAGATGCGCTCCTGCAGCGATTTCCACTCCTGGTCGCCGTCCTTGAACTTGCGGAAGGTGTGGCCGCTCTTCGCGGCGGGCTTCGCTGCTGGCGCTGACATGGCGATCTCCTGTAATTCCTCTTATTGCTTCGTTCCAAGCACGATGGCGTTCGACACCAGCCCATGCACGCTGCCGATCATGTCCATCGGGTGCTTGTAATAGGGCAGGACCTTGGTGAACTGGCTCTTGCAGATGGCGCAGATGGCGGCGAGGTAATTGACGCCGTGCTCGTCCACCACGGTCTGCAGCGCCTGCATGCGCGGCAGCGCGCCCTTGACGCGCAGCTCGACGAGGTCGTCGGTCAGCAGCCCGCCGCCGCCGCCGCAGCAGAACGTGGTCTCGCCGATGGTCTCGGGCGCCATGTCGACGAACTTCTCGACGCAGGCGCGGATGATGTCGCGCGGGATCGTGAACTGCCCGCCCGGCACGCCGCCCATGCGCGAGGCGCGCGAGACGTTGCACGAGTCGTGGAAGGTCACCACTTTGCCGGCGTTGCCGCTCTTGTCGAGCGTCAGCGCGCCGCGCTGGATGAGCTCGTGCGTCACCTCGCAGATGTGCTGCGGCGCCGGGTAGCGCGGGTCGAGGAAGTCGAACGGGCCGATCAGCGTGTTCCAGAAGCTGTAGGCGACGCGCCAGGCGTGGCCGCACTCGCCCACCACGATGCGCTTCACGCCCAGCTCGAGCGCCGCCTCGCGGATGCGCTCGGCCACCTTCTGCAGGTTGTCGTGGTTGCCGATGAACAGCGAAAAGTTCGCCGCTTCCGAGGCGTGCGTGGAGAGCGTCCAGGAAATCCCGGCGGCGTGGAACACCTTGGCGTAGCCGATCAGGCCGTCGATGTGCGGCTCGGCGAAGAAGTCGGCGCTCGGCGTGATGAGCAGCACCTCCGCCCCCTTCTCGTCGAGCGGGAAGCGCACGTCCACGCCCGTGGCTTCCTTCACGTCCTCTTCCAGGCCATCCAACGTGTCGCGCAGCGCCGGGCCGGGCAGCCCCAGGTTGTTGCCGATCTTGTGCACCTTGCCGATGATCTCGTTGGAGTACTTCTGCCCCAGGCCCACGGCGTCCATCACGTCGCGCGCCGCCATCGAGACCTCGGCGGTGTCGATGCCGTAGGGGCAGAACACCGAGCAGCGCCGGCACTGCGAGCACTGGTGGAAGTAGCTGTACCAGTCGTCGAGCACTTCCTTCGTCATGTCGCGCGCGCCGACCAGCTTCGGGAAGTGCTTGCCCGCGAACGTGTAATAGCGCCGGTACACCGAGCGCAGCAGGTCCTGGCGCGCCACCGGCATGTTCTTCGGATCGCCCGTGCCGAGGTAGTAGTGGCATTTGTCGGTGCAGGCGCCGCACTTCACGCACGAGTCGAGGAACACCTGCAGCGCGCGCGACTGCGAGACCAGCTCGCCGAGCTTCGTGACCGCGACCTTCTCCCAGCCAGGCGCGAGCTCGCCGGGAAAGCCGAGCGGCTTCTGGTGCTCGGCCTTGGCGACGAAGGGCTTCGAATGCGCCATCGCCCCCTCGCGCACGAGCGGGATGACGGGGTATTCGCCGAGCGCGGGCGTCTCGAAGGCGGCGGCCATCAGCGGCTCCGGACGATCTGCGCCGACCAACCCGCCGCGTGCCGGCGCTCGCGCGCGTCGTCCACCTGGTTGAGGCTCGGGCTGAAGAACACGCCCGGCGCGTGCAGGAGCTTCGACACGGGGAACACGATCATCAGCGCCGCCACCAGCGTGAGGTGCACGAGCAGCGGCGGGTCGGCGGGCAGCGGCTGCCAGGCAAAAGTCATCAGGCCGAGGAAGAACGCCTTGAGCGCCACGATGTCGGTGTGCGCTACGTACTTCATGGCGAGGCCACTCGCGGCAATCGCCGCCAGCAGCGCGAGCATCAGGTGGTCGGAGGGGCTCGTGATGTAGCGCACGCGATCGACGAGCACGCGCCGCGCCCACAGGCCCGCGAGCCCGGCGAGCATGGCGAAAGCGGCGTACAGGCCGAAGGGCTGCACCAGCTCGACCCAGAACCACACCGGCTCGGTGAAGTAGCGCAGGTGCCGCAGCAGCACGAGCAGCAGGGCGACGTGGAACATCCAGCCGAAGAGCCAAGTCCACTTGCTGGAGCGGAACAGCTGCCGGAACAGCGTCACCTCCACGAGCATGCGCAGCGCGACCCCGCCGCGCGTCGTGGGCGCGGGCGGGATCGGGATCTTCAGCGGCTGCGGCGTGCGCGCGTACACCCAGCACTTCCGGGCGACGCCGAAGACGAGGATGCCCGTCGCCGCGTAGAACAGCAGCGCGTAGATGACGGTCAGAGCCGACATCTAGGAAGGGGTAACGGGGAAACCTAGGTTTCCCTGTTCCTATACACAGCCGGTCGGCTTGGGCAGCCCCGCGTACTTGCAGGCCTGCTTGGCCGGGCCGTACGGGAACAGCTCGTACAGGTACTTGCTGTTGCCCTTGTCGGCGCCGAGCTTCTTGCCGATGGCCTTGGTCAGCACGCGCACGGCCGGGGCGATCTGGTACTCGTCGTAGTACTCGCGCAGGAAGTTGATCACTTCCCAGTGGTTCTCGGAGAGCTCGCAG